>Ga0066376_10002569_pt1 | contig 16846 bp, 11 predicted proteins | sample Knorr_S15_td_Bot_FD_77009 | JGI IMG/M metagenome (GOLD analysis project Ga0066376, IMG submission 77009) | Marine microbial communities from Southern Atlantic Ocean transect - Knorr_S15_td_Bottom_ad_5009_LV_A | ecosystem: Environmental > Aquatic > Marine > Oceanic | place: Southern Atlantic... | reverse complement strand
TTCACGGTACCCATCGGTCAGGTGTTGTGTGAAAGGGCTACCGACAGCTTGAGCTTCGGAAAGGGCTTCCATCTCGGTGTCGCTTTGAAATACGCCACAAGCTGTCAACATGACCGCGACCAGGGCTAGGGTTAGGTAATTCTTATGTCTCATTGAAGAGCTCCTTGTCATCATAATCCATTATGTTCTTAAAATCTTTACAGAGCGATAAATGTAAAAAGATTTATACAGTGCATAGTTTTAAAATGATCTGAGGATAAAGTCAAAGCCTATGTGATTGGCAGATATATATGTTTTGGACGAGTGTGATTTATTTGTTACAAAACTTGACAAAAGTTTTTAATATCTTTAACAGAACATATCGAATATTAGTTACTTCACATATTCGGCCAAATTAATCAATCAGCTTAAATTCTTTAAGGAGATGAACTATATGAGTACACCTGCAATCGCCCCAATCGCTTTTCTCTTGGCAAATGGTTTCGAAGAAAGCACTTATGCCCAAGCCCAAAAAACAATGATAAAAAATGGTCTGGAGACAAAAGTGGTTGCTGCTGAAACGGCGGTTGTGAATGGTTGGGACGGTCAGGGCTGGGGATGTTTCTTCCCTATCGACAATGCTTTGAATAAGGCACTGGCTTATGATTTCTCAGGTCTTGTTATCCCAGGCAATAAACGCTCAATAGAAAAAATGCTGAAAACAGCTCATTCCCGCCGCTTCATTGAGGGATTCCTTACTGCGGGTAAACCCGTATTATGCGTTGGTGATACATCTGCATACACAGAGCTTCTTGCAGGCTATGAAGCATATGCCGACAGCATTATTTATGCACATGAGGACAACCTCACAGAAATGCTTTCAACTTTCACGTCAGCACTGAAAGAAGATGAGCTTGATATTGCAGATGCTGCATAATCCTGCTATTTGATTTTTCATGAGTCAGGAAATACAAAATATTAAAGATTCCATAGAAGGTGGTCTTCACCTTCTAAGGAGGCATCTTTGACTGGGATCGTGCACTCCTAAGACTTGATGAGTTAACGTCCTTATCTGAATCCCCCACATTATGGGACGACCCCGATAAAGCGCAGAAACTCATGCGCGAATTAAACCATCTTAAGGATCAGGTTGATACTGTTCGCCAGATAGAACAGGAATCAAGTGATTCCGTTGAGCTATTCGAGATGGCCAAGGATGAGCAGGATAATGCTCTCATGAAGGAAATTGAGGGCTCCTTACAAAAACTTCAGGAAAAGACTCGGCGTTTACAGCTGTTGAGTCTTCTCTCAGGTGAGGCCGATATGTCAGATGCGTATCTTGAAGTCAATTCTGGTGCTGGCGGTACGGAAGCATGTGATTGGGCAGAAATGCTTCTGCGCATGTATGTTCGCTGGGCCGAAGCCCATAATTACAAGGTCGAATATATGGACCGAAGTGAGGGTGAAGAGGCCGGTATAAAATCCGCAACTATCAAAATCAGCGGAGAGATGGCTTACGGATGGACAAAAACAGAAAGTGGCGTTCACAGGCTGGTGAGAATTTCGCCCTATGATTCCAATAGCCGCCGCCATACAAGTTTTGCGTCGGTTGCTGTTACACCAGTTGTGTCAGAAGATATTGATGTGGATGTGCAGGAAAAAGACCTGCGTATTGATACCTATCGTTCCAGCGGAGCGGGCGGACAGCACGTAAATACAACCGATAGTGCGGTGCGCATAACACATATACCGACAGGCATAGTGGTGGCTTGTCAGGCAGAACGCTCCCAGCATAAAAACCGTGCCTCAGCGATGAATATGTTGAAAGCACGGCTTTATGAATTAGAGCTACAGCGTAAAGAATCTGAAAATGCCGAGGCCTATGACGAAAAAAGTGAGATAGGCTGGGGGCACCAGATACGCTCATATGTTCTACACCCTTACCAAATGGTGAAGGACCTAAGAACAGGTGTTGAAAACACTCAGGCGCAAAATGTTCTCGACGGTGATCTGGACAAATATCTGGAGGCTGCTCTGGCGGCAAAAGCCGGCACCGCAAGAGATGATTGATTTTCTCATAGCTTTTATGGCAAAAGATATCTGTTAAAGTTAACGTGTATGGGTAGTGACATATATAGAGAGAGTCGTTAGACTATGCTGGCTTTGCTATTCGGGTAAAGATTCGGTCAGGATAAAATCACACCATTAATGATAAAGTGCTAAACATGGTTATGAACTTCAATAAAGCTTTCTTACCGCTAATCACCATTGCTGCGTTTTCGGTTGCTTTGCCCGCGCAGGCAGGGTTTGAGTTCAATGCAACTCCTATGTCGCAGAGCCAAGGCGGTTTTGATAACTCTGGTGATGTTATGTCTCCGGTTTCAAGCTCTGTAGCGCCTGTGCCAGAAGTCAGGGAAGAATCAGTTATGAGTGGCGGTGCGATGCTACCTCCGGCGTCACCCCCAAGAGCAGCCACTGTGACTACGCGGGAGCCGGACTTTGTATCATCCAATTTTCGTAAAAGTGCCGGCCCTGCAGCCAGAGATATGGGTTACATAACGCCTGAGCCAACTTATAATAACGCATCTTATACAACGGCGTCATTACCGCCAGCCCGTCAGCAAAACTCTTATACAGGTGATGTATATCAGGACAGTGGAGCGGCACAACCGCAAAATTATGCTTCCGACGCCGGGTATCAATCTGGTGAGCGTTGGGAAGTCACAGGTAACGAAAGCCTTCAAAATGTTTTAGAAGGCTGGTCGAGGCGTGAAGGTATGGGGCTTATCTGGAACACAGGGAATGTATATCTCTTCGATGCTCCATTCTTCCTGAAGGGAAGCTATACAGAAGCTGTTGAACGGGCGCTAAACCAGTTTTCCGATCAACCAGGGCGCCCCGTAGGTGCGATTTATAATGATCCCGAAACAGGACGTCCTGTTCTGGTTGTATCACAGGAATAAGGCAGGGGGAGTTTGAATATGCGCTCAGGATTTTCAAAGTTAAAAACATTAGGATTATTGACGGGAACAGTCGGCGTTTTGTCCGTAGTTCCTTTTGCTGTTTTTGGAGCCACCTATTCTGCAACGGGTAATTGGTCTGTTTCCAAAAGTTCTGACGGTAATTACTGCACAGCCGTCCAGGGTTTCACACAAGAGGCTGTTATCACAGTTGGACAAAGGGCTGATGGTGCTCTTTCTGTTGCTTTGGACTTCCAAAAAGATATGCTGGATACTTCTAAAAGTCATACAGCTAAATTAACTGCTAACGGTGTAAGCCGTACATTTACTACGCGCACAGCTTCTCCTTCTACATTGGTTGTTGCCGTGGGGATTGATGATTCTTTTTATGTGGCTTTGAAAAACGCCGTCGTTCTGGGTGTTTCTATTGATGGCAAGCAACATGATTTCTCCTTGAGGCAGGCATCTTCCGGACTACAGGCACTAAGCCAATGTAGTGCAGGTTTGCCCAATTCAAGTATAGATGTTAGCAGCACAACTCCTACAATATCGGAATCCTCTGCCCCTTCACAGCCCGTGCCTAATGTGCAAGCCAGCGCAGTCCAATCGACTTCGGCAGCGCCCTCAGGAGCATCTGCCGCTTTGCTTGCAGAAAATGCGAGCCTTAAAGATGCGCTGGGCCAACTCAGACAACAATACGAGAATCTTTCCTCTCAGGGCACAACAAGCGCAAGAGCCTCCGAATTGGAAGAGAAGCTGGCTATTGCTAACAGGGAATTGCAGCAATTAAGATCACAGTCTTCTACTCAGCAAGCGGCTGCCCCGGATAGTCAAGCTGTATCAAACATGCAAAAAGCACTAGAAGAGGCGCAAGGTAAAATAACCGCGCTTGAATCTGAGCTGGCTCAAAGCCGTAATCAGGTATCAGCCGCTGAACAAAGTGCTGCGCAGGACACCCAAATGCAGGCAGAGCTTACCGCTTTACAAAATCAGGTCAGCCAGCTTTCAAGTGAAAAAACCCGACTGGAGCAGGAGAAAAAGCGTCTTGAGAGCGAAAAATCAAATCTTTCCAGCCAGCTTTCCCAGACATCGGCGGAAGTGGCCTCTTCAGAGCAATCTTCAGCCGCTTTAAAGGACGCTCAAAGTCAGGTAAGCACCCTTCAAGCTGAAAAAATCCAGCTTGAAAATGACTTGAAAGCCACGCAAACAACGCTTGCAATGATGAGAGGCCAAAAAAGGGAAACTGATGAGGTGCAATCAAATATTGAAGGATTGGAAGCCAGAATAGCGACATTACAGGCGGAAAACCAGAAGCTGCAATCTGAGGTAGCGACCAGTAAGGCTGTTGAAGACAGCAGTAAAAATCTGACAGAACAGATTGCAAAACTTCAAACTGAGCGCGCCGTTATGCAAGGCACGATAAACGGCCTTAATGACCAGATTGCTCAGTTGAACACTAAGATCGAAAAAGATACAGCTTTGCTTACGGCGAATGCTTCTGAGGGAAACAGCAGGGTCAAGGCACTTGAGACGCAAATTGCCATGATGAAGGGGGAAAACTCCAACCTGCAAAAAGAGCTTACCGAAGCGACGAGTAAGATTTCCAGCCTGGAGGCAGCACCCACGGAAAACCCTGAAGATAAATTGCAATTGAGTATGTTACAAAAACAAGTGACAGATTTGCAAAGTGAAAACACACAGTTGAAAGCACAGCTTGAGACGGCTAAAGCTGAAAATGCTGCAACGTCACAGCAAAATTCTGACAGCACTAATCCTCAATTGGCGATGTTGCAGACACAGGTCACAGACCTGCAAAGTGAAAACACACAATTAAAAGCACAGCTTGCTGCCACGCCGGAACAAGCTACAGTTCAACAGGCTGAGTTGTCCTGCCCTGAACCTGCGACAGTGGCCGCAGCGGACACAGGCAAAGAAGACGAGCTTAGAGCACAGCTTCGCACAGTACAGTCGGATTACGAGCGCTTACTTGCCGAGAACTCAAGGCTTGGAACAGAGCTTGATAAGATGCGCGCTAATATAGAAAGCGACAAGCTGGAAGTTGCCGGCGGTGACTGGACACTTGAGCAAGCCACGCGCCGTTATCAGGAATCCCAGCGAGAAATCAGACGCCTAGGGTCTTTGCTGGAGCGCCAGAACAGCAAGTGTCAGGCTGAAAAGCAGGAAATTGAATATATGCTTTTCGATCCACGTCTGACGGAAAGCGCACAAATTGCGATGCTTAATTCCTTGGAAGACCAGCTTAACCAAAGTAATTCACGCGTAAGGGAACTTGAAGGCAGACTTGGAGTTTCGCCTTCTGCCTTTGCACAAAATACGGTTAGCGGCTCTGCTAATGTCATATCCGGCGGTACGAATGTACCTTCAGTGGATGTGACGCCTGTGTCAACCACTCAAAACGCTGTTAAGCCGACACTCGCTTCTGTAAAAGTCGACAGAGCAGATATGATTAGTGTGCAACAATTATCTCCTGACTATTACAAGAGCTTGCTGCAAAATGCAGGGGTCAATATCCAGAGCATTGAAGATAAATCTTCAGGGAACAAAAGCAGCTATACATGGGTTGTAAATAATTCATTATATGGCACAGCACAAGAAGTCCCAATGGAGGGTAGCTTTGCCGGAATGGTAGAAGGGTATATTGCTACTGCAAAATCCAGATGTGATGGTGATTTTGCAGCAGTTCCCGTTTCAACCGGTGTTGCCAATCCAGGGAATACCCGTGAGGCCTATGAAATTGCATGCATAAATGGGCAAGGCGGCTTATCCGCATCTTTATTGTTTTTCCAGAAAAATGATAAATTTATTAGCATAGCCCATGAGGGGGCAACTGACAGCATGTCTCAGGCAATGGATGTACGTGACAAGCTGGATAAAACACTCCAGAAAAGCTCTTAAGAAAAACTTTTCGACTTTTCGCGACTGCAAGGTAATCTGTTGGTAATTTTTATCTGTAATTATAAGAGACTATGTTACTCTTAGAGCATAAAAACCCGCACCCTTTTACAAGCACGTAAATTTATGAGCAAGCCAGATCCTTTGCTACACCATCTTTCTGAGACTCTAAAGTTAACTGGACAGGTTGCCTTCGTTTGGAACCTTACGGAGGATAAACTTCTCTTTTTTGGCGATAACAAGGGAGTATTTGATTGCGAGGCAGGTGAATTGCCTTCCAATAGTCTGGAATATAATAAGAAATTAAACCCGGAAGACCTTCCTTACCGTTTAGAGACGCTGCATACCATTTTCGAAGGTTTATCAAACGAGCAAAAGCAAGCGGATTATAAACTTAAATACTCAGCCCGGCACATGGATGGAAGCTTTATACCCCTGGAAGAAAAGGGTACTGCAATATATGAGCCGGAAGAGGGACAAAAAATTGCCCGTGGCATTATAAAAATCGATGCGGCGGCACTGAAAGAAAACCTCATTTTGCAAGGCATGGACGGAGCTTTAATCAAACCGGATATCATGGGCGATGCAACTGCCGGACGGCGGTATTTGCAAAGTATGATTGAGGGGCTTTCCAAGGAACATACAAGATGCCTTGACAGGGGCTTTGTACTGGCCGTTGGGATAGACCGCCTCTCTGTAATGAATGAAGTTTATGGGCATGAAGTTGTCGATACAATTATTGAAAAAACAGGTAAGCGTTTGCAAGAACTTGCTTTGGAGGGGGGCACGGTAATGAGGCTCGGCGGGGATATTCACGGGGTCATTTTCAAAAATCGACTGCAAAAGAATATGGATGAGCTTGCACGCTATATACTACAGAATTTTCTAAGGCGCCCCTTAGTAATCAGCAATCAAAGTATTCAGGTTTTTGTCTCTATCGGTGGCAAAAAAATTGATGAGATTACCCTTACTCCCGCCTCTCTATTGGTAAAGGTGGAGAAAGCACTTCAGGAAGCAAAAGGCCAGGGCAGAGGATGTTATATCAATTATGATGAAAGCAAGGTAGAAGGCGCCGAGGATTATAAAAACCTGCTGGAACTTGGAAATGATTTTCTACAAGGCTTGCGCAATAACCGTGTTTGTGTCGCATACCAGCCCATATTGGGAACGAATAAAGATGAGGTTTCTTTTTACGAATGCCTTATTCGTCTGATTAGCGAGGACGGCAAGCTTATACCCGCAGGGCATTTTATAGATGCGATCGAACATATGGGTCTGACCCGTTTGGTTGACAGGTTTTGTATGAAGAACGCCGTTCAGGAGCTGGAAAAATACCCTGATATCAGACTGTCTATAAATGTATCAAATCAGACACTGATGGATCCTGAGTGGCTGAAAGAGCTCTCTTCACTGCTGCATGGACAAAAGGAAGTCGCAGCACGTTTGATTGTTGAAATCACGGAAAGCTCCGCCATGCAAAATATTGATTATACTCTAAATATAGTCAGAGAATTACAAAGCCTTGGTTGTGCAGTGGCTCTGGATGACTTTGGCAGTGGTCAAACGTCTTTTTCACAGCTCAAGGATTTAAACTTAAACATGGTCAAAATTGATAAATCCTTCCTTATGGAGCTGGATAATCATAAGAATAAATTATTTATAGAGACATTGCATACGCTTGCAGGTGGAATGGACATGGAAACTGTTGCCGAAGGCGCACAAGATGCTGAGGTTATGAAATATCTCAAAGATAGCGGTATACAACATATTCAGGGCTTTGCTTATGGACGGCCTTCTGTAGAGAGGCTGTGGTTGTCAGAAGATGATCCTGACAGACATCCTGTAAAGCTTAATACTTTGAAATACGAAGACCTTGTGAAAAAAGAGACCTGATTAATCGTCTTTTTTCGACTTAGCTGTCATCCCTGTGAAAGCATTCAGAGTATTTTGAAACATCGCCATATTTTGACGCGTCATTTCCTCCATCATTTGAAGCGGCATCATGCCACCACTTAAAGATTTTGTCATTTGTTCCCTAAGGTCTTCCTGATGCTGCACAAAGTTTTCAAGCGACTGCTCAAGATAATTTGGCAGAAGCGGTTGCATCGCATCACCGTAAAACCCAATGATTTGCTTTAAGAAGTTGAGCGGAAGAACATTTTCGCCTTTAGACTCTTTTTCAACAATAATTTGTGTTAGAACGGGTTTGGTTAAATCTTCGCCGCTTTTGGCATCAATGACTACAAAATCATGGCCTTCTTTTACCATGTCATAAAGATCTTCCAATGTAACATAGGAGCTGCGGCCAGTATCATATAGACGTCGGTTCGCGTATTTTTTGACAATCGTTGGTTTGTCCTGTTTCTTTTTTGCTGCAGACATAAATGTGACCTTCCTGTAAAAGTATCTTAAAAGAAATTATAATTTTCGTGTAGAGACACTATAATGTGCTTTTTGTGCAGCTGCAAAGGAAATCTTTAGAGTCTGTTTTTAGGAACAATAACAATGCCATCGCAGAGAAATAAACATATTCTGGATACCTATCTGGGCCTCACACTTTCGACATTAAGTTCTGACAACCGTCAGCTAGACCAAGAGTCTATCGAAAAAATGCTGCGTGGTATCAAGAAATATCTTGATTATGCAGAGCTATCTTTCACACGGAAGTATAAGACTTGCTTTGAATGTCGAAACGCAAAATTGCTACAGGCAGAGGCCAAGACAAAGGTCACTGGAAAAGTGCAGCAAATACTCATTATTCCTTCCCTGATAAACGGAATGGAAATACTTGACCTGCTACAAGACCACTCATTTGTAAGCTGGCTTACCGGGCAGGGGTTTGATGTATATATTCTTGACTGGCATCCTGCCTTGAAAGCAAAATCCATTTGCAGCCTTTTCGATGCTTTGGATGCTGTCAGGGAATGCGCACAATATCTGTCCAGAGACCAGAAGCCTGTCCACGGGTTTGGATATTGTATGGGGGGAACTTTATTGGCAGGGCTTGCTGCACGCTATAAAAACCTGTTCAAGAGCCTGACCTTTTTAGCGTCGCCATGGAATTTTCATGCAAAAAATGATCCGTTGTCCGCATCCCTAAAAGCCTCAATCCCTTTGAAGCCTTGGTCGGAAACAACGTCAGTTCACTGGATACAGCCCTTTTTTGCAGCGTTAGATCCCCTGGGGGCATATAATAAATTTACCGCTTTCAGCGATATGGATGAGGGATGTTTTGAGGCTGATCGCTTTGTTGCCGTAGAAGATTGGCTTAATAGTGGTCAAAACCTGCCCATGAGCTTAACTGAGGAAATTCTGGATAGCTGGTATCTAAAAAATAAGCCGTTTACAGGAGAATGGATCGTCTCGGGGAAGAAAATATCTGCAACAGAAATTGAATGCCCCTCCTTTTTTGTAACACCAGTTAAGGATAAGATTGTACCACTGGAGACTGCTTCTGCTTTGGAGCGGCAGATTAAAAACACAGAACAGATCACCCCTGATTGTGGGCATATAGCCACCTTGGTCAGCCAGAAATCCTATATAGATATCTGGCCTGTATATTGTGACTGGTTGACAAATCAGCAGTAGAAACCACCTTGTATTTTACGGGCTTTTAAGGCACATATAGTAATAAGCCCAACACATAAAAGGTAAGGTATAAAATGTCTGAAGAAATCGTCATTGTTTCGGCCAAAAGAACGGCTATCGGAAATTTCAATGGAGCACTTGCCGGTGTTTCTGCACCAAAACTGGGTGCTGTGGCTATTAAAGCTGTTTTAGAAGATAGCGGCGTTTCACCCGATGCTATTAATGATGTTTTGATGGGTAATGTTTTGACCGCGGGACTTGGGCAAAACCCTGCACGGCAGGCGGCAATGGAGGCAGGATTGCCTCATTCAAAAACTGCCATGACAATCAATCAGGTTTGCGGGTCTGGACTGCGTTCTATCGCGCTTGGGTATCAGGCTTTGCTGGCAGGGGATGCGGATATTATTGTGGCGGGCGGACAGGAAAATATGAGCCTTTCACCACATGCGGCCCACCTCCGTGACGGTATCAAAATGGGCGATGCCAAAATGGTAGATACGATGATTAAAGACGGACTTTGGGATGTTTATAATGACTACCATATGGGCGTCACAGCAGAAAATATAGTCGAAAAATATGGTTTTACAAAGGAAGATCAGGACAAGTTTGCAGCCAACTCACAGCAAAAGGCGGAAGCCGCAATTAAGGGTGGTAAATTCAAGGATGAAATTACACCTGTGACTGTACCTAATCGAAAAGGAGATATCGTTTTTGAAGAAGATGAGTTTCCACGTGCTGGCACAACGTCCGAGGGACTTGGGAAGCTACGGGGTGCTTTTAAGAAAGACGGTACAGTTACAGCCGGTAACGCCTCGGGGGTCAATGACGGGGCGGCGGCAGTGTTGATGATGCGAGCAAGCAAGGCAAAAGAGCTTGGCTTAAAACCTTTTGCCAGTATCAAAGGCTGGGCAACCGCAGGGGTCGACCCTGCAATCATGGGAACAGGCCCAATCCCTGCTACCAAAGCTGCCTTAAAAAAGGCAGGCTGGGATATTGCCGATCTTGATCTGGTAGAGGCAAATGAAGCCTTCGCCGCACAATCCTGCAGCGTATTGAAAGAGCTTAAACTTGATGCTGATAAAGTAAATGTTAATGGTGGTGCGATTGCACTGGGCCATCCTATCGGTGCATCTGGTACGCGGGTTGTGGTTACACTGCTTCATGAAATGGCACGTCGTAACGCGAAAAAAGGTTTGGCTACTTTATGTATTGGTGGCGGAATGGGTATTGCGATGTGTTTTCAAAGGGACGATGAACAGGAATGGAGGACATTGTGACGAAAGAAACTGCGATTGTAACAGGGGGAACGCGGGGTATAGGTCTGGCAATCACCAAGGCTCTTCGTGAGGCTGGTCATCCGGTTGCTGCCATATATCATGGGAATGAAGAGGCAGCCCGGAAATGCTCCCGCGAGACAGGGGCAAGCGTTTATAAAACCGATGTTTGTGATTTTGATGCCTGTCAGAAAATGGTGATGATGGCAGAAGATGATTTGGGGCCTGTCGGCATTGTTGTAAATAATGCCGGTATTACAAAAGACGGTGTTTTGCACAAAATGTCTCTTGAAGACTGGGAAAATGTCTTGCGCACCAATTTATATTCCTGTTTTAACCTTAGCCGTGCCGTTATGCAGGGAATGCGGGACAGGTCCTTCGGGCGCATTATCAATATCACATCTATAAATGGTCAAAAGGGACAGTTCGGCCAAACCAATTATTGTGCGGCCAAGGCTGGTATGATTGGCTTTACAAAAGCTCTGGCACTTGAAGGCGCCGCAAAGAACATTACGGTGAATGCTGTCGCACCGGGCTATATAGAAACGGATATGACGTCCGCCATGAAGCCGGAGGTTCTGCAATCCATTGTAAAGCAAATTCCGACGGGGAGAATGGGGCTTGCCGAGGAAATTGCCTCGCTGGTAGCATATCTTTCTTCAAAAGAGGCAGGCTTCATTAACGGGGCAACAATTCCGGTTAATGGTGGGCAATATATGTGTTAACAGAAATCAGGCTCACCCTTTCTTTTTAGTCTTTTCGACCTATAACTTATTGATGTTAAGTACTTAACATTAAAATTTTTAAGTTAGAGGCCATAAAATGAGCAAAGCCGTATCTGTAATCATAGTCGTTCTAGTCCTTTTTATCGGGGGAGCGTTGTTAATCCCGAATATGGTTGACTGGAACAAATATAAATCAACGATTACCGAGCAGGTTCAGGCCAAAACGGGATATACTGTGGCCATCGAAGGAGACTTATCCCTCTCAGTCTTCCCTTTACCCCATTTAAACGTACATGATGTGACGGTCCTAAATGGCGACAATACACTTACCAAGATTTCGGAAGTCGATGTCAGTGTCGAACTTCTGCCGCTTTTATCAAAAGATGTGCAGATCCGTTCAGTTTCCCTCCTTGATCCGGTTATCACGTTGAGCACCAATGCCGAGGGTGTCGGAAGCTGGGTATTGGCTGAAAAGGAACAAGCTATCGCAGAAGGTAAGGATACGTCCGAAGAAGCAGAAGACGTTGCAGCAGATGCGGAAAGGGATTCTGCGCCTTCTGTCTCAATTGGCTCATTTGAAATCAGTAACGGGACATTCATTTATAAAGATGGCGTCAAAGGTACTTCCACCTCAGTAGAGAATATAAATCTTGAGGGTGATATGGAATCTCTAAAAGGTCCTTTTGATGTGGGTGGCTCGCTGAACTATGCCGATATGCCTGTTTCCTTTGACATGGAGGTAGGCGATATCACAACTGAAGGCGGCGTGCCCGTAAATTTAGATGCTAGCCTGCAAGAAAAGGATATAAATATTTCTTTTACAGGGGAAGTCGGGCTGGCTGATAAAGTTGCCAAGGGTGAATTCTCGATCGAGGGCAGTGATTTGAATGAATGGGTGGCTTCTGCACCGGAGGGTGATTTTTCAGCCTCCGGTAAAACTGTTATCAGCCAGAGTGAAATTGCACTGGATGACTTTGAGGCGCGCCTTGCCTCACTGGCCTTTAGGGGGGATGTCGAGGCCGTGAATGTGAATGATGCGAATAACCGTTCCTTCAAATTCCAATTGACTGAAACTAGTGACAGCAATGGTGATGATATGCTGACGCGTATTTTGAGTGGCTCTGATATACAGGCCAATTTTACGATGAAACCAACGGAAATTACGGTCACATCCTATTCAGCAAATTTAAATGACTCTGAATTGGCAGGAAGTGCCGTATATCGTTATGCCGCTGGTGAAAGTCCGGCTACTTTAAGATTATTGTTGAAGGCCGGCAGTATAAATCTGGATAAATGGATGAACCTTGCGGATGGGAATGAAAGAAATTCAGATGAAAAAACTTCATCGGAAAATGCAGGCGATAAAAATAGCCGCACTACACAGCCTTCTTCTTACGGGTTTTCAATACCTATTGCTATGGATCTGGAGGCAACAATCGCGCAACTTATTGCCCAAGGTAAAACCTATCGAAATGTAGACGCAAAAATAGCCGCACGTGGCGATAGTCTGGTCATCAATGGATTCTCTGCAAATGCTGTTCATAATACAAATGTGTCAGCTCGTGGAAGTATTGCAAACACGAAAACTTTGAGCGGACTTGATTTGAGCGTGGACATAAAAACCGCGGATGCTGAGGCGCTGGCCAGAAGCTATGATATCAATATGCCGGAAAGTGATATTACTATCGGTTCACTGGATGCTGATGCCACTGTAAAAGGCTCACTGGAAAATATGAATTTTTCTGTAAGGGCCCAAGGACAGGGGCTTACACTAACGGCAAAAGGCATTGCAAAAACACCTCTTGAAGGCCTGGTTCTTGAGAATCTGTCCTTGCGTGTCCAGCACCCGAATATGGTGCAGGCTGTTAAGATTTTCAGCCCCGAATTTTCAATGGGGCGCTATTGGCAAAAACCTGTTGACCTCAGCACGAGCCTGTCAATGAGTGATAAGTCAGTACGGCTTGCCTCAATCAGTGGTAAGGCAGGACCTGTTCCGATTAAATCAGGGGCCTTTACCATTGATACTGGTGGTCAGAAACCCTCAGTTAACGGTGAAATTGCGCTTGGTGATATGGTCTTACCAGGAACATCAGAAAATACTGCCAATCAGGCCTCAACGTCTGGATCAGGTGCGTCATCGCGCAGTAATTCCTCTTCTGCCAATAGCGGTAAATGGTCGTCTCAGGCTATAAGCTCTGGCTGGATGAATGCTTTTAACGCGGATGTCAAAGTGTCTGCCGACAGCCTTGCTCAAAACCGCTGGGTACTTGCATCGCCGCAACTTGATTTCTCGTTGCAAAATGGAACACTGAATATTCCGAAGCTCAAGGCAAATATGTTTGGAGGTGAATTCAATCTTTCTGCCAATGCAAAAGCGGGTGCGGAAAGCAGGGGGTTTTCAAGTGTTAATGTAAAAGCCAACGCGTCATCGCTGAACGCCAGAAAACTGTATGAGGCCATGACAAATAAATCGTCAGATTTAATTGACGGTCAGATACAGTCTTTTACAACCGAACTTTCATCATCAGGTCAGTCAATGAACACTTTGGTTAACAATCTGAATGGTCAGGCAAATCTCTCAGGGCAAAATGTAGTTATTAACGGTATTGATGCGGCCGGTTTCGCACGCGCGATGGGCGGAAGTTTCAAGCCAGTGGAAAGAATTGGCGTCTTGCTGGATGCAACCCTTTACAAAGGCCAAACCAACTTCACCTCTATTAAAGGTAACATGCCGATTAGCAACGGGATCGTAACCTTCTCACCACTTACACTTGATGGGCCTGAGGCTGTATTTGATATAACCGGTAAGGTCGACCTGCCTGCATGGATAATCAATGCCAATACGGCAATTTCTATCAAAAATTCGGATATACCCCCGTTCGATCTTAAGATTTCAGGGTCTTTGAGCAATCCTCAAAAAACAGCAGGGTCTGTTATGGAGAATTATTTGCAAACCAAACTTAAAAACAAGTTGGGTGAGTTCATAGAGAAAGAGGGCATTGCCGACAAAATCAATGACAAGCTGGGCATTCCTTTATTGGGAGGCAGTCGTAACCAGCAGCCAGCTAATGATAATACATCAACAGATGGGGCGTCTGGCGAGGATGAGAGCGGGTCTGCACCTGCATCTGAACAGCCTAAACCGGAAGATGTTCTAAAAGATGCTATTGGTGGTTTTCTAAGAAACAGATAAGGCTATACCTAAAACATAGAGGCGCAGGGCAGAGGATAGAGAGTTTGCCCCGCGCTTTTCATCAATCTCGGCGATAATCTTATTCACGGATTTTGACTGCGCTTCTGCAATTTTCTGTAACTCCTCCCAGAAAGGTTTCTCTAGAGTGATACTGGTGCGGTGACCGTGAAGGGTCACTGAGCGTTTTACCGGGGGAGTTTTCAAATCCATAGATAAATATTAGTCGCGGGGCTTAACCATGTCTTCCGGCTTTATCCAGTCTTTGAACTGCTCTTCTGTGAGCAGGCCTAGTTCAACACCGGCCTCTTTCAAAGTTGTACCGTCGGCATGCGCTTTCTTGGCGATTTTGGCCGCATTATCGTACCCAATGTGAGGGTTGAGGGCTGTGACCAGCATCAGGCTTTCATGTAACAGTTTTTCGATACGTGCCTCATTTGCTTCAATTCCCTCAACACAGTTTTCGGTAAAGCTGTTGCACGCATCAGCAATCAGTCGGATAGATTGCAACACGTTATAGATAATAACGGGTTTAAATACATTCAGCTCGAAATGGCCATTGCTGCCCGCGACGCTTACTGCTGTATTATTGCCCATCACCTGTGCGCAAACCATTGTTAATGCCTCGCATTGTGTCGGGTTAACCTTTCCGGGCATGATTGATGAGCCTGGTTCATTGGCGGGTAAGTTGATTTCGCCAATCCCGCATCTTGGGCCTGAGCCCAGAAGGCGAATGTCATTGGCTATTTTCATTAACGATACCGCCAAGACATTCAATGCGCCTGACAGCTCTACCATGGCATCATGCGCTGCAAGAGCTTCGAATTTATTAGGAGCGGTTTTGAAATCAAGTCCTGTGATTTTGGCAACATGGGCCGCAAATTTTTCTGCAAATCCAGCCTTGCTGTTGATGCCCGTACCAACAGCCGTACCACCTTGTGCAAGTTCCATAACGCGTGGCAGAGTACCTTTTATACGTTCGATGCCATATTCCATTTGTTTGGCGTAACCCGAGAACTCCTGACCTAGCGTCAAAGGCGTTGCATCCTGCAAATGTGTGCGTCCGATTTTTACGATTTTTTCAAAAGATTTGGCCTTTTTATCCAATGCATTGTGCAGTGTTTTAAGGGCAGGCAAAAGTGATTGGTGGACTTCTTGTCCTGCGGCAATATACATGGCGGTCGGAAAAGTATCGTTGGAAGATTGCCCCATATTGACGTGATCATTGGGGTGAACAGGGGACTTGCCGCCGCGCGTGCCTTCCAATGCCTCATTAGCAATCCCGGCAATGACCTCGTTCGTGTTCATGTTTGATTGTGTGCCTGAACCAGTTTGCCACACGACAAGGGGAAATTCATCCAAACGCGCTTCGTCTATAATTTCATCGGCGGCGCTGACGATAGCATCTCCGATTTTTTTATCTAAGACGCCCATCTCCATATTTGTCAAAGCCGCAGCTTTTTTTACAAGTCCCAGAGCCTTAATCAAAGGAACGGGCATGGTTTCTGTGCCAATCTTGAAATTCTCACGAGAGCGCTGTGTCTGAGCTCCCCAATAATGGTTTGCGGGAACTTCTATCTTACCAATAGAGTCGCTTTCTACTCTTGTATCACTTGAATTTTGAGAGAGGGCAGCTTCGGACATTTGGTTAAACCTTTCTTATTTATAGAACAGTATGATATGAGCAATTAAACTGTTATAGTGCCTAAGAGCAAGTACTAATACCAAAAACTATGTCTGTAAATCTGGATAAATTAAAGACCGAAGCCATATCAGAGTCAGCCAAAGGCATGGACACTTTGCCTACGCTGGATCTGCTTAAGCTTATGATGGTCTCTCAAAAAGATGCTGTAAAAGCAGTGAAAAAGAACCTCCCTGACATTGAAAAAGCGGTTAAAGCTGCCGCAGCCAAGCTGGAAGCGGAGGATGGCGTTTTGAGGTATGTTGGCTCAGGAACTTCAGGGCGACTTGGGCTGCAAGACGGGATAGAGCTGGCGCCTACTTTTGGTTGGCCTTTGGAGAGGGTTGGTGTGGCTATGTCTGGTGGAAAACAAGCCATAATCAAGGCGATGGAAGGCGCAGAAGATGACAGGGACGCTGCGGTCAAGGATTTGGAAGAGGCCGGTTTTAGCAAACATGATGTAGTCATCGCACTTTCGGCAAGCGGTCGTACACCTTATGTGGTATCGGCTGCTGAACATGCAGGCTCTCATGGGG
>Ga0066376_10002567_pt1 | contig 16851 bp, 18 predicted proteins | sample Knorr_S15_td_Bot_FD_77009 | JGI IMG/M metagenome (GOLD analysis project Ga0066376, IMG submission 77009) | Marine microbial communities from Southern Atlantic Ocean transect - Knorr_S15_td_Bottom_ad_5009_LV_A | ecosystem: Environmental > Aquatic > Marine > Oceanic | place: Southern Atlantic... | reverse complement strand
GTTTTTTGGACGTGGGCATACCGGTGGAGATGCTGTGGTTTTCCTCCCTGAGGAAAAAATCCTCATCACCGGGGATTTACTGTCAACGGGAATTTCTTACTTAGGGGATGCATATCCTGAGGAGTGGGTGAGGACACTGGAAAGATTGAAAAAGTTGGATTTTGAAACGATTCTGCCTGGACATGGTGATCCCATTGAAGATCGGAAGAAGATCGATCATTTCCAAGCGTATTTAACGGATTTCTGGAAACAGGCGGTACAGATGAGAAAAGATGGCGTAGAAGCAGATGAAGCCGCAAAGAGAATTGATATGACCGCCCATGCGTCTCATTATCCCCGTATAAAAGAAGCCGGGGTTTCAATCTTCGGCGTACAACGCGTTTACGAATTAATGGAAGGTACTGCGAAATAAGATACGATAACAAACAAAAAATTGCGTCTGACTAAAATATAATAATCAAACTGAATATTTCATGAAAGATATATATAACAAGGGATAAAATGTTAAAATTAAATGAGTTGTGCTCTATAATCCCGATAGGCAATGATCGAAATATTCGTTTTCGATCATTTGCTTTTCTTCGCGTCTTTGAACCTTTGAGATGAAATATTTGAAGTGATCATCCGATAATGACCACTTAGTTATATTTTAGGTCTATTAAAAGGCTGTTCACATTTCACGATAATAACCGTGATGTCGTCTTGGATGTTTGAATGATCCGTAAATTGGTGTAATGAATCTGTTAAACTGTTTTTTATCTCTTCAACAGTCGAACTCTTACATTGTCTTATCACCTGCTCAAGTCTTTTAAAACCGAAAACTTGCTCTTCATCATTGGTCGTCTCTGTGACGCCATCTGTATAGAGAACCAGAACATCTCCTTCATTTAAATCAGCCCTGCCGTTTTCATATCTGGCATGGGAAAATGAGCCAAGAATCAGTCCACCTGTACTTAGATAATCGATGGTTCCATTTTTCCGGCATATAAGCGGAGGTGGATGGCCTGCATTACAATATCGAAACAGCCCGTCTCGAAGACTCACGACACCATAAAATAAAGTCGCAAAACGATCCGAGGCCGTCGCATCCAGGAGCATTTCGTTGGCTCTGAGCATGACGTCACTTGGAATCATCAGAGGATCTGTTGCATATTCATGAAAAGCGGTATATAAGGAGGCCATGGTAATCGCGCCTGGAATGCCCTTGCCGACGACATCCCCAACAGCAACGCCCAGATATTTATCCGCTAAGGTAAACATATCATAGAAATCCCCCCCTATTTCTCTGCTTGGCTTACTGACTAAAGACATGGATAGTCCAGCCACTTGAGGGATAGATCGGGGTAAAAGCGTCCTTTGTATTTCGCCTGCCAGTTCTAATTCCTGTTCAAGATGTTGACTTTTTCGTATGATATCGTTCATTTTTTTTTCATATTCAATCATTTTCTTGACCGCAATACCTATATGGCGCGTCAATGCAACACCCAAATCCAAGTCTACATCATCAAAATAAGTATCACTGAATACCAGCGTAATGACAAGGTATTGACGGTCCATAGGTTCTGAAATGAGGAGGGCGGACCTCGCCTTCGATAAATCAGAATGGCTGACAATATCCGGCCAATCTTCCTGTCCTACCTCTTGTACAACTTCCGGGGTATTGCGGCGGTCAATCCAATTGCATAATTCTGTTCCATCTGGTGGTATATTGCTGGAATAATGCGTTTGGCCCCGGCTATCAAAGATAATGTCGTGTGTTGATCGATCAATAAGAAGGATGAGACATTTTACCGTATTGAACATGTCCTGGATGACCGTTTCAACACAGGTTGCCAGGGAAATTCGGTCGGTGGTGGCTGTTATTGTCGTCATCCCCTCTGCCAGGATCCGCCATCTATCTGCGGTGTTGGGGTCAGATTTAATGTGGTTTTTTATTAATGTCGTCTCTGTCATGTAATTTCAAAGGATATGATTTCGATTAATATTGACTATCCCTCAAGATATGTTATGACGTTACACATATCCTCAGGAAGAGGTGCTTGAAATTCCAGCCACTCACCCGATACAGGGTGGAAAAACCCCAAGGTGGCCGCATGAAGTGCCTGCCGGTGTAATAGGTCTAATACGGATTGTGCAGTTCGTCTTCTTGATGGGGAAAGCCGCGATATCCATTTCGTTCGGTCGCCGTAAACCGGGTCCCCCACAATGGGAAAGCCAATATGGGCTAAATGTACTCTAATCTGATGCGTTCTGCCTGTTTCAAGTCTAAGGGACAAAATGGAACATTCTGGAAGTTCTTTATCTATCTGATAATGGGTGATGGCGTGACGGCCTCGATTTGCTTCTACAACGGCCATGCTTTGTCTATGGGTGGGGTGTCGCCCAATTACCGCTTCAATGGCGCCGGACTTTTTTTTCGGATGCCCCCACGCAAACGCTATATATTTGCGTGACATTTTCCGTTCGGATAGCTGCTCTGACAGCGCAACATGCACTTCATCGCGTTTAGCCACGACCAGCAAGCCGGACGTATCTTTATCAAGGCGATGGACAATGCCCGGTCTAATATCACCCCCTATATTAGACAGATTATGGCAATGGTATAACAGGGCGTTTACTAAAGTTGATGTCCAGTTACCACAGGCCGGATGTACAACCATACCCGCTGGCTTATTGACCACCAACAGGAACTCATCCTCATAAACGATATCGAGTGGAATCGCCTCAGGTGCTGCAGACACCGGTCTGCTTTCAGGTATGCAAATAGAGATGATATCATCGGGAATGATATGATGACCACTTTTTTTAATGGTTATCCTATTGACAGATACATCCCCATTTCGAATGAGTCGTTGAATTTTTGACCGGGTGAAGCCAATATTCGTCTCTGTAAGATATTGATCGAGACGCCGATGCATGGTTTCAAGCGGGACGGTCTTCTCGATGTACAATTCCTTCTTGCTTGGTTGACGAAGATTCATCAGGGATTGTCTGGTTTGTCGTGGACAGGCGGATGAACAGCAATATGACGCCAATACTGACGGCCATATCGGCTATATTGAAAATGGGCCATCGATAGGTATTCAGTCCCACGTCGATAAAATCAGTCACTTCGCCATAGAGGATTCGATCAATCAGATTACCTATGGCGCCTCCGAAAATCAAGGTCAGAGCAAAACGACCCCAGGTTTCACGGACAGGCAGTCGGATAAAATAGTATATCATGACGCCGCATGCCAGAATCGACATCGCTAAAAAAAACCACCTGTTTCCTATCATGATACCGAATGCAGCACCTGGATTTTTGATAAACGTTAATTTTAAAAAATCCCCTAAAATGGGTATCGAGTCATGCAACTTCATATATTCCTGAACGACGATCTTGGTACACTGGTCCAGGAATACCACCAGGATGAATGTGCAGATCAATCTCACCAATGGATACTCTTTTCTCTCGGCATATTTAAAAGGATGAGAGACCTCTTGGGTTATGCCGAATCCTGTTCTTCTTTTGATTTGCACTCAATACACATTCGGGCATGAGGTACGGCTTCAAGGCGCATCGAACCGATATCACCTTCACAGGAGTTGCAGGTGCCATAGGTTTCATCTTTTATCCGTTCAAGGGCTTCGTCGATATGAAACAAAAACCGTCCTTCACGGGAGGCCAGTTTATAAGCCTGTTCCTGCTCCATAGACTCTGTACCTTGATCTGCCGGATGCTCCGAATACGGATAACTGCCTGCGATATCACGGGCGCTGGCGCTAATAGTTTTTTCACCAAAATACCCAAGTTCATGCATCAGAGTTTCACGTTTTTTAAGTAATAACGCTTCGTAATGTTTCAGTTCATCTGCCGTCATTCAGTCCTCCAGACCATATAATATAGATCACCTATCTTGAGAATAGGATAATGGACCGCCCGTGGTTTATTGTGGTTGAAATTAAAATCTGAACCAAACTCCTCTCTAATACTCCTCGAAAATCCGACCCATTAGTTGGCTGATACGGACTTGTTGAGCATGAAGACTCTCCGGGTTACTCAGCCCATTTTCCTCATACCCGGATGTTAAATTGGATGCTACGTATCCAAACGCTGTGACCGGAAGTCCGCAATGATTTGCTACGATGACATCATCAACCACCTCATGGCCTACAACATCTGCTCCAAGATAAGAAAACATGTGTTGTTCAGCAGGTGTGGAAGGATGCTTAACACACGCATACACAGCCTTTTGTAAATGCATGTCCATAAGTCGCCCAGCTTGTTCTATCTTATCTGACCATATCCTGTCGTAAGCGTGGATCATATTAGGATATCTCGGACCGATCCGTTCATCGTTCGGCCCTGACAGAGGATTGGTCCCGCTCAGTCCTATATGGTCAACAACCCTGACATACGTTCCACGAGGAAATCGTTCCGTTAGGCCTTGACATGATGTAATCAGAACAAGGCCGTCTGCTTCTAATTGTTTTAAAATCCTAATGGCCGGTATTCTTGTCTCCTGATCGCCTGAGATCAGGAGAATACGATAAGACCCTTCAAAGATCGAACAGGAAAACGGATGCGGACCTTCAGATGATTGGTCATGGGAAGTTGAGATCAACTCCAAAGAGAAATCGCGGGGGACGGATAACCCTATGGTATGAGGTTCAATGATTAATTTTCTGATCCGATTTGCATGAAGAATAATCTCCTCAAATGAATTAGATGCTGGCATGGATCATGCCTTCTTTGGTGGTTATCCGATATACTGTTCTGTAGACCAAACGGCGTTTATTACTCAGATAGTTATGAAACCACTTCCCGGCCATTGTGCGGAAAATCAGCCTGCATGGCATTAAGTTGTTCGAGGTGGGATTCTAATAAGGATCGGTATCGGATTTCATAATCTTTACGTAATAACTCAAGGTCATGCAGTTCGCGTTTTATTTCCAGGACCTGGCTGTTGGCATCGGAAATCCATCGGTCGGCGTGGTTCTCTGCTTCTTTAAGAATATTATCCGCTTGTTTCCTTGCATTCCCTTTCATGTCATCGATAACTTTTTGTGCTGAGATCAGGGCGTCTTCCAGATGTTTTCGCTTGGTGCGAAAATCATCCAATTCCCCCTCCATACCTTTGACCTGTTCATGTAACATCTCATTTTCATCGGCCAGTTGTTCAAAGGCCGATGAAACTTGATCCAGAAAGGCTTCCACCTCATCCATATCATATCCGCTTACCCAGCGGGATTTAAACGTTTTTTTACGGATGTCTGTCGGATTAAGTTCCAACATGATCACCTCAATTTTGGTAAGCCCTTACCTGAATTTTATAACCGTTGCAGCAGGGGCAGGATGCTGGATTGAATGAATCTCAATATAAAAATTGCAACCAACGGTGAAAAATCTAATCCACCAGTCGATGGCATGAACCGTCGGATAGGAGCTAATATAGGATCGCTGTATAATATGAGGAGCTGGAATGGTGGACTGCCGGGATCGGGCTGAAAGAACGAGAGGAGCGTTCGTACCAGAATGACGATAAACAACACATCGAATATAAAATCGATTTGTGATATAAAACTGAATAGGATGACCTGTGATACCGAAGCGGTGGCGTCGTTATTTAAGTATATATCCGCCTGATAGATGATCAAACCATAGATGACACTCAGCAGGATGATACCGATCAGGGGGGATGGATCGGGCCTTCCGGTTCCTCGACCTGTATACCGCCGGATGGGACCGAGAAATATATCCGCCACCATATACATCATGTGCCCCACGGTGCTGAAGCCGAAGGGGGACTCAATGGATATAAAGAAAATGCCCAGGAATAGTATGGTCAGGGCGTTAACCAGGAAGCCGAACACCTCCATCAAACTGAAGATGATCCCTTCCACCGCAGGCGCACCGGATATAAACGCCACTAAAAACCCGCGTATAATTACCAGGAACACAATGGCAAATAGAGGGGACCAATCAAAGCGTGGCTCACCTCGAATCATCATCTGCCGGATGGGACGCAAAACAGGCTCTGTGGAAGCGTACAGGCCCCTCTGGATCGGATGTTCGCTGAATGAACTTGCAGAAGGCATAAATAATCGAAGGCCAAACGCCAGCATATAGACGTTTATGATGAATTCGATTAATTCCATGGATGGCCTCCGATATAACGAGTGGTTATGGCGCCGGGCGAGAACCGAATATTGCGGTACCGACTCGAACCATATTGGCGCCTTCTTCGATTGCCACTTCAAAATCATGGGACATGCCCATGGACAGGATATCCATGGTGACACCGGGTAAACCGCTTGATGCGATCTGTTCCTGCAATGTCCTTAATCTACTGAATGCGGGACGGGCATCGTCAGGATCATCGCTGTATGCCGGAATGGTCATCAAGCCTTGAACAGATAATGTAGGAAAGGAAATAAGTTGTTCAATAAATGCAATGGTGCGATCCGGTTCAATGCCGGATTTAGACTCCTCATCCGATGTTTTAACCTGAATCAGCACCGGCATCTTCTTTTCCAAAGGCGCGAGCCGCTTGTGAAGGGCCTCGGCCAGAGATAAGCGGTCCACCGATTGTATCATATCGAACAGGTGAACGGCATGTCTGACTTTATTAGTTTGCAAGGGGCCAATCAAATGCCAGGAAACCGTGTTCCCCAATACATCATATTTCTGTTTGGCTTCCTGTACCCTATTTTCCCCGAACTCCATCAATCCTGCCTGAAATGCTTCCCGGATCATATCCACGGTTTTTTTTTTAGATACCGCAATAAGGCGAATCGAGGATGGATTTGTTCCCGCTATTAGAGCCGCGCGTTTAATGCGATCCTGGACGACTTTAATATGATATTCAATCTGCGGCATAGTGTTGTAACACCTTATAAAAAGTTAGTTGGTAAATATATGGGAGTTTGATCAATCAGGCAACAGAAAAAGATAAACAAACAATGTTTTAAATAAATAACATACGAGATCTTCGATTGATTTTCGACTATAAGAGATAACTCGGGTGTACCGGGAGCAAGAGGGATGATGGGTTCACCTAGTACCGTAATACAGGTGCTCACAATCAGGAGAACAGGATGCTTTCCAGGATCATCAGTAGCGCAGTGCGAGGCGTAGATGCTTATCTCGTAGACGTTGAAACAAATATCACCAATGGTCTGCCTCATTTTTCAACCGTCGGGTTACCAGATATCGCCGTTCGTGAAAGTAAAGATCGAGTGGAAGCGGCCATTAAACAAAGCGGGTTTGTGTATCCCTACAAGAGAGTCACCATCAATTTGGCGCCTGCCAATGTTAGAAAGGCTGGTTCTTTATTCGATCTGCCGATTGCCGTGGGGATGTTATCGGCCACAGGACAAATACAATCAGATAGCTTGGGTGAGTACATGATCATCGGTGAATTGTCGTTAGACGGCACATTGCGTCCGATCCGCGGCGCCTTACCCATTGCGATTGCGGCCTCCCGGATTGGATTGAAAGGTATTTTGTTGCCGTATGAAAATGCGGAAGAAGCCGCTATGGCCGACGGTCTGGAAGTATATGGCCTACGGAACCTGACTGAAGTAGTACAGATTCTAAATAAAGAAGAAAAAATGGCGCCGTATCATCTGGATATGGATCATCTCTTCAATCATTCAGCGACCTATCCCATTGATTTCAGCGATGTGAAGGGCCAGAGTCATGTCAAGCGAGCCGTTGAGGTGGCGGCGGCCGGATCACATAATCTGCTGCTGATCGGACCGCCCGGTTCCGGTAAAACCATGCTGGCCCGAAGATTACCTACCATCTTGCCTGATATGACCCTGCCGGAAGCGTTGGAAACGACGAAAATCCATAGTGTCGCAGGGTTGATGCCCGAAGAGGTACCTCTGGTCGCAACCAGGCCTTTCCGGGCGCCGCATCATACCATATCAGACGCGGGATTAATCGGCGGTGGCAGATATCCCACGCCGGGTGAGGTATCTCTGGGACATAACGGCGTTCTTTTCTTAGATGAAATGCCTGAATTTAAGAAAAATGTACTTGAGCTGATGCGACAACCTCTTGAGGATGGGCAGGTGACCATCGCAAGAGTCTCTACGTCCTTGACCTATCCGGCCCGGTTTACCCTTGTGGCCGCTATGAACCCCTGTCCGTGTGGTTATTTTGGCGACAGTCAGCACGAGTGTACCTGCACCCCGCCTCAAATACAACGGTATATGGCCAGGGTGTCGGGTCCACTCCTGGACCGTATTGATCTGCATATCGAAGTGCCTTCCGTCCCCTATAAAGAATTAACGGATCAATTGGCAGGGGACACCTCAGAGACCATTCGAAACCGGGTGAATGAAACCCGTCAACGGCAACTGCGCCGATTCAAAGATGATACCCATCTATTTTCCAATGCCCATATGGAATCGCGTGAAATCCGGCAATACTGTCAGGTGGATGATCAGGGTCATGAACTTCTGCGCACCGCCATTGCCAAGCTCGGCCTTTCCGCAAGAGCCTACGACCGGATCCTCAAGGTCAGCCGCACGATAGCGGATATGGCCGGGGAAGGGGGGATTCAAGCGGCCCATGTAAGTGAAGCCATACAATACAGAGCGCTGGATCGGGCCATGTGGATGGGGTGATGGGAGTGCGGAGTGCGGGATGTATTCGGCAGTGAAGCCATACAATACAGGGCGCTGGACCGGGCGATGTGTCTGGGGTAGTGTTCAAAGATCCATGTTGCATTGTAACCAAAAATGGTATACAGCGAAGGACTGCGCAATATCAGGGTGCTTTGTACCAGGTGCTATGTGCTTTATTATAATCCCAATACTGTTTTATCGCGTATTACCATGGGCTTATTCACGACGTAAAAAAGCCTGAATAAAGGGATCCAGTTTGCCATCCATCACGGCCTGAATGTTACCGACTTCGGCACCTGTTCGATGATCTTTCACCATGGTGTAAGGATGGAAAACATAAGAGCGTATCTGACTGCCCCAGGCGATTTCTTTTTTATCGCCCTCTTTCGCTTCCATCTTTTTACGCATCTCGTCCTGTTGCTTCTGGTAAAGACGGGCCATCAGCACTTTCATACAGCTCTCACGGTTTCGGTGCTGCGATCGTTCCGATTGGCATTGCACTACGATACCCGTCGGGTTATGGGTGATGCGAACAGCGGAATCTGTTTTGTTGACATGCTGACCACCCGCGCCACTGGCTCGATACGTGTCTACGGTCAGGTCCGACTCATTTAAATCTATCTCACCGGGATCATCGATTTCGGGTAACACAGATACGGAGGCGAAAGAGGTATGACGACGATGAGCAGAGTCGAATGGGGATATACGGACCAGTCGGTGCACACCGGCCTCAGATTTTAAATAGCCGTAGGCATAATCCCCGGTGACTTCAATCGATACACTTTTAATTCCCGCTTCATCTCCTACCTGAAAATCAAGCGTATCATGCTCATAGCCCTGGGCTTCCATCCACCGGAGATACATACGCATCAACATTTCAGCCCAATCCTGAGATTCCGTTCCGCCGGCTCCCGGATGTATGGAGACGATCGCATTATGCGAATCGTCTGGTTTAGAGAGAAGGCTCTGGAGTTCTATTCCCGCAAGGTGTGTTTGAAGTGGGTTGAGCGTGGATTCAATTTCAGCATAGGTGTCCTGATCATTTTCTTCAGCAGCCAGTTCGAAGAGCGTTTCCAGCTCTTCAAGCTGGTCATTTAATTCCGACCACTGTCCCGTGATTTTTTTGTGCAGGCTGACTTCGCGACTGATCGCCTGCGCTTTTTCCTGATTTCCCCAGAACTCCGGCTCTGCCATCAAAGCCTCCAGCCGGTTTATTTCCGTTCCCCTGGTTTCAATGTCAAAGGCACCTCCGCAGATAAATCATCTTTTCCCGGCAGTCCACAATGGCCGATTTCATATCTGATGGCTCCATCATGTATCATTTCCTCCAATAGTTTCAGGGTGTTAACCCTATTTTATATTTATACAAATCTCCGAAAGACCTCATCGAATATTTCTAAATCACGGATAGAATCAGCGCCGGTCGAACGGGGCGGCGTGTCCTCAATAATACATTGAATAAAATGTTCGTCGGCTCGTTTGAAAGCCCACTCCCATGCTGCTTGCGGCTGGACATGTTCCTGGGTCTTACTGGCTTTATAAACAGAAATTTGAGCGGGCGTGTTTTTCAATAAAGGGGGAGGAGGGTGTATCTCGATCCATCCATCCTCGAAATAAATTTTGAATTCTTCATCCCAGAATTTTGAAGAAAGATGCCCCACTTCTAGCGTTACATCGAATCCATCCATCCCGAATACCATTATTTTGGTAGGCCCTGGATAGATCGGCGTATTGTATATCAATGATGTCACCGATCTGGTGCCGGATTAAATTTACATTATGGCAATACACATTGTTCATCCAATAGAAATCTTTGATCTGATCTCCCGATAGCCCTTCCGGGGGCCGGGGTTTTACAGGCATATAGGGCTCGTCTGTCGTAATAGGCTTGCCGACATTACAAATCCAATCCCCGCCGAAACAATGGACCCGCATATGGGTTATATCACCCAGTTCGCCCGACACCCGCAGCTTGTCGATTATTGATTTGGCCAATTCGATACCCGGATCGTATCGTTTCATATATCCGATCATCAGTTTTACAACATTGCGATCTGCGGTATCGACCATGGTTCTGGCATCAGGCAAATTGGTCGCCATGGGTTTTTCCAGATAAACATGCTTACCGGCATTCATAACGTCGATGGCAATAGGGGCATGCATATCATCGGAGGTGATTTCAACAACCGCATCGATGCTCGGGTCGGCACAGAGTTCTTCATGGGTTTCATAGACCTTGGGGATGCGATATCGTTCGGCACACCCGTCTTCCCAGTTGGACACGTCGCTCCGCTAACGCAACGACGTCACATTATGATATATCGGTGAAATTAACCAGATGGGCAAGCTGGCCCATAAATCCTGCGCCGACAAATCCTACACTGACTTTTTCCATACAATCTCCATGAGGAAATGAGCAGGGGCAGGTGGGCAAGTTGGCAAATAAACTAGCTCGCCAATTATCATACAACATGTAATCCCTGTCTCTCCCTGTGGTTTCATTTCTTACCTAATCAAATAAACCCCTTGCCTGCCAAACTGGTGAATGACCCGCGACCTATGATGATGTGGTCCAGAACACGGATGTCGATCATCCGTCCGGCTTCAACGAGTTGAGAGGTGATTTTCAGATCGTCCTGACTGGGCGTCGGATCACCGCTGGGGTGGTTATGTATAAATATCACCGAGGCGGCGGAATCTAAAATAGCCGGTTTGAATACCTCCCTCGGATGAACGATGCTCGCTGTTAATGAGCCGACTGAGATCGTCACCCCTCTGATCAGACAATTCCTTGCATCCAGTAACAATACCATAAAAACCTCTTTATGCAGATCCCGCAAGCGAGGAATAAAATATTGTGCTACATCCGTACTGGATATAAATGAAACGCGATCTAATGGGGGTGCTTCCAACCGTCTGCCGATTTCAACGGCGGCAGCGATTTGCGCCGCCTTAACTGGACCGACACCGCGAACCAGGCATAATTCTCTTATATTACGGTCCGCCAGTCGATGTAAACCGCCGACATGCTGCAATAGTGCGCGGGTGATTTCGAGGGCATTTTTTCCCTGGGATCCGTGCCCTGTTCTGATGAGGAGGGCCAACAACTCCGAATCGGATAATGTATGAACGCCGCTTTTCATAAGACGTTCACGTGGGCGATCTTCCTCCGGCCAGTCCTTTATAGCTAGGCCGGCTTGTAATTCGGTCATCTGTACTCCCTTGTAATCAGAAAACAATCAGCTTTAATGGAGGGAGGCCTCTTACCGAATTAGTCGAAAATTGCCCGGAAATCTCGTGAATTATTCTGTGGTACCGTCATTATTTTCCGAGGCAGAGTCTGGCGAATCCTCAGATACAGTCGGTGTGCCACCTGGTTTCATCTGCTGCTCGATAAACGGTTTGAATAAATCAATCGGAACCGGGAACAACGTCGTCGAATTGTTTTCCGCAGCCACAACAGCCAGCGTCTGGAGATAGCGGAGCTGTATGGCGACAGGGTGTTTACCCATCACCTGAGCCGCCGCCGCAAGTTTCCCTGCCGCCTGCTCTTCACCCGTAGCATTAATGACCTTTGCTCGTCGTTCACGCTCCGCTTCCGCCTGTTTGGCCATGGCACGCTGCATTTCCGGTGGCAGATCAACATTCTTTATCACGACCATCGAGACTTTAATGCCCCACGGTCCTGTCTGCTGATCCAGCAGCAACTGTAACTCTTCGTTGATTTTCTTTCTGTTGGTTAACAGGTCATCAAGTTCAACCTGACCGAGAACGCTCCGTAACGAGGTCTGCGCTAATTGATAGGTAGCCTGTAAAAAGTCTTCCACCTCCACGATCGCTTTTTCCGGATCCAGCACGCGAAAGTAAATCACCGCGTTCACTTTAATAGACACGTTGTCCCTCGTAATCACATCCTGGGAGGGGACATCTTTGGTCACCGTCCTCAAACTGACCTTTTCCATTTTATCGATGCCTGGGATCAAGATTATGATACCAGGGCCATTTCCGCCGATGAGCGCCTTGGAGAGCCTGCCTAGACGAAAGATCACGCCTCGTTCATATTCCCTAAGTATCTTAACGGCGTTTGTAAAAAACAGAATAAGGATAACAATAAACAGGATCGTTGATATCTGAAAACCATCAAACATGAGTACCCTCCTCGGATTCCGGCGTGGCAGTGCGCCGGTCTGTACGTTGTACTTTTAGTTTAAGTCCATTGATTTCAATAACCTGTAATGATTCGCCGACTTCGATCGGTGTCTCGCTTTCTACCGACCAATACTCGCCGTGGACGATGGCCTGTCCCAGCAGATCAATTCTGGAATGTGCAATCCCGGTTTCGCCGATCAAGCCCTGTTGACCCGTTGTGGGGGTACGTTTTTGCGCCTTCAAGGCGAATCCCACGGCAAAGGTGAAGAATAGGGCTGTCGCTAGAACAGAGGGAATAATTACGTACATGGATATTCTTAAGAAGGGATAGGGCGAATCGATCAACATCATAGATCCCAGTGTCGTTGCAATCAGCCCGCCAACAGCCAATATACCCCCGGAGACCACACTGAGTTCTGCGGCAAAAAGTCCAATGCCCAGCAAGATAAGCATCAAACCCGCATAGTTGATCGGCAACGTTTGTAAGGCGAACAGGCCGACAATAACGCAGATGCCGCCGACTACACCTGGAAATATAGCGCCTGGATTGATAAATTCATAGATTACCCCATAAAACCCCAACATCATTAGCAGATAGGCGATATTTGGATTGGATATGGTATTTAATATATCATAATGCCAGGGCATTTCGTTCATGCGGATTTCTGCGTCCCTGGTCCGCAACACTTTCTGACCCTCCAGGACATTAATGATCAGCCCGTCAATCCGGATCATGAGCGAATCAAGGGTACTTACATTGAGATCGATCACATTCAGTTCCAACGCCTCCTGAGCGGTAATGGCGACACTCTTGCGGACAGCCTGTTCCGCCCAATCTGCATTTCGGCCATGCTTTTCTGCTATGGATCGGATATAACTGACGGTGAAATTTTCGATTTTATCCGCCATGGTAGAATCGGCGATTCCGCCGCCTATCCCCACCGGATGGGCAGCGCCTATACTTGTGCCCGGCGCCATGGCGGCAATATGGGCACTCATGGTGATGAACACGCCCGCTGATCCGGCCCCCGCCCCGCTCGGGGCCACATAGACCACGACCGGCACATTGGCTGCCAGCATATCCTTGATGATCATCTGCGTAGATTCCAACAGGCCCCCCGGCGTATCTATCATGATGACCAGACATTCCGCGGTATCGGCCTCCGCCTGTTCTATCGCCCGGCTGATATGACGGACACTCACCGGGCCGATGGGACCGATCAGCTTAATGACATTCACATGGGCCTTCGCATCAACGGATGCTGGACTGAAGCTCAGTGCGAATATTATAATATATAAAAAGCATCGCATGGTATGCTCTCCAGTTGAGTTCCGTGTTCCGAGCAAAAGAAAGGCTGGTGGTTTAGGAACGATTTCTACACGCTACCTGCCACTCGCACTGATGTGGCGCTATTTGCGTTACATCAGTCTTTAATTTATGCTACTTCAAGCCAGATAGCAACATCTGCGTAATGATGAGATAGGGTAATTCGTATTTGGGCGTGGGCAGGATCAATGAGTTGGGGGTCCTGTTCGATCAGATCAAAAGCAGCTTTTCTGGATTTTCTCAGCCATTCGGCATCCCGGAGGACATCTGCGATTTTTAATCCGGGCAATCCATGCTGGCGCGTGCCCATAAATTCCCCCGGACCCCGAATTTTCAGATCTTCCTCGGCTATTTTAAATCCGTCCTGAGTCTCCGACATGATCTGAAGACGGCGCAGGGTGTCATCGGGTATGGGTTTGTCAGGATCGCATCCATTAATAAGAATACAGGTGGATGCATGGGGGCCCCGGCCTATTCGCCCTCTTAGTTGATGAAGCTGAGCAAGACCAAACCGTTCCGCCTGTTCAATGGCCATAATCGTAGCGTTCGGGATATCTATGCCGACTTCTATAACGGTTGTACTCACCAGAATATCAAAAGTACCGGCTTTAAATGCATGCATAACGGTATTTTTGTCAATACTCTTCATCTTACCATAGGAGTAGCCCGACGCGTAAATCAGGATATATTTCGGCTTTCAGGTGCTCCGATAGCACCACAGCCGCTTTCAGATCCATCTTTTCAGATTCTTCTACCAGTGGGCAGACGACATAGGCTTGACGTCCTTTATTAACTTCATCCCGGATCGTCTCATAGACTTCTTCTGTCTGAGTTTCCGGTACCCACCTGGTCAAGATGGGCTTCCGACCCGGAGGCAGACCTTCTAAAACGGATACATCCAGATCCCCATATACCGTTAGGGCGAGCGTGCGTGGGATGGGGGTCGCCGTCATCACCAGGACATCCGGCCTTTCTCCCTTTTCCTTTAATATCGCCCGCTGAGCTACTCCGAATCGATGTTGTTCATCGATCACGGCCAGACCAAGATTTTGAAAGGTGACCTCTTCCTGGATCAACGCATGGGTGCCGACAATGATCTTTGCGGTACCGTCGGCCACCTCAGCCAGACGCCTTCGCCGCACTTTTGCCGGCAGACCGCCCACAAGAAAGGTGACAGGGACGTTAATATCTGACAGCATATCCTGTAAAACCATGGCGTGCTGTTCCGCGAGAATTTCTGTCGGCGCCATCAAAGCGGCCTGGTATCCGCTTTCTACGGACAACAACAGGGCTATGGCTGCCACGACCGTCTTACCGGAACCTACATCACCCTGTAATAACCGGTTCATGGAGATAGGACGACACATATCCCCATGAATTTCCCTGATGACCAGTTTTTGAGAGGATGTCAGTTCAAACGGCAAGCGGGATACAAACTGTCTGGCGAGCGGACTTTTCGACTGGAAGGCAATCCCTTTCTCTCCATACATGGCTGCGTGCTTACGGAGAGCAAGTAATAATTCCATATAAAAAAGTTCGTCGAAAGCAAGGCGCGATCTGGCCTGTTCAGCCTCTTCGGGACTTTCGGGGAAATGAGCGGCATAGATGGCGGCGGATCTTGATGGTAAACCAAGGGTTCGGGAGATGGATGCAGGGATCGTTTCGGGGATTTGATCGACCAGGAGATCAAGCAAGGGTTTTATAATGCGCCGGAATCCCCGGCTGTCGAGGCCTACTTCACGTAAGCCGGCGGTAGAACGGTAAACGGGAATGACCCGGCCTGTGTGAAGCATATCATCGCCTTCTTCTGTGAGCATATCATATTCGGGGGTCACCATCTGTTTACCATTAAAAAAGCTCACCTTGCCGGAGACGATCAGCAAGTCCCCCGGATTAAATTTCTTTCGCAACCCGTGCATCCACTTATTACCGAACCAGGTACACTTCAGAAAACCACTTTCATCGCCGAGGACCAACTCAAATCGACCCGGTCTGCCCGATCTAACCCTGGTCTTCATGACGGTGCCGACCACCGTAGCAGATGTATCTACCTGCACCTGGCTGACAGGCTGTAAGTTGCGACGATCAAGATACAATCTAGGGATGTGCAACAGCAGATCTTCGACCGACTCAATGTCTGCGCCGAGTAACGCTTTTGCCCGTTTTTCACCGATACCCTTCACCGATTCAATAGGCTGTGATAAAGATGATATAACGGCAGGGGTTTCTGACGATTCGGAAAACGTTACAGAAGCCATAAAGAGGGCCGGATGACTCGAAGAGGTTACACGAACTCAGCGTGATTTCAGAGTGTTTTATACTTTGATAAAATTCGACTTTCAAGCTACGGCTATCATGCAGTAGATATGTAATAAAATACCAAGAACGAAAGCACAAATGAGGATATCAAATTACTCTACATATGTAAAGATAGATCATTTTAACTAAAAGGACAACCCAAAATCCATACCGATGAAAAAGGGACTATGATTCTTGACTTTTACTCATGATAATGTTACCATTTCAAGGTATATTCAGCCACTTCACCCGATCTTCATTTTTCCCACCCATAACATCTAGGCGCGAAAGATGAATCCGGCGCCATGCAGCGAAATCCATCCCCAATTTACCAACTCATCAACACACAAATAGGGTCATTCATGGTCAAGGTAGGCATTTTAGGTGTCGGTCAACGCGGGCTGCAACATCTGGCAACATTGTGGTCGATTCGGAAGGATTATCCTTTAACAATCGTT
>Ga0066376_10002566_pt1 | contig 16852 bp, 16 predicted proteins | sample Knorr_S15_td_Bot_FD_77009 | JGI IMG/M metagenome (GOLD analysis project Ga0066376, IMG submission 77009) | Marine microbial communities from Southern Atlantic Ocean transect - Knorr_S15_td_Bottom_ad_5009_LV_A | ecosystem: Environmental > Aquatic > Marine > Oceanic | place: Southern Atlantic... | reverse complement strand
GGGAAAAGGGCAAAGCCTATTGGCCAGTGGATTATCAACGTGTTAGAGTTTTTTTTAGACATTGAACGAGAAACCGGTAACGGTCCGTTTAACCCAAGGGAGACAAAATCATGAAGTTCCGTACACTATTCCTGGGCGCGTTGGTGGCTGCCGTCGGCGTCACCGGCGTTGCCGTACAAAAAGCGGCCTACGCCGCCGAACAGTTCTTTCCGATGCTGGTGTACCGCACCGGACCCTATGCGCCGTCCGGCATTCCCGTCGCCAACGGGTTTAGGGATTATTACACGCTTCTCAACAAACGCGACGGCGGCATCAACGGCGTCACCGTCACGTTCGAGGAATGCGAGACCAAATACAACACCAAGCTCGGCGTCGAATGCTATGAGAAACTGAAAAAAAATAGCGCCGGCGCAAAGGCGACGCTGTTCAATCCGTTCAGCACCGGCATCACCTATCAGTTGATCCCGAAAGCCACCGTCGATGAAATTCCGATCCTGTCCATGGGCTATGGCCGCACGGCAGCCGCCGACGGGCGCTATTTCCCGTGGGTGTTCAATTTCCCGACCACGTACTGGAGCCAGGCATCCGCTTTCATCAAATACGTGTCCCGTCAGGAAGGCGGCTGGGACAAGCTCAAGGGCGTCAAGATCGCCCATGTCTACCACAATTCGGCCTACGGCAAGGAAGCCAACCCGACGCTGACGGCCCTGGCCAAGATATACGGCATCAAGCTGACGTTGCTGGCCGTAGACCATCCGGGCCAGGAACAGAAAGCCACCTGGCTGCAGATCCGCAGGCTCAGGCCCGACTGGGTCTTCATGTCCGGCTGGGGCGTCATGAATTCGGTCGCCATTAAGGAAGCCAACGCCATTAATTTCCCGATGGATCATTTCGTCGGCAACTGGTGGTCCGGTTCCGAAGGCGACGTGATTCCCGCCGGCAAGGGCTCAATCGGCTACAAGTCGGCGGCTTTCCACGGCGCCGGCGCCAACTGGAAGATCCACCAGGACATCATAAAACATGTCTACGGCGGCGACGCCGCTAAGGCGAAAGCGAACAACCTCGGCGAGGTTCTCTACAACAGAACCCTTGTGAATGCCATGTATGGCTCCGAGGCCGTGCGCACGGCGATGGCCAAATACGGCAACAAGCCGATGACCGGCGAACAAATTCGCTGGGGTCTTGAAAACCTCGACGTCACCGAAAAACGCCTCGGCGAACTCGGCATGAAAGGAATGCTGCTGCCGATCAAGATCAGCTGCGCCGACCATGAAACCAGCGGGCCTATCATTATCCAGCAATGGGACGGCACGAAGTGGAATATTGTCAGCGAATGGATCAAGCCCATGCGTGAAATCGTCCGTCCGATGGTCGAAAAGGCAGCCAAAGCCTACGCCAAGGAAAACAACATCACGCCCAGAAGCTGCTAAACACAACGCCTTGGGTTAATGAGTATGACGCCACCTACCGGACAACAAGAAGCCGAACAGGTGGCGCCTGCCCAAGCCCTGCTGACCGTCAACAATATCGAGGTCATCTACGACCATGTGATCCTGGTATTGAAGGGGGTATCGCTCGAGGTTCCCGAGGGCGGCATCGTCGCCCTCTTGGGCGCCAACGGCGCCGGCAAGACGACGACGCTGAAAGCCATTTCCAATCTTCTCCAGGCCGAACGCGGCGAGGTTACCAAAGGCTCCATCGAATGCATGGGCGAACGGGTCGACCGGCTCAGCCCCAACGAACTGGTGAAGCGCGGCGTCATCCAGGTGATGGAAGGACGCCATTGTTTCGAACACCTGACGGTCGAGGAAAATCTGCTCACCGGCGCCTATACCCGCCGCGACGGGCGCGCCGCCATCGATCTATCGCTGGAAAAGGTCTATCACTATTTCCCGCGCCTGAAGGAACGCCGCACCGCCCAGGCCGGCTATACATCCGGCGGCGAACAACAGATGACGGCACTGGGCCGGGCGCTCATGGCCGATCCGAAGATGATCCTGCTGGATGAGCCGTCCATGGGTCTGGCGCCGCAATTGGTCGAAGAAATTTTCGAGATCGTGCGCAACCTCAATAAAAAAGAATCCGTGAGTTTTCTGTTGGCCGAACAGAATACCACCATCGCCCTGGAATATTCCGATTACGGCTATGTCCTGGAAACCGGCCGCGTCGTCATGGACGGCGACGCCAAAAGCCTCAGCGACAACGAAGACGTCAAGGAATTCTATCTGGGCCTCAGTTCCGGCGGGCGGCGCAGTTATCGTGACGTCAAACATTACCGCCGCCGCAAACGCTGGCTTTAAGCCGCAAGCCCCCCTGAACGGACAGACCGCCATGCTGGAGGCCGAATATTACGATGACCTGGAAACCCGCGACCCGGAAGAACGGGAAATCCAATTGTTCCAGGCGCTCGGCCATCACCTGAAGACGGCAAAGGCCGACTCGCCGTATTTCCAAGACCTGCTCAAGGATTTCGCGCCTGACGACGTCAAGTGCCGCGCCGACCTGGCCAAGCTGCCGGTCACACGGAAATCTGACCTCGGCCAGTTGCAAAAAGCGACCCCGCCGCTGGCCGGGATGACCAATATCGCACCGGTCAATTTCCTCCGCCTCTATCAATCCCCCGGCCCGACCTATGACCCGGAAGCCAAAGGCCGCGATTGGTGGCGGGTCGGCCGGGCGCTCCATGCCGCAGGCGTGCGTCCCGGCGACATCATCCACAACACCTTTTCCTATCACCTGACCCCAGCCGGTATGATGTTCGAAACCGCCGCCCAGGCCATTGGCTGCACGGTGGTGCCCGCCGGCACCGGACAAACGCACCAGCAGGTCCAGGCCATCGCCCACATCCGCCCCAGCGTCTTTGCCGGTACGCCGTCGTTCCTAAAAGCCCTACTGGACCGCGCCGCCGAGGAAGGCTTCGACGCCAGTTCCCTGACCAAGGCGGTGGTTGCCGCCGAGGCGCTGCCGGATGCGCTCCGCCAGGAATTCCAGGGTCATGGCATTCAGTGCTTGCAATCCTACGCCAGCGCCGATCTCGGCCTGATCGCCTACGAATCTAAAGCCATGGACGGCCTCATCGTCGATGAACGGCTGATCATCGAAATCGTCCGCCCCGGCAGCGGCGATCCGGTTCCAGACGGCGACATCGGCGAAGTCATCGTCACCACGCTCAACCGCGAATATCCGCTAATCCGCTTCGCCACTGGCGACCTGTCATCGGTGATGGGTGGGGCAAGCCCCTGCGGGCGCACCGCCATGCGCCTGACCGGCTGGAAAGGCCGCGCCGACCAATCGACCAAGGTCAAGGGCATGTTCGTGACCCCGACCCAGATCGCCGCTGTAATCAAAAAGCACCCGGAAATCGAAAAGGCCCGCCTCGTCGTCGACCGCAAGGACGACCAGGACACCATGACGCTGCTGTGCGAGGTGGCGGGTGGCGATGATGAACTGGCCGGGAAAATCGCCGACACCCTGCAAAGCCTCAGCAACCTCAAGGGCGAGGTCGACCTCACCAAGCCCGGCAGCCTCGCCAATGACGGCCTCGTCATCGAAGACAAGCGTCCGGTTGATTAAGCCGCACTCAATTTCTTTAAAAACCGCTCATAATCTCGCCACAATTAGGGGGTGTAATGGCAACTATAGACTTCCACGTCTATACACCAGGGATATCCCCCTTTCTCTGGTCCCCCTTATCGGCATTCCTGTATGCCGAGACCTGAAACGGTCGGACTTTCCAGTCCGGCCGTTTTATTTTTCAGCTCTCAGCATGTCGGCGCAGGCCAGCTCGACGCAGGTGCAGAACACCTCCAGGGCATCGCGATTTTCGTCTATCGACGGCATCGACGGCGCCAGGCGGATGTTGCGGTCGCGCGGATCCTTGCCGTAGGGGAAGGTGCCCCCCGCCGGCACCACTTTGACACCGGCCGCCCCGGCCAGGCGGACCACCTCAGTGGCGCAGCCGTCCATAACATCGACGCTGACGAAATAGCCGCCTTCCGGTTTGGTCCAGGTGGCAATACCCTTGCCGCCAAGCCAGTGTTCCAAAATTTCGTCAACGACGGCGAATTTAGGTGCCAGGATCGCCGCCAATTTGTCCATGTGGACGGCGATCCCCGCCACGTCGCCGAAAAAACGGACATGGCGGAGCTGGTTGATCTTGTCCGGCCCGATGGTGGAGACAAACATTTTCTCAAGCGCGTCGTCGATATTGGTTTTCGACGCCGCCAACATCGCCACCCCGGCCCCGGCCAGGGAGATTTTCGAGGTCGACCCGAACATCAGCACTCGGTCCGGATTGCCGGCGTCTTTGCAGGCTTGCAGCAAGTTCTTCAATTTCGCCGGGCCGCTGCCGAGATGATGCGCCGCATAGGCATTGTCCCAGATCACCCGGAAATCGCCCGCCGCCACCGGCATCGCGGCCAAGCGATCGACGACGGCGTCGGTATAGGTTGCGCCGGAAGGATTGGAATATTTCGGCACGCACCACATGCCCTTGACAGACGGGTCGTCCTTGACCGCCGCCTCGACGGCGTCCATGTCGGGGCCGTCGTTGTCCATGTCGATATTGATCATCTCCAAGCCGAGCTTCTCGCAGATGGTGAAATGGCGGTCATAGCCGGGCACCGGACACAAGAACTTGGCCGATTTCTGATCTTTCCAGGGGCTCTCGCCACCGGGCATACCGAACAGCACAGCGCTGGCCAGGGTGTCGTACATCATGGTCAGGCTGGCGCTGCCGCCGACGATGATTTCGCCGGGCGTCACCTCCATATACTCGGCGAACAGGCGCTTGGCCTCGGGGATGCCGTCGATAATACCGTAATTGCGGTAATCGGTGCCGTCCTCACCAAAGCAATCGTCCAGGGTTACCGTCTCCAACAGCCCTTTTGAGAGGTCCAACTGTTCGGGGGCTGGCTTACCGCGCGTCATGTCGATGCCGATATTCCGGCCGCGCAGACGATCATAATCCTGCTGCAATTCCCCGGCCAGGACGTCCAGTTCGGCGGTGGTTTTAGATGCTAAGTCCATGCGCTATCCCTTTCCTCAACGTGGGATTTTTATATGAACGGGATGGCGCCATTTGTAAACAACCGCCGCCGTTCTTCTTTTTTCCGCCTATTTGATATACCTTTCGCCGGCGCATCTGACAGGACCACGCCTGGGAGTTCCTTTGCCTCATTTCACCGGCACCGATCTGGTTTGTTTTCGTGGCGAACGCACCGTGTTCACCGACCTCGACTTCGCCCTTGCCCCCGGCGACGCGCTGGTGCTGCGCGGGCCAAACGGGTCGGGAAAATCCAGCCTGCTGCGGGTGATGGCGGGGCTCAGCCAACCATTGGCCGGAACCGTCACTTGGGACAAGGAGGCCATTGCCGAGGATCCGGAAGCCCACAACCACCGCCTTCACTACATCGGCCACGCCGATCCGGTGAAACCGGTGTTGACGGTCACCGAAAACCTCAATTTCTGGATATCGTTGCGCCTGGAGGGGGGCGTTGACGATGCCATCAAGGCGGCGTTGGGCCGGCTCGGGATCAGCCATTTGGCCGATGTGCCGGGGCGGTTCCTGTCCGCCGGACAAAAACGCCGGGTCAACCTGGCCCGTATCGTCGCCGCCCCAGCGCCGTTGTGGCTGTTGGATGAACCGCACACGGCGCTGGACCAGGCCGCCATGGACAACCTCGATGACGCCATCGCCGGTCACCGGGACGGCGGCGGCATGGTGGTAATGTCGTCCCATGCCATGGCCGCGCCGGAAGACGCCCAGACCATTGATCTCGGCCACTTCCAGGAGCGTGCGCATTGAACGGTTTCTTGCAGATTGTGCGCCGCGACCTGCATCTGGCCATGCGCCAGGGTATGGACAGCCTGATGGTAGTAGCCTTCTTCGTTATCGCCGTGGTGCTGTTTCCCTTCGGCGTCGGGCCGGAATCCAGCATCCTGGCCCGGATTGCGCCGGGGGTGATCTGGGTGGCGGCATTATTGTCGTCCATGCTGTCGCTGGAACGGCTGTTCCAGGCCGACTATGAGGACGGCAGCCTGGAATTGCTGGCGTTACAGCCGGTGGCCCTGGAAATCACGGTGATGGCCAAGGTCACGGTCCATTGGCTGACCACCGGCCTGCCGCTGATTGTCGCCGCCCCCTTGTTGGCCGTGTTGATGAACCTGCCCGACGATGGCTTCGTGCCGCTAATGATCGCGCTTGCGCTCGGCACCCCTGCCCTCAGCTTGATCGGCACCATCGGGGCGGCCTTGATCTTAGGGTCGCGCCGTGGCGGCATATTGCTTTCTCTGTTGGTCCTGCCGCTATATATTCCGGTGCTGATTTTCGGGGTCAGCGCCGTTGATGCCGTCATCGGCGGATTTTCGGCTAGGCCGCAGCTTCTGATCCTGTCCGGTTTATTGGTGGCAGCGTTGCCGCTGTGCCCCTGGGCCGGGGCGGCGGCGGTTCGCCAGGGAATCGAATAGGAACCAATAAGACACTATAATAGGACCTAAATGTTTCACCGTTTCGCCAATCCTACCCGTTTCCTGCGTTTCGCCGCCGTCATCCAGCCTTGGATCGCCGCGATCACGGTGGCGTTGATTGGCTCCGGTTTGTATTTGGGCCTTTTCAATTCACCCGCCGATTACCAGCAGGGCGAAACCGTGCGCATCATGTATGTGCATGTGCCGTCCGCCTGGATGGCCTTATTCTGTTATTCGGCCATGGCCGGGGCCTGCGCCATCGCTTTGATCTGGAAACACCCGCTGGCCGAACTGTCGGCCAAGGCTACGGCGCCCATCGGCGCCGGGTTCACGTTTTTGGCCCTGGTCACCGGGTCGTTGTGGGGCAAACCGATGTGGGGCACCTGGTGGGTATGGGATGCGCGGCTAACGTCGATGCTGGTGCTGTTATTCCTCTACCTCGGCTATATGGCGCTCAACAATGCCTTCGACGATCCCGCCCGCGGCGCCAAGTCATCGTCGATCCTGGCCCTGGTCGGCTTCGTCAACGTGCCGATTATCAAGTTTTCCGTCGATTGGTGGAACACGCTGCATCAACCGGCCAGCGTCGTTAAAATGACCGGACCGGCCATTCATGCCTCGATGTTGACTCCGTTGTTGCTGATGGGGGTCGGGTTCACCACCTATTACCTATGGGTGATGTTGATCCGCATTCGATACGAGGTCACCGCCAATAAGATCCGTACCCTGCAAAGGCGTCAGGCCGCAACGGGAGAGAGCCAAGCATGACGGGACTTTCTGAATTTCTGGACATGGGCGGGTACGGCCATTTCATCTGGCCATCTTACGCGGTGGTGGCGGTGGTGATGGTCGGGCTATTGATCATCAGCAGGCGGGAATTGGGGACAGCCCTTCGCGACCTCGACGCCCTGGATGCACCTGAGGCACCAGAGGCCGAGCAATGAAACGCAAACATAAACGCCTCACTTTCGTCGCCATCGCCCTTCTGTTGTTGGGTACGGCGACGGCGTTGGTGCTGGCCGCCTTCGAGGACAATATCGTATTTTTTTATAGCCCCACCGATCTGGCCGAAAAACAGGTTGCCGATGGCCGGCGTATCCGTTTGGGCGGTCTGGTCGAAGAAGGCAGCGTCAAAATATCCGGCGGCGCCATCACCCTGTTCCGGGTCACCGACCTCAAGACCACCGTCGCCGTCAGCTATAAAGGGCTGTTGCCGGACCTGTTCCGTGAAGGTCAGGGCGTCGTCGCCGAAGGCCGCCTGAACGCCGGGGTCTTTACCGCCGACCAAGTGCTAGCCAAGCATGACGAAACCTATATGCCGCCCGAGGTTGCCGAAGCGCTGAAAAAATCCGGCCAGTGGCAGGGCCAGGACAAGAAATAAAGACAAGGAAAAACAAAAATGACAGCCGAAATCGGCCATTTTGCCCTGATCCTGGCATTGTTGATCGCAACGATGCAGGCGACGCTGCCGCTCATCGGCGCCCATAAGGGCTATGGCAGTTGGATGGCTACGGCAAGACCGGCAGCGGTGACCCAATTCGGGCTGGTCGCCATCTCTTTCGGCTGCCTGACGCAGCTTTATCTGACATCGGACTTTTCCGTCCTCAATGTGGTTCAGAACTCGCACACGGCGAAACCGTTGATCTATAAAATCGCCGGCGTGTGGGCCAACCATGAAGGGTCCTTGCTGTTGTGGGTATTGATCTTGAGCTTGTTCGGGTCCGCCGTGGCGGTTTTCGGCTCCAACCTGCCACCGAGGCTGCGCGCCCGCGTGCTGTCGGTGCAGGCAATGATCGCCGTCGGCTTCTATCTGTTCATGTTGCTGACGTCGAACCCGTTTGAGCGCGTCTTCCCCGCCCCCATCAACGGCCAGGACCTGAACCCGTTGTTACAGGATCCCGGCCTCGCCATTCACCCGCCGATGCTGTACCTGGGCTACGTCGGCTTTTCCATGGCCTTCTCCTTCGCCATTGCCGCCTTAATCGAAGGCCGCGTCGATGCCGCCTGGGCGCGCTGGGTGCGGCCGTGGACGCTGGCGGCATGGTGTTTTCTGACCGGCGGCATCACCCTGGGATCGTGGTGGGCGTATTACGAACTCGGCTGGGGCGGCTGGTGGTTCTGGGACCCCGTGGAAAATGCCTCGTTCATGCCGTGGCTGGCGGGAACGGCGTTGCTGCATTCGTCGACCGTGGTCGAAAAGCGCGACACCCTGAAGGGCTGGACCATCCTGCTCGCCATCATCACCTTTTCGCTGAGCCTATTGGGCACCTTCCTGGTGCGGTCCGGCGTATTGACGTCGGTGCACGCCTTCGCCACCGACCCGGCACGCGGCGTCTTTATCCTGGCGTTTTTGATCATCGTCATCGGCGGCTCGCTGGCGTTGTTCGCCTGGCGGGCGCCTCAATTGGTCAGCACCGGCGTGTTTCAGCCGATCTCCCGCGAAGGGGCGCTGTTGCTGAACAACCTGATTATGGCGACGGCGGCCGCCGCGGTATTGTTGGGGACGCTCTATCCGCTGTTGTTGGACGCCATCGGCGGCGGTAAGATTTCGGTGGGACCGCCGTTTTTTAACGCCGTCTTTATCCCGTTAATGGTGCCGATGATCGCCGCCATGGCCGTCGGGCCGATGCTGTCATGGAAGCGGGCCGACCTGAAACCGGCGTTGACGCGGCTGTGGACGGCGGCGCTGGCGGCGGGCGCGATCATGTTGGCCGCCTGGGCGCTGTTTGCGGATGGGCCGGTGATGGGCGTCCTCGGCATCGGGCTGGCGGGGTGGTTGTTCATCGGAACCCTGGTCGAACTGGGCGGGCGGTTGCAGTTGTTCAAGGTGCCGCTATCGGACAGTTTCAGCCGGCTACGGCGGACGCCGAGGGCCGCCTGGGGCATGACCCTGGCACATCTGGGCTTGGCCATCACCATCGCCGGGATGGTCGGGGCCGGCGCTTGGCGGACGGAAAGCATCCAGGCTATGAAGCCGGGCGATACCGTCACCGTCGCCGGGTATGAATTCACCTTTGACGGCGCCAAGGACGGCAAAGGCCCCAACTATTCCATCACCGAAGGTACCTTCCGAGTCTTCAAAGGCGGCAAGGCGGTGGTCACGCTGAACCCGGAAAAGCGCATCTACATGGTATCCAAGCGCCAAACCACGGAAGCCGCCATCCACACCACCTTTCTCGGCGATCTTTACGCCGTCGTCGGTGATCAGGACCCCAGCGGCGCCTACGTGACCCGACTCTATTTCAATCCCCTGGTGGCCTGGATGTGGGGTGGCGTCGTGATCATGGTCTGCGCCGGGTGTTTGAGCCTGACCGACCGCCGCCACCGCATCGGCGCACCGGCCAAGAGCCGTGCGCAAGGACCGGTGACGGCACAGATGGCCGGAGCCTAAACGCAGTGGCCAACCGCCTTGTCTATATCCTGCCGTTAATGGTGTTCCTAATCATGGCCGTCTATTTCGCCATCGGTCTGTCCAAGGACCCCAGCATTTTACCATCGGCCCTGATCAACAAGCCGATACCGGAATTTTCGCTGCCCCCCATCGACGGCGGCCCCGGCAAAGGATTTTCCAGCGCCGACCTCAGGGGCAACGGCGTCTCGGTGATCAACGTGTTCGCATCGTGGTGCGTGCCGTGCCGGGTCGAACATCCGCTGATCGCCCGTCTGGCGGCATTGAAGGTGGCGACGGTGTACGGTCTCAATTTCAAGGACAAGCCGAAAAAGGCGCTTAAGTGGCTGCAGGAATTGGGCGACCCTTATGCCGCCCACGGTTCCGACCCCAAGGGCCGCGTCGCCATCGACTTCGGCGTTTACGGCATTCCCGAAACCTTCATCATCGATAATGACGGTATCATTCGCTACAAGTATGTCGGCCCCATCAACCCTGGCCGGCTGGAAAAAGAAATCCTCCCGATCATCAAGAAGTTCAGCCCATGAGGAAGGCTCTTTTTGCATTGGCGTTGGTTTTTGCGTGGCCACCCCCCGCTTGGGCCGTCAATCCTGACGAAGTGCTGTCCGATCCGGTGATGGAAAATCGCGCCCGGGAAATTTCCAGGGGGCTGCGCTGCCTGGTCTGTCAAAACCAGTCCATCGATGATTCCGACGCCGACCTGGCCAAGGACCTGCGCATTATTGTCCGCGAGCGGCTCACCGCCGGCGACAGCGACGCCCAGGTGGTCGATTTCGTGGTCTCGCGGTATGGCGATTATGTGCTGCTGAAGCCGCCGTTTAAGCTAGCGACCCTGGTTCTGTGGCTGGGACCGGCGGCCATCGCCGGGGGTGGATTGATCGCGGTGTTGATGTTCTTCCGCCGACGCCGTACCGGTGAAAGCGCTGTTCAGCCTGCCGCTGTTCTCACCAGGCCGCCGCCACTGAGCGATGAGGAAAATCGGCGGATCGAGGAACTTCTGAAGGACGATGCCCCATGACCCTGTTTTGGGGCATCGCCGCGCTAATGACCATGGCCGCCCTGGCGGTGGTGATCATCCCGTTGCTGCGCAGGCCGAAGCAATCGGTGCCGAGCCGGGCCGAATTTGATTTGACCGTTTACAAGGACCAGCTTGCCGAAATCAGCCGCGACCAGGAACGCGGGTTATTGGGGGACGCCGAGGCCGACGCCGCTACCGTCGAAATCAAGCGCCGCATGTTGAAAGCCGCCGACAGCGTCGACGAAGGCGGCGATGCCGCCAATACCGGGCAACGTTCTCTGAGCCGTGCCGTCGCCGGCTGCCTTGCCGCCGCCACGCCGATTGTTGCCTTCGGGTTCTATATCGTTCTCGGCTCACCGAACCTTCCCGACCTGCCCCACGCCCAGCGCGACATCAGCGCCGAAATCGAGGCCCGCCAAGGCCGCCTGGCAACAGCCGAGGTGTTGCAGTTGACGGCCCGTCTGATTGAAGCGCTAAAAAAGAACCCCGACGATATAAAGGGCTGGCTGCTGTTGGGCCGGACCTACCTGACCATCAATGAATTCGACGTCGCGCTGGAAGCCTTCCGACGCGCCACCGACCTTTCAAACCACCGCCCCGACATCGCCTCCATTTATGGCGAAGCCATGGTCGTGGCCGAAGAAGGCAGGATCACCGCCGAGGCGAAAAAATTGTTCACCGATATCCTTGCCGCCGATCCCTTCGAGCCCAAAGCGCGATATTATCTTGGCCTGGAACAAACCCAGGCCGGAAACATCAAAGGCGCTATACAGGCCTGGACGGATTTGATTCAGCTGTCACCCGCCGACGCCCCCTGGCTGCCAACCGTCAACCAGACAATCGGCAATGCTGCCAAGGATCTGGACATCGACCCGGCCACTATCCTACCCACGGCCCGGGCCGTGGCGCTGGCGTTGACCCGAGGATTGGGGGCGCCCAAATCATCGTCACTTCCGATGACGTTAATGCCGTCCGCTTCCTCCCGTCCTGCGCCCGGCGCCGCCCCAAGAGGGCCCAGCGCCGCCGATTTAGAAGCGGCAAGCCGGATGTCGGCCACGGACCGCGACCAGATGATCCGGTCCATGGTCGAACGCCTGGCCGACCGGCTTAAGGAAAACCCCGACGATCTCGCCGGTTGGCAACGCCTGGCCAACGCCTATGCAGTGTTGGGGGAAACCGAAAAAGCCGAAGCCGCCAAAAAGAAAATCGAGTCGCTGGCCAAAAATGCCCGCTGAGCCCGCTGGTAAGTCCGGCACCGGTATCCTATAACCCTGGCCAAACCGGGGGACAAAAAATACCAATGAGCAATTTCAACACCATCGACGACCTGGACGTGCGGGGCAAAAGGGTCCTGGTGCGGTGCGACCTGAACGTGCCGATGAAAGACGGCAACATTACCGACGCCACTCGGATTGACCGCTCGCTACCGACCATCCGCGACCTGCTGGCGGGGGGCGCAGGCGTCATCGTAATGTCTCATTTCGGCCGCCCCAAGGGCATGGTCGTCCAGGACATGAGCCTCAGGCCGGTCGCCGATGCGTTGGCCAAGCGGCTCGGCCGGGATGTCGCCTTCGCCGGGGATTGCATCGGAGATGACGCCGAAAGGGCGGCCCAGTTGGCATCCGCCGGTGGCGTCGCGATGCTGGAAAACCTACGCTTCCATGCGGAAGAAGAAGCCAATGATGCGGCCTTCGCCGGCAAGCTGGCGGAACTGGGCAATATTTACGTTAACGATGCCTTTTCCTGTGCGCACCGGGCCCATGCCTCGACCGAGGCGATCGCCAAACTGCTGCCGTCGGCGGCTGGCCGGTTGATGCAAGCGGAACTTGTGGCTTTGGGGGACGCGCTTGAAAACCCAGAACGCCCGGTCGCGGCGCTGGTCGGCGGCGCTAAAATATCGTCGAAAATGACGGTCCTGGGCCACTTGGTCAGCAAGGTGGATATGCTGATCATTGGCGGCGGCATGGCCAACACCTTCCTGTATGCGCAAGGAATCGACGTCGGCAAGTCTCTTTGCGAAGCTGATATGGCCGACGACGCCAGGGGGATTTTGACCAAGGCTGCAGAGGCGGGTTGCGAAATCGTACTGCCCATTGACGCCGTCGTCGCCCGCGAATTCGCCGAAGGGGCGGCGTCGGAAACCGTGCTGCTGGACGCCATTCCCGCCGACGCCATGATGCTGGACGTCGGCCCGGCATCGGTCGCCGACCTGATTGGGCGCTTAGGCCATTGCAAAACCCTGGTCTGGAACGGGCCCTTGGGCGCCTTTGAGGTTAAGCCATTCGATACCGCCACCAATGCCCTGGCCTCCAAAGCCGCCAAACTGACGGCGGCGGGCAGCCTGCTCAGCGTCGCCGGCGGCGGCGACACCGTGGCGGCGCTGGCCAATGCCGGGGTTCAGGATCAATTCACGTACGTCTCGACCGCAGGCGGCGCTTTCCTGGAATGGCTAGAGGGCAAGGAACTTCCGGGTGTCGCGGCGTTAAGCCGCGCGGATTGATAATGGCGTTAAGCCGTGCGGATTATGGCCAACCTCAAGCCTTTTTCGGCGGGGTTTCAAGATTGTCGGCTGCCTTTTTATTGCCGGTGTCGTCTTTGGCGTCACGGCTCCCCGGAGCCACTTTGGCAATCACGTCATCCAGCATATGTTGAAGGTATTCGGATTGGGTCAGCAGCTTGGTGGTCGCCTCCAGGGCCTGGGCTGATGCGGTAGCGGCAATTTCCTGCGCCATTCTGGTGACATCGATCATGGTATTTTGCACCGCCCCCGTGGTTCTCTCAGCGCGCTCGGTGACGTCCCGGATAGCGTCGAAACGTTTTGCCATATCGACGTCCGAGAAACGGGAATGCTCTACCGGCGCCTTATCCTCACCGGACAGAATGACCAGATTGTCAGGCCCGTCATCCTTCGGCCCGTAGCGGAAGGCCAGCAAATTGGTCTGATCGCGAATCGCCATCACCAATCCGGCCATGTCGTCAATTTGGCGAACCGCGTCATCCAAGCCGTTGATCAGGGCTTCGGTGCGTTCCACATCGTCGGCGGCCGCCGTCACGTATTGGCTGAAACTGGCGAGTTGGCGGCTGACCGATGAAATCGGGCCGCCCCGGGTAATGCCAGCGGTTAAACCGTCGACGGGAATGGGTTCGGGGATCGAGCCAGCAGGAACCGGGGTCGGGGCTTCTTCCTCTTCGTCGGAAAGCAGCGCCGCACGGGCGGCGGCGGAAGCAACCTTTTCCTGATCTTCAACGGCGGCCAGGGCGTCCTCAAGAAGGGAGTGGGTTTGCTCCAATTCCTGGCGCAGGTGTTCCAGGTCGGACAAGTCCCGCACCCAGGTATCCAACGCCCTGGCGATGGTGCCGATGGAGCAGCTGTTGCCCCGGGCGGGGATGGAAACGCCGCGGTCGCCATCGGCAAGGCGGCCCGATATCGCCGCCAAGTCCCTGAGCGGCGAGGTCATGGAACGGATCACCAAAAGGCCGATCAACATCAACACGATAACGGCTACGGCGCCGCTGGCGCTAATCACTAAGCGCGAAACCCCCTTAAGGGAGCCCAGTTTTTCTGCCGTATCGTCGCGCAACGAGCGGGCAAAACCGGCCAAAGCGTCAGTAGACGGTGTCAGGTAAGCGACCAGGTCATCGAAACGCTGGGTTTCTTCGATGAAATTGAACCGCGCATTGATCATCGCCAGCAGGGTGGTTTCATGCTGTTTCAACAGATCCTGCAGCACCACTTTGCGCTTTTTGGGGATTTTTGTTTCCTGCAGGAAGACAATCAAGGTTTGGTAGCGTTTCTGGATTTCCTCTACCCCTAATTTGTATCCCGACAGCAGTGTTTCTTTGCCTTCCTGGTTAATGCGCAAAATTTGACCGGCAAGGTTGGCGTAGCCAGCGGTTGAAAATTTCGCCTGCAAGTCCTCGGTGGCGTTTTTAAGATCAAGGTTCAAGCCGGTGCCATCGGTCAGCCCCAGGGCCTTTTCCGACGCCACCAATTGGGCAAACAATTCATCGTACTGGCCAAGACCATCACGAAGCGTTGCGATTTGTTTCCGCATGGCGGCGCTTTCCGGCATCCGGGAAAGCCGGGAGATGGCATTGAAAACGGCCTTTAGATGGGTGCCGAAGCCGTCTGCAATGGCCGGATCCTTTTTTAGCAGAAACGACTTTTCTTCGGCCCGGGCGTTGGCGATTCCCTTTTCCATTTGAGACACTAAAGACGCCAAGCGCTCGGCCCGCGACCAATCATCCAGGGCCGAAAAAAATCTGCTTTCAACAAACACATAAAGCCCGGCAAAGGCGGCTAGGGCAACCAAGCCCGACAACAGAAACAACCGGCGGCGGGCGCGCAGGGTTTGCCCGCCCATAAACGTGCGCTCGGCCTCGTCGCTGGGGCGCAGTTCAAGGAATTCATGGTCGAGGTTGTTGTCTTTGTTCATCCATCCCCCTGGATGCTGAAAAACAAATATGAAAAATCGGAAGGGTCGAGTCTACCATTGTTCGGAAGTTAACGGATATTTTTTCTTTTTTTTCGGATTGCCTTATAAAATCGAAATCACTTCACCTTGTGAGGGTTCATTAAAGGCTAGAGGATAATGGGAAAGAACAATCAAAAAGGCACGCCACCGCCTTATAGTATTTTAGGACACTGGCGTACTTAGCTCCAAGTACATAAAGAGATACCGGAATCCGCGCTGGACAAACCCTGTTGTTTCGCCTGTGGGAATAACATGAATATAGAACGGGCGCACATGAGGCCTTTAGGAAATGCACCAGAGGAAAAACAAGCGTCATTCAATCAAAAAGGAAATCTAGTACTGCTTTGTAGGTATTGCCATGGAGAGACTGAGGGTATGGAACCAGAGAACGTCCTAACATACATCCTCACCACAGAGTTCGTCGGACCATTAGGGAGTATGATGAATAGACTAGAGACTGCCTGTGGTTTTACTGAGGAAGAGGATAGCAATGAGTTTGAAGATTACTTGGGAAATGTCGGTTTATGAAACGACTGCTCGTCTTTCCTGTCCTTATCCTGTCCCTGTTTTTGGGGGGGTTAGCCATACCCACGGCGGACGCATTCGATGTCAACGATCCCCCACCGGAAGTCGTCGCCACCTGGGAGGGCGCCCACCATTTCCTTCCGGGTTCTGCGACGCTGTCCGGGACAATGGAGCAAGTGTCATTCGATCAAAAGGCCCCCATGGAACCGGGTAAGCGGATTGCCCGGGATTACTTGAAACCCGGGGTAAAGATTCCAGCCGTCATTTACCTTCATAACTGCAGCGGATCTCAACATGTTAGCGGTTGGGCAGAGTTTTTTAGTGAGTTCGGATTCGCATTTTTTGCGCCAAATAGTTTTCTACGCCCGGGCCGAAAAATCTATTGCGGCCGGGGAATAAGTCGCACTATTGATTACCGAATGAAGATGCGCACCCGTGAAGCGCTTTACGCCTTGCATCAGGTCAAGAAGCTGCCCTGGATCGATCAGAAACGGCTTATTTTGATGGGCTTCAGCGAGGGAGCCTTTGCGGCCTCCGGGTTCCATTACGACGGCTTCATCGCTCATATCCTTGTGGCGACCGCTTGTAAATTCACCCATGGCTTTTCTACGTCCCCTGGCAGTCCCTTGGCACCAAGCGGCGTTGCCGTTTTGAACATCGTTGGAAAAAAAGACAGATGGTATGGCACGGGGTGCAACATTAGGCGCGATAACGGAGGGTCCAAGAATATCCAATTGGAAAATACGGGCCATGTTATAAACAGCGACCATCCGGAAGCGGTTGCCGCCATCTCAAAATTCCTGGAGGCTTGCTGTGGTATAGCCCCGCCAAAGAACGCTGGCGAGGGGCTAGATGTATCGACTGAGGTAATGAAATTGTTGAAAGAATTTGATTCGATGGCGACATTTTTTGCCCAGATGAGGGCAGATGATGCTGCATCTAAGGGTGATGAGAAAG
>Ga0066376_10002564_pt1 | contig 16852 bp, 12 predicted proteins | sample Knorr_S15_td_Bot_FD_77009 | JGI IMG/M metagenome (GOLD analysis project Ga0066376, IMG submission 77009) | Marine microbial communities from Southern Atlantic Ocean transect - Knorr_S15_td_Bottom_ad_5009_LV_A | ecosystem: Environmental > Aquatic > Marine > Oceanic | place: Southern Atlantic... | reverse complement strand
GGCGGCGCTGGCGCGGCTTGAGGTTCGGGCTCCGGAGCGGGTTGTGACGCGGGCAGTGGCGCGGATTCCTGTTTTGCAGCCTCAACCGCCGGGGCCGGGGTTGGGCTGGGCGCCGGCATCTGTGCAAGTGCGGCCTGCTGCTTGGCGATCTCGTCGCGCAAAGCCGCCAGGGTCGCCTGGGCCGCCGCCTCAATTTCCCGGGCGGCGGCGGCATTATTCGCGACCTGCTCGCTGGCCTGCTGTTGGGCCAGATCGAGGGCTTCCCGCTCCCGGCGCGCCGCCTCCAGAGCGTCGGTTATCAAGGCCAGTTCGACATTTGCCGCCACCCCGAGTTCATCCAGCCGCCGCTGTTCCTCGGCCAGCCGTGCCGCCGCATCGGCTTGCTGTTGAGCACCGGCATCGGCAAGGCGTTTCTCCTGCGCCGCCAGTTCGGCCCCGCGCTGTTCGTCGGCCAGGCGGGCCTCTTCAGCCAAGCCGACTTCTTCGGCGAGCCGTTTCTCCTCGGCCAGACGCTGTTCCTCGGCCAGGCGCTGTTCCTCGGCAAGCCAGTCGGCCTCGGCGATGCGTTCCGTAAGCGTAGGTCCTGCCGGCGTCACGGCAACGACTGGCGGCAACAGTAGATTCTCGATTTCGGGCAGGTATAATACACCGCCGATGGCCGCCAAGGACAGGACCAGAAGTAGCCCGAGCAGAGTTTTACGAGGCGAACGCCGCTGCGGCAGATCCTCAGGGTCCCCGCCCATCAGGTGCGGCGATGTATCCTCGACAGGATCCTTAGCCTTGTCCTCGGCTTTTTTAAGCGCCCGATAAAGCAGGCTCATAGCAGTGATTGTCCCAAATTTTTTATAAAACTGCGCGGAAAGCGCGGGCTATTGTTTCCCATACATTACAGCCCATCCACTACAGATAGCATGAGCGTTCTTTGACGAACATGGCGAACTGATTATGATTTACTGATCATCGCCCGATCATTGCCCTGCGCATCATGATATCCTTATGGGATTAATCGTAACATCTCTCTTTTGGTGGACCTAATGGGCACATCCCAATACCACATGAATTACTCGCACGACGAAGATCGCATCTTCATATTTGTGCGCGATGACGAGGCTGTCGAACACGCCTTCGGACTGACGCGCCGGTTGTTCAAGAAGCTATGGCCGGTGTTGGGCAAGACCGTCCAGGATATGAGCGAAGCGGTAACCAAGACGCCGCCCGAGATGATGAAGGATGTGCTGCAATTTGAACAGCAAGGCGCCGTTTCGGAAGCCATCCAGACCGGTACCCTGTCCAATGCACCGGTGCCCGAAGTCGACAACAGGATCGCCTATCTGGTCAAGACCATCCACATCCGCGATGGTGAAAAGGGCGGAAAAATAATGACCTTGAGCGACGATGCGAAATCCATGAAAATTCCCATCAGCCATGAGCGATTAATAGTGTTTTGCGATGCCTTGCGCGCTCTGGCGGTTAATTCCGATTGGAATCTCAACCCGCTTTATCCCTGGGAGAACAGCGAAGAAGCCGAGCCTAACGCGGCGCCCGCCGCCGAGGACGGGCCGACCCGCCATTGAGAGTTGAGATTTAATGCGTATCAGGCCCTATGAAGAGACCGATGCTGAGGCTATCGTCACTCTATTCTACGAGACGGTACATAAGGTAAATGCTCAGGACTATACGCCCGAGCAGCTTCGCGTCTGGGCGCCCGTGGTACCGGATGCAGCCGCCTGGCACGAGCGCATGGCAAAGCGCCATACCCTGGTCGCCGAGGAAAAAGGCAAAATCTTCGCCTTCGCCGAACTCGACAACAGCGGCTACCTCGACATGTTCTACTGCCACCACGACGCTCAGCGCCAAGGCATCGGCTCCTGGCTATATAGCAAGGTCGAGACCGCCGCGCTGGAGTCAGGCCTGACACGCATGACCACCGACGCCAGCATCACCGCGCGCCCGTTCTTCGAACATCAGGGGTTTTCCCTGGTCAAGGAGAACAGAATTGAGCGCGGCGGGGTCAAATTGGCCAATTTCACCATGGAAAAAGAGCTCGCCTAGTGGCGCAAATCAAGGATGCTGAAATCGTCATCATCGGCGGCGGCGCGGTCGGCATCAGCATCGCCTATCATCTCGCCAAGCGCGGCCAGGGCGATGTGGCGGTGCTTGAGCAGGCCGGGCTGACCCAGGGCGCCACCTGGCACGCCGCCGGGCTGGTCGGCCAGCTACGCGGATCGCGCAACCTGACGAAACTGATGCGCAACTCGGTCGAGCTGTACGAAACCCTCGAGGCCGAGACCGGCCTCGCCACCGACTGGAAGCCGGTGGGCTCGCTCCGCGTTGCCTCGTCAGCCGATCGCTGGCTCGAAATCAAGCGCACTGCCACCACCGCCAAGAGTTTCGGCTTCGAGCTTCATCTGCTGTCGGCGGACGAGGCCCGCGATCTGTTCCCCCTGATGTCACCTGATGGCGTGGTCGGCGCCGCCTACATTCCCAGCGACGGCTATATCGACCCCTCAAGCCTGACCCAATCCCTGGCCCGTGGTGCCAGGAACGGCGGCGTCACCATCCATGAAGGGGTCCGCGTCACCGGCTTTGAAATCGACGGCAACCGGGTCAGCGGCGTGGTCGTCGACGAACAATCCATCCGCTGTGAGACCCTGGTTATCGCCGCCGGCATGTGGAGCCGCGCCCTCGGCGCTCTCTGCGGCGTGAAGGTGCCCGCCGCCGCCGTCGAGCATCAGTATCTGGTGACCGAGACCATCGCGGGCGCCACCGCCGATTTGCCCACCTTCCGAGATCCCGACCATCGGTTCTATATGAAGCCCGACGCTGGCGGCCTGGCCTTCGGCGGCTGGGAGTCCGATACCCTGCCCTTCGGCAGAGACGGCATCCCCGATAAGTTCTATCAGCAGCTTCTCAATTCCAACTTCGACCGCTTCGAGCAGCATTTCCTGTCGGCGGCAATTCGCGTCCCCGCCCTCGCCGAGGTCGGCGTGCGCAAGCTGATCAACGGCGCCATCCCGGTGTCCGCCGACGGCGAGCCGATCATCGGCCTGGCGCCGGAGCGCGATAACGTCTATCTCGCCTGCGGCTTCACCGCCGGTATCGCAGCAGCCGGTGGCGCCGGCCTCGCCCTGGCCGAATGGATCACAAAGGGCGATCCGGGCATGGACCTCTGGGCCTTCGATGTGCGCCGCTTTGGCGATCATCACGCCGGCGCCCGCTATCTCCATGAGCGCGCCGTGGAGAGCTACGGCCATTACTACAAGCTCCATTGGCCGGGGGAGGAGCGCACCACCGGGCGCGGCGGTCGGCGCAGCCCGCTGTATCAGACGTTGGTCGAGCAGGGCGCGGTGCAGGGCTCGAAATTTGGCTGGGAGCGGCCCAATTGGTTTGCCCCGGCAGGCACCGAGCCGGTCGATGCGCCATCCTTCGACCGGCCCAACTGGTTCGACGCCGTGGGCGCGGAATGCAAGGCGGTGCGCGAGCGGGTGGCGCTTATCGACCAAAGCTCATTCTCGAAATTCCACATCACCGGCGCGGGCGCGTACGGCTTCCTGCAAGGGCTCGCCGCCAACGACCTCGACAAGCCGCCGGGGATCGCCACCTACACCCAGCTGTGCAATGAGCGCGGCGGCATCGAGGCCGACCTGACCATCTGCCGCCTGGCCGAGGACCGTTTCTATCTGGTCACCGGCTCGGGCTTCGGGGTGCATGACCACTCCTGGCTCACCCGCCATATGCCAAGCGACGGTTCGGTCACCCTCAGCGAAACCACATCGAGCCGGGCGGTCATCAACCTCTGCGGGCCGCGTGCGCGTGATGTGCTGGCGGCGGTCTGCGACGACGATGTATCGGATGAAGGCTTCCCCTTCCTCAGCCACCGCACAGTGCGTATCGGCTACGCCCCGGTGCTGGCGCTTCGCATCACCTATGTGGGCGCGCTTGGTTGGGAGCTTCATATCCCCACGGAATACGCCGTCCATGTCTATGAATGCCTGTGGCGGGCCGGCCAGGATTTCGGCATCGCCAACGCCGGCTATCGCGCCATAGAATCCTTACGCCTGGAGAAGGGCTATCGCTACTGGGGCGCCGACATCACCCCCGATTACAATCCTTACGAGGCCGGGCTCGGCTTCTGCGTCAAGCTCAACGCGGGCGACTTCCTGGGCCGCGATGCCTTGTCCCGGGCCAAGCAGGAAGGCCCACAGCGGCGCCTCTGCTGCTTCACCCTGGAACGGGAGGCCTCGGTCCATGGCGGCGAGGCGATCCTGCGCAGCGGTCGAACCCTCGGCGTGACCACCAGCGGCGGCTACGGCCATACCCTGGGTATGAGCATCGTCTATGGCTATGTGGATGCCGAAGATGCGAACCATGACGACTACCAGATAGAAGTCTTCGGCGAGGCGATTGCCGCAACCCGCCACGGCCGGGCTCTGTATGATACCGAGCGCTCGAAAATTTTGGCGTAAGAAAGGCACCTTATGACGGATGAAGCTCTTGAGAAGCTGGCGACCATTCCCCTGTTCGACGGCGTCGATCTCACAACCGTGAAGACCGAGCGATTGGGCGGTCTGACCAACCGCAATTACAAGATCGTAGCCGCCCAGGGAACGTTCGTGCTGCGCCTCGCCGGCGAGGGCACCGAAGCCTATATCGACCGCCGCGCGGAATCCCACAGCGCCCGTGTCGCGGCTGACGCCGGGGTCAACGCCGAAGTGATGTTTTTCGATGCGGATGACGGCACCATGCTGTGCCGCTATGTGGAAGGCTCGGTGACCCTGGATGAAGCCGGCTTCAAGGATCTCGGCACGGTGGCGCGCGCCGGGGAAGCCTTCCGCCGCCTGCATGATTGCGGCACGGCCTTCGATAGCCGTTTCGAGCTGTTCGCCATGATCGACGAATATCTCGGCCTGCTCGCCGACCTCGGCGCCACCCTGCCCGACGGCTACGCGGCGGTCCAGAAAGAAGCCGACGCCGTGCGCGAGGCCCTGGGGCTGCATGAGCTGCCGTTGGCGCCCTGTCATTGCGACCCCTTGGCGGAAAACTTCCTCGACACGGGCAAGCGGGTCTTCATCATCGACTACGAATATGCCGGCAACAACGACCCCATGTGGGATCTCGGCGACCTCTCCGTGGAAGCAGCGTTCGATGGCGAACAGGAACAGGTGCTGCTCAAAGCCTATTTCGACGGGGAGCCGCCCGCCTTCGACGTCGGCCGCATGGTCATGTACAAGGCCATGTGCGACCTGCTCTGGACCCTGTGGGGGGTCATCCAGTTCGCCAACGACAATCCGGCCGAGGATTTCTGGGCCTATGCGGTGGGCCGCCTCGACCGCTGCCGCACCCTCATGGCGAGCCCCGATTTTCCACGCCATCTCGCCGCCGTAAGACAGGGCGAATAACGGCCAGGGGCATCTATCACACTGGTGCAGCTTGAAGTCCGGCGGGAGCAAGTTTTAAGCCCCGGTCTTAGCCTGCAATATGGAGATCGACCTTGGCGACGGCGAGGGCCTTGGCCAGAGTCTCATCGGGTGATGTATCGGCGATCACGTCGTCGATGTCGCTGAGCGGGCAGACCCGCTCCAGGGCGTAGGCGTTGAATTTGGTGTGATCGACCATCAGCAGGCAGCGCTTGGTCTGGCCGATCATGGCGCGTTTGATCCAGCTCACCGGCGAGTTGGCCTCGACCGGCCCGGACGAGGTCAGGCCGCTGGCGCCGATGAAGGCTTTGTCGGCGTGAAAGCGCTGCAGGAAATGGATTGCCTCGGGCCCGAAGACGCCGCCTTCGTGGGGATCGTAATCGCCGGGGCAGAGCACGGTCCTGATCCTGGGGTTCCTGGCCGCCGCCTGGGCGACCGACGGCGCGTTGGTCAGCACGGTCAAATCGCTGCCGGCATCCTCGGCCAGGCGGCGGGCGAAATGGGTTGCGGTCGAGCCGGAGTCGATCATCAGCACATCGCCGGGCGACACCAGCGAGGTGGCGTAATCGCCGATCCGCAGGCGTTCCTCGATCAGCTGATTGCGCCGCTCGTTGACCTCCGGCTCCTGGGCCATGAGCCTGAGTGCAGCACCGCCATAGGTGCGGTCGACCAGGCCCCGGCGGCTCAGCTCATCGATATCGCGGCGCACGGTCTCGACCGAGACATCGAACACCTCGGCGAGGGCCGATATGCGCACCGCCGGGCTGTTGCGCAAGGTGGCGATGATGCGATCGAAGCGTTCTTCCCGTTTCATGGCCGTTTCATGACGCGTGCGCCTCAAGGATCGCCGCGGCCAGTTCGGCAAAGCCATGACCGCCCCGCGCCTGGGTGATCCAGGCCGGCTCGGCGTCGATGCGGCCAATGAATTCAGCCAGATTAGCGACGCCGACCGCGTTGGGGAAAAACTCGAACATGGGCGCATCATTAGGCGAATCGCCGGCGAACACCACGCTCTCGCGCAAGCCGTCCAGATCGGCGGCGAAGACCTCGCGAAACAGGATGCGCGTCATCGCCAGCTTGTCGTAATCGCCGAACCAGCCGTTGACATGGATCGAGCTGATCTTGGCATGGGCGCCGGCCGCTTCGAACAGGCGCTTTATCTGCGCCACCGCTTTGTCGCCCAAGGGCGCCACATCCTCGCAATAATCGATGGCGAGGTCCGCTTCGCGATAGGGCTGATCGGCGGACAGGGCCGCGCCGGGCACGGCGTCCAGGATCTGCGTTGCAAGCCGGTCCAGCCGCTGCCGGTCGGCGGCTCTCTCCTCGCCGTCCTTCCAATAGCGCCGCCGCATGGTCTTGGCGGCCTCGTCATAGGAGAAATAGAAGGCGCCGTTTTCGCCGACCACCCCATCGACCGGCCACTGACGCGCGATCAGGTCGCACCAGCCCGCCGGGCGACCGGTGATCGCCGCCATGGTGAGACCGGCGGCGCGGACTGTCTCCATGGCCGCGTAGGCATCGGCTGTCAAACGCCCGTCCACGGTCAAGGTGTCGTCGATATCGGCCAGCACATAACGCACCGCACGGCGGGCTTCATGGGGGAATTCCGCCAGGGGACGCATCATGAAAAGCCGGAGTCGGCGGCGAGATCGAGGAAGGTAAAGCGGTTGCGGATTTCGCGGGCATGGCTCACCGCGCCGTCATAGAAATCAGCAGGCCAGCCGAGATCATGCGGCGTTCTCGGCGCACCGGCGCGCGCCAGGGTGTCATCCAGCAGGGCCGACGGCAGATGGATCGCTCTGATCCGCTCGGCAATGGCGTCCCAGCGCTCGTCGAGGCGCTGGTTCAATGTTTCCGCCTTGGCTTCATCGAGGCGTTTGAGCTTGAATTCCGCCCAGCAGGCGGCGCCCAGCTCAGGGCCGAAATGATCGAGCAGCGAAGCCTCGGTGGCGGCGGTCGGGGCGAGGCGCGGCGGGCCGCCCGCCAGCATGCGTTCCTGCAGACGCGCCATGGTCAGGGTGGCGACGCCGATCTGCTCGCCGTGAAAGCTCGGCGACCAATCGGGGTTCATGCGCATCTCGGCGTAATGGCCGATCAGATGCTCGCCCTGGCTGGCCGGCTGGCTGCCCTTGGCGATGGTCATGCCGAAACCCGACAGGGTAAGCACCCGCGCCAGGCAACCCATGATATCGAGATCGCCCTCCATGAGCGCCTTGGACCCGGCGAACAGCGCCGCTTCATCCTCGGCGAGCAGGGCGAACGGCGCTTCGCGATAAGGATCGTCGATCAGCATATGGGCGAGCAGCCAGTCCGCCTGGGCGGTGGCGCGGCAGACGGAATCGCCGAGACCCGAGCGGATCATCCGGGGCGGGGCCGCCGCCAGCACCTCCAGGTCCATGAACACCCCGGCGGCGGCGGCGGCCTGGATCGACTTCTTAAGACCATCGATGGTGATCGCCGCATTGACCGAGCTGTAGCCGTTCATGGACGGCGCCGTGGCGAACACCGCATAGGGTTTGTCATCCAGGGCGGCGGCGTATTTGCAGATGTCGTTGATGCTGCCCGAACCGACGGCGATCAGCGCGTCGCATTCGGCGGTCTCGCCGCGCAGGGCCGCCACGGTCTCGCCGTCCGCATGGGGCTGGCCGGGCAGCATGACGTCACTGATCTCAGCGATTGAGGCCAGCGCCGCCGACACCCGGCCCCCGAGCACGCCATGGGTATTGTCGTCGCAGACAACCGCCAGCCGATCACCGAGATCGAGCCCGGCGACCAGTTCGGCCTCGCGGCCGGCCAGGCTATAATCGATAGTCACCGCGGCCGTCAGCGGATCAAGTGCCGGCCCGCCGTCGGGATCGCTGAAGCGCCCGGCCATCAGGCGGTCGAGAGTATTTTCCGTCATGTGAACTCCGTCAATTAAACATGGGTCCCAGGCTGTTGAACAGGCGGCGATAGGCGCCGTAGGCGTCGTCGTAGGCGGCGCGATGTACCGGGTTCGGATCGATGGTTTTGGCCACCGTACCGATTAATTTAGCGCAGGCGGCGAGGTCTTCCTGGACCCCGCCGGCGACCGCAGCACAGACCGCCGCCCCGACTGGCGATGTATCGGTGACCAACGGCACCTCGACGGGCAGGCCGCTGCTATCGGCTCGGATGCCTGCCCACAGGCGGCTCGCCGCGCCACCGCCGAGTAGGCGGATAGCCTGCAACTCAGCGCCCATCTCATCCAGCCTGACGGCAACATCGCGCATGGCGAAAGCACATCCTTCGAGGACCGCGCGGGCCATGTGGGGGACTCCATGGGCCGGGGTCAGGCCATAGAAACAGGCGCGCGCCGAGGCGACCCATTCGGGCGCCATGGCGCCGGACAGGGCAGGCAGGAAGCTCACCCCCTCGGCGCCAGGCGCGACCTCGGCCGCGCGGCCATCAAACGTCGCGGCATCGGCCAGACCGAACAGCTCACGGGACCATTCCACGGCCCCGCCCGACAGCCAGCCGGGATTCTCCATATAGAAGTTACCGCCGGGAAAGCTGTGGGTCTCCACCAGCCCCGCACCATCGATGTGCGCTTCTGTCATCAGGGCGCCGACCACCTCGGCGGTGCCAAGCACGCAGACCAGGCGGCCCGGATCGACGATGCCGGCGCCCAGGGCCGATGAGAAATCATCGCCGGTGCCGACCGCCACGCAGAGGCCCTCCGGCAGACCGCTCAGGGCCGCCCCCTCGGCGGTCAAGTGACCGGCCGGGGAGTCAGCGTTGGAAATCGCCGGCAAGCTCGCTCGGTCGATCTCAAAGGCCTGGAGAAGCGCTGGTGAATAATCGCGCGCATCCAGGGCATAGAGCATGCTGGTCGAAGCCAGGCTGTGATCGAATACGGCTTCGCCGGTCAGGCGGGAGACCAGATAAGAAACCGGCTGGTGGAATGTGGTGACGGAGCCGCACATCTCGGGGTTGTGCCGCATGAGCCAGCGAATTTTCGCCGCCATATGGCTGGCATCCCGGGTCACGCCAGTCAGGGCGCGAAGCGCGTCGGCATCCATCACCTCGGCTTCCCGGGTGGCGCGCCGGTCCATCCAGATCAGGCAGGGGGCCAACGCCTCGCCGGCAGCATTGGTGGCGATACAGCCGTCGAGCTGGCCGGCAATGCCCAGGGCGCGGACGGCGCCCGCAGCCATCCCGGCGGCGTCGAGGGCGTGGGCGATGGTCGGGGCCAGGGCGTCTTCCCACAGGCTAGGCGACTGCTCGGCCCATCCCGGTTGCGGATAGTCGGGCCGGTAGGCGCAGGATGCCTCGCCGAGAATGCTCAAATCATCGCCCGTGACGACGGCTTTGAGACTCTGGGTGCCGATATCGACGCCGACGATGGCGATGGCCGTTCTCCCGCTAGGTATTAAATGTCGCAGGCGGCGAGAATGTCACATAATTGCGATTGTAACGAGCCCTTGCGTGGCGAAAAGGAGCCATCGAAGGCGGCGCTGCCGATGGTAAAGGCGTCGCAACCGGCCTCGGCGATATCGCGTATGCGGGCCGGTGAATCGATGCTGCCGGCGACCACCAGCTCGCCCTCTGTGGAGTCCCGCGCGGCACGGATCAGATCGAGCGGATCGGCATCGACGGCACGAAAGGCCAACAGATCGACACCGGCGCTGCCGTAAGCCTCGAGACGGCGGCAATCGGCGGCGACATCCTCGGCGTCGCCGGCGAGCCGGGTGGGATGGCCCTCGGGCCGCCCCGGAAAGGGGTAATAGGCGATGCCGCTGCCGTCGAGCAGGGCGAGGATGGCTTCGGCATGGGTGCCGCCGAGCAGCCGGTCGACGCCGATGTCGCGGGCCGTGCGGGTTGACGCCAGACAGGCTTCCGGTGTGGTACTTACCACTTCCATATAGCTGGTAGCGCCCGTCTTCCTGATACAGGCGTTGAGTTCCTGCAGGGTGTCGCAATCGACCCCCACATCCTTGAAACCCATATGAGTTACACCAGATTCATACGCTATTTCAACGAGTTCCAGGCAATCTTCGACGGTCTGGTCATCGCGCGTCAGCATGAAAATGAAGTCCACGGGCTCAATCTCCGCCTGAATATCTGCGAGGAACCAGCAGTAGCACAAATAATTGGTAGTTACAACATATTCAGGTTTTTAAACGTTTAGGACGCTTCTTCCGCGAAAGATTCGATAATCGCCAGGAAGGGCGTGGCCAGGTCTCGGAGCTTCGCGGCGCCGACCCCATGAACATCGGCAAACGCCGTCTCGTCACGCGGGCGCCGCAGGGCCATATCGGCCAGGCTGCGGTCTGAAAAAATCACATAGGCGGGCACGCCACGGGCCTGGGCGAGGCTCAGACGCTGCTCCTTCAGGGCGCTATAGAGGGCGTTGTCGGCGGGCGCCAGGTCGGCGACGGCGGTCTTGGCGGCCTTGCTGCGCGGCGCCTTATTGCGCTTGGCCGCCACCACGTCTTTGCGATAGCGGAAATCTTCCTCCCCCTTGGCCAAGCCGTTGCCCGTGGCAGTCAGGCTCAGCCCGCCATGGCCGGCGACATCGAGCATCAGGTAACCGGCGGCGACGAGCTGGCGAATGATCGAGCGCCAGGCATCCTTTGAGGTTTCCTTACCAACGCCGTGACAGGCCAGGCGTTCATGGCCGAAGCCGAGGATTTTCTCATTAACCGATCCGCGCAGGATGTCGATGATATGGACAGCGCCGAAGCGCTGGCCGCTGCCCATGATCGCAGCGAGCGCAGCACGCCCGAGCTCGCTGCCGTCTGCAAGCTCGGGCGGATTGATGCAGACATCGCAATTGCCGCAAGCGGCGCTGTCCTCGCCGAAATAGGAGAGCAATGTCCGGCGGCGGCAGGCCGGCGCTTCGCAAAAGGCGATCAGAGCGTCGAGGCGCTTGTGTTCGCGGCGCTTATGATCGTCGCCGCTGTCTTCCTGGTCGATGAACATGCGGCGCATGACAATGTCATTGAGGCCGTAGAGCAGGTAGGCCTCGGCGGGCTGACCGTCGCGGCCGGCGCGGCCGATTTCCTGATAGTAGGCCTCCATGCTGCCCGGCAGATCCCGGTGAAACACATAGCGCACATCCGGTTTATCGATACCCATGCCAAAGGCGATGGTCGCCACCATGACCACCCCGGGCTCGGTCATGAAGCGGTCCTGGTTGATCCGGCGATCGGCCTTGTCCATGCCGGCGTGATAGGCGAGAGCGGTGACGCCGTTTTCGCGCAGCAACGCCGCCGTCTCGTCGGTTTTCTTGCGCGACAGGCAATAGACGATGCCGCTCTGGCCGGCGTGGGCGGCGACAAAATCGAGCAGCTGATGCGGGCCGCTACCCCGCTGCGCCACGGCGAGATTGATGTTGGGGCGGTCGAATCCGGAGACGAAGATCCGCCCCGCCCCGCCGAATAGCTTGGCGGCAATGTCGTCGCGGGTCGCCTGGTCAGCGGTCGCCGTAAAGGCGGCGATCGGGACGCCGGGAAATCGATCGCGCAAGGTCTCCAGGGCTTCGTAGTCAGGGCGAAACGACGGCCCCCAGCGCGAGATACAATGGGCCTCGTCGATGGCGATGAGGCTGATCGGCAAGTTTGCCAAGGCCGCCAGCATGCGCTCGGTCATCAGCCGCTCGGGCGCCATATAGAGCAGCCGCGTATGGCCGGCCGCGGCCCGCCGCCAGGCATTCGCATTGACCTCATAAGAGCGTGACGAATTGATCGCATCGGCGTCCACGCCGGTCGCGCGCAACGCGGCCACCTGATCTTCCATGAGGGCCACCAGGGGCGAGACCACCAGGGTCAGGCCGCCTTTGAGGATCGCCGGTATTTGGAAACCGAGGGACTTGCCGGAACCGGTCGGCATAACGGCCAGCACATGGTCATCAGCCAGCAGTGCGGCGACGATATCCTCCTGGCCGGGACGGAACGCCGCATAGCCGAAGACCTGCTCGAGCACGGCCAGGGGGTCGCTTGGATGAGGCTGGAGAGTTACGGTCAAGGCAGTGCTGTTTCGGGTTAGCAGAGAAGGCGCAACAAGCCTAATGCCTCTCGCGACGCCTGTCGAACAATCAAGCCGTTAGATTGTTTGGCGGGGTTAGATTTCCCCCGAAATAAGAAAAAATAATTGATAACTTCAGACCACGGCCCCACAGCCGTAGCCAGTAATTGAAAGCAGCACGCAAGGAAACATTAAGGGTGCGGTAAAAATTCCTTTATCTCGGTGATCGCCTCGGCGAGACCGACCCGGCGGGGCTCGATACCGTCGGGAAAGGCGCTGGCGAGGCGCGAGGGCAAGCCCGAGTCGAGCAGCACAAAAACCCCCTTATCGTCGGCGCGCCGCACCAGCCGACCGAACGCCTGGCGCAGCTTGAGCCGGGTCAGCATATCGTCATAGCCCCTGGCCTCGGCGCCCGCCCGCCGCGCCCGATGCAGCAGGTCGGGACGCGGCCAGGGCACCCGGTCGAACACGATCAGGCGAAGCGAGCGGCCCGGCACGTCAACCCCGTCACGCACCGCATCGGTGCCCAGCAGGCAGGCGTTTTCCTCGGCGCGGAAGATATCCACCAGGGTCGAAGTGTCCAGGGCGTCCACATGCTGAGCGTAGAGCGGAATGCCGCCGCCCTCGAGCGGTCCGGCGATGCGGCTTTGTACGGCGCGCAGGCGGCTGATCGCGGTAAACAGGCCGAGGCCGCCGCCGCCGCTGGCGCGAAACAGCTCGCGATAGGCCGCCGCCACCTGATCGGTGGCATCGCGGCGCACATCGGTGATCACCAGAATCCGGGTCTGGGCGGCGTAATCAAACGGCGATGGCGTCTCGGCGCGCAGCGGTGGGCGAGCCAGATGGCGGGCCCCGGTACGGCTCTCGGCGGCGCGCCAATCGGTCTCGCCGTCACCGGTTCCATCGCGCAGGGTCGCCGATGTGATCAGCACCCCATGGGCGCGCTTCACCACATGCTCGGCGAAGGGAATGGTCGGGTCGATCCAATGGCGGTGCATGCCGACATCGATCTCGTGCCCGTCGCTGCGCTCGATGGAGAACCAATCCAGGTAGGTCGGAGGCGTTTCGGGGTTTTCAGGGGTCCCGCCGGCTTCAGGCTTCGCTGTGGCGAGATCGGCGAGCATTTGCCGCCAGGCGACGATGGTGACACCGCCGCGCCGGGCAAAGCCCCGGCACATGGCCTCGATGCGCTGGCGGGTCGCGCTGTCCAGCTCGTCTGCTTCGTCGTCGAGTCGCTTGGCCAGGCGCTGCGCCAGACCATTCAACGGCTCAGCCAGAGCCGCCAGATAGCGGTCGAGGACGATGGCGGCATCGAGCAGGCCGTCGATAGCCGGTGCGGTCTCGGCCTCAAGGCTGTATCCGCCGCGGCCATCGCTGCGCGCCAGAACCTGCCGGCGGGTCAGGCTGAGAAACTTTTCGGCGGGCCCCCGGGGGCTGCCCTCGGCCAGCCGTTGCCGCCATTCCGGGCCGGGCAGATACCGCGCCGCCTTGAGCGCGGCATCCAGCTTCTCGGCGGTTTCATCGTCGGCTACCAGGTCTTCCATGCGCCGTGCCAGGCCGCGCGCCCGGCTTGCACCGCCGCGGCGCCCGCTGCTCTCCGCCCCGAGCACCCAGCGCCGCAACTCGGCGGCTTCGACGCCGGTTAAATGGGCCGAAAAGGCGCTGTCGGCGGCATTGAATACATGATGGCCCTCGTCGAACACATAGCGCGTCGGCAGGGTCGAGTCGTCATCATCGCCGTCTCCCCCGGCGAGCATGCCGTGGAGCGCCGCCTGGGTCATCACCAGGGCATGGTTGGCAATCACCATATCGGCGCGCCGGGCGCGCCGCACGCCGCGCTCGATGAAACATTTGCGGTAATGGGGACAGGCCGAGAAGATGCATTCGCCGCGCCGGTCGGTAAGACCCAGCGAGCGGTTGCGCCCGACCAGACCGACCAGCCAGGCGGGGAAATCGCCGCCCACCATGTCGCCGTCGCGGGTGCGCCGCGCCCAGCGCGCCATCAGCCCGACCGCCACCACACCCTCCGCATTTCCAGCAATCGCCCGCGCCGCATCTTCCAGATTGAGCAGGCAGAGATAATTCTCGCGGCCCTTACGCACCACCACCTTGCGCGCCTTGAGCGCGGGCTCGGGGTAGAGGCTGTCGAGTTCCTGATCGATCTGGCGCTGCAGGTTCTTGGTGAAGGTCGAGAGCCAAACAGGGCTCTGGTTCTTCTCGGCCCACAGGCTGGCGGGGGCGATATAGCCCAGGGTCTTGCCGACCCCGGTGCCGGCCTCGGCCAGGGTGACGATGGCCTCGCCGTCCGCCTCGCGGGGCTGAAAAGAGGCGCAGACCGCCGAGGCGTAATCGGCCTGCTGGGGGCGCGGCTCGGCATCACCACCGAGCAGGGCCGTGAGCCGGGCCCGCGCTTCGGCGGGTTCCACAGGTTCGCTGCCGGCCTGGCCCGAGGGCGCATGCTCGCTCCATTCGGGTAAGCGATTCCAGACATCCAGGCCGCCCTGGGCCGCCGATCCCAGAACCGATTGTACCGCCGGAGACCACGGCCATCCACCCCGCGCCATGGCGGCGGCGATGGGTGCGGCTTCGCCCTTGGCCTCGTCATCGTCGAGCGCCAGGGTGGCGAGCAGACGATCGGCGATATCGGGCAACAGGGCCGCTTCGGCAATCAGGGTCTCGGGCAGCGGCAGGCCGAGGGCGCTGGCCAGCCCACGCACCGTCGGCAAGCAGAAGATCGCCGGGTGGACAAAGGCAAAGAGTTCGAGCAGATCGAGGGCGGGAAAGCGCCCACAGCCCAGCTTGCCGGCCACCGCCGGGGCATGGCACAGCAGCGGTGGTGGACCGGCCTGGGCCATGAGGGCGGCGTCGGCAAGGGAAACCTCGCGCACCCTATGATCAGAGTCCGCGGCGCCGGAATCGAGCCATGCGGCGCCGCTCGCATTGGCGACCAGGCCCGGAGCGTCGATGGCTTCAGCCGTCCGTCGGCGTGAGCCCATGGTCGCCATGGTCAAGGGTTTCGACGCCGTCGGGCAGATCATAATAATCGCCGGCGTCCTGGATGAAGATATGGCTGGAGATGGTCAGGCCGGTCGGGCCCTCCAGGCCGCCGGCCATGATGCTGACTTCGTCGCCGTCGATCCGCCGCCAAAACAGGCTGGAGCCGCACACGCCGCAAAACCCCCGCTCCGCTTCCGCAGACGAGCGATACCAGCGCAGGGCGCCGGTGTCGGTGATGGTCAGGTCCCTTGTCAGAGCCGCGGTGGCGGCGACGAAATGGCCGCTGGTCTTGCGGCATTGTCCGCAATGACAAGCAACCACGTCGCGCAACGGACCGGCGATGGAATTGGTGACAGCGCCGCAAAGGCAGCCGCCGGCCTGGGTCTGCTTACTCATGATGTCTGCTTATTCATGATGACTGGGCTTTCATTTGTTCACGATTTGGATCAGTTTGACCGCTAACCCTGCCTAGAGCAATATGCGGCGCGATTTTATTGAAAGCAAAGACCATGACCAGCGACCGCGAACTCGCCCAAACATCCACCGCCTGGCCGTTTCAGGAAGCGCGCAAAATTCTCGAGCGTACCGGAGACCAGGCCCCGGCCAAGGGCTATGTGCTGCTTGAGACCGGCTATGGGCCGAGCGGGTTGCCCCATATCGGCACCTTCGCCGAGGTCGCGCGCACCAGTATGGTGCGTCACGCATACTCTCTATTGTCCGACATACCAACCAAGTTGTTTGCCTTCTCCGACGATATGGACGGCTTGCGCAAGGTGCCGCCGAACCTGCCCAACCAGGAGATGCTGAACGCTCATCTCGGCCTGCCGCTGACCAAAATTCCCGACCCTTTCGGCACCGACGAGAGTTTCGGCCAGCACAACAACAAGCGTTTGCAGGCGTTTCTCGACCGCTTCGGCTTCGACTACGACTTCAAGAGCTCGAGCGAGTGCTATGCAAGCGGCCTGTTCGACGATGCCTTGCGATCCGTGCTCGCCCATTACGATGAGATCATGGCGGTGATGCTGCCGACCCTGGGGGCGGAGAGGCAGGCAAGCTTCAGCCCGATTCTCCCCTTAAGCCCCAAGACCGGGCGGGTTCTCCAGGTGCCGATCATCGCCCACGACGCCGACGCCGGCACGGTGAGTTTCGAGGACGAGGACGGAACCAAAACGGAAGTTCCGGTCACCGGCGGTCAATGCAAGCTCGGCTGGAAGACTGATTGGGCCATGCGCTGGGCGGCGCTCGATGTGGATTACGAGATGTCGGGCAAGGACCTGATCGATTCCGTGCGGCTTTCCGGGAAAATCTGCCGCATCCTCGGCGCAACACCGCCGGAGGGCTTCAATTACGAGCTGTTCCTCGACGAGCAGGGCCAGAAAATTTCGAAATCCAAGGGCAACGGCCTGACCATCGACGAATGGCTGCGCTACGGCTCCCCCGAGGGCCTGTCG
>Ga0066376_10002562_pt1 | contig 16857 bp, 16 predicted proteins | sample Knorr_S15_td_Bot_FD_77009 | JGI IMG/M metagenome (GOLD analysis project Ga0066376, IMG submission 77009) | Marine microbial communities from Southern Atlantic Ocean transect - Knorr_S15_td_Bottom_ad_5009_LV_A | ecosystem: Environmental > Aquatic > Marine > Oceanic | place: Southern Atlantic... | reverse complement strand
GCGAATCATCCAGTGAAGGTCAAAGGTTGAGCCAAAAGAGTGGGCCCATGGTAAGAAGGCCGCGTTTTTATCACCGGGATATAACTCAAAAACCCCTTGAACACAGAGCACATTGGAAAGGGTATTCCAATTGCTGAGTATGACCCCCTTGGGATTGCCGGTCGTACCTGAAGTGTAGATTAATGTCGAGAGTGCATGGGGGTCGTCAGCGATTTCTAGCGCGGCTGTGCTTGAGCGTCCATCAGCTACCATCTTTGCCCAAGAGGTCACCGTTACCCCTTGTGGTGGCAGTTGGTTAGCCTCTTCATCTCCAAGCAGAATAATACCGCTGCTAGGCCAGGCATCGTCGGTGAGATTATCACATAATTTATCGAGGATACCACTATTTGCAACCGCGATAATCGTCGGTGTAGAATCGCCAAGGATGTAAGCCCATTCCGAGCCGTGTTGATGGGTGTACATCGCGGTATATGCAGCACCGATGGCATTTGCGCCATAGGATAGTGCTGCCCATTCGACCGAGTTGTCGACGATGATGGCAACACGCTCGCCAGTCTTTATACCCATATCTTTCAATGATTTGGCAACGACATCTACTAGGCTACCGAATTCATTGTAGGTCAAGTGGATACGGTCCATTCCTGCTGCTTGGATAAAACCGAAGCACGGCTCTTCGCCAAACATTTCGACACTGGTGCGTAGCATCTGATAGAGGGTACGCGGGTCATCTCCTTCCGGTTGCTTCCATTGTCGGTCATTTGGTTGTTTTGGCCAAGCCATCGCGCGTTCAGTCATGCGGTGTGGTTAGCAACACCACCTTTAGAAGTTCGCACTGATTCAGGAATCGTCGAGAATCGAAATAACGTTGTCGCGCCAATCTTTGCCATCGTTACGATTGGCCAATGGTGAGGCTGGCGAGGGGTGCCAACAACTGCTGATAGAAATTTCATTTCGCCCTTCAAGGGCCAGTTTTGCCCTTTTTTCAGCGTGTTTGCCAACGCCGATGATTCTTGTGATTGCCAAGGCGTCGACAACATCACGCAGGTGTTGGTCACAGACCTCCATCAGTTTAGTAACCGCATTTCCCGAAATCGTGTCGGGGGTGATATTGCGGGCATTTTCATCGAGTAGTAGTAAAGGGCAGTGGTTGACCAGAAATACCTGCTCATGGATTTGATCTGCAGTGCCATAGTGCTGGTTTAGCAATGACCACAAGCGGGTGCCACTAGCCTCCTGTCTCGATAGAGAAACACCGATGATAGGTCGTTTTGGATGGGCGTTCTTTGGTTGGTCTACCGGGTGATCGATTCCAAGTAAATCTCTAACCATCGCCGTTGCGCCAAATGGAACTCCACATTGGGCCATACCCCAAGGTCCGGGGTTCATGCCAAGCATCAGGGTTTTAGCGCCGAGAGCGCCATAGCGTTGCAGATAATCCTCATGACAATCACGGGCGTAATCGAGCGGGTTGGTTATGTGTTTAGCAACGGTTTCTCTACTCAGAGGTGCAATCAATAAATCACAAGCAGCGCTGAGTCTTCTAGCAGCCCCTATCAGCGCCTCCATAGCCGGGCCAGTGGGTGCCCAGATTCAACTTTGGCTTATTTTTCTGAGTCGATGAAGAGCACTTGCTGAGCGATTTCTGAGATTTGTAAATCTGATTCCTTAAACCAATCCTCTATTCTGTCGGGTTGAGCTTTGCCTTTTGCCCTGCGCTTTGCCCGTTGTGATACCAAACGCCAGGCCGCCCTTTCACCGATACCGGGGATGCTCTTGAGTTGTGCCTCTGAAGCGATTTCTAGGTCGATGCTCGCCTCGATAGCAGTGATGGAGCGGGCACCATGCCCGGTGATTACCACATCGCTATATGATTCGAGCGCGGTCAGATATGGCATCCCTATCAGAATGGGATATGCTCCGATCTGGCGACCAAAAGTGATACCGGCCTTGCCGTTGATTCGCTCATCTCTCGCCTCTGGCTCAAGGTGTCTTGGCAAACGGGTTCGTCCATCGTGCGCTTCCCACCACACCTGTTTGAGTTCACTGCCGAGTGGTAACATCTCCTGGAGTAGTGGTGTATCGAATTCATCGCGCACGGCTTGTTTAAAGGCGCGGAAATCATCATTGTCGATCTCTTGGAAACCCTCGCCTTCAACCTGCCTGATATTGATGCGTCGCAACATTGATCCTTCGCTTTTGAGTCGGCGCAACAATTTGAGATTCAAATCGTAACTCGCTGAGGTCTCGCCGGTCAATCCAGCGATAAAATTCAGTCCCGGTAAGAGTTTGGGCAATCCTCTCTCGCCTTTTTCTCGGCCGTATTTATTGATTAAGCGCACTGCTGTGCTCAATTGCTGGGCATCGCAATTCAGCCAATTGGCTAAGTGCACATCCGGGTCGGCACTCTCGAGGCCAAAGGAGAGCACTGCGCCGTCGGAAAGGGTTTCAACCAAGGTTTTGGTGATCTCTTCGCTCTCCTCTAAATGCTCGGCGATAATACTGGGATTGGCATTATCGGAATGGAGGATTCCCAGCCGCTCATCCTCCCTTAAACCGTGCAATAATTCAGCGATAGGTTCTGGATTCGGGCGCGGATATTCCATTTCTACCACTCCTTCTGCCATGTAGGTATAGGTGTCGGTCATCCCTCCTAATCGCACGTGCTCTACCCCCATGTCATGGGCGATTGCAACCTCTTGAATCACCTGTTCAGGGCTTCGCCAAATAGGTACACCTTTTTTGGGTTCAATGCAGAATTTACACCCGCGTTTGTAGCGTACACAGCCTTGGTAAACCTCGACCTCATAAGTCAAGGGGCCAAAGAGGTCGGGATTATCACGTACCGCCTTGGAACTGGCTCCGGCATGAGCCCACTGATTCCATTGTTCTAAATCGCGCCGTTGATGCCTCCATTCACTGTTTTGGAGAAAATACTCGAGGGTCGCATCGGTATCTTGCAGAGCAAGGAAGAGGTGTTTGCGCAATGGATTCCAGCCCTGTTGTCGCCAACCGCGGATGGCCCAACCACCACACAGAATCGGGGTACCACCAAAGGTATCGTCGATTATTTTCTGAGTCTCTTTGAGTGAGATCGGTGCTCCGCGGAGATATTTTCCCGGCACGACCGCTCCGGCGAGGATGACGACCCCGAGCAATCGGTTCAATTCGGGGGGATTGCGACGAAAGTCGTCGATTGTGATGTATTCGTATTCAATATTCCTTTTTTCGAGCACACCGCAGATATAACGGATATGAAAACCGATATATGGCGGAACGCCAAATGCCGCTGGTTCATCCACATAACCATCGATGACGAGCCATTTTGGCTCGTCTTCAGCGGACATCGATTCACCACTCAATTATTGGAGCGAGGCTTACGTGGACCTCTCTTCCCATTATTTGCATCAGCGTTCTCTTCTTGGATGGCGCGTAATTCTCGCGATGATTTACCGGTATCATCACCAGAGCCACCATCGCTACCACCTTTCTTGGAAGCGCCGGAATTCGCCGAATCGACACGGATTTTCCTTCCCTTCAATTCGCTGCCATTCACCTTCTCGATGATGGCTTCAGCATCGCTTTCCGGCTGGATAGTGATGAAGGCGAAGGCCTTTGGTTGGCCCGATTTATCACGGGTCCAATCGAGTCCAGTCACCTTGCAATGCTCACTGAATAGCGCTTTGAGTTCGTCTTCGGTCGCTTTGAATGGCAGGTTGCCGACGTAGAGCCTAGCCCCGGGTGCGCGCTTGCGATCTGGTTTCTTATCACGCGGTGCGTCGGAATCTCTGACTCCGATTCTGCGGCCGTCGACCTTGGAGCGGTCGAGTGCTTTGATAGCAGCATCTGCATGTTCTTTGGCTTCGAAGGTAACGAAGCCAAAGCCCTTGGATTTTCCAGCCTCATCACTGATTACGATGCAATCGTTGATATCTCCATGAGCAGAGAAGATCTTGCGCAAGGATTCGGTATCGACACTGAACGGTAGCCCACCGACGAATAATCTGCAGCCTGGAGTGTGTTGATTACGACGGCCAGAGCCACCGCCTCTGCCGCCACCTTCACTTTCAAAGCGGAAGTAAGTGCGTTCACGTCCATCGTTACGTACATCTGCAGCGATGAAAGTCGCTCTTCCGGCTGGGCCACGGGCGAAGACTTTCTCCGCCGCAGGGCTCCAGCGTTTACCGGCTTTATTGAGGGCAGCAAGTCCTTCGCCGCCGAGATAATCATCGGCAAGTGCACGGAAGGTCTGTTCATCACAACTGGGACAGCGAACATTCCAATCACCATCACCATCGGCTTCGAAAACATCACCACATGCAGGGCACAATGCCCAGATCACGCCGTTTTCATCGCCTTTCCTCATCGTGATTCTGACGATGGGATCGGCTTGAGAAACAGTGGCGCGGATTAAATCTCGGCGTCGCAAAGCATCGCCGACATGATGGAGATAACGGTCGCAGATATCGGTGACATGGAATTGCACGAATTGATCGTTGGGTAGGAAACCACGTTTTGGCTTATCATAGATGGCAAGTAGGGTCGCTTCACCGTTCTTTTCATTGATTCTTGAGACCACAGCGATGACGGTATCGCCAACTTCTGGACGGATAATCCCGCCTTGTGTGCCGACTGAAACCACACCGTCGTTATCGTTTACTGTACCGACCAATGTGGCGACCAGTCTGCCGTTTTCTTCGATTACTCCCGCGCCGGGAGTCCTGTTTTCAGAGGTGCCTAAATCGGCACCGGGGGTGATTATATCCGCAGTCATTTCTCTCACTCGCATAGGGGTCGCTGCCCATAGGGCAGGGGAACGTGATGTCTGCAGGGCGGAGGTCCTCTCTTTTGAATCCATATCATGCGACGATACGCCAACAACGGAAGGGAGTTGTCGTTACTCGGGATTTGTGATGCTGATATATAGCTGGAAGTCTGAACTCTCCTTCGAGCATTATCTCGCCTTCTGGTAGGTGATTTGCACCAGCACTATGCATGAGGTGAATAACCGGTGCTACCCGTTGTGCTTCGCTGATGAATATTTTGTCTGAACCCGGGATTTGACGGCCCCACGGTGGATTCATGATCACCATGTCGACCTCGGGTAATTCCACTTCTCCGACCCGTCCCTCTATGGTTTCACCTAATTTTCGGCATAGTGCTGCCGCTTGTTCATCGCATTCGACAAAAACAACTTCGGCTCCAAGTAATCCCGCCCCGAATCCAAGGATACCATTACCGGCTCCGAGATCGAGGATACGTTTTCCCTCAAGTCCGTCGCTGGTATCGATTTGTAATAACCAACGCGCGGCGATATCTCCTTCGGTCTGATATTGTTCCAAGGCGACATCGTGACAAGGATGGGCTGCCAGTTTTGATAATTCGATGGCGAGATGCTTGAGGCGCAGACTATCACCATTGAGGCTGTTGTCCAGCTTGCTGATATTGCATGCGCTGTTGCTGAGCGATTTCAGCCTCTCTGCGCATCTGCTCTATTTGAGCAAGGGTTTGATCATTCACCTGCTGTTGGTGAACCGTGTGACCACTCATCTGTATTTGCTGAGCCTCATTGCGTAGGAGCATCAACACCTGCTCATCGGGTTGTTGCGAGCCACAAAAGCGGCAAAATCTGGTACCTTGTGCCAAACGTTGTCCACAGCCAATGCAGAATGTCATCTATTCACCCCAGAAAGGACTCCCACTTAAAGCGCAACCATCTGCAAGAAAATCGGCCAGGTCTCAAGACCGGTAGCGACCGCGCGTTCACTGATATCGGCAAAGCGTTCATCCTCCATCATGTCATTGGGTTCTATTCCCTCTTCAAGCATGGTGGTAATCAATTCCCTAAACTCGATTTCTAGTGGCGATTTGGGTGCTTCTTTAATCGCTGGCCTTTCAGTAGCGATATCCTCTTCACTAGGCAGAGGTGTTTGTCTAATCTCATCCTCTTCAAGACTTTGACCGGGCAATGGAATCACCGCACTATCATCTTCTAGCGCATTTGGAATCATCTCGGCGATAAAGGAATCCTCCAAGGACATCTCTGCGACCGGTTCTGCGCTTTGACTTTTAATCACTGCTTTTGTTGCTTTTGGTGCTTCGACGATTTGCGGCTTTGCTTTCTTTAGTTGACCAACACCGAGGATTTCCGCTTGCTGGCGAGCCAATTCAGCAGCTTGACGTCTCGGTAGGCTGACAAAGGCTTTGCCGGAGATGCTTTCGATAGGGAAAGGCAAGTGATATTTGTCGATTGGCGTAAGGTCTGGATGGTAAAAACAAACGATGCTGTGTTTCTCAAAAGTTCTCTGATTTGGAATGCCCAAGGTGATAGGGCTGGGGACGATTTCGATGGTGGTTCTTCTCCAACCTTCGGTGGTGACCATACTCTGCATCCATAAACCGAGATCCGTATTTGCCAAATCTAGGAATTGGAATGAGGCTTCTTTTGGATTTAAGCCCTGTTCCTCGATAAGGTATGCCTCTTCTCTAGGTCGGTGAAAAATACCGATGACCGGTTGGCCGTGATCGATAAAATCCCCCTGTAATTCAAGTAATTTCCGCTCTTTCCTCTTGCAAATAATCAGGATTTGCATGCGCAAAAGCTCATCGTCCCAAATCTCCCCCCAACGCTCCCCGGCCTCGTCGTAGAGTTGTTTGAAGGTCATCCCCGGGATGAGTGCAGTGACGCCCATAGATGCCCGACCATCGGTGCTGCTATTCAATATTCGCTGATATGTCTATTTGCTACGAGATGCTCTGCCAGTAGAATCAAGCCACCAGCAGCGCCGCGAATCGTATTGTGACTCAGAGCGGAAAATGAGACCTCCGTCGGGCTTTGCATACGAATATCGCCGACGATTACCGCCATCGCGCTGCCAAGGCCAGCGCCACCGGCGAAGAGGTGATCTTCCCTATTTGGCACACCTTCGATTATTTTCACCACCTCATCGGGTGAGGAGGGTAGTTCAAGAGTGGTCACCCTCATTGCCCGTTTGATTTCCTCAAGGGTTGAAGGATGGTTGAATTTGGTTTTGACATGAACTAGGTGTCCATCCTGTTCGAAGACCCGATTACAGGTCGCTTTGACGCTCAAGTCTGGACGGTGAAGCAGGTGTTTTAGTTCTGCAATCACCTTTTCTTCCTCACCGGCGATGAATGGATCTAGGTTTTGTGCTGTTAGTGAAGCATCGTGCAATAATCTCCAGCCGGCTCCAGAAAGTGCTTGCTCAGTGTTGATTTCCACCGCGGATAAACCAAAACATCTCTCGATTCCCACCAATGGGAGAACTACGGGGACCACCGTGCAATTTGTCGCACAAGCATGACCTGAATAATCCGCTAATTCACCATTCTCCAATTCTGGAATAACCATTGGAATGCCATTGAGCATGCGAAAAGAGCTGGCATTTGACAATACATGTACGCCTTTTTCGACCAGAGTTCTTTCGAGGTTTTCTGCGATTTCTGCAGGTAGGGCGCTAAAGGCGATATCTACCTCTGGCAATTGTGAAATCGAACAGACCGTCAAATCGTATTCAGGGCGAGGGTTTTCAAGACGCCATTCGAGTTGTGAGAGATGTTTGCCGACGGTATTTTCACTACCGATTACCGCCGATAACTCAAAGGTCGGATGAGAGAATAACCTCTGTTGAAGCCTCTGTGAGACCAGACCGGAAGCACCGAGAATCGCACACTTAAGAGTCACCGTTTATCTCCTCGATAGGAACGGGGAAGATGCGCCTTATGATGAGTTTCCTAGCGATTGAAGTTCCATCTTTGACACTGCCGAGTTTGGCAAAGCCCTTACGCCGTTGGTACGAGATGGGCACCTGACCAATCGAGAGTTTCCTGCGCACGGCCGAGGTATACATCTCGGCTTCGATTTCAAAGCGCATGCTATTGAGTTGTAAGCGGTCGATGGCCTTGCGGGTAAAAGCCCAGTATCCCGTGCATAGATCGTTGATTCTTACCCCATATAGTGAGACCGCAAACCAAGTTAGCAAATGATTGCCAATCCAATTCAGCTTGGTCATGGCACCATCGGCGATTTCGCCATTGAGTCTATTGCCGATCACCAAATCATGTTTTCGTAACGACCGTAGTAGAATCGGTATCTCTGCTGGGTCATAGGTGCCGTCAGCATCTAACATCACCAGTGTATCACAATCTCCACATTGAAATTCCTTGAATCCTTGGCGCATTCCAGCACCCTTACCCTTACCGCTTTGGCTGATTACCTCACAGCCGAGTTCCATTGCTATTTCCTGAGTTCCATCGGTGCTGCCGCCGTCGATGACCACGATTTTGGTATCATATCCGGCCGTTGTTAATTTGGCAAGGGGAATGGCCTTAATCACTTGTGCGACAGCATCTGCTTCGTCAAGTGTCGGCAGCATTATGAATAGACGTCGCACGCAATCACCTCCACCTCTGATATATCAAAGAACACGCTGGTCATCCCTCAATAGGCCGCAATTCAATCCAGTGCAAACGCGCAGCAGACGTATCGAATATTCGATCTGAGCGCCCGGATAACCCTAGGGGATTTACCCAATTTCCCGAGTTTACATCGACACTTATCTCAATCTTGATTTGATGCGATAGCAATTCCTCTAGGCAGATTTGATTCCAGCCCCTCTTATTGCTCCCACTCTCAATTCCAGAACTTAGTTTTACATTATTTTCGCCTATCGATTCGTATACTAGGCAGATATTGACCTGCCTCTCGATTAGAGAGGTAGGGGTTGTGATTATCATTTCAAGTTGCCCTGAGTGTAAATGTAGCCGCATATCTCCCAAGGAAAATGGATCTTGGAATCGGTGTTCCGACCACTGGTCGATACGCATTTCACAATCACAATCGCGGTTGTCGATAGCGATGAATTCCGATTCAGATGCCGGTGCTAGCGTTGCGCGCAAGCGCCATAATCGTGCACCATCTTCGTCCAAGATAATCTGCCACCACGGTGAGGCTGCCAAGACCCAACCGATGGTGCCAATCGGCGATGAGATCGCATGAGTAATGCCATTTTCTCGCAGGGTTTCGATTTCATCGATTAAGATTGCACTTGTTATTTGCGAATGGATTTCAGTGCTCATTTTCAATAAACCCAGAGTCGGAACCGCGGTAACTCCGACCCCATTTGCCGAATGCCAAACATGGCCCCAATGAGCGTTTTCATTGTAGATTATCGAACCAGCGGGTAATTCAGACAATGCTTTTTGGATTTCGATATCACCGTCTGAAAGCGCATATAATTCCTCATGAGATTCAAGCATGATGAGAATTGATTGGGCGCTGATGACTTGAATCAAGGCAATAGCGGCGATTAAAATGCTAATTTTGCGTGAGCAATGGGCATCAGCACCGATCATCAGTAATGATTTGGTCTCTTGACCCTGGACTCTCATCGAAGTGCTTTGTGACCACCACAACCCCACCAGAAGTGCCAAGGGAATGTGAAAGGCGTGCAAACCCATCGAATAAAGTGAGAGTGAAAGCAAACTGGCGATTGGAATCTGCTCCAACCCCTCGGTCAGGTGAACAAAGGTTAGCAACCAGTTCAGACCTAACCACAGAGTGATGATTTTCGCTTCGATATTTTCGCGCAACTTCCATGCTGCAATCAAGCCAAAGACCAGAAGAAAACCACTGTAGACCAATAATGGCCTACCACCTTGCCAGCCATATTCTGCCAATACCGCTACATCGAAAAGACGTGGTGCAAACCAGCCCATGGCAAAGGCGATGGAGATGGTGATGATGGCAGCAGAGACGATTATCAATTTCTGCCATCCATCGTCGGCTTCGATATTTCTACCGATTATTATGTGTGCGACCATCAATGTCGAGAGATAGATAGCCCCGGTGGGATGAATCAAGGCGACCGAAATAGTCGCTGCGACAAAGCCGAAGGTATGATGGCGACCTCTGGTCGCACTTGGTCGTAATAAGATCAGCAGACCGACGACCAAGCCCAAGAGGCTGGCGATGGTCGGCCAACCCGAATCGTGAACCTTGGCAAATATACCCGCTCCCAAACCCATCGCCAACAATAATTGAGGTCCACAACCGTGCCTGTCGCCAGCACCAGCTAGTCCGAGCAATAAGAATAGAAACGCGGTTTGGCCAACTTGCATTACGCTGCTGGCAGCATCGATCGCTAGAGTGGTTGCAAGCCATGCACTCAACGATGGTAGTGCTGGCGGATAGGTCCAATAGCCCTGAGAAGGTGATGGCAAATCCAGTGAACCCCTGCTGACAAGAGAATCGGTCAATACCGAGAAACCAATCCAATCGACGCCCATCGGTCTTTCAAATAGAATCAAGGGCAATAATGCGATTATCGCAGCACCGACTAATAGTGGATTGAACCAAGTGCTACGCGAATCTTGAATCCATCTTTGGGTGGTCGCTTCATCATCGAGCACTTCGTCGGCAATCACCTCGCCACCCATCGCCGCTTCTAATTTCAACCAAGGTGACATCTCTGCAGTCTCCTCAACCCGGTGTCTAATCACGTAAAGCCCAAACAGATTGACCAGCAGGATGCATAGACTGATCTCCAACCAAGTCCAACGTTGTGTAATCAAGACATAGAGCCCTGAAACACCGAACACAAGCAATAGACCCAGTGCTGGAGCGAGAAGGAAACGCCTTGTTCGGTCAGCACTACCGTCGAGAATTCTGGCAAGGCCAAGCCCGGGAAGAATGGCGATGAACAGCAATACGACCACCCCCAGCATCACTATCCCTCAGGGAGGTGATTGATGAGTCTTGTCGGATAAAACTCTTCAACCCGCAGCCTTTAGAGTGACTATGCATCACGTCATCGATATCGCAGATGAGTATTGGGTACACGATTTCACCAGAGGATATGACGATGATTTCGTCTGTCCTTATCGCAATGCAATCGGTCGTTATGATGAGGTTCGGCCGGGGATGTATCCGCAAGAAATATTCGAAGGCAAAAGGGATTTACACGTTGGCATCGACATCGGTGCTCCTGCCGGTGAGGAGATCTACGCGTTCAGTGATTGTGTGGTTTATTCAAAGGGTATCAATAGCGAAGACGGTTCATATGGTCCAACCATTATCACCAAACATGATTTCGAGGGCAAGGATTTGTGGGCTCTGCACGGTCATCTTTCACTTGAGAGTTTAGATCACGTCGAGGTTGGCCAGAAGATAAGCGAGGGCGAAGTAATCGCCTTTGTCGGCAGTATGGAGGTTAACGGCGGTTGGAATCCCCATCTCCATCTGCAATTATCATGGCGTGAGCCAGAGGGAAACGATATGCCTGGCGTGGTTGCAAGAGAGGATCGGGAATCGGCGCTCAAACTCTATCCTGACCCCAGAATCGTGCTTGGGCCGATTTACTGATCGACACTTTGCAAGTGTGCTTTCAGAGCGAGAATCGGCTCGATACCGGCTGGATCTTTGCCGTGGAGAAGTCCGAGTGCGATGGAGAGCCAATCCATGGTTATGCACAGGTGTAGCAAGGCTTCGATCAAGGATGAACCCTCACCGTGAATTCTCCACGCGGTTTCGGTAGGACAATTAGCAACAAACCAATCCATACGCTGTTTTACTCGTTGGCCGATTCCATCCCAGGTTAAGATCAACAAACCCTGTTCACTCGATTTAGGGTCGTTATCATCTCCGATTCCACCCCAAGCCACAATCTCGTTGTGATTCATCTCTGGAACCACGCCAATGCGGGCGAAGCGAGCCGAGTTTTCATTGAATTGATTCTTCATTCTCACCAAGGCTGGTTGTAATTCATAGGGCCCTAGTAAGGCGATTTCGTGTTCCATTAAGGATAGTGCGAGCGATGCAATCGAGCCTTCTGGGTCGGCGATGATATCACATGCTTCATTTGCGCTTTTCAAACGGGATATCATCGCTTCATCGATCATTTCTGGCAGGATATCCAATTGGTTGAGCAAAGCCAATTGTCGACTGAATAGATGGCCAAAAGCGGTTCTAGGCGGTTGGCCACCCGGCGATGAAATCAAATGTACGCGCTCGTGAAGTTCGCTTAATCCTGCCAGAACTCCACCGCTGGAAATAACGATGATAGTTCCACCTTTCTTGGCTGCTATCTCGACGGCACTGATGGTCTCCTCGGTATTACCCGAATGTGATGTTGCGATGATTAGGTGTTGCTTGGTCCACCACACTGGAATTTCATAAGAGCGAGATATTTTCACCGGTAAGGTACCGAAACGGTCGCAGAGAATCGAAAGGAAATCACCGCCGGCTGCCGAACCACCCATGCCCAAGCACAGGATACCTTGCCATGGGGTTTCAGCGACATTTTGCAACCAGGGGTGGAGGTTTTTTCGCATTACGTCGAGTCCTTTTTCAATATCGTCGACAAAAGACCTAGTGTGGGCAATCATGTTTTCTTTATCCAATGCTTCAGCCAATCTCACAATACCTTCACTCATTTCTTCACGTCCATTTGGTGTATCGGTAGTGCAATCCATTCGCCTTCGATGCGGGCTAGTCGTAACTTAGATCCGGTCACATGATTATATGCTAATCGCACCGCATCCATCTGCCAATTTTGCGGGTTGAGGAATTCGGCAACCGAAGCATCTTCACTCACCGCATCCAATACTAAATGATCTTGCATTCTTGCCACCACAGTCGCATATTCTAAATCACGCCATGTCGCTCCGGTTCTTTCCTTGCGTTCGACCTTGGAGAGGATTGCCCCCTCTCCGCTCCATGACGAGATACGCCACAATTGCTCGCGCCAGCGCACCACATCTCCTAGATCATAACCCGGTTTTCGGTAAAGCAAAGTCATCCTGCTGAGGTCGGCGCCGTCCTTGCGGCCGATGATGGAAGAGGTGGTGGTGATTTGGCCGCCAAATCGACTGACCAATTGTCGGCTCCAATTCTTGGCCAAACCCTTTGAGCCAAGCACGACATCGTAACCACCGGTAACCGGGCCTTCCTTGGTGATAAAGAACATCGGATCGCGCTCTAGATTAGCGATTAAATCGTCGAGGGTCGCACGTAGAATCCTATATTCTTCGTCGGCAAGTTTTCTTGCGCTTGAGCGCAATTGCACTGTCGCTTCGAAGTAATTACCGTCGCGGCGGCTGCAGGTTAGACAAACGGCATTGGATTTTCTTGCCCGCATCTGGTGATCCTCTTCATATTTCAGTCCTGAAATAGTGCCGCCGATCTGCAGGTAGATCAGGGTATTACGGTCGTCTACCTTTCTCGTTTCAAGCCCGATGGTAATCCCTTCGGCTTCGCCGTGCAAATTCATATTGGATTCGGCCAATTCATGCCATAATTCCTCATCGCTGATCTTTATCCATCTATTGCTGAGGCTAGTCAGGTCGCAGCGCGGGCAGCGCGACCAATTGACATTGGTTGGAATTTCAGCCAAGATATTGCGCTTGCGAAAGCAATTTTCACACATCCGCTCGCCAAATAATGGTGGTGGCGAACCACAAACGATGCAAAACGCTTCCCCCAAGTCCATGACTTCACCCAGTCAATGGCAGATGCTATTCTTCTTCAATCTGCGCGTTGAATAGGACGTTATTCCTCTGAGTTATTCAGCGAGGCTTCGACTGCGGCTAGTCTCGCCTCGAGATTATTACTGCGGGAAAGCACGGTCCAAGTCCATATAGCTAGGCCAGTTAGCATGCCGATATATGCTACCGCGAGATAAATCGTATCCTCCATTAAATACCCTCCTTGTCAATCGTATCTTGAATGTCTAACAACCTGCTTTCCATTTTGGTCAGCCGGATGCCGCAGATGATGTGGCCGAGAACGAGCATGGTGAAAGAGATGGCTCCAATCGCTAATACCATTCCCATGTCGGAATTTAGGCTACCCTCACTGGTAGCAATCACAGGCCCAGGGTGGCGAATCTGCCAAAACCTCGTGGCGAAATAGGTCAGAGGGACGAGTATGAACCCGTAGATGCCGAAGGTGGCAAAGGTATCTCTAGTCTCTATTCCATCCGGTTGGCTTTTGCGCCCTAATACCAAGAAAATCGCCAATAGTGTGAGCAGGGCAAAAGTGTTGAGACGCACATCGGTCCAATCCCAAGGCACACCCCATTCTGCCGCACCCCATATACAACCTGACCAGACCGCCATCATTCCGAAGGCGAGGCTAGCCTCGGCACTGGCTACATGTAGATTCCAACCCCATTCTCTACGCTTGAAAAACCATGCGAGAGAGCCGATGAAAAGCAGGGTAAATGCAATCATCGCTGCCCAAGCACTGGGAACGTGCCAGTAGAATATCTTCTGAGCAACCGGTGCCTCAAAGGCGTCGATCGACACCGAAGGTGCCCATAACAAACCCAACCAGAGGGTGAGCCCGGCTCCGGCAAAGCCACTCATCAGTAGCAGGGTGCCCCAGCCGCGCATGAGGCTGGCTAGAGACTGCACTATGCCAATCTGTCGACCAGAATCGCCCATGGTAATATCAAGGCCGGGGTGAGCAGACGAATCATCAATGCATTCGGTCTTGACAAGCGTAATGTGGCTTGATGCAGGATTAGGATTACACTAGCGGTAATCATTCCGAGACCGGCTCCGGCAGCGATGAGAGTGTAGTCCAGTTTTCCAAATAGCGTACAAGCCAATGTGGTGAGAAGTGCACAGCCGAGCAGGACGTGAAGCAAGGCGTTTGGCGGCATTGTCCTCATACTGCGCCACCAATCTCCACTGCGCGCTTCAGCAAGCCGTGAACTGATTGGGTCGCCGGTCAAACCAGCGGTCAATGCTGGCGCAAGAATGGCCCCGATTCGCATACGGGAATCGAATTGAGTAGGGTCGGCTAGAGCGAGCAATGCACCGATTACTAACAACCCCGGGATTATATTGTGAGAAAGTGACCCTAGGGTTCTGCGATCCAATCTATTGCCGATATTGCTTTTCTTTGCTGGCTTGGATTTGATTTTCCAAGCGACTCCATCGCTTGGTGTGGACTCGATAACCGAATCATCGAAAGTGATGATTCGGTCGGCGCAGGCGATGATTTTGGAGTTATGAGATGCGATCAAGACTCCATGGCCGCCGTCGGCGAGATCTCTGATCAAGCCCGATAACCTACTGACGCTGGCCTCATCGAGGCCTGCGTCGGGCTCGTCGAGAAGAATTACGGTGGGAGAATCGGCAATCGCCGAAGGCAAAACCCCCACGAGTACTGCGACCTTTCTACGCTGACCCTTTGAAAGCGATGCCATGCGGTCTTGGCTGCGATGCCCTAAATCCCATTGCTTGAGTAAAGCTTGACCGTCGATGCTCTTGCCACAAAGTGCAGCCACATCGTCGATTCTTTCTTTGACCAATTCATCGCCCATCACACAATCGCTTTGCAAGCATAAACCGAATGGGAATACGGGCCGCCCATGCCTTCCATCCGAATCTCTAATAGTGGTTTTTGCTGCATTAATGCAGCCTTTTTCCAAGTTGATGAGTCCAGCACAGGCTTCGATCACCGTTGACTTACCACAGCCATTTTCACCGACAAGCACCACGACTTCACCATTTTTCAAATCAAGGTCAAAGCCGTCGAGGACGGTATTTCGTCCGCGCTTGATAACTACACCTGACATGGTGAGCAAGTCGGGCATGATGTGTCCAGCGACCGCATTGGCTTCAAGCCGACGCCCCCTCGCCCCGTCATGGACGCAGTGGGAATATTCCTTCTTCTGCTCTGGGCTTGTGCGGTCTTAGGTCCAATATATTGGGCCTTGCGTAATCAAGCACTGGTTTCGCTCGGATTGGTTTTGGGACTTCTTTTCGGTTATATCGTGCAGATGATTTGGTTGTATTCAGGTAATTTGTATGTGATAGATTATCTATGGATGAGGCCATCAGATGTATTTGGTAGAGGATTTTATACTACTATTACCGCTGGTTTTCTACACAATCCGTTCTCAGCGATGCACGTTCTATCCAATCTCGTGATAATCGCCCTTGTGGGAATCCCATTGGAGAAGAGGTTGGGTAGCACCCGGTGGATAATCATCTACATGATTGGATTATTCGGCGGTTCTATCAGTTGGACAATAGCAAATCTGGGTAGCACTACTCCATCATTAGGTGCAAGTGGTGCTGCATTTGGCATTCTGGGCGCATATTTAGCTGGCTGGCCACGTGATGAGGTATATTTCCCTTTGATAATAATCAGACCTTGGCCGGTTTCATTGATCGCATTATTCTATTTCGCCATCGAGGTATTTCGTACTTGGCAGACAGTTGGACTCTCCGAACCTAGTCATGTCGCCCATCTCGCTCATATTGGTGGATTCATCTTCACCTATTTGGCGCTAAATAGGGTTGCTAGAGATGGCCCGGTTGCGCCGGGAGAATCGGGATTGAGAAATCAACCACTCGGCGAATTGCCGAAAGAACACCCTTTCATCGGCGTCGATGAATTGTTGAAACGATTATACGAAGAGGGCGATGAAAGGGAGACTAGACAGGCGTGGATGGAGGAGATTGCTGACAAAGCAAATTGCCCAGTATGCTCTGGACCTCTAGAACTGAAAAGTCTACGGCTAAAATGCAAAACCGACGGCTCGCATTTACGTTGGCCATGAACATTTTGCGACCTATCGAGGCAGAACATTGATGTTAATCCAACCCGCCCATAGGGCGGGAGTAACATGTCCAACCTACGCGTAGCACTCCTTGTTCTTGTACTTCTCAGCGCGGATTTAGGGGGGGCAATCTCCTCTTCAGAGGCGCAGTCAAGCGACCCCATCATGGTAGAAGGCTTGCCTGCACTTCAGTGCGGCGATGAATTGTGTTTGATTCCCAGTCGCGACATCGCCCATGGCGACCATTATGCAGTGGAAAGTTGGG
>Ga0066376_10002560_pt1 | contig 16859 bp, 20 predicted proteins | sample Knorr_S15_td_Bot_FD_77009 | JGI IMG/M metagenome (GOLD analysis project Ga0066376, IMG submission 77009) | Marine microbial communities from Southern Atlantic Ocean transect - Knorr_S15_td_Bottom_ad_5009_LV_A | ecosystem: Environmental > Aquatic > Marine > Oceanic | place: Southern Atlantic... | reverse complement strand
GTTAAGCATAGGTTTTGCCTTTTAGCGGCGTGTACCTTTTCTTTGGCCGCGCAAAGAAAAGGTACACGCCAGCGGGCGAAACCAACACTTAACTAGGCATCACCACTCATAAGCACCTGCTGATTGTGTTCTTTTGCAAAATCAAGCAAACGCTGAATTGGAAGCTGTGCGCGTTTACCGAGTTCGGGATCAACATGAATCTCGCCACTGCCTGTTTCTAAACACTGTACTACTTTTCTAAGGCTGTTCATTGCCATCCAGGGGCAGTGTGCGCAACTGACACAGGTGGCACCTTTGCCGCTAGTGGGCGCTTCGATAAATATTTTATCCGGGGCGGCTTCCTGCATCTTGTGGAAGATGCCTTTATCGGTAGCGACGATAAATTCTTTGGCATCCAGTTCCACAGCGGCTTTAATGATGCCGGTGGTTGAACTGACCACATCAGCATGTTCAATAACTGAAGCAGGAGACTCAGGATGTACCAGGACTTTGGCATCGGGGTGCTGTTTCTTTAGTTCAGCAAGTTCAATGCCTTTAAATTCTTCATGCACGATACAGGCACCTTGCCATAGCAGCATATCTGCACCGGTTTGTATTTGAATATAATCGCCCAGGTATTTGTCTGGTGCCCAGATAAACTTTTCACCTTTTGCATGCAGGTGATTGATGATATCCAGTGCACTGCCCGAAGTGACGACCCATTCAGAACGTGCCTTGACTGCGGCACTGGTGTTGGCGTAGACGACCACGGTTCTATCAGGATGTTGATCGCAAAATTCGCTGAATTCTTTAATGGGGCAGCCTATATCCAGGGAACAGTCGGCATTTAAATCCGGCATCAAGATACGTTTTTCAGGGTTCAATATCTTGGCGGTTTCCCCCATGAATTTAACACCACAGACAACCAGGGTGTCGGCTTCTGATTCATTGCCAAAACGCGCCATATCCAGAGAATCGGAAACATAACCCACCGTGGCATCCGCGATGAGTTGCAGATCAGGATCGGTGTAGTAATGAGCGACCATCACGGCATTTTGTTCATTGAGTAATTGTTTGATACGTGATTTTAGTTTGTCACGTTCCGCGTCACTGTATTCCTCAGTGACAGTCTCGGGAATATCTTCGCGCTTAACTGTACAAATTTCTACTAAAGAAGTGTCTGTTGTCATGTCTAGATTTGTTAAAGCTATGCCGACATTTTATCGTTGCTACTAACGTCTAAAGTATAGCGGTTTATTCTGCTGCTGGTTTTGTTTCTTCTTTTTTCGCGGGCTTTGCCAGTTTGATGCCCAGCTCTTTCAGTTGCTCTGGTGAAGCGGGCGTTGGGGCTTCGGTCAGCAGACAAGCTGCTGTCTGAGTTTTAGGAAATGCGATAACGTCGCGTATCGAATCAGCGCCGACCATGAGCATGATCAAACGGTCCAGTCCGAAGGCAATGCCACCGTGTGGAGGACAACCATAATCCAGTGCATTAATGAGGAAGCCGAATTTATCTTCGGCTTCCTGATCTTCAATGCCAAGAAGTGTCAGCACGCTTCTTTGCATTTCAGGTTTATGGATACGAATTGAACCGCCACCGAGTTCAGTGCCATTCAAGACTAAATCATAAGCACGTGACAGGGCCTTGCCCGGATCGGCTTCAAGTTCGCTGACTTCCGTCACATAAGGTGCGGTGAATGGGTGATGTAGTGCGTCCCAGCGTTTTTCATCTTCGTTATAGTCGAACATGGGGAAGTCAACTACCCAAACTGGTTGCCACTCACTCTCAAGCAAACCTCTGTCCTGAGCCAGTTTGTCACGTAGTGCGCCTAGTGCATCATTTACAATCTTGGTTTTGTCTGCACCAAAGAAGATCAGATCGCCATTTTCTGCCTGCGTGCGTTCGATGATGGTTGCGACCACATTATCGGGCAGGAATTTCAAGATTGGAGATTGTAGACCCTCTGTCCCAGCAGCCACATCATTGATCTTAATGTAAGCAAGGCCTTTGGCACCGTAATTGGCGACAAAGTCTGTGTAGGCATCAATGTCTTTACGGGACAGTTCATTGCCAGCGGGTAATCTCAACGCAGCCACACGTCCGTTTTCCATTTTTGCTGGCCCAGAGAAGACCTTGAATTCAACCTCTGCCATGACATTAGAGATATCTACCAGTTCTAATGGGTTACGGAAGTCAGGCCGATCAGTACCGAAACGATGCATGGCATCGGCATAAGTGATGCGTGGGAAAGGCGAAGGCAGGTCAATATCCAGTGCGTCTTTGAATAAAGTAATCATCATTTCTTCCATGATGGTCATGATGGCTTCTTCATCCATAAAAGAAGTTTCTATATCAAGTTGGGTAAATTCTGGCTGTCTGTCCGCGCGCAGATCTTCGTCACGGAAACAACGTACGATCTGATAATAACGATCCATGCCGGACATCATTAATAACTGTTTAAATAATTGTGGTGATTGTGGCAGGGCAAAGAATTCACCTGGGTGTGTGCGACTGGGGACCAGATAATCTCGTGCGCCTTCTGGTGTTGCTCGCGTTAACATTGGTGTTTCAATTTCCAGAAAGCCGTTATCATCCAGAAAACTGCGCATGGCTCTGGTGATCTCTGCACGTAATTTCATGTTTCCTTGCATCTTGTCCCGTCGTAGATCTACATAGCGGTATTTTAATTTCATATCATCATGGACATTGTCATCGTCCAGTTGGAAAGGCGGGGTCTTGGCACTATTCAGTATCTCGATTTCATAGCCCAGCACCTCAATCTCACCGGTAGGTAAATCAGGGTTAATGGTGCCTTCCGGGCGGTTGCGTACTTTACCGGTGATCTTCAATACATATTCATTACGAACGGCATCAGCAATGGCGAAAGATTCTGCACGGTCCGGGTCAAACACAATCTGGGCCAGACCTTCACGATCACGCAGATCGATAAAAATCACTCCACCATGATCCCTGCGGCGGTGTACCCAACCACACAGGGTGATCTCCTGATTGATTAAAGAGGTATTTAATTGCCCACAATAATGACTACGCATACTAATACTTGTCCTGATGTTTGTTTCGTGAAATCGCTTGTAAATCAAAGGCTCGTGCACAGAGCAGGGCATCTTACGGATCGGCGGGATTTTACGCAAGTCCTGGGCCTGCTATTGCAAAGTGGCCTGGGTATAAGTTCGGCTGTTCCAGGCCTACTACTCAAGCCAATTTTTAGACTTCTTTTAGGGAAAAATCTGTGTCGGGTCCGTTCGGGACAATGACGCCCATAGAGATGATAAATTTGAAGCCATCTTCTACGGAAATATCAAGCTGGGTGATATCTTCTGCAGGCAGCATTACAATGAATCCCGAAGTAGGGTTCGGGGTTGTTGGGACAAATACTGAAACCAGATCTTTTCCAGAGGCTTCTCTGGCAGCGGTCAGTGCTTTGTTGGTCTGAAACCCCAGGCTCCAGATTTCTTTGCGTGGGTATTCAATCAATACCACACGTCTGAAGGATTCGCTATTTGAGGAGAACAGGGTTTCGAGTACCTGCTTGACAGTACTGTATATCGTACGAACCAGCGGGATATGCCCAAGAATGGCTTCCCAGAGCCCGACTAGCTTGCGTCCAAACAGATTGGCGGCAAAGACACCAGTCAATATTAGAATCAGGACACCGATAATGATACCGAATCCCGGGATAGAGATGCCGAAGAGTGTTTCGGGCTGCAACTCGGGTGGGAATAGCAAAATGGTTTTATTCAGCAGTTCTATCAGTAACTTAATAACAACAACGGTTGCGGCCAATGGCAACCAAACCAGAAGTCCTGCGATAAGGTATTTGCGTAATAGACGCATTTAATCGACCATCCGTTTAATCTGAATTGCTTACCGTTGATGTTTCTTTTTTTGCAGTAACTGTTTTTGTTTCGGATTTTTTACCCGATTTGTCACTGCCTTTATCTTTGGAGGATTGGCCCTCCTTTTTTCCTTTGCCGTCTTTTCCCGAGGCATCTTTTTTCTTGGGTTTTTGGTCCTTAAAGTCTGTCTCATACCAGCCATCCCCTTTTAATTTGAAGGCGGCAGCAGAAACGAGTTTACGCAGAGTCTCCTGTTTACATTCAGGGCAATCCTTCAGTGGTTTATCGCTCATTTTCTGGATTACTTCCATTTTGTGTTCACAGTGTTCGCATTGGTATTCGTAAATTGGCACAAAAATTCCTCTTCAGATGGTCATATAATTGGTAAAAACGGCGCAAAAATAGGCTGTAGTGTCAATAAAAGCAAGCATTAAAACTGGAATTTACACGATTTCCATTATTTATACTGCTTATTAATTTGGGGCAAATTGTGAAAATAGCCTGGTCTGTATTGCCATCTGTGAAATCTTCGGTATCATCGCCGCTTCGTCTTGCTTCGAGGTCTCGTTTGCAGACTTTGTTTCAGGGCATTGCTTCATGAAATGGGTCGTTAGCTCAGCCGGTAGAGCACCGCACTTTTAATGCGATGGTCGCGCGTTCGAATCGCGCACGACCCACCATTTCTGCTTCTGCTCAGACTTTTATTTGCATAGATTTATTTGACGAACAGGTACCTTCGCCAATAGATAATGGCCAAAACCAGAAGCAAGCAAAAGGATAAATAGCCTAACGTATGGTCAACCCAATTGACCAAGAAATCGAACCGACTGTCCGGAACATACTGACTAAATCTACCTGTTATCTTCAGTGCCATGACGATACCGGCATGAATACCGATACACATGGCAATATTACCTTTATGCAGGCGTACCATTGCTAATAGCACGCCTAAAACGAATAAAGTCAGAAAGAGATCGATAATATTCGGATAGGAAAGTTTAAAAAATGCATCAGGCAACATTTCCATCCCTGTGAACCAGGTAATTTCTGAGCCTTCGGGCAGTTCTCTATATTTGAGGAAATGAACCGCGGCATAAACAAAGCTGGTAAGTGATATAGCAATGAAGGCGTTGGTTTTTTTATACAGGCTGCTGAACAAGGCGCCACGAAAAATACTTTCTTCGATAAAACCAACCGCTAGACCTGCCAGCAGCGCCTTGAAAAATATCAACAATAAATTAGACCAGAAATAATCCAGATTTGGTCTGATTTGATGAGCGCCGGACAGGATTAAGATTAATTTGATGAATGCCATCATCAGGACTCCAGCAACAAGCCCCCGTAGTACATCTTTCAAGAAAAGATTTTTTGAGAGTCCATAGCCAAATGCTTGTCTGGCATGTAGCTGGTGATATTTTAAATAGATGCCACTGAAGATGAGACCACAAATCAGTGTTACGTGTCCAACTAATTTATGAAAAGGTAAATCAATAAAATTATCCAAAATCAGGTATACAGGGTACGTAAGTAACGGACTGGCTACGATGACGAGCGAAACAAGGATGAAAAAACTTACAACGGTGCGCACAGGGATGAATAGATCCTGAAATTACAATAGTAAAAAAATTAGCTTGCTATTGTATCACGACCTCTTTTGATTTTGTATCACCGTTACTGTCTTGCCAACTGATGCGAACAGTGTCGCCTGTTTTTGCGCCTGTGAATGAAAATGACAAATACGGATTTTTTGAAACGGCGCGGCTCCAGTCACAGGTCATTATTGCTTTGTCACCATGATGTATGGTCACCGTCTCGATAAAAAATGCCGGGATCATATTGCCGGTTTCAGGATCACGGCTATTTCCCGTATCCATAGGGTGCTTGAGGATTGCCTGAACTGTTGTCAGGTCATCTTTTGTTGAAGTTCTTATTCTGATTCCAAAAGCCATCAGCCGCAGCCTCCTTCAATAACTTCGACGAATTTTGTAGCGCTGAATAATTTGCCATCTGAGTTAACAATGGCGGTAATATTTGAAGGCTCACCTACTTTAATTCTTGTGGCGACAAAACCCGCACAAGCAGGTGTCAGGTTAAAATTTGCAATCAATGGGTTTGGGTTTTTCTCAACCAGAATGGAGATGGACTTAACATTCGGAAGGTCGGTATTCACTTTGATAGGCACAACAGCGCCATTTTCAACCAGATCGTGTACACTAATAGTGACGGCATCACTGGGTGTGACTTCAAGTCCTGGAAAAAATTCTGCCAGTGCATCTGATTCTGTTTCTGCATTAAATGCATCTACGTTCCGTTCGGCAAAGGCAAGGATCGGTTTCAACAGACCGCCGACTCCGGCGACAATGATGGTAGCACTTGATGCCAGCTGAGAAATAAAGTTTCTACGCGTAAAGTTCATGATGTAGTTTATGATTTTAAAGTATAAGCTAACATTAGTTCTGCCTGTCTAGATTTGGAGGTCTTCTTCCAGCTCAAGTTCATACTCTAGTTGGCTTATTCTTGCCGTGATAATCTCCCGTTGATAATAGTCTAGTGAATTACTTCTTTTAGTGTGAATGAGTTTGTCTATTGCCACCCTGGTATCGCCAGTCAGGTAATAATATTCTGCTTTGGCAATTCCAGAATTTGCTATTGATCCACTTTGTGCCTCAGCCTGGGATAGTAAGTAATAATAAGTGGGATCATGATCTTGCAGTCGGTGATAGTGGTTTAATAACGCACGCGCCTGATTTGGTTGTTGGGCATCCAGTAACCCTTGTGCATAGGCAAACACAAGTGGCCTGTAATCAGGATACAGCTGATAAGCCTTTTGGAAAATGCCAAGGGCTGCATCATAATTTCTCTCTTCTGATTCGATTTTAGCTGCAGCAAGCATATAGGTAATGTTATCTTTGTCACCGGCCAATAAAGCCTTTAATTGCTCACGCGCCAAATAATAGGATCCGGCGTTTGTTAATGCCAGTACATAGCCATAGCGAACAGGAATGTTACTTTCTACAGGAGTAATTGATAAACGATGTTTGAATTCCTTTACCGCATCTTTGGTGTTTTTGTAACTGTTAACTTCAAGTTTTGACTTTACCAATTCATAGCCGGGCGTGTTCGTATAATTAACTGGTTTATACCTTGATGCTCTGGCTTTTGCCTCGGCAATACGCGAAGTCGTCAGCGGGTGGGTTCTGAGAAACTCAGGGGCATTGCCCCGATAATATTCTGATTTTTGATGCAGCCGTTCAAAAAAATCTGGCATGCCTTGTGGATCGTAACCCGAACGAGCGAGCAATTGAATACCAATGCTATCTGCTTCTTCTTCATTTGCACGGGTAAAGTTGATCTGTGTTTGTATACTTACGCCAGTGACAACTGCCAGAGCCGCTGCCCCTGCCTGAGGATCTGCAATAGCCAATAATATTGCACCAAGCATTGCAGCCGTTCTTGCCAGGCTAAACTGACCTGAGCGTTCGAATTGTCTAGCCATATGTCTCTGCGTGACGTGGGTAATTTCATGCGCCATAACACCAGCCAGTTCACTTTCATTTCGTGAGTTTAGAATCGTGCCACTATTTATGCCGATGACTCCCCCTGGCGCAGCAAAAGCGTTGATGTCCGGACTATCAACCACAAAAAAAGTAAAAGTCAGGCTATTATTATCACTATTGGCGGCTAGTCGATAGCCGATGGATTCGATATAGCTCTGTACTTCCGGATCGTCAATAATAGCCGCGTGTTGTCTTACGCTACGCATAAAGGCCTTGCCCAGGCGTCGTTCAAATTCTGGAGAAATAGCACTACCTGCCGAATCACCAATGTCCGGTAAATTGAGCGAGTTTCCAGCCCATACAATATTGTTTGTTAGCAGCAGGAATATCAGAATGTAATAATTAACTTTCACAGTAAGCTTGGGCGTATTATGGCTTTACAAGTTCCATTTAGATAAATATAGACATATTTTGGCTTTACAAGTTTAGGTATAAATTTGTTTTTAGAGTCTCTCACAAGAATAATACACCTATGGGCACATCTATTCTTTGTAAGTAAGCGACGCATGATCAGGAGTTAGTAGTCAATGAGCCAAAGAGAAAAGAGTCAGCGGAAAAATGCATTTTATGCGCAATCGGGTGGTGTTACCTCTGTGATCAATGCCACGGCCTGCGGCGTGATCGAAACAGCACGTAGTCATGCAGACAAGATTGGGCATGTCTATGCGGGGCGTAATGGCATTATCGGTGCACTAACCGAAGATCTGATTGATACAGGCAAAGAGTCTGACGAGGCGATTGCAGCATTACGCTATACGCCATCTGGTGCCTTTGGTTCCTGTCGATACAAGCTGAAAGGTCTTGAAGAAAGCAGGGCTGAATACGAACGTTTGATCGAAGTGTTCAAGGCACATGATATTGGCTATTTCTTTTACAACGGTGGTGGTGATTCCGCTGACACCTGTCATAAGATTTCACAACTTTCAGAGAAAATGGGATTTCCGATACAGGCAATTCATGTACCGAAAACGGTAGATAATGATTTGCCTATCACGGATAACTGTCCGGGTTTTGGTTCGGTAGCCAAGTATGTTGCCATCTCAACTCGCGAGGCTTCCTACGATGTATTGTCTATGGCCAAGACTTCAACCAAGGTATTTGTTATTGAGGTTATGGGTCGTCATGCAGGATGGATTGCCGCTGCCGGAGGATTGGCAGCAGATGAGGAAAATGATATTCCCGTAGTTATTTTATTTCCGGAGGTAGAGTTTAATCATGAGCGTTTTCTGGCGAAGGTGAAAGAGAATGTTGAAAGTTATGGTTACTGCACTGTCGTTGTATCTGAAGGAGCACAGTGGCCGGATGGGAAATTTCTGGCAGAGCAGGACACGCGTGATTCTTTTGGCCATGCTCAGCTAGGTGGCGCGGCACCTGTAGTCGCGAATATGATCAAGGATGCCCATGGTTATAAATATCATTGGGCAGTGGCAGATTATCTGCAACGTTCTGCAAGACACATCGCTTCGAAAACTGATGTCGAACAGGCCTATGCCCTTGGTAAGGCAGCGGTTGAAATGGCACTTGCCGGAGACAATGCCATTATGCCTACGGTGGTGCGTACCTCAGATGATCCTTATAGGTGGGAGATTGGTAAGGCTGATCTGGCTGATGTTGCCAATGTCGAGAAGATGATGCCGACTGAATATATCAGTGAAGATGGTTTTGGGATCACGGATGCATGTCGGCGTTATTTGATTCCGTTGATTGAAGGGGAGGATTACCCGCCTTATGAGAAGGGTATGCCAATGTATGTTCGGCTGAAGAATGAAGCTGTTGCCAAGAAATTGAAGTCTGAGTTTAAGATTTAATATATTGCTCCATCGATTCCGCGAATTCTGGAAGCCAGTCATATCTTCTCGTCATGCTGGCGAAGCTTGTCCCTGCCTTGAACAGGGAGCAAGCATCCAGTCTAAATATTGTCATTTCGAATCCCGGCAGGGTGAGAAATCCGCCACAAGCGTTCCGAACATATGTGAAGAATCATGTGTTCTTGTTGAACAGGAATTTTTAGTAGTGGTTTCGTCTTGGTGACGACCTACTTTTCTTCATAGAAAAGTAGGCAAAAGAACCTTTCCTTAATGTCTTCCCCTTCGGGTTCCTGAATTTATTCTGATGACTTACGCGCCACCCAAAGGACTCATCCCTGATCCGGTGGACTAAAATGTACATCCTGTACATTTTTTGCTACTCATCAAAATAAATTCAGTAAGACATCGACGGGTGTAAAATCTACAGAACACCTTCGGCAGTGGAATGAAAATAGAAATCGGTCTACCCTGAGGCGTCATTTTGGGTAATTATATAAAAAAATAAGCGGTTATTCTTGTGGCCGCTTATCGACAAGTTAGGTGCAAAATATAGGTAAGATAATCATATGACAAAGTTTAATGAATTCACTGACGTATCTGAAAGAGGATCTAAGATTAATTATGTTGATGAGTTATGGACTAGTTGGAGTGATGCTCGACTTCAAACATTAACAAGAATTACCAACTATCTATTTGTATTGAATACTGGTGCATTGTTAGCGTCATTAGCTTATGTAGCATCGAAACAAACTAATTCAGATATCGAGTTATCAATTTGGTTATTTTCAGTTGGTATTTTATGTAGCGTATTTCATGCAACATTTGATTACTATTTTACTGAATTGGTTTACGTCGTATCAAAGAGATGTTGAAGAATTATATAGCAATAAACTCGACTGGGATGTGTTTGTTGATAGAAACAATAATCGAGTCTCATATGACTGGATATTGTATATATTAGGCTGGACAGGTGCCCTTGTGTTTTTTGGAGGTCTGGTTATTGGTGTGCTGCAGCTGAAATAGCACCTAACAAGTCGCTCAAATTCGACGCGCAAAAAAGCGCGCGCGTCTTAGCTCAAACGTTATGTTTGACAAATAGGACAATAAAAAGAAGAGCGTTGGCCGAGTTTGATTTCTTTAATTTTTGATTTGCATTTTTTACAGGGCTGGCCTGCTCTTCCATAAACATTTAGTTGTTGCTGAAAGTATCCGGGTTTGCCTTCGCTGTTAAAAAAATCTCGTAGTGTTGTTCCACCCTGTTTGATCGACTGGTTTAATATTTCCTTGATTGCACTTGCCAGGTTTTCATAACGTTCAAGCGATACATTGCCTGCCTTACGTTTTGGGTTGATACCGGCGAGGAATAAGGATTCACTGGCATAAATGTTACCAACGCCAACGACATTATGACTGACCATAATAAAATTCTTGACGGCCTGAGTCCGTTTCCTTGATCTCTTGTACAGCCACGTTCCATTGAAATCTTTGCTTAATGGTTCCGGGCCGAGATCTTTTATCAATTTATGTTGTAGTGGATCTTTTCTTGTCCAGATGACAGATCCAAATCGACGGGGGTCGTGAAAGCGTAGGATATTTCCTGATGCAAACATGATATCAAGGTGATCATGTTTTTCCGGTTTAATATTCTTATTTATTATACGAAGACTGCCTGACATGCCCAGATGCATAATCATGCATCCGTGATCTGTATAACAAAGCAGATATTTGCCGCGACGATCTATTTTTTCAAATTGTCGGCCCAGGAGATCTTTCTTAAGCGTGGCGGTGATTGGCCAGCGTAAATTTTTGTTGCGAACGATAACGTTCTTTATTGTTTGTCCTGTGATGTGAGGCGCAATACCTAATCGAGTAGTTTCGACCTCTGGCAATTCTGGCATGTGTTACTCAGATTGCTTTGTGGTGGTTCCAGTTTCCAATTTAACTGGAAACAGACTATCTGAAACCGTGTTGCTAATATGATATTGAATACCTCTCTCTGGTCTGGCCAGGATCAGGTTTGGCCTATCTGAGACAATGATGAATTCAATTAACTCTCCTGTTTTGAATTCTATCTTGATGGTATCAATCGCTTCAATTTTTTCATACTTGCGTACAGAAATTGATTCCACCTGTTGCCATGCATTGATAATCTGCTGATGCGCTCCGGACATCTTGCCGCCTTCAGTGTTGTCAATCTTGAGTTCAGGTAAATATATCGTTTTTATCGTGGCATCAGGTGAAATTAACTTTGCGTCAAGGAAAAAAGTCGCAGATGCTTGTAACTGATAAAACATACTATCGTTGATAATATGTACTGTATCCTTGACCAACACGTAACGTAGTTTTTCCTCTAGCGGGTTAGTGTCTCCAAAGGCAATACGCGTATCATTCAATACAATAGAAACGGCAGGTACTGCCAGCATATAAGGCGTGAGATTATTGTCTGGCGCACTGAAGTGATCATAGCTATGTGCTTGTAGCAAGCTCAACATTACTCGAATTCGCGAAGGGTTTGCTGGTAGTTTAAGCGGACTTTGCATCATCCAGTCATTTCCCTGCTTTTGAAAAATTATATCGTCCAGATCCCGTCTTTCGATATGGATAACATGAATGCTATCGGGTTGAATGTCCGTCAGGGTAACTGCGGGCTCAATAATTTCTATGTTTCCACCTCTGCCCAGGAATATTGTCAATCCAATGACACAAAGGACAAGTAGCAGATTGATGAACAAACGGCGAGACATGATGATTATTGTTTTTTCCTGTACCACCAGATGGTCAAGCCCGTTCCAAGGAAGAGTAACGGCAAGACCAGAATAAAACCAAAGCCAATAATCCATGATGCGTAGACAGGAAATGCAAGGTGTGCATCATTGATTGTTTTTACCGGGATACTGATGAAGTCATCATCGTTGCTTAACCAGTTAATCAGACGAACACCCAGATCAAGATTGCCACTGTTGCCGACATAGGCATTAGAGAGAAAATCACCATCACCGACAACAATAATTCTTTGTTGGATACTGGGAGAGTCTTCGTCGGATCCGTTATTTATGGTTCTTTCCAGGGTAATGCCGATATCCAGTGGACCCAACGTGTCACTGTCTTCATTGTATTCAATCTCGCCTTCAAGTCCGCCAGTCTCTAACCAGGTGTGGTCGCCACTTACCAATAGTCTGGATTTGATCCATGTTGCCAGATCATCTTCCTGCTCTTCTACCTGTATGGATGTTGTTGTCGGGAAAAAAGTTGTTAAATTGAATGCCTTGGTGACGACGTGCTCAGGATACATACTTGCAGTGTTGAGGACGATAGTTGGATCTTCTATGCCGACAAGGCTGCCAGAAAAATTAATCAGCATGCCTGTAGGGATTTTGATATTTAATTGATCAGCCAGGGGTTCCAGTCCATGCAGGCCACCCGGATCAGCAAGCCAGAGAATATTGCCGCCGCGTAACAGATATTCAACTATCAGTGCGATCTCTCCCGGAAGAACGTCTACTGTGGGCGAAGCAATGACCAGTACTTTTGTATTACGCGGGATGACCTGAACGGTGGCCAGATCCAATGGTTGAATCTTGAAACCTCGTGTAGCGAGTTGAGATGTCCACAACTTGAGATCATAGTTAGCTGACCCATGAGGATCACGTTCTCCATGCCCCTCAAGAAAGGCCAACCAATGCTCAGATCCACGCACAAGGCGTTGCAGGGCATTGGTAAATTCTTCCTCGGCACCTGTTTTGACGTGCTCGGTGCGTCCCTGATAGCGAACAAGCAATTCGCCATTAACACTGATACCGGCATTGCGGACTTCGTCAGGAAAGGCATCTGGATTGATAAAGTGAAGAGTAATATCTGTTTTGAGCCGTTGGTAGCGCCCAACAATTTTTTCAACTGCCTGTCGTAAGGCTGCATCTTCACGAGCATATGCAGTGATCTCAACAGGGCCCTCCATTCGATCCAGGACTTCCTGGCTGGCATGTGACAGGGTATGGCGTCCGCTTTGTGTCCAGTCCATTTGTGTTTGATAACGCACACTTAACCAGGCAAGTAATATAGTCAGGCAAACTATTAACAACAGTGTGACGAGACTATTCAGACGGGATTGCAGGCGTGGTCTGGAAGTGATTTTCATGACTTAATACAATCGTTCGTTATCCAGTCGCCAGATACTGAGGATGATGAACAAGCTGCTTACCAGCAGGTAATAGATCACATCTGCAGAATTAAAGATGCCGTCGAGGAGATGATGATAATGATTCAGTAATGAACCATAGGTCAGGATTTCTCTAAATAATTCCGTGCCGGTATTGCCTACCATGTTCATGATCCAGAGCACGAACAAAATACCAAAGGTACCGATTGCCGCAACGGCAGACTGGCTCGTCAGGGAAGACACAAATATACCAATCGCTGCAAAAGAACTGGTCAGTAATACCAGGCCTATTAAGGCCGCGAGCAGTTGTAATAAATCAAGCTCGGTACCCATGAGCAGGGAAAGCGGCATTAAAGCAATCAAACCCAGTAGCAAAAATAAATAGCTAACGACGCCGAGATACTTCCCCAGGACAAGCTCGGTGATGGATACGGGTGAGGAGAGTAATAATTTTATGCTGCCTGACTGGCGTTCTTCACTAAAGGTATGCATGGTCACAAACGGTGTAATCAGCAGCAGAATGATCCCTGCAATTTGTAATAGCCCAACCACCACAATTTCAGTCACCCCATAATTAGCAAATAGTGAAGCTGCAGCCGGATCAACGAATTGACCAAGAATCAGGAGAAAGAAGATTGCCAGCAGGAACTGGACGACCGCGAAGAGTATCCACGCCAGAGGTGATATGAATAGTCGTTTCAATTCATGCGTTGCAATGTGGGAAATGGTCTTCATTCTGAAATTTCTCCACGGGTTAGCTGCACGAAGGTTTCTTCAAGGGAATCTTGTTCGGGAATTATCTCATAGAGCTCCCATTCAGATTCTACGGCTAATTTCGTAATTCGATTGATTGTGCCAATGCCTGACTGACAATGGATTTTGAAATGATGATTACCTGTTTGTTCAATATTAACGACACCTTCTATTTCGCCTAAAACTTCCAGCGGTGGCGGTTGCCGCAAGGCAATCTTTAGCGGGCGAATTTGATCGTCTTGCTGCAGCTTATCCAGAGATTCATCTAATACGAGTCTACCCTGATGAATAATCAAAACACGATCGCAGACACTTTGTACTTCCGGAAGAATATGTGTGGATAGAATGACGCTATGATCATTACCCAGTTCACTGATGAGTTCCCTGATTTCCAGGATCTGATTTGGATCCAGTCCTGAGGTCGGTTCATCCATAATCACAACTGCAGGTGAATGAATGATTGCCTGGGCAATCCCGACGCGTTGTTTATAGCCCTTTGATAAATTTTTAATCAATCGTTTGCCAGTCTCGTCCAGACCGCAGCGTTGTTTGCTATAAGTGACCGCATCTTTTAATTCAGCTTTTTTAATACCGCGTAAGCGTGCTGCGTAGCAGAGATATTCATCGACATTGAGATCTTGATACAGGGGTGGTTGTTCAGGAAGAAAGCCGATGTGTTGTTTCGCGGCCCTGGGTGAATCAAGCATATCATGACCTGCAACGGTGATTTGGCCAGCGCTGGGCGATAACACGCCACATATCATTTGCATGGTGGTGCTTTTGCCTGCGCCGTTCGGGCCAAGAAAGCCAAGTACCTCGCCCCGATGCACGGTAAAACTGACATCGTTAACTGCGCAATCACCACCGTAATAGCGGAAAACGTGATCGACAGAGATGAGGATTTCCCTGTTCATTGTGGAGTTCATTGCGAAGGTATTATTAGGATTAACAGCGGAGTTGCAAGGTAAAAAAACAGGGGTATCTTGCTGACAATAAAAAACCCGCTGAAAGCGGGTTTCTTTGATTTGGTTTGACTGAAGATACTATTTAATTTTAGCTTCCTTGTACATTACATGCTTGCGCACAACAGGATCATATTTTTTGAGTTCCATTTTTTCAGGCTTGGCGCGCTTGTTCTTCAATGTTGTGTAATAGTGGCCTGTGCCAGCGGAAGAAACGAGTTTGATTTTGTCAGCCATAATTTATGTTTTCCTGGTTTATATTCCCTATACCTTTTCGCCGCGTGCGCGGATTTCTTCTAAAACAGTCTCAATACCTTTTTTGTCGATGATACGTAGGCCTTTACCACTGACGCGCAACCTAACCCAGCGTTTTTCATCTTCAAGCCAGAAACGACGGCTGTGCAAATTTGGCAAAAAACGACGCCGCGTTCTATTGTTGGCATGGGAGACATTGTTCCCTGACATTGGGCGTTTACCCGTTACCTGACATACTCGTGACATTGTTCTAAATCTTTAATCTGTTAAAAAAGAGCGCGGATTGTACATGGATTAAGTAGCTGATCCAAGTGTTTGCCGATGTTTTTGCCAATGCGTTTATTTGATGTCCTGATAGGCGGGCTCTCGCCGTTTTACTCTATAATAGGCCCAGTTCGGCGAAAGAGACCGCAGTATTATCACCAATGATGAAATGGTCAAGTACTCGTATATCGACCAATTTCAGGGCATCTTGCAAACGCCGGGTAATATTCTTGTCGGCGAGACTGGGTTCTGCGATGCCAGAAGGATGATTGTGCGCAAAAATCACGTTTCATTGTTTTTAACGTCCAGCGTTATCCAGGAACTTGGACAAAGCCTGATTAAAACTTACTATAATAGTCTATTGGAGTCCGATAATATCCATTGACATCCAGATTAGATGCTACATCCAGATTAGATGCGGGTATCTTCGAGGGTATCTGAAGGGCGATTGTAGTTGTACCCGCATTTACGATACCCGCACCTTCTGAAGATACTACAAACAATGGCTCATACGACGAGTGTGCTGGAGTTGTTGGAGTAGTTGCTCTAGAACTTCTCTCTCAGCTTGAGGAACAGGGTCCTGGGAGCCACGCCTACGGCGAAGCATAGAGCCCGGCCCAGTATGAATAATCACCGGCCTTTCTGCAAACATTAGAGCGCCTGATGTCATCGGGATCTGTTAACTAAGGTGTCCATTATTGAGTAGTACGGCGGTGACGTTTCCGTGATAAGAGGTCTTCTTCCTGCTTTTGTTCTTGGGCTGGTGGGCGTTTCTGCATCCGACCGGGCAGGGCAATCCCAATCGAGCCAAATGCATTAGCAATCTCCTCGAAGGTCTCACATTCGCTGATAGTCGTGCCGTTTTTTAATGTTTTAAGCAATTTCATATTTTCTCCTGTTTGGAGCGGGCATAAAAAAACCCGCGTTAGCCAAACAGCCAAAACAGGTATGGACAATTTAGTTTGTCATTCCGGAAAAAATATAAAATTATTGACATAGTCACCGTGAGTTACGGGGTTACGGTGATCTGATTCCGGATCAAATCGTGTGAAGGGTGTCAGTTGCCGGTTGCGTAGGAAGTAAGTTTGGTAACCGTAGGCCTCTACCTGTCCAATTAATGATTCGATGGTGGCCCCGGTATGCTGTTCTTCCAGTTCAATGAGCATGGTAGGGCGACAATACATTAATGTCTCTTTGCCACCTTTAAGCACGGTGTGCTCATAGCCCTCGACATCGATCTTGATAAATCCAATATCATCCAGTGCGT
>Ga0066376_10002559_pt1 | contig 16864 bp, 12 predicted proteins | sample Knorr_S15_td_Bot_FD_77009 | JGI IMG/M metagenome (GOLD analysis project Ga0066376, IMG submission 77009) | Marine microbial communities from Southern Atlantic Ocean transect - Knorr_S15_td_Bottom_ad_5009_LV_A | ecosystem: Environmental > Aquatic > Marine > Oceanic | place: Southern Atlantic... | reverse complement strand
AGTCAACCTCATCGCCAGGGGAAGATGCTCTGAGTAATTCCATAAGTTTTCGTCCACCAGTGAGTTCAATATCTCCCCAAGCTAGCAGAATATCATCGGCCCGAAGCCCTGCATCTTCTGCACTGGTGCCTTCACTCACGCCAGCCAACAAAATTCCAGTTTCAAGTTCTGCAGAATATGATGGGTGTACACCGAGACGAACTGGAGACGGCATGCGTGCCGTTCGCCCTGAGCCACCTCTGGTGTTTTCTGAAAAAGTGAGTTTGTCATCGTTGACCAGGTGATTCGCAAACGACTGTACAAGTTCAGCAATGACTGCGCCACCTGCGGGGTTCGTCGTAAATGCTTGATCTTTTGGAGTGTGATATTCATCTGTAATTCCAGTAAAGAAGAACAGCACGGGAATATCGTTTGCATAAAAGTTTGTGTGGTCTGATGGGCCAGTACCGCCTGGTGTGAGGCTTGCAGTAAGAGATGAAGCCTCTACAACAGTAGGTACGAGAGTCTCAAACTCTACAGCCGTTCCAGTACCGGAAATTGAAATATTGTTGTTACTTAAGTTACCAACCATATCCAGGTTGATCATCGCATTCACATCGTCAAGATCCATAATTGGTTCTTTTACGAAATGTGCAGAACCAAGCAGACCTGCTTCTTCACCGTCGAAGAAAATAAAGAGAATGGAACGCAGAGAATCATCCTCTGTTGTTGCATAATATTCAGAAAACATGCGTGCGAGTATCATGATGACTGCAGAACCAGAAGCATTGTCGTCAGCCCCGTGATGCAGTTTCCCAGGATAGGAAGTACCTGTATACCCGTATCCTAAATGGTCGTAATGACCACCGATGACAACCCATTCATCTGCAAGATTACCGCGACCTTGAAGAACCCCACCAATGTTTTGGGCATGCAATCCTGAGTTTTCTACTTCAATGCGAAGAGTGACGTTTTCTGCGATTTCAAACGGAGTCGTTGATCCGCTATCTGCTTTGGACTGAAGTGACGCGAGATCTCCATTTGCGATGAGAAGATTTGCAATGTCTTGAGTGAATTGAACAACAGAAATGTCAGTTGACCCAAACCGACTTGTTCTAACCTTTTCAAGACCCCGTCGACCATCTCTGCAATTTGGCGGATTCACCAAGATGATACCGATGGCACCACGGTCGATAACAGCTTGCATTTTTTTCTTGATATTGGAATGAGGACTGAATCTTCTTTGAGCCCATTGGCTTGCACCATGCTCATCGAGTGGTTCATATCGAAGCATCAAAGCAATTGTGCCCGAAAGGTCGGTGGAGTCATCAAAAGAGGAATATTGATTATCTCCGTCTTCGATTGCATATCCAACAAAGGTGACTGGAGCGGTAATGGAACCCGAGCCACTATTACCAAGGACAACGTAATCTCTATCAGGAATGATGGCAATGTCATCGAGTGCGACAAACGATTTAAGAACTGCAGGTGGTGAACTATCGATATCAAAAACGAAGGGTTGATACCAGGAAGTCCCACCATTAAACGCAGGTGTTAAATTGAATTTTTCAAGATTCCATGAGATATATTCTCCTGCGATTTTGCTTCCATTCGTCCCAGGTTGTCTTCCTTCAAGCCATGGATTTGAGAGCAACGTGAGATGCTCATAAAACTCAATGGCAATTGACCCAGCAGAAACGAAATATATTTCGATGGCATCATCTTGGTCAGTACTCAAAGGTCTAAACGATCGAATCGACCGTGGACCTTCTGTGATTGAACCTGTGGGTTGAGCAAATGAATGTTGTGTGAAAAGAACACTGATTAATATGAGTCGAATCATGCTGTAGAGTTTATACTTACCGATTTCAAACAGCGAGTCCCAATATGGATTACACCCAATTAAATCCCGCCCAAAGACAAGAGATGCTCAACACAATTGGTATTGACCATGTAGATGAGTTATTTAGTGCAATTCCTGAGTCTATTATGTGTAAAGAGGGTTTAGATTTGATGCCAGCGTTGAGCGAGTTAGAACTTCAACGAACCCTTGCAGACATGGCATCCCACAATCACGGTGCCCATGACATGACCTGTTTCATGGGTTGCGGGGCATACGACCATTTTTATCCAGTCCTCATTGATCAATTGATTAATCGGGGAGAATTTTTGACTTCATATACGCCCTATCAAGCGGAGGCATCTCAAGGGTCATTACAGGCTTTCTTTGAATTTCAAACGCAAATAGCAAGAATTGCTGGCTTAGATATTGCAAATGCAAGTTTGTACGATGGAGCAACGGCTGTTGCCGAGGCGGCTTTACTTGCAATGAATACAACGCGTCGACATGAAGTGCTTGTTGCTTCAACACTCCATCCTGAATATGTAGCAGTTCTTCGAACAGTCCTCTCTGATCTTGCTGTAACAATTACTATTCTGGAAGCCACAGATGGCAAAATTGCACCGAGCACTGTCGAGGCAGCGTGTAGTGATCAAACCGCAGCGGTCATTGTGCAATCACCAAACATTTGGGGACAGATTGAAGATTGGGAAGGGTGTTTTGAACAAGCACACCTCACGCCAAAAGTTGTAGCAATCGCAGTGTTTAATCCCATCGCGAGTGGGTTATTGAAAACGCCAGGGGAATGTGGTGCTGATATTGCAGTGGGAGAAGGTCAACCACTTGGCAACGCACTGAATCTTGGAGGTCCATACTTGGGCTTACTCGCAGCGAAAGAATCGTACGCTCGAAAAATGCCTGGGCGTCTCGTTGGAATGACACGAGATGAAGATGGTCGACGTGCATTTTGTTTAACACTTCAAACGAGGGAACAACATATACGCGGAGCAAGGGCGACGAGTAATGTTTGTACCAATCAGGGATTAATGGCAATGCGAGCGACTATGTTTATGACAACCCTTGGAACTGTCGGTTTAAAAGAAATGGCAACACAATGTTGGCACAAAGCACATTACCTTGCACGCGAAATCACAGCCCTAGATGGCTGGGAATTAGCATATACCGGTGAGTTTTTCAACGAATTTACCGTGAATTGTCCATTGGATGTTACCACTGTTGTTAATCAAGGAAAAGCAAGAGGTTTTCTTCCTGGAGTTGCAGCAGCAGGTCGTCGAATGCAGGGACTTTCTGATGGGGACGAACTCATCATTGCAGTAACAGAAAAGCGAACCAAGCACGAAATGGATGCCTTCGTTGCATTTTGTAAAGAGGTGACAGCGTGATTACCATGGAGATAACTCAACAAGCATCACGTGGTGACCGACCAACGGAGCCATTAATTTTTGAAAAACATGTTGATCAAACAAATGGCGTTGACTTTCCGCCATTAGATGTGCCTGAAACGGAGATACCACAGAATCAACGTGGAGATGGAATTGATCTTCCATCGTTTGGTCAACACGATGTCATGGCACATTACACACATTTGTCAGATCGCAATTTTTCAGTAGACGGAAATATCTATCCGCTTGGTTCATGTACGATGAAGCACAATCCGCGGATTAACGAATGGGCTGCTGCGTTACCTGGATTCAGTTGTTTGCATCCACTTCAAGATGAAGACACAATCCAAGGTGCACTGCGTTTGTTGTATGAAACTCGAACAATGCTTGAAGAAATTGCTGGATTGTACGAAGTGTCCCTACAACCAGCTGCTGGTGCTCACGGCGAATTCACAGCATTGAAAGTGATACGCGCATACTTTAATGATCACGGTCAACCACAACGCACAGTTGTGTTGGTTGCTGACACAGCACACGGCACAAACCCAGCATCATGCACAATGTGCGGAGCATCTGTACAAACTGTTCGCACAGAAAATGGTCAAACTGATTTAAAACATCTCAAAGAAGTAATTACAACAGTTGGGGCAGAAAACATCGCAGCGTTCATGATTACAAATCCAAGTACTGCTGGTATGTTTGATGTCAATATTAAGGAAATTGCTGATTTAATTCATGAAGCCGGAGCGATGCTCTACCTCGATGGAGCAAATATGAATGCGATGGTTGGGCGAATACGTCCTGGAGATTTTGGCGCTGATGCGATGCATTACAACACGCACAAGACATTTAGCACTCCCCATGGTGGTGGTGGTCCTGGAAGCGGTCCGATTGCTGTCACAAAGGAATTAGCACCATATCTACCAGTACCCCAAGTGATGATGGCGGATGACGGTAGTTTTTACTTAGACCGTGACCGCGAAAAAACAATTGGCAAGGTTCGTTCGTTCATCGGGCAATTTGGAGTACTTGTTCGTTGTTGGGCTTACATTTCTGCATGTGGTCCTGATGGTTTGAAAAATGTTGCTGAAACAGCCGTGCTCAATGCAAATTATCTTGCAGCAAGACTCTCAGATATATATGCAATGCCCTATTGTGATCCTGCAAACGGAAAATTTTGTGCGCACGAATTTGTCACTGTTCCAAAAGCATTACTTGAGCAAGGCGTCACGCTTATTGATATTGCGAAACGAATGATTGATTACGGTGTGCATCCTCCGACGATGCACTGGCCAGTCCATGATTGTTTAATGGTGGAACCAACAGAAACGGAATCAAAAGCGGCACTCGATCAATTTGTTGATGTCATGAGACAAATTGCACAGGAAATTTCAACGGATATTAAGAAAGTGCAAGAAGCTCCTTCTGAATCTGACATTTCTCGTGCGGATGAAGTCGGCGCTGCAAGGAAGCCTGTCCTTGTCTATGTCAATGACTCAACAGTGTGAGTCCAAAAATGATGACGCCCGCAATCACTCCTGCGAGAATGTCATCTACGACGACGCCTATGCCACCATGTAACTGTTGACTTCTCCCGATGAGAGATGGTTTCCAAATATCTAGCACCCTGAAGCAGACAAAGGCGAGCACGGCGAACCCAATCCACCCAACAGGTGATTCAACGGGAGGAATTAGCCACGCCATGCCAAGCAAGGCAATCGATTGTCCTGCGACCTCATCGCTGACAACGTGTGATGGGTCTTGTTGACCAAAATATTCGGTGTACCACGTGACACAAGTAAGCGTAACTATTGTAGATACAACGAATAACGCTACGAGGATTCCCATTGTCCAGACTGGGTCGAGATAAAAATACCCGCACCCAAGCACCACAGCGAGGGGTAAGAGCGATCCCCATGTTCCGGGAGCTTTGGGAAGAAGCCCCAGCCCACCAACGGTGACCAAGATGAGTTTCAGCCATGAGTTCATTGTTGTTTACGCATCATTGACACCAGGCCAGTGACATAAGGCAAGCCAGACCATACAGTTACGATGAGCATTATCCAAACAAGGATGTTAATGGTCATCAAGACACTCAGGTGTTTGGCAGGATTGCAATTGACTACGAGGAGCAGTATCAGCGGAAGTGTGAATGATTGAAGAATCATTTTGAACTTACCAGCCCATTTTGCACCACCACTGTACCCCCTTGATTCCATCACAGCACGAATCGACGTAACGAGCAACTCTCTTGCAATAATGACAACAACCATCCAAGGATAGATGCCAGTGGCCATCGTATAGAGGTTGCCACTTTCAATCCAGCTTTCAACGCTAAAGCGTGGTCCCGCAAAGTAAATAAATGCTCCTAGGATGAGGATTTTGTCGCATAGAGGATCCATAAGCCTGCCAAACATTGACACAACGTCCCATTTTCGGGCGAGGTATCCATCGATGAAATCAGTTGTTGCTGCGAGTACAAAAAGGGCGATTGCGATGTTTCCCCAGAGAATTCCTTGGTCTGGAAACCGATACCCGCCAAGTACAGCGAAGAAAGCAGCGGCGATGAGAATCCGTAACAGGGTGATGGCATTAGGAATTCGTCGCTTGAGTGTTTGCTTCACGAAATCCATTCTACCTTTAACCCTCCAAAGTGGTTGCGAATCGGTGCTCTTGGACATATCTTGCCCGTTTTAATGTATTTTTCCTTCCTCCACTAAGTAAGGCTCATTACACATCGTATGGACTTGTTCCTCCCTTATATCGCTTGTTTGATTTTGGCCCTCGCTCTGTATGCAGCTCTACGACCTTCACCTCTTTCATTGCGGATGACAATGATTGTTATTGGTGTTACTGCAGCAGGATGGCTTATCGGATTGGCCACAGGGTCACTCTCAACATTCGCTGATGTGAGTCAGGGAGTCTTTTTTTTCATCTTTAGTTTATGCGGGGTCGCGTCGTCAATCCGTTTGGTGACGCATGACCGACCCGTCTACAGCGCGTTGTATTTTGTTTTGGTTGTACTCTCAACTGCGGGTTTGTTTTTACTTCTTGAAGCAGAGTTCATGGCATTTGCTCTTGTCATCGTCTATGCGGGTGCAATTCTAATTACGTATATGTTCGTTTTGATGCTTGCGAATCAAGCAGTCGATTCTGACCAACCTCATACCCAAGCATTGTATGACCGCATACCTAGAGAACCTGCAGCAGCGGTGGGAGTTGGTTTTTTGTTGCTTTGCCTTATCTCCGGAACTGTCATAGGTGGCACATCTTCTTTACCAACCCAAGGAGTTCAGCAATCGCAATGGTCAACACTTGAGCATTTATCAAAACAGTTTGAATCCAGTGTGATGGAATTAGATGCATCATTTGCATGGCCACCAGTAGATTCGCCATCTGGAAACAAAATTCGACACGATGGTATTGAAGCATTCATTGTGTCTTCTGATGGGACAACATTAGTTCTTCCAACATCACTACTGCCAACAAATACACAGCAAGTTGGCTGGTCACTCGTGAACGATTTTCCAGTTAGTCTTGAACTTGCAGGAGTAATTCTGCTGATGGCGATGTTTGGAGCAGCCATCCTTGCCCGAAGGGCGATTGAACTTGGCGAACAGGAAAAAAGAAACGTTCTTCTTGGTAATAATCGAGATGCAAATCCGCTTGATGACTCAGGGGATCAATCATGATGACCTCATCCGTACTCGCTGGGTATCTCATCGTCAGTGGATTGCTACTCTCAATTGGGCTAATTGGTTTTTTTGTACGAAGAAATTTGATTGTGATGTTCCTCTGTACTGAGCTCATGTTCCAAGGTGCAGCAATTGCATTTGTTGCAATTGGAAGATTCTTGTTTGATTATTCTGGTCAAGTGATGGTTATATTTATTCTTACAGTTGCGGCTGCTGAAGCTGCATTGGCACTTGCCTTGGTAGTTTTATTGCATCGGCAGCGAGATACGTTGGATGCTGATGTATTTGGAGAGTTGCAGGAATGATTGAAGCGTTCTCTATTTTGTCAAAAACAATTGCGATGCCCGCAGTTTCGACGGACCAAGTAGTTCAAGGGATTGATTTAAGTTGGGCTGGTTTTATTCTTTGGATGCCACTGATTTCTCTTCTGTTGTGTGGATTGTGTGCTGCATTCAAAGTCAAATCCAAAGCACCTGCATTCATTACAGTCATTTGCCTCGGTACCTCCTTTTTACTGACGCTTTTGCTATGGCAAGGGTATGACGAACCCGTAAGAATACATCTCTTTGATTGGTTGCAAGTGAATTTGGTTGATGGATCCTTCGTTGCAAACTTTTCTCTCTACGTTGATTCCTTGACGTTGTTGTGGATGCTATTTGTGACGGGGCTGGGGACTTTGATTGCTCTGTACGCATCGGAATACATGGAGCACGATGTAGGCAAGGGATACGCGAGATTCTTTGCAGGCGTTAGTGTTTTCATCTTTGCGATGGGTTGTCTTGTGATGGCCGATAATTTGCTTCTCCTGTATCTTGGATGGGAAGGTGTCGGGTTTGCGTCGTATTGGTTGATTGGATATTTTTACCAAAGACCATCAGCGGTTGCAGCTGCTAAGAAAGCATTCATCGTGAACCGAATTGGTGATGTTGGTCTTGCCCTTGCTATCTATCTCATTTGGTCGAAGTTTGGCACAGTGCAATACGATGAAATTAAAACAGCCCTTGAAAGTTATCAATACAATGCCTCTTTTGGCGATTGGTCGGTGCATGCGATTCCATATTTGTTGATGCTTGCGGCTTTTGGTAAATCTGCTCAACTCCCTTTATATGTTTGGTTGCCAGATGCAATGGAGGGACCAACGCCAGTTTCTGCGTTGATTCATGCTGCAACGATGGTGACTGCGGGTGTGTATTTGATTATCCGCACGTATCCACTCTTTATGATGCCCGACAGTCATGCTCTTGAAACTGTTGCATGGGTGGGGGGGTTAACAGCGTTTCTCGCGGCAACTATTGGCATGGCTCAATATGACATCAAGCGAATCATGGCGTACTCAACTGTTTCCCAGTTGGGGTATATGTTCCTTGGTCTTGGTGTTTTAACGTCTTATGGTGCTGCCTACCACGTCTTTACCCATGCATTTTTCAAAGCGGTCTTGTTCTTGACATGTGGAGCAATCATGCATGGTTTCGCAGGCCAACTCGATCTTCGTCGCATTTCAGGTTTACGAAAAATGAAGGGTTGGAAGATTGTGAGTTACACCATGTTGGTTGGTTGTCTTTGTCTTGCAGGTTTCCCTCTAACGAGTGGTTACTTTTCAAAAGATGCGATTCTTGCACAAGCATTTGTCACCGAAGGCGCTGGCTTTAAGTTTTTAGGTTGGCTTGCGATTTTCACTGCTGGCTTGACGGCGTATTACATATTCCGAGTATGGTTTAGGGTTTGTTGTGGACCAGTGCAGTACGAAGCGGGAGATGAACTGCATGGTCAAGATTCGTCTTCATTCCATCCACATGCACCGCGGTTTACAATCAACATTGTCCTCATTGTGATTGCTTGCGGTGCGGTACTCTCAGCGTTGCCATACTTCATGCCCAATGAAACAGAGGGCATACATGGAGGATGGGTTGCTGAGATGATTTATGATTCCCCGGCAATCGCGGGTGTACCCGGTGCTAGTATTGAATCTGATTCCAGTAGCCAAGAAGTTGCACAAGGAGAAATTCTTGGTATGGATCCACATACAGCGATGTACTACATCTCTGCAATAGTTGGATTTGTAGGGATAGGTTTCGCTTTGTACTTTCATTTATTCTTCCGAAGTGCTGCAGATAAACTCCGCGGCAAATTATTAGCAAACAGAGCTACCAGATGGCTTCCAACAGCTATGGAACACAAGTGGTACGTTGATGAAGTTTACATAGCACTCATTCGGTCCCCCTTGTGGATTCTTGGAAAACTCTTCTCGTTAGTTGACCGGTATATTATTGATGGGGCGTTGGTCAATGGCATTGCTGCAATTCCAAGATGTGTCGCGCGATGGTTTTCACCGTTGCACAACGGAGCGGTTCAGAGTTATGCGGTATCGATGATAGGTGGAGCGATTCTCATTGCTCTTTTGATGTTGTTTATGCCAGAAATTATTGAATTTTTACAAGCCGCAACAACAGACTCTGGTGAACAAACTATTGCATTGCTTGGGGGTGGTCAATGAGTCTTTGGCTATTATTACTACTCCCTCTGGTAGGAGCAGCAAGCATATTTATGCTCCACGCTACTCTTGCAAAGTGGATTGCTCTTGGAGTGTCAACAGTGGTGTTTGTGATTAGCATCTTGATGGCAGTTCAATTTGAACAGTGGGGTAGTGCACTAAACGGGTATGTTTCTCATGTTCCTTGGCTCAGTTCGTTGGGTATCACATTGGACCTCGGCGTTGATTCAGTTGCGATGTTGCTGGTATTGTTGACAACCCTTCTCACACCACTGTGTGTCTGGGGGTCGTTTACGGCAATTACGATTAGAAAGCGTGAATTTTATGCATGGTTACTCATTCTTGAGACAGCGATGCTCGGGGTGTTTGCTGCTCAAGACCTCATTCTGTTTTACGTGAGTTTTGAATTGACTTTGCTACCGATGTTCTTCTTGATTGCAATTTACGGAGGTAAAAACAGAGCACATGCGAGTATAAAATTCTTCATTTACACCTTTACCGGCTCATTGTTTACGCTTGCAGGTTTTCTTTATGTTGCATGGCAATATAAAGAAACTGTTCAATATGGGAACTGGTCATTCGCAATCAGCGATCTCACTGTATTCGCAGCAACACTCTCAACGACAGAACAGAGTTGGATTTTACTTGCACTTCTCGCTGGGTTTGCAGTCAAGATTCCAGTATTCCCTGTTCACACATGGTTGCCACTTGCGCATACTGAAGCGCCAACCGCTGGTTCCGTTATTCTTGCTGGTGTATTATTGAAACTTGGTACTTTTGGAGTGTATCGCTTTGTGTTGCCAATGGTTCCAGAAGCGGTAGTTGCCTACGCACCATTAATCGCCGTGCTTGCGTTAATTGGAATTTTATATACCGCCCTTATCTGCTGGGTACAGGATGACATCAAGAAACTTGTTGCGTATTCATCCGTGAGTCATCTGGGATTCTGTGTTCTTGGTCTGTTTGCCCTCAATCCAATTGGGCTAGAAGGCGCTGTGTTGTACATGCTTACCCATGGACTCTCGACTGGTGCACTCTTCTTCCTCGTTGGCATGATGTACGAGCGGTATCACACGAGGGATATGAATGTTATTGGTGGGTTGGCGAACAAAATGCCGGTCTGGTCGTTCTTTATGGTCTTCTTTGTCCTTGCAAGTGTCGGGTTACCCGGATTGAATGGATTTATTAGTGAGTTTTTGTGTTTGATGGGTACATTCGTCTCTTCAAGTTCAAATACGGCTTGGCCTGGGGTGTTGGGACCGGAATATGCAGCGATTGCTGCAATCGGAATGGTCCTTGCAGCGATGTACTTGCTCATCATGGTTGGCAAAATCGTGTTTGGTAGTCTCAAAGAACCTGACCAACACGAAGAACACGCTGTTCTACCAGCAGATCTTTCACCCAGAGAGATTGGAATTCTTGTTCCACTTGCTGCTCTGTGCCTCTGGATGGGGGTTCAGCCAACTTTAATTACAAATGCAATGCGGGGGTCAGTCGAAGAGGTACTTTCACCGTACCCAGGGATTGTTCAGCCTGAGCAGCCAGTTGTCACCGAACTTGTGGAATTGAAGGAGGAAGACCATGGCTGATCGTCTCTGGTTCCTCATTCCAGAACTCATCCTCCTTACGGGTGCGGTTGTTTGTGCAATTGGAGGGTTATCGAAGGTTGCTGCGATAAGACGTCGTATTGGGTGTATTGCCTGTGTGTTTTTAGCTGCAGCATGTTGTGTTATTCCTTGGATTTATACTCCAGATCACGTTGCACAAGCAACTGCTCTCTTTCCAGCATTAGGTAAGTATGTCAAGTTCTTTGCAGCGTTTATTGGAATACTCTTAGTGATGACGTCTGGTGGTTTGATGGACCGGCACTACGAGCAAGCGATTGCATCTGGTAAAGATCGATTCAACACACTGCGTACAAGCGGTGGAGAATTTCATGCGTTGCTACTACTGAGTATTACTGGAGTGATGTTAATCTGCGAAGCGAATGATATAATCTGGTTGTTCCTTGCACTTGAACTCGTATCATTACCAACCTATGTCATGGTTGCGATGAGTCGTTGGTCACGCGTTGGTCAAGAAGCAGCGATGAAGTACTTCTTCCTCGGCGCAATTTCTACAGCACTCATGTTGTACGGTTTTGCATTGATGTACGGTGCTACCGGCACATTTATCTTGAGTGATATGGCTGAGGTGTTTGCATCGCAACGACTTGGTGGAGGGGACATAGTTTTATTTGGTCAGATTGGGTTGATTCTTGCAATTATTGGTCTCTGCTACAAAATCGCAGCAGCCCCAATGCATTTATATGCACCAGATGTGTATCAAGGTGCAGCATCTGCAGTGGTTGCATTTTTAGCGTTCATTCCAAAGACTGCAGGAATGATTGCAATCATCATTTTGGTTTCACTTGTGGGGTGGGAAAATGGTCTGCCACCAGTTATTAAAACGACGCTCTGGGTCATTGCTGTCCTGACGATGCTACTCGGCAATATTGGCGCGTTGTTACAGAATTCTACAAAAAGAATGTTGGGATATAGTTCAATAGCGCACAGTGGATACATGCTGATTGGTGTCATTGCTGGTCCACCTCTTGGACTCGTTGCTGTATTAGTCTATCTTGTGATTTACGGGTTTACAAACACCGCAGCGTTCGCAACCCTTGCAAGTTTGTCACGAGATGGAAAATCTGTTGACTCTCTCGATGACATTGCGGGCTTGCATCGGCGAAGTCCAGCAGCAGCTTCTGCATTTGCAATTTCATGTGGTTCTCTTCTTGGTATCCCGCCACTCTTTGGTTTCTGGGGCAAATTGATGCTCTTCGCAGCAGGTATTGCAGCTGGTCAGCTCATTCTTGTTCTTATCGCTGTAATAGCAAGTGCAATAAGCGCGTGGTATTACATGAGACTTATTGGATTATCAATTTTGTCTTCAACAACTCCTAAAAGTGAATCGGTAACAGTTGCGTTGCGTTGGCCTTTGATTGTAGCGGTGCTCTGTGCAATGATTGCAATTGGTGGTCCACTTGTTTTAAAACCATTGATAACAATAGCAAAGCAAGCGATTAATATGCCAGAGTAATTATTCTGTTGCTTTAACTCGATTTGATTTTTTCGTACAAGTGAGTTGTAGCCCCAATCCTGCGAGGGCTATCCCAACAAATGTACCCACCATCACTGTTGGAGTGAGTGAGCTGAGTTCGTTTGACGACCATATAACTGAAATCGATGTTCGAATCCCTTCGATGAGGAGAAAGCTTCCACCCGCTGCAGTAACCAAAGCAGATGCAAAGTAGGGCATGAATGTCGCGACAAGCAATCCAAGGAGTAATCCAGCAATCGCTGAACCAACGAGAATCAGACGTGGACCAGTTGGAATTGCATCCCACGCTGCGTTTGCCCTTCGCATTCCAGATTGAATAGTTCGAGCAACATCACGGGTCACCATCTGTGCTGTTGCAATTAAATAACCTTCTGTGGATGTCATGTTGGGTGCTGAATTCGATTGGTTTGATTCGGTATCAGCATCGGCTACTGTTACAGCTTCTTTGAAATCCTCAACCAACTTTGTGCCATCTCCCAAATCCAATGCGTACCACGTGATGACAGGAGTAATAACGGCAAACGAAATTCCCAATGTAAGAAGTATCGCGAGTTTGGCGAGTCCCACAGCAAGGATTGCAGCAACAACCCCAAATATAATTGCGATGATAAGAGGTGAAATGCTCAGTGGGAGTGATGGGGTAATCAGTAGTCCTGCCCCAGCTCCTACAAGTCCAAAACTCAGACCAATTGCTGATTTGAGTAACCGACCACCTGCAATGAGAAGAATCAGTCCAGTCGTTATACAGACAGCGGGGACAATATAAATAGCAATATGTTCCATAGGTTCTCTATTATCGTCATTGGGAGAAACCTACTTCCCATTTTCACCATATTTCTATCATTTCCACGAGTCTAGGGGCTGCCCCTTGGGGTGAGGTACACGGTGTATGACTCCTTGGGGGTCAGACACCATGTATCTGTTAGGATGCATATATGAGCGTGAAGAACAGAAAAAGTGTGATGTGCTGTATCGCAGTAGTACTGGGAGTTGTCATGGTTACAAATCCGTCAACTGGTCAAGATCAAACACCTCCCTCAGCAACAGAGGGGAAAAACAGGCTTGGAGATACAACAAGCCCATATCTCTTGCAGCATGCAGAGAATCCTGTTCATTGGTATCCATGGGGTGAAGAGGCTTTTGAGGCAGCAAGAGCTCAAAACAAACCAATTTTCCTCAGTATTGGGTATTCAACCTGCTATTGGTGTCACGTGATGGAACGAGAGAGTTTTGAAGATCAAGAAGTCGCAGATGTATTAAACAAAGACTTTATCGCTATCAAAGTTGATCGAGAAGAACGCCCAGATATTGATGAAATTTATATGACAGCGATTCAAATGATTACTCGTGGTCGAGGTGGTTGGCCTCTCTCGGTCTTTATCGAACCGCACCAATTGCAACCATTTTTTGGTGGAACATATTTTCCCAAGAACAATCAAAATGGTCGCAGAGGGTTTATTTCGACGATGAATTTTATCACAGAGAAATGGCAGACTGAATACGACAGTATCGTGCAGCAAGCCAATTTAGTTGCCAGCGCAGTCACCAATAGACTTACAACTAAACAAGACCCCGTCCCTCTGAATTCGAAGGCGATTGAGAAGGGTGTTTCAACCTTGCTCTCACGATACGATTCTGCAAGAGGTGGATTCTCAAATGCTCCTAAATTTCCGATGCCTATCTATTCAGATTTTCTTATGAATGCAGGATGGGACATTCCACAAGTACGCAAATCGGTCATTAAAACACTTGATCAAATGTTCATGGGTGGAATGTATGACCAGGTTGGTGGTGGATTCCACAGGTATAGCACTGATGCTAAGTGGTTAGTACCTCACTTCGAAAAAATGTTATATGACAACGGCCAATTAGTTTCTACGTATGCAGAAGCATATGAAAAAACGGGAAATCCCACGTACGCGAAAGTGATAGAAGAAACGCTCAACTATATCGACCGAGAACTGAGTTCACCCGAAGGCGGTTTTCTTTCTGCACAAGATGCTGAGTCTAATCATCTTGAAGGTGAAACGTACTTGTGGCGAACACCTGAAATTATTGAAGTATTAACTGATGCCGGACTCGAAGATGACATCGAGTTTACCCTCTCGGTGTATGGCATTGACCAAGGCACAAATTTTAGAGATCCACATCATCCAGAAGTACCGGCTACAAATGTACTGTATTTGACAAATCATCCAGAAAATCTCGCTTCAAAACATGGTCTGTCGTATGAAGAATTTCAACAGAAAATTGACAAGATTGATGCAGCACTTCTTACTGTGAGAGATACTCGTGATCAGCCAAACACTGACGACAAAGTGATTACAGCATGGAACGGTGTAATGATTAAAGGGTACGCAGATGCAGGACGTATTCTTGACAACCCTACTTGGGTCAATCGAGCTGAACAAGCCGTTGAATTTATTCTTCAAAATATGCAAACGGATTCTGGGAAGTTGCTCAGAACTTGGCGTAATGGAAAAGGTGGAGCGGAAGCGTTTCTCATCGATTACAGCGCACTCATCCGAGGTTGTCTCGCAATCAATCGAGCAAATCATTCTCAAACATCGTTGAATCATGCGATTCAGTTGTATGACAAAGCGAAATCTTTGTTTTACGTAGAAGATGAAGGTTGGTATGACACCGAAGAAGGGCAGTCAGATTTATTCGTTCGCACCCGTGCTCAAACAGATGGTGCAATGCCAGCAGCCACTTCACTCATCCTGTTAGATCAAATTGAACTCGCAGAATTGACAGGTGACACCCGATTTCTTGACGATGCTATGACAACCCTGCGGTCTGAAAGTCAACTCATTAGCGAAGCTCCTATTGCTGTGGTCGTTGCGACCAAGGGTTTGAACACAATGCTACAAATGTATCCAGAAAAGTTTGATGAAGAATTTGAAATTACGATGGCAAACCCATCACCAGTACGTATGAGTTGTGAGCCAAACAAGTTGACTCTTCCTTCTGGTGGCACAACAACACTGACGGTGAAATTGCGTTTGGCGAACGGATGGCATATCAACTCACATTCACCAGGAAATGAATACGCGGTTCCACTTTCTTTCAAAAGTCTAGATGAAAATATCATAATTGATGTGACATGGCCCAAAGGCGAGACAATGATGTCCGCTGGAGAACAGGTTGAAGTATGTGGTGGTGTCGTACTCATTCCCATTCGCATTTCTGCAAACGAAAATGTTTCTGGTTCAATTTCATTGGCGGTTACTTGGCAAGCTTGTAATGCGGATTCATGCTTATTGCCTGAGACGTTGCGAATCCCTTGCACGATTGTTGTGGAGTAATTGAATTGACCAATCTTTTTTCAGTTGCACTTATTTCTACAGGCGGAACTATAGAAAAGACGTATGACGCGCATGAAGGCATTCTGGCCAATGGGTTGTCTATCCTAGAATCAATGCTTAGTTCATTGCAATTAGATGGCATAACAATTGAACGTGTTGCATTGATGAATAAGGATAGTCTCGACATGTCAATGGAAGACCACCATGCAATCGCAGATGAAGTCTCCATCCAAGCTGAAACACATGATGGTGTCATTGTTATTCACGGGACGGATTCACTTGCAATGACAGGCGATTGCATAGTTCAAAAAAATCCCACATTAAAAGTTCCATGTGTCCTGACTGGCGCAATGAGGCCTTGGATTATGAAAAATACTGACGCACTTCAAAACTTAGTTGAGTCTTTTGCCGTTGTGCAATTATTACAACCTGGGGTATACGTTGCAATGCATAACCGGACCCTGCAATTTCCAGGTGTGACCAAAGATAAGAATAATTTAAGTTTCGTTAAATAGAATTTAAACTGTAAGAAAGTGAGATTTTTCTCATGTCAAACAAATATTTATCCGCACCAGTTCCTACTCAAACAATGCCACGAGGTATTCCTTACATTATTGGGAACGAAGCTGCAGAACGATTTAGTTTCTATGGGATGAAGGGAATACTTGTCATTTTTATGACACAGTTTTTATTCATGTTGCCTGGTTCTGGAGCAGAAGCGATGGCTGATCCAGTTGCAATGAAAAATTACCATCTCTTTACAACGGCTGTGTATTTCTTTCCAATCTTCGGCGCGTTACTTGCTGATATTGTCCTTGGAAAGTACTTGACGATTATGCTTTTAAGCGTTGTCTATTGTTCAGGGCATTGCGTTCTTGCGATGATGGGTTCAACTGCTTGGCTGGATATGTCGCCGGGAATAGTTTTGGCAATTGGACTTGTCCTTATCTCGGTAGGTTCCGGTGGCATAAAGCCCTGCGTCTCAGCCCATGTTGGTGATCAGTTCGGACGACAAAACTCACATTTACTTGAGAAAGTGTTTGGCT
>Ga0066376_10002555_pt1 | contig 16886 bp, 12 predicted proteins | sample Knorr_S15_td_Bot_FD_77009 | JGI IMG/M metagenome (GOLD analysis project Ga0066376, IMG submission 77009) | Marine microbial communities from Southern Atlantic Ocean transect - Knorr_S15_td_Bottom_ad_5009_LV_A | ecosystem: Environmental > Aquatic > Marine > Oceanic | place: Southern Atlantic... | reverse complement strand
CGACGGAAGATCGGGTGGCCAAGTTGCTGACCTATGAGGGATCGACTACATATCGAACGCCGGAAACAGCAGAAAACCGCCCAGCGTTACCCCGCCGGAGATCAGGTGTGGTACATATTCCGATTCGATATGTGGCTTGAGGGCTAACAATAATTGCCCGCGGGAGCGGGCTCCTACCCTGTTCTATAGGTTGTTTTCGTGGTAGGGGAGCCCGCTCCCGCGGGCGATTATTCAGATAGAACAGGGCTCCGCGTTCTCCGTAGTTAATCACTTTTTCACAAACATCAGGGTGCCGGATTTGAGTCTGGACACGTCCGGCACCTTGGCAGCAGCCAGAACCTGACTCTTGGGGACAAGGAAAACGGTCTCAGGGTTTCGGGCCGAGTTACGATTGGTTTTAGTCAGCGGCACCGGTTTATTGTATTTGACAAGGACCCGTGTACCAGATGGAATACGTGACCACCGGCGTATTTGCTGGCCATGTTTTATAGTGCCCTTAGGGAAGATGTAGTAGGTATCAGAACGCTTGTATGAGGTACCAGCAATGTCGAATGCGGTAAATCCCGTTTTGATAATCGGAACATGGGCAGCAACAGCCTGGACACTGTCATCCTCCTGACGGTTCAGGTACAGTCTGGTGCCTTTAGGGATATTTTCCCAATCCTTAATTTCATCTCCTCGCATGACCGTACCATTCGGAAAACGATAGACAGTATGGGGGCTGTTATATTCCTCACGGGCAATACGCCAGGCCGAATTACGGGCTGTAATGACGTTTTCAGACAGCGCTGCGACGGATTCCGCATATTTTTCCCCGTCCGTCTCCTTGAGCCGAGCCACATCGATGTCCGGATCGGTAATAAGCCGACCAGCCTGGACATCCGGATCGTATAGGACACTGTTGCGCTTGTCTTTTGAAGTCAACCCTGCCCGGGAGCGGCTGAAATTGAAGACACCCGGATCTTTCTTACGTCCACGATGCGCCTTTTTAACATACCGGTTCGGCTTACCAAAGGCGACCCGGTAATGTTCTAACACCTCCCAATCCGGAATCTTATACTGCTTCTGAAAGACCTCAATCAGCCATTTTAAGGACTTGTACTGCTCCTGCGTAAAGGCATTGTTATGATAGCCGACCAGTTCGATACCGATGGAATAGTCACTGATATTCTCTCGGCGATTCCACATGCTTCGACCGGCATGATTGGCTCGGTAATCTTTATGCAGAATTCGATAAACAGTCCCATTGCGTGCCACCAGATAGTTGGTGTACCCACCACGCGCCAGCGATCTCAGCCCACTCGCCAAACCGGATTCCGTACTGTGAATGATAATATAGTCGGTGGATTTACGACGGCGTTTATTGAACTTTCTGGGGAGGTTGTTCTGGTAATCGATAATCTTGGGCGCTGCATGGACCGGCAGAGGCTGTAAAGACAGAGGGTTTAATACACTAAAAAAAACAAACCAGGTCAGAAGATGAATGGTCCACGTGGCGGTTTTGGGTGGAGATCGCAGTATCATATAGATTGACTGTTTACTAATGAACCTCTATAAAAAAGTAAGATTATAGACGGCTTCTGTCAACCGGCAGGTAACGAACGCATGTGTCCGGCTTTCAGCGTTCATGCTGACCGGGAGCTGATTTTACCAATTCGTAAACGCGCCATCCTCACGATGCAACATGGGTCCCTGGCTGGCCTGATACGGGTGTTTCTTCGCAGCCTCTTCGTCGAACTCGACACCCAATCCGGGGCGGTCAGGGGGCAGCAGATAGCCGTCTTTCCACTCGATTTGCATGGGGAATACATCCGGCAGCATACCGGGTTGGCCCGGCATCTCCTGCACGCCGAAGTTGGGCGTCGCCAGGTCCAGATGGAGGCAGGATGCGGCGGAGACCGGTCCGAGCGGGTTGTGCGGTGCCAGATTGATGTAGTGTGCCTCGCACCACCCGGCGATTTTGCGCGCTTCCGTCAGCCCGCCGACCAGACAGACATCGATACGGGCATAGTTGATCAGGTCGTGCTCGATCAATTCCCGGAATTCCCATTTGCTGGTGTAATGTTCACCGACGCCGAGCGGTACGGCCACATGCTGGCGGAACATATGATACGAAGCCTGATTTTCAGACCGCAACGGATCCTCGATGAAGTACGGGCGGTAGGGTTCGACAGCACGGCAGAACGTGATGGCATCCGCCGGATCGAGCCGCGTATGCACATCGCATATTAGCTCGATATCATCGCCCAGGGTCTCCCGCAAGGCCTCGAATTGCTGCACGCCCAGACGCACGGTTCGTGATGGCTCAAGGAGGTCGCCTTCCGATGACAACCCCCAGCGGACGAATTTCCAGCCGGCATCCACTTTTCGTTGCGCATCTTCGACCAGAGTCTCGACGGTGCTGCCACTGCAATGGGGGTAGCAGACCACCTTATCACGGCACAGACCACCCAGCAGTTCATAGATCGGCACGCCGAGCGCCTTGCCGTGGATATCCCACAGGGCAATATCGATCGCGCTGACCGCCGCAGACAGCGCATGGGAGCCGGGGAAAAAGCCGCTGCGGAACATGACCTGCCACAGATGCTCTTTCCGGGTCGGATTCTGGCCGATGAGCCTCGACTTGAGCGAGTTGACCGTCTCCAGCACGGCCAGCTCGCGCCACGTGAGTCCACTTTCACCAATACCGTAGATGCCTTCGTCTGTTTCAACTTTGATGACCAGATAGTTCCGACCGCCGCCCCAGATGGGGAATACTTTGATGTCGGAAATGGTCATGGGAAATGGTGCTTGGGTGAATTGGTGAATTGGTGATTGAAAGTCCGATGTGTGGTGAATATGTTACTGTATAGTATACATATTTGGTCGGGGTGTCTATTGAAAAGGACAGCGCATGGCTCTACGATATCATCTTTGGATACTTTATAAAAACTCTTCAGGACAAACACGACCTGGAAGAACGCAATGAGTTTCAATTCTACCCGTATTTTTCCAGTCTCTATGGTATGGAAAAAGGCGTATAGATTTTTATATTTAATATCTTGATCCCCTGTAAGAAACCGTATGATTACATTGGTATTCAGCAAGGATATCATGCCTTCCATCCTTCCTCAAACCCGATTTTCGTAGCTTCATTGATGTCTTCTTTCCCAGCCTCTTTCTTCTGGTCATATTCTTTGAAGAGAAACCCCTTCAGCCTTGATAACAGACGGAAGGGGTTTTATTATGGTCTATTTCTAACTTGTGCAGGCACCTGTAGAATTGGATTACTTTTTCTCTTCTACTTCTTTCATCGGCTCGAAGTCGAGGGAGGCGGAGTTCAAGCAGTAGCGCAGGCCGGTGGGAGCCGGGCCGTCGGGAAAGATGTGGCCCAGGTGGGCATCACACCGTTTGCACAGCACTTCGGTACGGCGCATGCCGAAGCTGATGTCCGTTTCTTCTGCGACGTTTTCATTGGAGATGGGCTGGTAGAAACTCGGCCAGCCTGTGCCGGAATCGAACTTGGTATCCGAGACGAATAACGACGTCCCGCAGCCGATGCATTTATAGATGCCTTCTTTGTAATGCTTATTGTATTTGCCGGTAAACGCCCGCTCAGTGCCTTTCTGACGGGTGACGTAATACTGCTCGTCTGTCAGTTGCTTTTTCCACTCTTCCTCCGTTTTGACTACTTTATCTGCCATGACGACCTCCCTTTTCATGCCACCAGATGAAATCTGAACGATGGTGACTTTGCCCGGTATTTCGGATTTGGATTTAACAGACGCGCCATCCTGTTGCGCCATATCCGCACCACAGCCGAGGAACAGAGCAAAGGATGCGATGACACCGTATATAGTATACATGTCAGACCTCCGTAAACCAGAGATGAATAGTTGTTATCCTGCTTAGTCTTTCACCATGATAAATGAACAAGGTACACTAAGGGTTCCCTCTCCTGCGCTTCAACTCAATTGGCTATGTAGTGTGTAGCCATTTTTTTCATCCTAACATTAGTCCTGCATCTCACCCGGAAGTCTACAGCCCCCCTTTTTCCGCTGTTTCCGCATCAGAGGGCCTGATACCCGGCACGGGTAGTCCGGCGCAGAGTTCTTTGACTTCGTTATGAATCGCCGCCAGTTTTTCATCATCTGTATGGTTCTCGATCGCTGCGTTGATCCACCCGGCGATCATCCCCATTTCCGGTTCCTTCATGCCCCGTGTCGTGGCTGCCGGCGTACCGACTCGGATGCCGCTCGGACTGAACGGAGAACGGGTGTCATAAGGCACGGAGTTCTTATTGACGGTCAACCCCGCCTTGTCGAGCGCCGTCTCGGCCTCTTTGCCGATCACCCCTTTGTTGCTCAGGTCGACCAGCACGAGATGGTTGTCGGTGCCGCCGGATACGAGATCGAAACCATGACTGAGCAGGCCTTCTGCGAGGGCACGGGCATTAGATACGATCTGGCGTGCATAGTCTTTGAATTCAGGCGTCATGGCCTCTTTAAAAGCGACAGCTTTTGCAGCGGTAGTATGGTCGTGAGGGCCACCTTGAAGACCTGGAAATACTGCCCGGTCGATGTCCTTCGCATAGGATTTGTGGCACATGATGATGGCGCTACGTGGTCCCCTCAGCGTCTTGTGCGTGGTGGTGGTCACCACATCCGTAAACGGAAACGGATTCGGATGAACGCCGCCGACCACCAGGCCGGAGATATGCGATATGTCAGCCATCGCAATGGCGCCGACTTCATCGGCGATGGATTTGAACGCCTCAAAATCGAATAGCCGCGGATAGGCCGTAGCCCCGGAAATAATCAGCTTGGGGTGATGTTCGAGGGCAAGTTGCCGTACCTCGTCCATATCAATATGACCGGTCTCTCTGTGGACGCCATAGGAGATGACGTTGTACGACTTGCCTGAAAAATTGACACCCAGACCGTGGGTCAGATGGCCGCCCTGGTCAAGCTTCATACCCATAATGGTATCGCCATATTCGAGCAGACCGAACATGACGGCTATATTCGCCGGGCTGCCCGAATAACACTGAACATTCACATGCTCCGCCCCGAACAACTTCTTCGCACGCCGTTTGGCTAAATTCTCGATCTTATCTATATATTCTTGGCCGCCGTAATACCGTTTACCGGGATACCCTTCGGAATACTTATTGGTAAGAATGGAACCCATTGCTTCCAGCACAGCCGGCGACACGTAGTTCTCCGAAGGGATCAGCTCGATCCCTTCGCTCTGGCGCGTCCGCTCGGCCACCAGAAGATCATACAGCGCCTCATCCTGTCGTTGAACGGCGGAAAAATCTTGCATGACAAGCCCCAGTTTTTAATTTAGTGATTTGGTGATTGGAAAGACAAACATGAGTCAATCAACAAATCAACAAATCAGACAATTTCATTCTGATTTGTATAATATCTTTGGCAAAAATTCAGATTTATAGTACGGAGAATGGTATATTTATGCAAGCAAAAAAGGAGGGGCGAGCAGGGCGTTATCGAGGTCTACCGGAGGTTGGGTAAACGTAATATATAAAGATATGACCCTTAACGATTATTCAGCGAACAGTGTGCTTCGTGTGGTTATCTACAGCCTGGAAGGACACGTATTCCGCTCAGGGCCGGGTACTCAGTTTTGCCAACGAAGTTTTCTCTTGCACAGAATCGGCCGAATCCATATTATTAATATAAGGATTCAAATCACCTATGAAGGGCCTGAACAGCTGTTCATCACGCTGACAATCTATAATCTGCATGGGCAAGAGATTGTTCGACTAGTTGATCAGTCGCAATTACCGGTCCGATACATAGTCACATAGAATGGCCGTAATGCTCAAAGGAGGTTATGGTCAGCGGAATGTATATATACCGCCTGACCATCAAAATCGGATTTGTGCAAACTGTCAAAATGACGCTATTGAAGCAAGGAGGAAATGTATCCTTATATATCTGTAAGGAGTTTCAGGACAATATCCAAAGTAGCGGATGTATTATATCGGGAAATATACGATCGAGTACTTAAAAAATACCCCAGTTGGTGATTGTATTTTGCATGATTTTCTTCTATTCTCCCCATGTACAATCGGACGAATCAGTTACTGTTTGATTCACCACCTGCATCGTAAGTTGTTCCTCCTGAAATCTATTCTCGCCGTCACGTTTCTTCTTTGATCATCATTTATGTTGTCATTTCCTTAAGAGGGTGTAAGGAAAGTTGCTCCACTGGCCCAAGAACGGCCTTTTGTCGCCGTTCGACGCCCGGATGGACTTTCCGTACATCCTCCTACTGATAAGACTCCTCCAGAAAATTGGTATGGCCATCGCACGAGGTGCCCATACCTGATTTACCGGTGAGCCATTCCCTTTTAACTAACTAATTTTAATGATATATGGAGGAATAAAATGAAAAGTGAGATGAAAAGATTCTTGTTATTTACACCCGGACCGGTAAACGTAGCAAAAAACGTACAAATGGCCATTTGTAAAGGGGATATTTGCCATCGCGAGGTCGATTTTGATTATTTACTACAGAGTATTGAGAATAAATTATTGAAGCTCTTTGAGATAAAGCATATTGCTGATTACCGGGCTGTAGTGATTACCGGTTCTGGGACGGCAGCGAATGAATCGATACTTTCTTCAGTGGTCGGGAATAAACGTATTCTTATTTTATCCAATGGTGAGTTTGGCGAGCGGTTGCTCAACATGTCCAGGCTTCATAATAAAAACACTTTTCTGCTGGAATTTGCCTGGGGCGAAAGATTGGATTTGGAGAAAATAGAGGCCTATCTGGAAAAACACAAAATTGACATCGTTGCTATGGTTCATCATGAGACATGCTCCGGCATGCTGAATCCTATAGAAAAAGTTGGCGCCTTATCAAAAGCAACCGGTGCCATGTTTATTGTAGACGGTGTGAGTAGTGCAGGCGCAGAAGCTATTAAAATGGAAAAATGTCACATCGCCTTTTGCTCAAGTTCGAGTTCAAAAGCGATTGCATCTTATCCCGGATTGTCTTTTGTGGTTGGGAAAAAAGAAGAATTTGAAAAATTAAAAAACATATCGGCTAAAACAGTCTATCTGAACTTGTACAAGTTTTATCATTTTATTAATACCGTTTCACAAACACCGAATACGCCGGCTATCCCCCTGTTTTATGCTCTGGAGCAAGCGCTGATCAACATACTGGATGAAGGGGTTTCCATTCGTTATACCCATCTTAAGAATAAAGCGCGTTTTTTAAGAAACGGGATGTTGGAATTGGGCCTGAAATTTCTGATCGATCAGAAGGATATGTGTTCTGTTTTGACAACAGTTTATATCCCATCTCATATTAATGTGGGTGTTTTCCGTAAAAAATTACGTGAGAAATCCATTATTATCTATGAAGGAAAAGGTTGCTTTAAGAATAAAGTTTTCCAGATCGGAAATATTGGTGAATTGTCTTTTGATGAAATTCAGTTTTTTTTAGATTCTCTGCGAGGAGTTTTGCAGAGTTTCGATAGGGTTGAAACAAAAAAAATGGTCTCAAACGATGATCATTACCCGCTGATCACGTATATGAAAAAGAATGTAAAGCGTGAATCTCTGATACCGACAGAAAGAATATGGATGAAAAACTGACCCGTTTATGGACAGCCAAAACTAAATGGAACAGCATAGCAGAGCGCATGGCTTTCGGTACTTCCCGCAAGCTAGCTTCGGTTCCCCGTAGCTAGCTTATGCGAGGAATATTCGATTAGATTTCTGGATAAATGGAAGCAAGAAAATGAGTGATACAAAACTTACACAAAAAAAAATAATTGAACCGCCTTATTTTAGCAATTGGGCAGATTTATTTATGCCAAATATAGCAAATATGATTCTGCCATTAGTTTCAAAGTTCAAGTGGATCACACCAAATATGGTTACTTTGGTTTCTTTTTTTTTATATGCGTCGGGTTGTTTATTTATTTTTATTGATATTCAATATCACCTATACTTTACAGCCATTCTTTTACCTATAGCCTACATAGGAGATTGCCTTGACGGACAGTTAGCACGAACTAAAAACTTATTTTCCGATATGGGGAATTATCTTGATAAAGTGGTTGATGTTTTAAAAATATATATGATTACCATTAGCCTTGCATATAGCGCGTATATTACCACTGATCATGCGATCTATATCTTCCTTGGTTTTACAGCTTGTTTTTTCTTTAATTTCAGATATTACATTAAACTTGAGACCATTTTCAGTCAATTTAATCAAGACCCTCAATATTTAGTTAAAGCAAGTGAAAGAAGACAAGAATTATATCTAAGTAAGCAAAGAGAATACGAAAAGCTTTCAGCAAGCTTTTTAGGGAGGATAAAATTATTTTGGCTCAAAAATAGGAGCATATTTTGGGTTGATGAAGCGGAATTTGTTATTTTCACAAGCATAGGGGCCCTATTTAATCAAATTGAATTGGTTTTGTGGATCTTAGCTGTCAGTCAGACTTTAATAGCTTTCTGGAGATTATTTGAAAGAGGATATCAAACTCATAAGGCAAAAGAAAAGCTCCTTGATCCAATGAGAAAATAAAGTATCAAACCAAGCTAAGGAATCAACAGCTATAAATTGTCAAACTATTAAAGTGGCTGCGATGATTAAAGAAAGGTTTAGTTTATAATTTTGAAAACAAAACAAAACAAAATCAAAGCAATCATTCTGGCAGCTGGTGTGGGTTCCAGAATCAGACCATGGACGGATAACTGCCCGAAAAGCCTGTTGAAAGTTGGAGGGCATACTATTCTTGAGATGATGATATCTCATATTCAGGATTGTGGAATCAATGAAGTTGTATTTGTGATTGGATATTTACAAGAACAGATAAAAGATTATGTGAAAACAAAATTCCCGGATTTAAATGCCTGTTTTGTTACAAATGATAAATATGCTGAGACAAATACCGGTTTTTCTTTAATGTTATCAAAGGATTTGATTAAGGGAGCCGCTTTTGTAAAGTTTGATGCGGATGTCGTGTTTGATAAAGAGATACTTGAAAAGCTGATTGAATGCGAATATGATAATTGTTTATGCATTGACAAAAGTATTAATCTTGATGCTGAAGAAATCAAGGTCATTGTTGATGATCAAAACCGGATAGTTAAAGCCAACAAAACCGTTAACCCCCAAGATGCGGTTGGTGAATCAATAGGGATTGAAAAAATCAGTGGTGGAACTGCAGTCCTTCTGTTTGCAGAGTTAACAATCATGATGGAAGACGTACAAAATCTTCAAGCGTATTACGAAACGGCTTATGAAAGGTTAATTGAAAAAGACGTTCCTTTTTATGCTTTAGATATTTCTGGATTAAAATGGACAGAAATTGATACAAAAGAGGATTTCATCACAGCAGAGAAAATATATAATCAAAATTTCTGAAGCAGTCCGAGCGCACTACCGAAGAAGGCGGCCAGCAGTATAATCGTGGCCAGGATGCTGCCTATGAGCATGACAGGCCGGGTGCGGTAGGCGGGCGGAAGTTTGAAATTCAGGTAAATGGCCGCCAGGCAGATCAAGCCCACCCCCAGGTTGGTCATAAGCAGGGCGACGATCTGCGTGATCAGATCGAAGCTGATATCGCTCCAGATCCATAGGCAGGAAGAGACAAAAAACCAGATGACGATGATGGTTTGTAAACCCCGGTATGGAAAAGCGGCGAACCGCGGCCATACCGCGCTGAGGAATTCGTGCGTGACACGGGTTACCGCTTCCGGGATGGTCGCCAGCGTACCCCACAACGCGGCCAGAATGGCCACATAATACACAGGCACCAACACACCATGAGTCCGGGCCCATATGGAGGACTGCTTGGTCAGCAGATCCCAGGCGTTGCCGGGCAGAATCATCTGGCTGGGATAAAGGACTACAGCACCGGCGATCATAAACGCCGCCGTGACGACAAACAGAACGATGGCGCCCATCACCACATCCCATTTGAGCGGAGAAAGCAAGATCCGCATCCGTTGCGCCTCCACTGGATCGTCCTTGAGATAGGAGATGGTTGAGGTTCCATTTTCCTGATCTACCCGTTCCACATCCGGGTGAGACGTCAACCCCCAACCGCGCAGGCCTACCCAGCTGGCGTACGCCAGATACGCGCTCATCGTCCCACCGACGTAGCCGAACACGGTGAATAGATTGAGGAAGTAGTCCTTCTTCACAGCCGGCGGCGCCCACTCAGGGGCGGCCGGGAAATTTCCTACCGAAAAAGTTCCGAACAGGATACCGGTAACACTGGGCCATACGATGATCGTCGCCAGAACGGTGCCGAATACGAGAATGCCGCAGATAATAATCTGCTGTTTCTCCAGAAAGTCATATGAAGTCAACAGGCTCAGTCCCAGAGCCAGCCCCAGAAAAACCGTTGTGACCATATTTTCCCACGTGACTTCCGATGCGCCGACAGGCAATGCATCGCTCATGATATACACCACCAGATTACCGCACGGCTTGGCGACGGCTGTCAGCGCCAGACTTAACCCCACCAACTCTACGGTGAGCAGGCTCAGTATAAACCATCCTCGCGGCCCGGGCAGCTTCACCAGCAGGCGACCGATGGACTGACCGCTGACCGCCGTACAACGCCCGAGCAGGTACGTCACAAAGACCCCTTTGACCAGCACGCTCAACAAAATCAACCACAGCAGCCCGTATTCCGCCCAGGCGCCGACACCGGTCACCAGAATGGTCTCACCGGCGCCGACCGCCATTGACGCCACCAGCGCCGCCGGTCCGAAGAACCCGAGCATCTTTTTTATCTTACCCCATGACCATGGCTCGGTGTATACGCCTGTGGGTTCGGGGATGGTGATGGTGGCGTAGGAAGCGGGGGATTCTGGATTTTCGCTCATAGTCGGGTAGGGTAGGATGGGGGGATGGAAGGGTGGAAGGCGAAAGGAAAATCGTCCTCCCCTTCCACCCTTCCAACCCTCCACCCTGTCTTTTTATCCTTCACCCTCGCTTTCACGCTACTTCTTCGGGACTGAACACATCCGCGATTTCGAACTGGCCGGAGGGCTGGTCCTGTTCGTAGAGTTGCTGAAGCTCTTCTTCGAAGAAAAACTGCTTTTCACTGAATGCGGGTTGCAGATCATCCAACCAGATGGCTTTTGAATCGTATTTGGCAAAGAAGGGCCGTAGCACCCAATCCGGGTTACGCCCTTGGAGGAATTGGAAGGTCATCACTTTCTGGTTGTTGACGGTGCTGAGCCCCATGATCTGTACCTTACCGGGGCCGGCCGACATGCTGGGGCCGCGTACGGTACGGCAAATCCCGCTGACCCGCTGATAGGCATCCTGGTAGATACGCCAGGCTCTGACGAGCGGCACGCCGAAGTAATGCTGTGCCCCGGTGTCCCGGACGACGAACATGTAATAGGGGATCAAGCCGAGTTCCACCTGTTTTCGCCACATCGTCGCCCAGGTTGTCGGGCTATTGTTGATATGCCGGAGGATAGGCGATTGCGTCCGGATTTGCGCGCCGGTGTTTCGAATACGCTGAATAGCCTGCGGAACCGCCTCAGTTTGCAACTCATTCGGGTGGTTGAAATGAGCCATAATGGCCAGATGCTTACCGGCTTTAGTGACGCGCTCGAATAACCTGAGCACTTCATCGGCCTCTTTACCGATTATATATTTATATGGCCAGTAGCTTAAGGACTTCGTGCCGATTCGAATCGTCTTTAAATCCGGTAGTTCCGCATCCAGTAAAGTATCGATGTAGGCGGACAGATTTTTTGCTTTCATAATCATGGGGTCGCCGCCGGTAAACAGGATATCCGATACCTGCCGATTCTTCCGGAGGTATTTGACAAGCGCCTCCGACTCCCGTGTGGCGAATTTGAGTTCATCCATCCCGACAAACTGGGGCCACCTGAAACAGAATGAACAATAGGCATGGCAGGTCTGTCCCTGACTTGGGAAGAACAGAAGCGTTTCCCGGTACTTGTGCTGCATGCCGTCCAGTTTTTCCCCATTTAAGGTCGGGATATTATGGTCCAGCTGGCCGGCCGGTTGCGGATTCAGCTCAATACGAATCTGATTGGCTGCCATATCCACGGTGCCCTTATCAGCGCCCTGCCGCAGTAGAGAGGCGATGCGGTTAAAATGGTGCCGTTTGAGCATGCCCTTCTGAGGAAAGGTCAGTACGAACATCGGATCGTTCGGGACGTTATCCCAATTAATCAATTCGTTGACCACATAGGAATTGGATCGAAAAGGAAGCACTCTGCCCACGACCTCTATAGCAAACTTCTGATCCTCAGAAAGCCTGTCAAGCTGTGGAATCTGACGGAAATTTTTCAGATCATAGGTAGAAAATTTCATTGATGATCCGTTTTTAGATGTGTCCATACTGGCTCCCTTCTTTTCCCACATAGTCATGAAAACGATCCCAATGCCGAAAAGTTCGACAAAGATTAGATCGGAACGGAATCTCTCCGCCGAAAGAGCGTAAGCAAGTTGTGTGGGAATGTATATATATACGACTGTTGGATTTCTCTCAACAAATGGTAAAATAGGTAGAGAGATACAGCCGCAAGATAATCAAGGCAACGACCACCGAGTCGTGAAATCCACTTTTAATCTATACATTGTATGACATGCAATATACAATGTATATAGGAGAATATCAAGGGAAATACCTGAGCTTTAACCGTTCGAAAACAGAAACACTAAGGATTAGAATCTTATATACCACCAAGTTAGCGTTTGTCCGACCAACTGCTCTGTGGATCAGAGAACGAGCGAAAAGGGTGTTGTCAAGGCGTGCGTGAGATTCGACTCAGACGGACGTGACCAAAGCCCAAACCCGAACATCTGTATCCAAATTTTTATTAAAAAGTCTGTTCAGACTCCGAGGAAGGTTTATATATATGCCTGAAGTTATACCTCAGGGCGGGTAGTGGGTGGCGGGGAGTAGAAAGTCTTGACCTATGATCATACCGATTACTTATGTTGCCTTTGCAGATTTACCATCAACGGTCATCCAGGAGAAAACATGTCAACCGACATTCCGAAACAGAATCTGACGAGCCCTTTCGATTTGAATGACGACGGTTATGTGTGGCTTAAAGGTAATCTACATTCCCACACAACCAATTCCGATGGCAAGCCGGAACCCCAGGAACGGGTGGACGGCTATGTCAACCAGGGATACGATTTCCTCTGTGTTTCTGACCATTACAAGATTACGCGGACGGATACCCTCACAGCGCCGGATAATTTTGTTCTGGTTCAGGGTGCTGAATTGCATCCGGAAAATCCGTTCGGCGGTCAGACCCATCATTTTCTGGCCTACAATATCGACGAGGATATGGATTCAAAAAATATGCCGCCGCAGCATGTGATCAATGAGGTCAATCGGCAGGGCGGTTCCATATGGCTGGCGCATCCCCACTGGAGTTCGGTCAACATCCTGCGTGACACACTGCCACTTAATGGGCTGGCCGGTGTCGAGGTGTTCAATACTACTTGCATGTGGTACGGCCGGGGGGAATCGTCGGTGCACTGGGATGACTGGATGAATCTGATCGACAGGCCGCTACCGACGCTCGGCAACGATGATTCACACGCCAGAGAGCAGGACAATCGGGATACCTATCAGGGCTGGAATATGGTGCGGGTCAAAGAACGCTCGGCCAAAGCGATTATATACGCGCTGGAACACGGCAGCGCCTATGCCAGTACAGGCCCCGAGATCCATGATATTCAGCTCAAGCGCGTGGACGACCCAGGTGATGACAAACAGGTAGTCGAAGCAACCGTCCGATGCTCGGAAGCCCGGCGTATATTTGCCGTATGCGATACCCACGGCAACCAGTATGTTACGGATGGCACGTTCGAAGAAGCAACGTTTACGCTTCGTCCCAATGCCCGATGGGTTCGGTTCGAGATCATAGGCCCGGATGGTTCCAAAGCCTGGTCGAATCCGTTTGATTTGAAAAAAATAGGAAGATAATAAAACTGTACTGCGTTCCGAGTTCCTAGAGCATCCCGGCGGAAATAATAAGACATTTCTCAGGGCAATAATGGATGGAAGGTTCCCTCTGGGAACGCTTCGAGCACTACGTGGTTCCCGCCTAAAGCCTACGGGAAAGACAGTCTTTGTTGAAATGTAGCAATCCTTCCGCCGACGTGCACTAGTGTAAGGCGGCACTCTACTCGGAACTTGGAACTTTAATCTCGGAACTATATTTACCATGCTCAGCTTTATCAAAACACCTTATTTACAGTGGCCCACGCGAGATGCCGTGACGATTATGTGGGAAACCTCATCGGAAGCAACGGGGGAGGTGACCTATTATGCAACCGAAAGGGTACACGCTACAGGAACCGGTCGCTTCGAAAGCGTGGTCGTCTCAGAGCGCATGGTCAGAGAAAATAGCCGTCCCCGATGTATCCATACCGTCACCCTCGACGGTCTTTTGTCTGGCTCATCCTACCACTATCAGGTGCGGTCGGATAACGACCGGGGAGGGCATTGCGAAAGTGCATCGCATCCGTTTCGAACGGGACCGGAGGAACACACCCCGTTTTCGTTCGCGGTGACCAGCGAGACCGGGGGGACCTGCAGCGATGATAACAACCGGGAGATATTCACGCAGATCGCCCGGTACCGGCCTGATTTTCTTTTAATGGTCGGAGATGCTGTTTGTCATGGTAAGAAGTACAGCGATTGGAACCGGTTTTTTTTTGATCCGGGGAAACATGTGCTGGCCCGGACGCCATTTTTTCTGGTTCCCGGCAATCATGAAGAAAACGCCTCATGGTACTATGACCTGGTCGCCTATCCGGAGCCAAAAAATTACTATGCTTTTCGGTACGGGAATACCCATTTCATCGGACTGGACAGCACAGCCATCGTTACCTATCAGGATGGCAAGCCTCACCTGAACGAGAAGGGCTTCGGTCCGGGTGAGCCCCAGTATGATTTTCTGATTCGAGAACTGTCCTCATCCAATGATGCGGCATGGAAGGTCGTTTTTTTTCACTACCCGCCCTACGTTTCCGCCGATTATCAGGTCGATGAAATGCGCATCCTCTGTCCGATATTGGAACAGTACGGTGTAGATGTGGTTTTTAATTCTCATACGATCGTCTACGAACGCAGCCATCCCTTGCGTAACAATGGATTGGATTTGATGAAAGGGATCGTCTACATCGTGGCCGGCGGAGCCGGGGCATGCCCACAGTGGTTTCACCACACCCGCGCCTGGCACACGGCGCATGCGGTCGCCGTACCTCATATGGTGCAGGTTTCCATAGCCGGCACTCGTCTGGAAATGCATGCGATAGACTATGAAGGCCGCCTATTTGACCAGATGATCATCGACAAATCCAACCGGCCGACGGTAATGTAGATTTTTGAATTATGATTTTTGAATGATGATTTATAGTACACGATCATTAAGATATATTTGTCGTGTACTATGATTATGATTTTTGAACTGTGTAGCTTCGTAGCATACTCAATCACCAAAAAGCACAGCGAACGAAGCGCATTTCAATAATGCCTCGAAGAGGCGCTCATCACTTTCGATGACGCGCAGCGGCATCCATCACCAAATCACCATTTCCCATGTGGTCTTATTTCCTTCGGCGTCTGGGTTACACGGTTATTCTGCTGTGGCTGATCTCTGTCACCTCTTTTATTATTATTCAACTGCCGCCGGGGGATTACATTACCTCGTATATTCGCCAGTTGGAAGCCAGTGGTCAGCCGGTGGATCAGTCCGAGATCGAGGCGTTGATACGCCAGTATGGGCTGGATCTGTCGCCGGTCCAGCAATATTTTAAATGGATGGGTGGTATGATCCGGGGCGATTTCGGGCGGTCGCTCCAATGGTCCAGGCCGGTGAGCGATCTGATTGGTGAACGAATGATGCTGACGGTCGTGATGAACCTGGCGACGCTCCTGTTTACGTATCTGACAGCGATTGCCATCGGGATCTATTCCGCGACGCATCAATATTCCATTGGTGATTACTGTTTTACGGTGTTCGGTTTTATCGGTCTGGCCGTTCCTAACTTCCTGCTGGCGCTGATACTGATGGTCTTTTTTTACAGTGTCTTCGGAGTTAGTATCGGCGGACTCTTTTCTCCCGAATATGCTCTGGCACCCTGGAGCTGGGGCAAGGTCGTCGATTTATTCAAACATTTACCTATTCCGATCATCATCATTGGGACGTCCGGTACAGCCGGGATCATACGTGTCATGCGCGGCGCGCTGCTGGATGAACTGCGTAAACAATACGTGGTCACAGCCCGCACCAAGGGGATTTCGGAACGAAAACTGTTGTTTAAATATCCGGTGCGCGTGGCAGTCAACCCGGTCGTCAGTACGGTGGGCTGGGTGTTGCCCGGTCTGGTCTCCGGCGGCGCCATTACCGCTATAGTTTTGAGCCTGCCGACGGTAGGGCCTCTCCTGTTCAGAGCCCTGTTGAGCGAAGACATGTATCTGGCCGGCACGCTGATCCTGTTGCTCAGTGGTCTGACCATCATCGGGACGTTCATCTCGGATATGCTGCTGGTGATCCTCGATCCGCGGATACGGATGGAGAAGAGCATTTAAATCTTTCACTTTGTGCGGCACACTTTTCCATCTCTGATTCTCACGTTTCAAGTCACCAATGCCTTTACTCGCTTCCATCTTTTCCGGTCTGCTACTGGCTCTGATTCTGCGTTTTCCCGCTATAAGCTGGCTGGCCGTATTGACACTCGTACCGCTTCTGATCGTTCTACTGCGCGGCGGTCTGTCTCTCAAGTACGCCCTGCTTTTCGGATGGTTGACTGGCCTCATCGGCTATGGGTTTCACTTTTCGTATGTGGTTAGTGCGATTCATATCGGCGTGTTTCTGGCTGCGCTG
>Ga0066376_10002554_pt1 | contig 16895 bp, 12 predicted proteins | sample Knorr_S15_td_Bot_FD_77009 | JGI IMG/M metagenome (GOLD analysis project Ga0066376, IMG submission 77009) | Marine microbial communities from Southern Atlantic Ocean transect - Knorr_S15_td_Bottom_ad_5009_LV_A | ecosystem: Environmental > Aquatic > Marine > Oceanic | place: Southern Atlantic... | reverse complement strand
TGGACTAGGATCCGTGTATTTTCATCAACTAAGATGCCCATTTAGGCTCTCACAATTGAAAATTAATTCCCGAATATTCTCGTGGATTAGTTGTCTCAACGACCACCCGGCTTAAGCAATTGCCCGATAAAGAGTCGAGGCGCAGTTAGTTAAAGCTAATTTACTTGGATGCGGTGATGGCTTCGGCCGCCTCGCTGATGGTGTTTGCGAAGGTTACCGGAAGCCCTGATTCCCTTAGGATTTGTTTCCCTTCATCCACATTGGTGCCCAACATTCGGACAACCAACGGTATGCTCGATTTCTTGTTCCCGTAGGCCAGAACGATTCCCCTTGCGGCGATGTCGCAACGAAGGATTCCGCCGAATATATTTACCAATACCTGTTTCACCTTGGGGTCGGAGAGGATAATCTCCACTGCGCTTGCCACTTTTTCGTCAGTGGCTCCGCCGCCCACATCCAAAAAATTGGCGGGCGACGCTCCGGCGTTGTTGGCGGCATCCAACGTTGCCATGGCCAGGCCAGCGCCGTTTACCAAGCAACCTACGTCGCCGTCCAGATTAACGTAGGAAATATCCAAATCAGCCGCTTGGGCCTCTAGTTTGTCCTCTTGGGTCACGTCCCGCAGTTCCCGAAGATTGGCATGGCGAAAGAGAGAGTCGTCTTCCAGTGTTATCTTTGCGTCCAGGGCCACTATGTCGCCGCCGACGGTAGCTATTAATGGGTTGATCTCCACCAGGCTACAATCGTTCTCGGTGAACAAGCGGTAAAACGCAGCGATTGCTTGACCTGCGTCCCGCGCCAACTCGCTGCTAAAGCCCAATTTTGCTACCAAACGACGGGTCTGGTAGGGCATCAGTCCCAGAGTTGGGTCGATGGGCTCGGAGTGTATATCTTCAGGGTTAGAAGCAGCTACCTCTTCGATATCCATGCCGCCCTTGGCGCTGACCAAGATTACCGGCCCCCTAAAGGACGAATCCACAGTGATGGCAAGGTAGGACTCATGGACGATTTCGGCCAATGCCTCCACCAACAATTCGTTTACAGGCACTCCTTGGGCATCGGTCTGGCGGGTGACCAAATTCTTTCCCAACATCCCTCTGGCCTCATCCTCGGCCTCGCTGGGAGAGCGAACGACCTTGACGCCGCCAGCATTGCCTCGGCCTCCCGCATGAACCTGAGCCTTCAAGACGGCTTGACCGCCCATATCCGCCGTGGCGGAACTCGCTTCTTGAGGCGTCTTGACGACCTTGCTGTTTGGCACCTTAACGCCGTAACGGGCGAAAATCTCTTTGGATTGATATTCGTGAATCTTCATTAGAACCTTTGGTGAGCCCTTAGTAAGCCTTTGGCCTCAAGTGAAATCCGGCGGGGCGTTTTACCCTTGGCACCGGCGACTCCGTAAAATGTAGGCGATTTTCCGCCCCCAGTCAACGAGGGAGGCCGCCCGATCGGTGGACAAACCTAGCTCGGCAGAGCATAATCCGTCCGCTGCTCAACTCTTGGGCCCATCCTGTGTCGATTGCCAGAGACGGAACCTGGAGCCAACCACGGAGAGCACATTCTCGGAGATTGCACCAGGGGAGCAGCCACAAGAAGAGATTCAACGAAAGTTCGCACAGCTTAGACAAAACATTTCGCCAGGAGGTCGAATATGGCATCCAATGTCCGGTACAGCAAGGTCATAGAATTGTTGGAACAAGATAAGCCAGTTTTTTGTTCAGGTTTGGTTTGGAACGGCAACCTGGACGACCTGACGTTTGTGGCTGACTCGGATTACGACATGGTAATAATCGAGATGGAGCACCAAGGCTTTGATTTAAACGACCTGAGAACCTCTTTGCAGTTCCTGCTAAGCCGAAAGAAGCTGGCGGAGAACGGCACACTCCAAGCGGACCCCGTCCCCTTTGTGCGCATCCCGCCCAATACCAGCGAACGGAACCAATGGGTGATGAAGCAGGCGCTGGACACTGGGGTTTACGGCTTGGTATTGCCCCACTTGAACAACGTGGCCGACGCTCAAGCGGCTGTGCAGGCGGCCCGCTACCCCCAAGTACCCGGTGTCGCCGACTTCGAGCCAAAAGGTGAAAGGGGTTGGTGGTACCGCATCGCACCCCGATATTGGGGAATGACTCCCGCCGAGTACTATGACGCCGCCGATTTGTGGCCGCTGGACCCCAACGGAAACATGCTGCTCATTGGGATAATAGAGGAGCCGGATGGCGTCAAGAATCTTCCGGACATTCTCCGGGAGGTCAAGGGCATCGGAGCCATCTGGGCAGGCCCCGGGGATATGTCCGTGTCCATGGGTCACAAGGGGAATGCCAGCCATCCCGATGTTCAAGCTAACCTGCTAAAGATTCTTGCGGACTGCAAGAATGCTGGCGTTCCTTGCGCCACTGGGGCCACTGCTGCGGAGGTGCCCATGAGATTGGAACAGGGCTTCCGGATAATAATCACTTCGCCGGAGAAGAACACTCAAGGGTTGTCGGAGGGCAGGCGCATCGCTGGCCGCTAAAGAGCCAAATCAGCCAGACAAGCCGCCAAGATCAAGAGTGCCAACAGAAAACCCCCAGACCTTTCTTAAAGGTCTGGGGGTTTATTATCAAGCCAACTATCGCTGCTGCCTAGGGCGCAGCACCTGGACTCGCTCCGGAGCTGTCTAGGAACCGGAACAAATCTGCATCAGCAGAGAGTATCACCGTGGTTCCTGTATTCAGAATGCGCTGGTAAGCTTCCAAGCTACGGCGGAAGGAGAAGAACTCTGGGTCCTGTTCCAGGGACTCGGCCAATATGCGGATGGCATCCGCTTCGCCTTCACCCCTTAGCAAGTTGCTCGCTTTGTCGGCATCGGCCAGAATCACTTCGCGTGTTTTATTGGCCTCAGCACGAATCACCAGGTCCTGCTCATCACCCTCGGCGCGGAACTTGGTGGCGATTCGGTTACGCTCGGCACGCATTCTGGTGAATATGCTGGGGGTAACCGAGTCGGGGAAGTCCGCCCTCTTGATTCTGACGTCGATGATTTCTATGCCTAAAGGATCATCTCTTTCGACGAAGAACTGGAGAGTAAAACTATCACCTTCACTGGCCGTTTCTCCATCTTGCACCTCCAGAGTTACCGTGCGGGTGGCCGGCGACCAGAGTTTCACCACTATGTCGAACCCTTCTATCTCACTTTCCAATCCGCTAACGACCCTAATGTCGGAGGTATCCGCTCCGGTTTTAAGGTCGCTGTCCCGGTCTAGATTGTCTCTGTCCAGAATCAACTGTGGCAACGTCACGTTAAATGTCTCGCCGCCTGCCATATCAGATGGCACCAAGTCCGAACGGGTAGTCTCGCTGGCGATTACCCGCAACCGCACGCCTTCCAGCACCTCGGCCAACAGGGCGGTCCGAGTTTCGGTGCTTTCGAACACGGCCAGACCCTCCTCGTCTTCAAGAGGAATCCCATCAATCACGATGGCCCTGGCTCCAATGATTTCGGGACGGGTGCGCAGAGCGATTTGCTCCCTCAGGGTGGAGTTTACGATGTCGCCCAGTCGGCTGAAAGCGTTCTCTTCGGAGATTAAGGTCTTCCGAAACTGGACCGGGTCCAAGATTCGGTAGCGGGCATAAGAGTCAATCACCAAGTTTTCTTTCTTGGAATCCCGCATGGACTCGGGGTCCGCGTCGATACGCAGCAGACGCCGGTCAAAACGGACAACGGTGTCCACGAAGGGCACTTTGGCTCTTAGGCCTGCTGTTCGGTGCACGGATTTCACGTCACCGAATCGGGTCACCAGCACTTGCTCCGTCTCATCAACCCTATATAAGGTCTGACTGAGGACTATTAAGCCGATGATGACTAAGACGCCAACTATAATCAGTTTTGTCATTGAGGCCTCGCTGTGTTAATTAGGAACGCTAATCAGAAAGAACCGGGGAGTAATCGAATCCACCGATGACCCCAATGTTCTTATTTCGTTTGGTCTATCGTTATGGCCGTGGCCCAACCGGTATGGGTGTGATGTTGCCTTGGCCACCCAAAATCAACACCGACTCGGCTTCCGGTGACACGATAATCTTGTTTATCCCCGGTAGAATCTCCTCCATGGCCTCCAAATAGAGGCGCTGACGGGTAACTTGTTTGGACGAGTCGCTTTTGGCATATTCATTAAGCACGGTGCTAAACCGTTCAGCTTCACCCTCGGCCCTAGCTACCCTGGCTGCCTTGAATGCCTCGGCCTCTCTGATGATTCGTTGAGCATCACCCTGAGCCCTGGGGATTATGTCGTTTTCAAATGACCGTGCTTGGTTGATTTTTGTGTCCTTCTCCTGTCGTGCTCGCAGCACATCATCGAAGGCATCGCGAACTTCCTCAGGCGCTTTCACGTCCTGTAGCTGGATGTTCAGTATATTGATTCCCGTGCCATAGCTGTCCAGGATTTGTTGGAGTTTATCCTGGGTGGCCGTCTGAACTTCTTCCCTCTTTTCGGTCAGAACATCGTCGATGGAGCGCTGCCCAACTACCAGGCGTAGCGCCGCCTCCGAAGCGTCCTTCAGCGTTCGGCCATCCGGTTCGCCCGGCGCAATGTCTCGCCCCAGTTCCCCCGGGTCATCCACCCGGAAGAGGAAATCTATGATGTTGCTGATGTTGTATTGAACCACCATCCGCACATCCACGATGTTCAGGTCTCCGCTAATCATCAAGGCTTCCACCGGCACTGCCGCATCAGCAACCCCCTGCTGCCCACGGAATCCCAATTGCATGCTACGGGTCTCCGATGTCAGAACGGTGTCCTTGCTACCCACGGGGCCGGGCCACCACCAATGAAGCCCGGTTTCGGATACCGGGGCTTCGCGCACCTCGCCGAACAGGCGCAATGCCGCCTGCTCACCTGGGCTGATTGTGTATACGCCGGTCGCCAGCCAGATTACCAAGATTAACGCCACTACACCGGCGACGAGCAGCCCAATGCCGCCGCTGCCCAGCTTCTGGCCTATGGGACCAAGGGCTTCTTTGATACGCCCTAAAATCTGCTCCAAGTCGAATTCCGGCTGCCGGGGTCCTCCCTGTGGAAAAGCCATATTTATGCGTCCTTATATCCGGATATATTTCCAGGTCAATTTCGCATCGACGCAATCTCGAACAATCGGTTCCGTCGAGCAAGCAATATATAAATGAGTGGGAATTAAATCATGTGCCAGCAATCAGGGGTAAGCGGTCAATTCGCCCTTTGGATTCTACCATTACTCACTTGCCCAAACTACCATAGCACAAACCAACACGGTCAAGTTTCCGAATCGATAAGCTGGACAGGCGTTCTGAGTTTCTGGGAATCTGTTATTCTATTGCCTCGGGCATCCGGTGCCATCGGATTTCCCGGAGCCACATCAACCCAAACCAAGTTAGTACCACAAAAAAACGGCTACAGCGGATTGCTTAGTCAAATTTGCCACTGCTGGTTCATCAAGCAGCACTACCCAATAAAATTAGCCAGTAACGTTACCCATATTACGGATTATCCAGCCAAAGGGTTTGGATGCAATTGAGCCGGTGGAGGATGCGACGCATGGCGGAGAATGGAGCAGAAAACGGGGTCGACACTGGCCTGCAGATAACTTCGGGAGCGGATATGACCCGAATCCAAGTAGCTTGCGAACATCAGCAGGGTTTGATTTATGTTGTGCCCGCAGAGCGTAGTTGGGTTTGCAACAGCGAAACATTGCCTGCTCATGCGTTAGCGGGGTTCTTCAGAGAGCTGGTTGCCTTGCAAAACTCCTCGGTGGGCGATCTGATGCGGCAATGGGGAATCTATTACCGGCAACTGCCCCGTACCGAGGCATCTGCGGAATCAACCGAGGATCCAGTCACCGGCTGACGTAGCCTAATCCCGGACTTCGGCACATGCGTTCTAAAGCACTTGTGTTCCGGCAGCGCTAGCTGTCGTCGTCTCCCACCGACGATGTCGGCAGCGGGCCGCTTTGGCTAGTGGGCAACGCGTGCGACGGCGTGGGCTGGAAGGGCGGCATCGACGGCTCAGGTACGTAGGGCGGCGTCACAGGTGGCACAGCCGGCGTCCCAGGCTCAACCTCCGGGCCGCTTCCTGGTTCTTCATCATTTAGAAGAGTACCCAGATAATCCCCTGAAACTGTCTCGTTGACGATTAGGTACTCGGCCAACCGGACCAATTTTGTTTTGTGAGTTACCAGGATTTCTTGAGCCCGGCGATAAGACACGACAATCATTTCTTTAACTTCGACGTCAATTTCTTCCGCGACTTTGTCCCCGTAATCCCTTTCTTCGCTCAACTCCCGGCCCAAGAAAACCAATTCTTCCCGTTTGCCGAAGGTGCGAGGCCCGAGAGCCTCGCTCATCCCATAGCGCTTAATCATGCCCAAAGCAATCTTGGTAGCCCGCTCCAAGTCGTTGCTGGCGCCAGTCGTTACCTCATCGAAGATCAGTTGCTCGGCAACCCGGCCACCCATAGTAACCACCATCATGTCCAAGAACTGGTTCTTGGTCCAGAGGTACCGGTCTTCATCGGGTAGCAACGAAGTATGGCCGCCCATATTGCCCCGGGACACGATGGAAATCTTGTGCACTCGGTCAGCATGGGGCAAAGTCCAAGCCGCAAGAGCATGACCCGCCTCGTGATAGGCCGTCATTTCCTTCTCTCTGGGATTGATTACACGGCTTTTTCTTTCGGGGCCAGCGATGATTCGCTCCACCGCTTCCTCGAATTCCTCCATAAAGATGGCTTTCTTGTTTGCTCTGGCTGCCAGAAGGGCAGCTTCGTTTATAAGATTGGAAAGATCCGCGCCGCTGAATCCGGGCGTTTCTTTGGCCAGAGTTTCCAATTTTACCTCCGGCGCGATGGGTTTCCCGGCTGAGTGAACCTTTAGTATGGCGGTCCTTCCCACGACGTCGGGCAAATCCAAGGTCACGCGACGGTCAAAACGGCCTGGCCGCAGCAATGCAGGATCGAGGATGTCGGGCCGGTTGGTGGCGGCCAGAACAATGATATTGGTATTGGTCTCGAAACCGTCCATCTCCACCAGAATCTGGTTTAGAGTTTGCTCACGCTCGTCATGTCCGCCGCCAAGGCCAGCGCCGCGGTGCCTTCCCACAGCGTCGATCTCGTCGACAAATACGATACAAGGCGCATTGCGTTTGGCTTGGTCGAATAAATCTCTGACTCGAGCCGCACCCACTCCCACAAACATCTCGACAAATTCGCTGCCGCTGATGTGGAAGAAGGGGACCCCCGCTTCCCCGGCCACTGCCCGGGCCAGAAGCGTCTTGCCAGTTCCCGGTTGCCCCACCAATAGGATTCCCTTGGGTATGCGGGCACCCAGTGAGAGGAAGCGCTCCGGGTACTTTAGGAATTCAACTACTTCTTCAAGCTCGTTCTTGGCCTCTTCGACGCCAGCCACGTCGGCAAATGTCACCCCAGGCTTGTTCAAGGGCATCATTCGGGCCCGGCTCTTGCCAAAGCTCATCGTTTGATTATTGCTGCCCTGAGCCTGACGCATCATGAATAGAATCAAGCCGCCGAAGAAAATCAGAGGTAGGAAATTCATCATCAGGCCGAAGAAACTGCTCAGGCCGCTGGAGCCTTTGAAAGAAACCTCGACTCCGCTGGGCGGTCCCACCTGAACACCGCTGTCAATTAACAGAGTGACAATATCGGTGTCGTCGCCGATTCGACTGACGAAACTCTCCGTCGCGCCTCTGGACACTGACTTGGGGAAGACGGTCAGCTTGTTGCCATCTACGTCAATCTCGCGGAGTTCGCCACTTTTGGCCATAGCTATTACCGTGGTCAGCGACTCTTCACTCCTACTGCTAAATCCAGGCAGCATTGTATAGAAAATGACAATGACACCGATAATTACCAAGAGATAAACGAAGCTATTTCGCATCCACCGGTTGCTGCCCATTCTTGCCCCTTGCCATGTCGTTAGTCGCACTCGGCGCGCACAACCCACCGTGTCTATATCTTAACGGAGCGCCCCTGAAATTGCAAAACAAAATACGATAAATGCCAAGCAGGGTTCCTGCTATCACGGCTCAACCCGGTTGGGTGCGCTAAGGGCCCAAAGCACGAATTACCGTCCCTCGGCTGTTCCCCTAGCGCTTCCGAAGGTGATACGTTGGTAATACGTGGTTCTCCAGGATTCGTATTTCCCATTCATTTTCATTACCATATATGGTGCGCCTCAGTCTTGGGTGTTCAGATTGACCTAGTTGACTTATATGCAAATACTTGGATGCAAGTTTCGTTGATTTGATATAAAGTCCGACTCCGTAGGTTGTGCGTTGGACTTTGCTTTACTCCAAATTTGGGTCTTGCGTTCCTAGTACCGCATCCTTTTGCGCATCGCCCGCATCTTAATCTCGCACCGTCTCACAGGCTTGGTCCAGGAGTATATTTGAGATAATGCCGACATACGCGGACTAGAGCCAGAACGGGTCATTCAATCGGCGGGGCGACGCCGGAACATTTGGCGAATTTTTTATAAACGAAAGGGGGATTACAAGATGGCGGATTATGCGAATCCAGGTTCACTGGTGAGCACCGACTGGGTGGCCGAGCATGGTAACGACGCCAATGTCCGTTTGGTGGAAGTGGACGTCGACACAGCGGCATACGAACAGGGACACATCGCTGGCGCCGTGGGGTGGAACTGGCAGTCTCAACTTCAACAAACCCTACAAAGAGACGTAATCAGCCAAGAGGGCTTGGAAAAGCTTCTGGGCAGCGCTGGCATCAGCAACGACTCAACGGTCATTCTTTACGGCGACAACAACAACTGGTTTGCTGCTTGGGCCTTCTGGCAGTTGAAGATGTATGGTCATCAGGACGTTAAATTGATGAACGGCGGCCGGATCAAATGGGCAGCAGAGAACCGGCCCCTGACCACCGACGTTCCCAACCCTGCGGCTGCTTCGTACAAAGCCAGCAGCCCCGACCAGAGCATCCGAGCCTACCGCGACCAAGTGCTCAGCGCAGTGGCCGCGGGCAATGTGGCCTTGGTGGACGTTCGGGCTCCGGCGGAATACAGTGGTGAGCTCTTGGCCCCCGCTAACCTGCCTCAAGAGGGCTCACAACGGGGCGGACATATCCCTGGGGCGGCCAACATCCCTTGGGGCCAAGCAGTCAACGAAGACGGTACGTTCAAATCCGCAGACGACTTGGCGGCGCTCTACGGAGGCAAAGGAATCGACGGCTCCAAAGAAACCATCGCCTATTGCCGTATCGGTGAGCGTTCCTCCCACACATGGTTCGTTTTGACCCAGTTGCTGGGACACAAGAACGTACGCAACTATGACGGTTCCTGGACCGAGTGGGGCAGCATCGTGGGAGCGCCCATAGAGAAACCCTAGCAAATCTAGCCCCAGTAGATTGGCAAAAGAATCGGTAAGGTGGAGCGGCATGAAAATGCTGGTCCACCTTTTTTGCGCATCAATCTTATGGGACTAGATTACGAGTAACCACCAAACTGATTTGGACAATTTTGCGTTCGGTCTGCCAGTTCACAAATTTGAAACAACCGGGTGCTAATCTATTATTATTAAGCCGGTATTGTGAAGCCGGATTGGCGAGAAATCCCGCCTGGTAATAGTCCAAAATTTGCGCGGATTTGACCAGCCCTGCGGATTCTAGGTATTATTCGCCCACCAAGAGTTGCTTGGACACGCAGACTCTGGTCAATTAATTACAGTCTTAAACAGGATTTCCAAGAGAGGACGAAAAGCAATGAGTTACAAAGCTGAATACATATGGGTTGACGGTCAAAAACCCACCGCCAAATTGCGCTCTAAGGGCAAGGTTGTGCCCGACGGAGAAGAGCCGCCCATCTGGGCTTTTGATGGTTCCAGCACCAATCAGGCCACCGGCGATAACTCTGACTGCGTCCTGAGACCGGTTTTTACTTGCCCGGACCCCATACGCAAGGGAGACCATAAACTGGTGATGTGTGAGGTCCTCCTGACCGACATGAGCCCTCATCCATCCAACACCAGAGCCGGTTGCGAAGCATCATCGAAAAAATACGCCAACCACGATATGTGGTTCGGCATCGAACAAGAATACACCTACTTCGACGGCGTAAAACCGCTGGGCTGGCCGGACAATGGGTTCCCGGCGCCCCAAGGCGGCTACTACTGCGGCGTGGGCTCTGATGAAGTGTTCGGACGCCCCATCGTGGAGGCTCACCTTGATGCCTGCATGTACGCCGGATTGGCCATCGCCGGTATCAACGGTGAAGTGATGCCCGGTCAGTGGGAATTCCAAATCGGAGCGATAGGGACTCCCGCCGTGGCCGACCACCTATGGATCGCCCGCTGGCTGCTATACCGGATAGGCGAGGAATTCCACGTCAGCGCCACCCTCGACCCCAAGCCGGTCAGGGGTGATTGGAACGGCGCCGGCGCCCACACCAATTTCTCTACCGTTGAGATGAGGAACAACTACGACGCTTGCGTGGCCGCTGCGGAGGCTTTGGGGACCAGGGCTGAGCTGCACATCGCCAATTACGGTGATCGGATAGAAGAGAGATTGACCGGTGAGCACGAGACCTGCTCCTACAAGGAATTCAGATACGGGATTTCGGACAGGGGCGCATCGGTAAGAATTCCCTGGCAGGTGGCACGGGACCAGAAAGGCTATATCGAAGACCGCCGCCCAAATGCCAACTGCGACCCATACACAGTGACCAGACTGATTCTGGACACCGTATGCGGAGCAGAGGCCCAATAAAGCAAGCCTTGATCTCGGTTCACAGGACATGATCTCGGGTGACACGCCCTGATCTCGTTTCAATAAAATAAGGTCGGCTAGCATCCGAAGGCAATGGAAAATGGGCGCTGTCTGCCGAAAGCGGGCAGCGCTTTTTGTTCCCCGGCCAGCCCGTATTATCCTGGTCACCGGTACTCTTTTGTCAAAAGAAAACCAAGTTTAAGTCAATTAAAACCGCCGATATCCGCTCTAACTCGATTAGGCTGGGGATATCGATTAACACTGGGCATCCGGAGGAAACAAAATGGCGCAAAATGGGGCTAATGAACAGCCGGAGGGCCGCGATGCGGAACGGGAATTTGTTCTGCGCAGTGCCCAGGAAAACGACGTTAAGTTCGTGCGATTGTGGTTCACCGATATTCTGGGCAATCTGAAAGGATTTGCTATTTCCGTTGACGACCTAGAAGACGCCATCGAGCAAGGGGTTGGTTTTGACGGCTCATCCATTGAGGGATTCGCACGGATAGACGAAAGCGACATGCGCGCTTTTCCTGATCCCACTACCTTCACTGTGTTACCTTGGCGACCCCGGCAAAACTCGGTGGCCCGCATGTTCTGCGATATCCGCACTCCGGCAGGCGATTCCTTCATCGGCGACCCTCGTTACGCTCTCAAGCGAAACTTGGAGCGATTAGCCAAATCCGGCCTTACCTACTACGTAGGGCCCGAACTGGAATTTTTCTACTTCAAAGACGCCAACTCTCTAGAACTTTTGGACCAGAGTGGCTACTTCGATCAACTGTCCAGCCAGCCAGCCGGCGACCTGCGCCGGGATACGGTGCTGAATCTGGCTGAGATGGGAATACCGGTCAAGTACTCCCACCACGAAGCGGCCCACAGCCAGCACGAGATTGACCTGCAATACACCGATGCTTTGACCATGGCGGACAGTGTCATGACCGCCAAATTAGTGATTAAGGAATTGGCACAAGGGCGAGGCGCTTATGCGTCATTCATGCCCAAACCGATGTCCGGCAAGAACGGATCGGGGATGCACACCCACCAGTCTTTGTTCCGGGGCAATCAAAATGCCTTCTTTGATTCGGACGAAGAGCATAACCTGTCCATCATCGGCAAGCGATTCATCGCCGGGTTGCTCCGCCATGCGCCCGAAATAACTCTGGTCACCAACCAGTGGGTCAACTCTTACAAACGTTTGGTGCCGGGCTTTGAAGCGCCCGTCTACATCTCTTGGGCCCACGTAAACCGCTCAGACCTGGTTAGGGTTCCCGCATATAAGCCGGGATATGAGAGTTCAGTCAGGATTGAGTACCGGGCACCAGACTCTGCGTGCAATCCTTACCTGGCATTCAGTGCCATGCTGGCGGCCGGGCTCAAAGGCATCGAAGAAGAATATCCCGTTCCGCCGCCGGTCGAAGGGAATGTGGCATCCATGTCCCCAGAAGAGAGGCAAGCCAGAGGAATCAAGACCCTGCCCGGTAGTCTGGGGGAGGCTATCTCTCTGGCCGAAGAAAGTGAGATTTTAAGAGAAGCCTTGGGCGAGCACGTCCTGAATAGTGTCATTCGCAACAAGAAGCTCGAATGGGAAGAGTTTCGCGCCACTGTGACAGATTACGAGGTTGCTCGATACCTGCCCACGCTATGAGAAATCTGCTTGTGGCTGCGGTCAAGACGAGCCCGCAGCTAACTTGAGGGGTAAACGAGTAGCCAGGCAAAGAGAGCTATATCACCCGATTGCCACAGCCTGACCCTGCTCCATTGACTCATACGCCTTGAGAACCACCACCAAAGCGCCTATGCCAGCAGCTCCCGAAGTTATCGGTTCACGGTGTTCTTGGATGCTGTCCCGAAATTCCCGCACCATAGGCACCAAGCCTTGATTGTCGTTTTCAAACCTCAGAATCTGCTCACCGCCTCGGTTGGCAAGCTTTAGCCGGGGCGCGCCCAACTCGAAATAAATCTGCCCCTCAGTCCCGGAGATGGAAACCCATGGAGGAGCCGGGTACTTGGCTGCGGTCCAAGAATGATTAATAACTCCTACCACTCCGTCCGGCGTCCTAGTCATCACCACCGCACCGTCCTCACCGCCGCCGCCGGGCAACGCGTGGGGCAATGATGAAGCGAACACGGTATCGGGCATGCCTGTTAGGTAAATCAGCAAGTCAGCCTTGTGAATCCCACCGTCTATCAGCACGCCACCACCGTTCTCCTCTAGGTTGTCACGCCACATCGCCGGTTGGAAATAGGCCTCTTCCTGAAGTTGTATCATTCGAAGCTCGCCGATAGCCCCGTCGGCAATCAGGGTTTTCGCCTTACGGACCGCCGACATAAACCGGTAGTTTTCAGCCACCATGAGAGTGACGCCAGATCTCCTGGCTTGGGTCAGCATCTCCTGACTCTCGGCCAGATTGCGCGCCATGGGCTTTTCAACCAGGATGTGTTTTCCCGCGCGGGCCGCAATCAGAGAATGCTCCATGTGCAAGTGATGAGGGGTACACAGGTACATAGCGCCGATTCTTGGGTCGGCTGCCGCCGCACGGTAAGAACCGAAGGCATCCAAACCATCGAACTTTCGCGCATAGCTCTGTGCCTTCTGGGCGTCTCGGCTGGCGAAATAGAGGTCAACTTCAGACCTTAAGGGCGCCATTGCTTTTGCGAAGATTCCGGCGAACTCACCGCAACCTACAACGCACAATGCCAATTTCAAAGTTTAATCTCCACCGCGTATGAATTCTCACGGGCCATGCAAGACAGGGCCTTTAATTTCAGTCAGGCTTAGTCGCCGAGTGGTTTCCGGGATCACCTGCCTTGATCAGTTACCAGACTCAGTCAGCGGGCTCAACAGACAAGGAATAAGTGGCTTCAATGCGAGTCTTGGGGGCCAATGCCGCTACGGCAACCACCAATCGCTCCCCGGTTCGGGGAGCGACCACTAATACCTCGCCTACATTGGCTTTATCCAAATTCATTTGGGTCACCGAATTCTCTTCGTCTGAGCCTAATTCCTGTGAGCGTATGACCTGGACTATATAATCTTGTTTTACCCTGTTGCTGATGGGCAGGAAGCCGTCGGCCTGCCAGCCTTCAACGCTTTCCAGCGAATCCACGAATCCGATTTCCGGTATGGAAATCCCCCTCAGGCAGATTCCGGACCCATTAACGGCATCGTCGGTGATGTGCTGAAATCGCAACTGGATTTCCTGTCCGGCATAGAGTGACAGGTCAATTCTCTCGTTGATCCAACCCTTACTGTCCCCAGTATATCCTTCTCCAAAGTTATTGCCGATGGGGTTTTCAGAACTTGTGGTAGGTGTTTTCAGAATTTCCCATGTTCGACCACCGTTGGTGGAAACCTCAACGTAACCGTAGTCCCAATTCTCTTCCAATTCAAACCATACCTGATAGTTCAAGAAGGCCCGGTCGTGCCTGGATAGGTCCACAGGCCTACTCAACCTAGCGTCTATGGAATCTCCCGAGTTGCCCCACCAGCACCCCGATGAGCCTACATCAACGGGCAAAAGCGCACTTTCGACTTGGCCCTTGAATGTTAAGCGCAACTGCCCATCGTAGTTAATCAGCTTTTGGTCCAATTCGATGTACTCCACCGAGTATTGGGGAATCTGAGATTCAATCTCCGAGAAGTCCCCGATTCTTTGAGTCGGCGCGGTCACCGCTGCCAATTCTCCGTAACCATAGAGCCCTTGGTCTTCGTCCAGAAAGTTGGCCACGGCCCAGTCCCTGAAGATGTCCCGGAAGGTAACCTCATGCCCGGCGGACAACAAATAAGAATCTATGCCAACGATGCCATCTCCAGGTTGCTCCAGCAATCCAATCAGGTCGTTCCGGTCTCCGTAGTGTTCGGAAAGGTAATGCATGAACAGCGACGCAGCGCCGTAGCTGGCCCCGGAACTGAAGGGAGTAAGCGGCCAGTGAACCAACGAGGTCGGCCTTGAAAATGAAAACCGTGTCCGTTTGTTCTGGTCGAATCCGGCGACGGTTACAGCCAATTCCGAGAGTCCCTCATTGATCCAAGTATCTTCCGATGAGTCTGCGTTCCAGTGAATCGCATGTTGCAACTCATGAGCCAGGGTTTCTAAATATAGTGAGGTTCCAACCCGTATGGAGCCGCTATTGATATATATGATTTCTCTAAGATTGCTGAATTTGTTTACCGTTAGCGGGTATTCATCGGCCGAGCTGTAGTATCCCCCCACTCCCGCAAGATTGGCATTCAGTATGTTTAGGTGCGGGTCATTATCTATTCCCGGGGTCCACTCTTGGCCAAAGGTGGTGGTAACCCGCGGGTAAATCTGCTCCTCAAAAACGGTGGCGGCCTTCTCGATGTCCCCCTGTCCGGCAGATTGGCCTTCTTCAAAATACCAGTAGGCGTGAGGGGAAACGTATCGCAATTCGAATTCGCTCTGATAAATCTCCAGTTCGCTCAGGTTTATCAGCCAAAATGTGTCAATTCGCCCCTCAGCATACGTCTCCGCTATAGATACGGCCGGGCCGGAATCCGTCGCTGCCTCTGTCGACGAAAGCTCGTCCGTGAGCCGGTACAGGTCTCGCTCCGGGGCGTCAGGAAGAAATGCGGCGACTGGGGAAAAGGATGAAACGCTGGCTGAAGTGTCGTCGGTCGAGGAACCTTGATTGGCGATTGATGCTACGGGTTTTGCCGGGACGTTGGCCTCTGGGGTGATTGCAGGCTGGTTGATCGTCGTAGAGCCGGACCGGGTGTTGGCGGATTGAGTTGGGAGGGAGGTTGGACCCAATGCGGGCATCGTTCTGGGTTCCACGCTAGGCGTCGACGTAGGCTCCATACTGGGTGTGGCGGTCGTATTGGCGCATGCCAAGGCACCGACGCAAAGCAACGCACCTAATATGAATGTCCGCAAATTCATCTACGCTAGTATTTGCACATAAACCAGTATTTTCAAGAGTCGCGGTTAATAACCAAAATGGTGCCTCGTCGGTTTCATCGCTCATTTTCGCGGTGATTTAGCGGTTGAGGAGGCTCAGGCGCTAGTCTTGCCGGTTAAACTGGCTCATGGCAGCGTCAATGCCATCCTCCAGTATGCTCGCTACGGCCGCCGCCACACGGCCTACGGCCCCTACGACCACAGGTTCTTCCTCGCTGGAAAATTGGCCAAGCACATGAGGAATCGAAGACTCGCCATCTGCTGGAGGGCCGATGCCCACCCGTATTCTGGGGAAATCCTGCGTCCCCAGAACCGAGATGATTGACTTCATGCCGTTGTGACCACCGTCGCTGCCTTGCGCTCGAATCCGCAGACGTCCCAGAGGCAACTCCATTTCGTCGTAGATGACGAGCAGGTCTTGGGGCCGGGCTCTGAACCGGGCCAGCAAATATTCTATTCCCTCACCGCTGCTATTCATGAAAGTCCTGGGTTTCGCCAGAACCACTTCCTCAGCTGAGCGATAGCCTTCCCCCAACACCGCCTTGGCCCGGCGGTCCTTAACGGGTATGTCCCACTCTTTCGCCAGCAAATCCAAGCACCTGAATCCCACGTTGTGCCTGCTGGAGCGAAAGCGCACCCCCGGGTTGCCTAATCCAACAATCAATCGCATATCAGCTGACAATCCCTTGTATGAACCCAACCAACTCGGCAGTCATGGTATTGGAAAGCGCCGAAAGGTCGCTGGCTTGAACGATTTTAAGCAGGTCATCCAAACGCTCGTCCTGCTTTCCCTGCAGGATTTGTTCAACCAGCAAGGCGCTGAGTTGCCGGTTCTTGGCCCCCAAATCCATATCCGTCGCCGCGATCAAGCGGGCCAGTCCGTCCGTGGGCAAGTTGTAGTCCAACGTCAAGCTGCATGAGCCGCACCAAGGAGAAGAATCAAGTTGAATATCCCCTTGGTCCACCATGCACGGCGAAGGCCCCTCTCCCAAGTGATACATGCTGTCCGCCAATCCTGCGCCCACCGGCTCACCCAGTTCCACAACGGTATTCAAAAGCTCCAGGGTTTTTAGTTTCAGCTGGGCCAACTCCAAGTCCCGCGAGTAGACCGGCAACTGGTTGCTCAGGCTCTCGTGATACGCCCGGTAGGCTTCAAGGTAGCGCAGTTTGAAGCCGGCCTCCTCTCTCATCAAAACATCCAGATTGCGACTCCGGGATTCGGCCAAGCCAC
>Ga0066376_10002552_pt1 | contig 16902 bp, 17 predicted proteins | sample Knorr_S15_td_Bot_FD_77009 | JGI IMG/M metagenome (GOLD analysis project Ga0066376, IMG submission 77009) | Marine microbial communities from Southern Atlantic Ocean transect - Knorr_S15_td_Bottom_ad_5009_LV_A | ecosystem: Environmental > Aquatic > Marine > Oceanic | place: Southern Atlantic... | reverse complement strand
CCTTCGATGGTGGTGATTTCCGCCCCGTCCAGGGCCACCGCAAAGGCGATGCAGGACCGCGCCGTCGCGCCGTCGATCATGATCGTGCAGGCGCCGCACACGCCCTGCTCGCAGCCCAGATGGGTCCCGGTCAGCAGCAATTCCTCGCGCAAAAAATCGGCCAGGCTGGTGCGCGGCGCGACTAGTGCCGTCACCGGTTCGCCATTTACGGTGAGATGGATCTGCTTCATGCCAGCCCCGCGATCATGGCGGCGCGCTTGGCCGCGACCAGATGGGTCTGGCGGTCATGGGCGTCGAAGCCCAGCGCGTCGATCGCCGCGATTACCCGCTTGGCGTCGAATTCGCCGTCGATGACGACCGGCTGGGCGTGGGTTGCGCCGATCACGGTCCGCGCCACGCCGGTTTGCGGGTCGAACAGTACGGCGGCCATGGCGTCGGCGAAATCGCCGGCCTTGCGGCAGAATTTGTAATATCCCCAACGCGCCGCCGTGGAGAGCGCCGGGACATGGATCGCGCACAATATCTCGCCGCTCTCCAGCACGGTTTCGAAGGCGCCGGTCACGAAGGCGGCGGCGGGTATGCGGCGTTCCCCCGATGGCCCGGCGATGACGGCCTGCGCGCCCAGCGCGGCCAGCACGCTCACCCAGTCCGCCGCCGGGTCGCCGTGCGCCAGGCTGCCGCCGATGGTGCCCCGGTTGCGCACCGCCCGGTAGGCGATGCCGCCGGCGACCCGGACCAGCACGCCGTGGGTCGGGTCGCGGTGCAGCCCGTCCTCGATCGCGCCATGGGTCACGCAGGCGCCCAGCATGACCCCATCGCCATCGCCGTGCGCGACATCCCGCAGTTCCGCGATGGCGGTTATATCGACCAGTATTTCGGGCCGGGCGAGCCGCAGATTCAGCATCGGACCGAGCGATTGCCCGCCGGCGATCACCCGGCCCGCCGGCCCGGCGTCGCTCAGCATGGCAATCGCGTCCTTCAGGGAATCCGGGCGTTTATAGTCGAACGCGGCCGGCTTCACGACGTGGCCGCCTGGATCAGCGCCAGCAGGCGGCGCGGCGTGATCGGCAGCGCGTTCACTTCCACCCCAAGCCCGCGCAAGGCGTCGTTGATGGCGTTGCCGATGGCGGCGGGCGGCCCGATGGCGCCGCTTTCGCCGATCCCCTTCTGCCCGAATTCGGTATAGGGCGAGGGGGTTTCCATATGAAAAATCCGCAAATCGGGGATTTCCACCGGCCCCGGCAGCAGATAATCCGCCAGGGTCGATGCCAGCGGCTGACCCTGCGCGTCGAACGGCATTTCTTCGTACAAGGCGGTGCCGATGCCCTGCGCAGCACCACCGCAGACCTGGCCATCGACGATCATCGGATTGACCAGCACGCCGCCATCCTCGACCACCACATAGTCGCGGATTTCGACGTGGCCCAGTTCCGGGTCGACCGCCACGACGACGGCATGGGCGGCGTAGCTAAACGTGCCGGTGTCGCGCTCCGGCTTGTAGCCGGCCATCACGTCCAGCCCGCCGGGATCGACATCGCTGGGCAGGTCTTGCGGCCGCAGATACCAGGTGCGGGCGATCTCGGCCAGGCTCACGGAACCGCCGGGGGCGACGACATGGCCGCCTTCGACGCGCACGTCATCCACATCCACCTGCAACATGCTGGCCCCGATCCGGGCGGCGCGCTGGCCCAGCGCCTGACAGGCCCGCGCGACAGCACCGCCCGACATCACCATGCAGCGCGACCCCCAGGTGCCGGTCGAATAGGGCGTGATTTCGGTATCGCCATGCACCAGCCTGACCGCGTCCAAATCGATGCCCAGAACCTCATGGGCGACCTGCGCCAGGGTGGTCTCCAGGCCCTGGCCATGGCTATGCGCGCCGATGCGCAATTCCAGCTCGCCGTCCGGGGTCAGGCGGGCGCCGCATTGTTCGTGGCCCGGCACCATCGGAATGCCCCACGCGGCATAGACCGACGTGCCATGCGCGCCCTGTTCGTTGAAGATCGACAGACCGACGCCGATCAGCCGGCCGTCCGGTTCGGCGGTTTCCTGACGCTTGCGGATCGTCGGCAGGTCGATGGCTGCCACCGCGCGGCGCAGGCATTGCGGATAGTCGCCGCTGTCGAAATGCTTGCCGGTGATGTTGTCGAAGGGCATCGCCGATGGCGGCACCAGGTTCAGTTGCCGCACCTCGTGTGGTTCGCGCCCGGCTTCGCGGGCAATCGCGTCGATCAGCAGTTCGATGGCGAAGCACACGCCGGTGCGCGCGACCCCGCGATAGGGCAGGATCGGCGGTTTGTTGGTCGCCATTGCCCAGGTGCGGCAGCGGAACGCGGCAAAATCATAAGGGCCGGGCAGGATACTGCCGACCTGCGCCGATTCCAGGCAGGCCGAAAACGGATAGGCCGAATAGGCGCCCGAATCGACATGCGCTTCGGCTTCCACCGCCAGCAGCCGGCCGTCGGCGTCGGCATGGCCGGTAATGACATAATGATGTTCGCGGCAATTCGCGTTGGCGGACAGATGTTCGCGGCGGTCCTCGATCCAGCGCACCGGATAGCGGCTTTGCATCGCCAGCCAGCATACCGCCACTTCCTCGGTGCTGAGTATGCCTTTGTAGCCGAAGCCGCCGCCGATATCGGGCGCGACGACCCGGATCGCGCCATGGTCGACGCCCAGACATTCGGCCAGGCCGGTGCGCAGGATATGCGGCATTTGGGTGGCGCTATGAACGATCAACTGGCCGCGCCGCGCGTTCCAGCGGGCGACGACGCCGCGCCCCTCGATCGGCGCCATGCATTGCCGGGCGGTGCGGAATTCGCGGGTCACCGTGATCGCCGCTTTGGCCGCGACCGCATCGAAATTGTCGTCCGTAACGACCGTTTCCAGGAATACGTTATCGTCCCAGGAATCATGCACCAGCGCCGCGCCGGGCTGGCGTGCGCGCAGCATGTCGTGGTTGGCCGGCAATTCATCGAAACGGATTTCCAGCGATTGGGCGATATCCTCGGCTTCGGCCCGGCTTGCAGCCACGCACATCGCCACCAGTTCGCCGACAAAGCGCAGCTTGTCGCGGGCCAGAATGGGTTGTTCGGATATCTTGAAGCCGGGCAGGGCGGTCACCGCCCGGATCGCCTGCACGCCGGTCAGGTCGCCGGCCAGATAGATTTGCGCGCGCGACGCTTCGGGCACCTCGACGCCATGCAGCCTGGCATGGGCGACCGGGCTGCGGGCAAAGGCGACATCGCGCATTCCGGCCAGCTTGATATCGGCGACGAACTGCCCCCGGCCCCGCATCAGCCGGTCGTCCTCGCGGCGCGGCACGCTGGCACCAATGCCGGACGATTTCGATTCGCGATGCGCCATCCAGACCTCTTTCACTGTGGGGGTTTCGAATTTAACGGTAAAGGCCAGGTCAAGGAAAGCCGCGCCGGGAATTTCCTTGACCCGGCCGGGGCCGGGTTGACAGGTTGCGGTCGCCAGGAACATCCGGACCGCTGAAATTCGACATGCCCGCCTTCCCTTCACGTCCATCCGCCTTGCGGGGCATTTTCTTCATGTGCCTTGCCGTGGCGCTGATGCCCATCATGAACGCTATCGCCAAGGCGCTGGGCGCCGAATACCCGTTGTCGCAGGTGATCTGGGCCCGGTTTGCGTTTCATTTCGCCTTCATGGCGCTGTTGTTCTGGCCGCGCCGGGGGTGGCGGCTGCTGCACACCGAGCAGCCGCTGATCCAGTTCGGGCGCTCGGCGATCATGTTTGCGTCGAACTGGTTCTTCATCGCCGCCTTGACGACGGTGGCCCTGGCCACGGCTTCGGCGATCATGTTTACAGCACCACTGATCGTGACCGCGCTTTCGGTGCCGTTGCTGGGCGAGCGGGTCGGGCCGCGGCGTTGGGCGGCGGTTGCGGTCGGCTTCGCCGGCGCCCTGATTATCATCCGGCCGGGCGGCGATGCACTCGATACCGGGCAGTTGCTGGCGCTGGCGTCGGCTATTAGTTTCGGCCTGTATCAGATATTGACCCGCAAGGTCGCCGCCATCGACCCGCCGGAAACCCAGATTCTCTATACCGCGCTGATCGCCGCCGTGGTCATGAGCGCGGTAATCCCGTTCGACTTCGCGATGCCGCGCCTGCCCCTGCATTGGGCGATGTTCGCAGCCCTTGGCATGATTGGCGGCGTCACCCAGTATTTCGTCATCCGGGCGCTGCAAAGCGCGCCGGCCGCGACGGTTTCGCCCTATCTATATGGCGAGCTGATCGGCGCGACCATCCTTGGATATGCGCTGTTCGGCGAATTCCCCGATGGCTGGACCTGGCTTGGCGCGGCAATCATCGTCGCCAGCGGGCTGTACGTCGCCTACCGCGAAGGCCGGCGCGATATGTTAGCGTGAGGCATTTGAAACACGGAGGATATCATGCGGATTCATAATCTCTACGAAGACGAAGACGGCGAATCGCATTTCCGCGATATCGAGGTCGAATTCACCCAAGAGCGAAACTTCAGCAAATATTCGGCCACGCTGCCGGTCACCGGCATCATCTTCCGCGAGACATCGGGCGACTACGACCTTGACTGGCACAATGCGCCGCGCCGGCAATATATCATCAATCTGGATGCCGGCGCGAAGCTCACCGCCAGCGACGGCGAAAGCCGGGTGATCGGGGCCGGCGAGATTATCCTGGTCGAGGATATCGGCGGCAAAGGGCATCTGAGCCAATCGGTCGGCGGCCAGTTGCGGCATTCGATCTTCGTTGCGATCGATTAGGGGCGGGCCATGATCGAGCAGACCATCGACATCGCGACGCGCGACGGCGCGATGGAAACCTTCCTTTGCCGGCCGGAACGCAACGGCCCGTTTCCGGCGGTTTTCATGCTGATGGACGCGCCGGGCATCCGCGAAGAGTTGCGCGATATGGCGCGCCGGCTGGCCGCCACCGGCTATTTCGTCCTGCTGCCCAATCTGTATTACCGCGCCGGGCGCGACACGATGTATGGACCCGATGTGCTGAACGACGGACCGGAAAAAGACCGCATGCGCGCGGTGCGGACCAAAATGACGATCCCGCCGGTGATGGCCGATGTTGGCGCGATGCTCGGCTATATCGACGCGCATGACGCGGCTGCGCCGGGGCCGGTCGGCTGCCACGGCTATTGCATGAGCGGCCCCTACGCCCTGGCCGCCGCCGCGCGCTATCCCGGCCGCGTCGCCGCCGCCGCATCCTTCTACGGCACCTGGCTGGTCGATGACGCGCCGGAAAGCCCGCATCTGACGTTCGCCAAGGGTGCCGGCGAACTGTACATCGCGTGTGCCGAACATGACGATCTCGCGCCGCCGCCGATGGTGAAGGAATTGCAGGGCCTGTTCGACCGATCGGGCGTGGCCGGGGAAATAGAGACCTACCCAGGCGCCCATCACGGCTTCGCCTTTCCCGAACGCAAGGTGTACGACCGGGACGCAGCCGAACGGCATTGGGAACGGTTGCTGGCCCTGTACCGCCGCCGGCTGTTGCCTTGAGGATATTGAATTAACATATCACTTAGTGATATACATATGGCTGCAAATCATGTATATGTGACCAAGTGGTTTCACCGCTGGGCGCGTCGGGAAGGCGTTGTGGATTGCTCTCTTTGCCGTGCGATCATGGAACTGGAACAGGGATTGGTGGACGCCAGTCTCGGCGGATTGCTGTTCAAGAAACGGATACCGGCGCCGGGGCGGGGTAAAAGAGGCTCATTTCGCATGCTGGTCGCTTTTCATACGAAAAAGGCCGCGTTTTTCGTTTACGGCTTCGCAAAAAATCAGCGCGGCAATATCTCCGCACGCGAGCTGCGCGCGCTGAAAATGCTCGCTAAGTCGCTGATCGAACTGGACGATGCGAAGGTCCGAAAGGCCGTTGCGGTTGCAGAAATCAGGCGGGTAGAGTGTGACGATGAAAACGAACCGACGCAGTAATATCCTCGATGCCGTACATGATTCCGCGACGGGCCTGCACGATGCGGGGCTGGTCGACGATGTCACGATGCGGGAATTCGATGCCCTGTGTTTGCCGGCGATAAAACACTATACGGCGCGGGAAATCAGGAACATCCGCGCCGCCCAGCATGTCAGCCAACCGGTTTTTGCGGCCTATCTGAATGTTTCGAAATCGACGGTCGCACAATGGGAGCAAGGCGAAAAGAAGCCTCGCGGCCCTTCCTTGAAATTATTGGATATTGTCGAACGCAAGGGGTTGGACGCGCTTTCCTGATCCGGCGCTAGCCGTCGAGCGTCGCCCGGGTGAAGCTTTCGATATAGTCGATCAGGCGGTCGTTGGCGGCGCGGGCCGATGCGCGGTCGCCGTCGCCGATGGCGCGGGCGACATCGGCGTGCAGCCGGGCGCAGCGCGGCAGGTCGGCGACCTGCTGGTAATGGATGAACCAGAACCGGCGCGACAAGGGCTGCATCAACTGCATCGATTTCAAAGCGAATTCATTGCGCGCCGCGATCACGCAAAGATCGTTCAATTCCCGGTCGAGCCGCAGAAAGGCGCGGTCGTCATCGCTGTTCGCCGCCTGCTCCATTTCGTCGGCGATGGCCTGGAAACGCTGGCGTTCGGCCGGCGATGCGCGGTCGGCGGCGGCCCCGGCGACCAGCCGTTCGACCTCGCGGCGCAATTCGATCAATTGCAGTTGCGAGCGGATATTGACCTCGGACACCAGGATCCCGCGGCGCGGCAGAATGACCACCAGCCCGGCCCGCGCCAGCCGCTGCAGCGCTTCGCGGATCGGCGTGCGGCCGATGCCGATACGTTTGCTCAGCAATATTTCCGACACGACGCTGCCCGGCGCGAGGTCGAGCGTGACGATCGCCTCCTCGATCCGCCGGTAAGCAAGATCGGTCAGGCTGGTGAAACCGGCTGCATCGTTTGCCGGGGTATTGATTGAAGGCGCGGTCGGCATGTTCCATCCATTCTTGCGCAACTGATATATCAGCAATATAGTAGAAACCCGGTTCCATAAAAGCCCAAAGGCGAGGTGCCATCCATGCAGATCGAACGAATTCGCGCCACCCCGCCCCGAATACTCGACGAACGGCAACGGGAATTCTATTTCGACAATGGCTATCTGGCGCTGGAATCCTATGTTCCCGAAGACTGGCTTGTGCGGCTGCGTCGCGCGACCGAAGAAATGGTCGAGCGCAGCGCGGCGCTGGCCGCGTCGGATTCAACGTTCGATCTGGAACCGGGGCATACGCGCGACGCCCCCCGGCTGCGCCGGCTGTCCAGCCCGCTGGAACATCATCCAATATATCTTGAATTCGCCACCGCCCCGGTGATCCTCGATCTGATCGCCGATCTGGTCGGCCCGGACGTGACGTTCCATCACTCGAAACTGAACTTCAAATGGGCCGGCGGCGGCGAGGAAGTAAAATGGCATCAGGATATCCAGTTCTGGCCGCACACCAATTACAGCCCGCTCACGATCGGCGTCTGCCTGGAGGACGTCGGTCCCGAACAGGCGCCGCTCGGCGTTGTTCCGGGCAGTCACAAGGGCGAATTGTTCGATCAGTATAACGGCAAGGGCGAATGGACCGGCTGTCTGGCCGACGCCGATCTGGACCGGGCCGGGGTCGCCAATGCGGTCTATCTTGGTGGGCCGGCCGGGACGGTGACGTTGCACAACTGCCGCACCATCCACGGCTCGAAGCCGAACCTGTCCGATGCCGGACGCCCGCTGCTGCTACATACCTACGCCGCCGCCGACGCGCTTCCCTATACCTGTAATCCGCTGCCGAGCCGGCTGGCCGGCAAGGTGGTGCGCGGCAAACCGGCCCGCTGGGCCGATCACGATCCGCGTCCCTGTCAGATGCCGCCGGACTGGTCGGGCGGCTATACGTCGCTGTTTGCGCTGCAACAAGACGAAAGCTGGAGCGACGAACAGCGCGAAATCATCACCCGGCAAACCGATGAAATCCGCGCCAATGGTTAGCCGCCGCGCCGATCTATCCGCAGCGGCGGCAGCGCACCTTGGCGAAGATTTCGTCCCAGTCGCCATCGGTGGCGGCGTAGTCGAGCAGGCAACGCAGCGCCTTGGATTTGTCGGCCAGTTTATACTTTTGCGTAATACGCTTCAGCATGTCGTGGGCGTCGTGATTGATATCGAACGTCACCGGAGATTTTTCGCCTGCCATGTTCTGCTCCTGCAAAATTTAGTGAGAAGGTCGGTATCGCCGGCCAAGGGTTGCACATAATGCCGTCAAAATCATCGAGCGGGAAATGTTGAAGCGAACCGTCGGGTTGACCCGCGTTGTCATATCGTCAACACTGCGCAGTGTTGCGCGTGGGGAACGCGAGGACGGCTTGAGGAAAGGCAAGGACTTGGGTTTAGGGTATGGTGGCCCCCTTGATGCCAGAGCGGTTTCCGCGCCGATACGGTGGATATAAGAAATATAAAAGACGAAGATAATTCGCAACCAAGAAAGTAGTGTCGTTTCACAGGGAGGTATGAAAACATGGTAACGAATTTCAAGAAATTGGCGATTGGCGCCGCTGTCGGACTGGGGTTGGCAATGGCCAGCACGGGTACCGCCCAGGCGCAAGCGAATTGGAGCATGGCGGCGCCCTGGGGTGGCGGCGTGTTCCTGGAAGACGCCAGGGAGTTCGCCGGACTGGTCAAGACCATGACCAACGGGCGGGTGAATATTACGGTATTCCCGGCCGGCACGCTCGGCAAGGCGCTGAAAGTGACGGCCACCGTCCAGTCCGGCGTCGCCCAGGTCGGCCACAACTGGATGGGCTACGACTGGGGCATCGACAAGACGACGGTTATCTTCGGCGGTTATGCCGGTGGCTTGGGCGAAGAGGAATTCTTCCTGTGGCTCTATGAGGCCGGTGGCGCGAAGCTGTGGGAAGAGTACCGGATGGAAAAATTCGGCGTGGTGTCGATGCCTTGCGGTATCTTCCCATCGGAAATCTTCCTGCATTCCAAGGTTAAGGTCACCAACCTGGCTGATTACAAGGGTATTAAGCAACGCACCGCCGGCGCCTGGGCCGAAATCGGCGGCATGCTGGGCGCATCCACGGTGATCCTGCCGGGCGCCGAAGTGTATGCGGCGCTGGAACGCGGCGTCATCGACGCCACCGAATGGAGCTCGCCTTCGGCTAACGAGCCGGTCGGTTTCCACAAGATCGCCAAATACATCATCTTTCCCGGCGTCCATCAGCCGGCTGCCGTTCAGGAATGCGAATTCAACAAGAAAGCCTGGGATTCGATCTCCGAACGCGACCAGAAGATGATCCGGCTGGCGGCGCGTCTGAACACTTTCGATCAGTGGCGCGACCATGCTTACAAGGACCTTGGCGCTTATCAGCGGTTCGAGAAATCGGGCAACACGATGCTGCGGCTTGAGCCCAGCTTCATCAAAGCGGCCCAGAAGGCGGCCAATGAATGGGCCGACAAACAGGTCGCGGGCAATGCCTGGTTCAAGAAGATGCTAAACCATCAGCGCGCGTTCCAGCGGAACATGCAGGTCTATCCGAAGATGCGGTCCGGTCCGGGCACCCGCACGGAAATCGGCAAGACCCACAAATAGTTACGATACAAGACAGACTTGAGCGGGGGCGCCGCAATGCGCCCCCTCTCTTTTATTCCTTTGCACAACAAATAGATTTGGGACACTGGCGATGGAAACAGTGCTGAGCAGCCTGTCCGAAGCACACGCGCTGATACTCTCGAACGAACCGAAGGGGTACGGCGCGCTGCTTGGATTTTTCGTCGGGATGTTTTATGTGACCGCGGCAATCATTGCGGTGGGGGCCGCGCGGGCCGTGATGCGGCGCGATGTCTGGGCCTTTATCCGGCCGATTGAGGCGATCACGAAATTCTTCGGGTCGATCAGCGCCGCCGTCATTCCGCTACTGGCCGTATTGATCGCCTATGAGGTGATTTCGCGCTATGCATTCGACGCCCCGACAAAATGGGCGTTCGAGATTTCCTACATGCTGATGGGAACGATCTTGATGCTCGCCATCGCGTTCTGTTTGCAATTGCGGCGCCATATCCGCGTGGACTTTCTGTACGACCATGTATCGGCGAAGAAACGCGCCATGATCGACTTCGTGGGATTTGTCTTTTTCCTGATGCCGATGCTGATTTGGTGCTCATGGGGCCTGTGGGTGTATTTCCTGGAGGCATACAAGGTGAACGAAGTGTCCGGTGAATCGGCCTGGAACCCGATCATCTGGCCGTTCAAATTTACCTTCACGTTCGGTTTCTATCTGCTCGCCATTCAGACCGTCGTTGAAATTTGCAAATGCGTTCTTGTGTTGATGGGCCGAGAAATTCCCGAACCGGACGCGGCGGGAGGCTTTAAATGAGTGTCGAACTGGCCCTGTTGATGTTTCCGGCGCTGCTGGTGCTGATCTTCATGGGATTCCCCGTGGCGTTTTCGCTGATGGGTATTGCGCTGATATTCGGGGTGATGCGGTTCGGCGATTCCGCGATCGGCCTGTTTGTCGCCAAGGTCGATGACGTCGCGTCCAATTATGTGCTGGGTGCGGTGCCGCTGTTCATCTTCATGGGGTCGTTGCTGGAACGCTCCGGTGTCGCCGAACGATTATTCGAGGCGATCCATATGTGGACCCGGCGGTTGCCGGGCGGGCTGGCGATCGGCACGGTGCTGCTTTGCGTGGTGTTCGCCGCGGCGACCGGCATTGTCGGCGCCACCGAAACCGTGGTCGGGTTGTTGGCGATCCCGGTGATGCTGCGCTACGCCTATAACAAGTCGCTAATTTCCGGCACGATCTGCGCCGGCGGGTCGCTCGGAACCATCATTCCGCCGTCGGTGGTGGTTGTTATCCTCGGCCCCGTCGCCGACGTTTCGATTGGCGATCTGTTTGCCGGCATGATTATCCCCGGCCTGATGCTGGCCAGCTGTTACGTCTTGTATATCCTGATCCGGTGCATCCTGAAGCCCGAAGATGGCCCCCGCCTCCCCAAGGAGGTGGACGGACCGACTTTTTTACAGAAACTCTGGATCACCGCCACCGCCCTGATACCGCCATTGAGCCTGATCGGCATGGTGCTGGGCACGATCCTGGGCGGGCTGGCGACGCCGACCGAAGCGGCGGCATGCGGTGCGATCGGCTCCCTCATCCTGGCTGTGGCCTATCGGACCCTGACCTTCCCCATCCTGCGCGAGGCGCTGTTCAAGACCGTGGTCATCACCGCCATGATTCTGTTGATTTTGATGGGCGGCACGATGTTCGCCGGCGTCTTCACCGCGACCGGCGGCATGGTCGGCGCGCAGCAACTGATGGCGGCGGCGGCGCTGTCCGGCTGGCAGACAATGGGGCTTTTGTTGCTGATTGCCTTCGTGGCCGGTTTCGTGCTCGATTTGATTTCGCTGATTTTGATCGTCATTCCGATCGCCATGCCGATCATCGCCACGTTCGCATTCCCTGGGATGGATGCGGGCGAAGTGAAGATTTGGTTTCTTATCTGCTTCCTGATCATGATCCAGACCAGCTATCTGACGCCGCCCATGGCGCCGGCGATTTTCTACCTGCGCGGCATAAGCCCGCCCGAAATCACGCTGATGCATATGTATAAAGGCGTCGTTCCCTTCATTACCCTGCATATGGTGGTCCTCGCCGCCGTCCTGTCCTTCCCCTGGCTGGCGCTCTGGCTGCCGACGATACTGTTCCGGGGCTTTGGCTAGGAAACGGTGGCAACCAATGCAATGATTGGCCCCGGCGGTGGGTTGGTAGGCGTCAATGAAGAAGGCAACGTCTTTTGAAGCCGGGTCCATGGCGGCCGCGCGCGCCGTCAGACCGCCGGCGGATATCGCCACGCCGGAGGCGCTGAGCGCGCTCAAGGCGTCGCGTCTTTCATTTCTGCGAATACTGATCGCCCGGATGGCGAAGGAGCGCTGGCGGATCGCCAAACAGCGCTTCGATCTCGACGATTGCGGGCGCGGCGTTGCGGTCTACCGGATCGATGCTGCCGACCAGCCGCTGCATTTCGTGGTGTTTTCCGATCAACTGGAAGAAGCCGCGCGCACCGACCGGATCATCGCCAATCACTATGACGGCGAAGCGTTCTTGTGCTTCGGTGACTTGACCCCGGAACGCATTGCCGCCCAGCGCGGCGAATTCGCCGATTTCCTGTATGGCCGCGCCGATATCGAGACCCTGGGCTGGACCCGGGTCAACCGCAGCGGCCGGATTTTCGACCATGTGGTCGATGCGCTTGCCGGCGGCCGGCAACCCGACATCGACCGGCTCATGGAGGCCGGCTATCTGCTGCGCAACAATGGCTATTGGGGCAATGGCCGGCACGGTTCAGCCAGCTTCGCCGGGCTGCCGGCGGACACCGCGATCGCCGAACCCTACCATGCCGATCTGTTGACGCTGTATCTGTGGCGGCAGTTCAGTCACGATCTGGTCGATCATATGGCGGCGCGGCGCGGCGGGGCGGATGCGGTGCCGCTGCACCGCGCGCTGAAGCGCTATCTTGGCGTCGGCAATGCGTCGGGCCTGGGTCTGATCCCGTTCGTGATCCGCCACCCCCAACGCATCCATAATTGGTGTGCGGCGCGCGAATCGGTCATCGCCCGCGCCAAGTCGATGCCGGCGGACGCGGCCACGATTGCCCGCCTGGCGCAAATCATCGCCCGCGCGGTTGCGTATTACGCCGAAGGCATTCAGGTCCGCGCCGGTATCTTTGCCGGCAGTGCCCGGCTGACCACCGATCTTGAGCGTCTAGCCGCGCGGATCGCGGCGCAGGGCGATGCGCTTTCCTGGTCAAGGCTTTGCCAATGGGCCACCGATGCGCTCCACCCGGAGGCGCTCGAAACCCTGCATTCGGCGCTCATCGAGCTTTATCCCGATCTGTGCGGCGACGCGCTGGCGGCGATGCGCCAGTCGGCGTCGCCGCCCGAAGCGGTCGATCCGGAACAAAGCACCGCCGAATTGCTGGCAATTCTGGAAGTGCGCTACGATTGGGCGCTGGCCATCGACCGCGCTGCGCTGCAAGCGCGGCGCCATTTCTGGTATTTGTCGGCCGATAATCTGGAACCGCGCCATGGCGTGCGCGGAGCCGATCCGATGGAGGAATACGAAACCTTCGTCGATGTCGCCGGAATGATGCAATCCTTGCGCGACGCCTTGCGGGCCGCTCCGCCGGGCCAGACTTTGGACCGGCTGCTGTTCGCCCGGCCCGATCTGCGCCAGGCGGTCGCCCGCGCACAGGCGAGCCACGGTTACCCTTACGGCGAAGTGCGCGCCAATATCATCGATGCCGATTTCGAGCCCTGCCATTTGATCCGTTTTCTGTTGACCGCTTACGGCATGGAAAAACTCGATCCGCAATCCCGGCTGTGGGTGCGCGGCACCTTCCTGCAAGGCGCGCCGTTGGCCGAAGATATCGCCGCCGGCGACGAGGGCGACTGGATCTATCCGCAGCGCCCGGAACTGGATTGACCGATGCGTCTGTCGCATGAAGAAACGACGTTTTGGTATGGCTGCGCCTTACGCGCCGCCGGTCTGCCGGCGGGCGCGGTCAATGCCGCCATCGCCATGATCCAGTGGGCCGAAATCCGCCATGGGCTGGGCGTCGCCTATTTCGACCGGCGGGCGGCCACTCTGGCCTTGGACGCCGGGGCGATGCGCTTGGCTGCCGATAACGCCATCGACGGCGGCGGCCAGTCGAGCCTTCTGGTCGGCCCGGCGCTGCTCGACATTGCCATCGTGGCGGCTAAAACGCAGGGCCGCGCGACGGTTAGCGCCGTCAAAATCGGCGATGCCGGCTGGCTCGGCCAGGTCTGCGACGTGGCGGCGGCGCGTGGGCTGGCCGCCGTGCTCAGCTTCACCGCGCAAGGGACGGATGCGGTAGATCTGGCGCAACTCTACAGCGCGCGGCGGACCATCGCGGCGCTGCCCGACGGCACGGCGGTCGAATTGAATACGGCGGTGGCGCTGCCCGGCCATGCGCCAGCGGCACAGGGCGTGACGCTGACCGTGGCCGACCCTGCCAGCGATGCCGGCTTTGCCGCGCAAATCCTTGCGGCGGCGGAAGGCGCGACGATACGGAGCCGCGGCGATATCGCGGCGCGAACCCGCGACGCGATGCGCCATGGGGTGGACGTGGATGCGGCGGCATGGCGGCGGCTGGCGCACCGCGCCTTTGCCGTGCTGGCGCAAAGCACCGAACAATCGCTGCGCGGCGCGGGTGCTTGAAACAAAGGGGAAGAAGACATGGCGGCAAACACGGCAGGCGATATCCGGATGAAGGGCAGCGGTTATTATTCGCTCGCCACCACCGGTGCCAAGGATGTCATCGACAGCGCGTTGCCGCTGGTTATCGGCGCGCTGAAGGCGATGGATATTCCGGACAACGGCGCCGTCTTCACCATGGCCGATATGGGTTGCGCCGATGGCGGCACCTCGATCGACACGATCGGCGCGGCGTTGCGCCATGTCCGCGGCCGGGCGCCGTCACGCCCCTTGTCGATGGTCTATACCGATCTGCCGCGCAATGATTTCTCGCAGATATTCCAGATCGTCCACGGCCTGACCGATATCCCGGCCTATGCCCCCGATATCGACAATCTGTATGTCTTTACCTCCGGCACGTCGTTCCATCGGCGGCTGTTTCCCGAAGGCGCGTTGAATTTCGGCTTTTCCGCCACCTCGTCGCATTATCTGAGCGCGCGGCCGGGACCGATCACGGATCATGTGCACATGGTCGGCGCCAGCGGGGCCGAACGCGCCGCCTATGCCGAACAGGGCCGGGCCGACTGGTCGCGGATTCTTCTCAACCGCGCCGCCGATCTTGCGCCCGGCGGCCGGCTGGTACTGATCAATTTCTGCCGCGACGAACAAGGCCGCTATCTTGGCGGCACCACGGGCGTGAATATGTTCGACACGTTCGACCGGCTGTGGCGGGCGCTGGCCGACAAGGGGGTTATAACCAACGACGAATACGCGGCGACCGTCTTCCCGCAATATTACCGCGATGTGGAAGAATGCAGCGCGCCATTGGTCGATACGGATCATCCGGTATACCGGGCCGGGCTGCGGCTCGATCATATCGAAACCCGGGTCATCGACTGCCCCTATCGCCTCGATTATGAACGCCACGGCGATGCCGCCAAATTCGCCACCGCCTATATTCCGACCCTGCGGTCATGGAGCGAAAGCGTCTTCGCCGCCGGGCTGTCGATTGGGCGGCCGGGCGAGGAACGCGCGGAAATCATCGATTGTTTCTTCGATTCCTACGAGACTTTCGTGCGCGAAAACCCGCAAGGCCAGGGCATGGATTACGTTCACACCTATATGGTCATCAAAAAAGAGTGAGCTGGTCGCCCTTCACCGGCGGTGGGCGAAAGCGGGTAAGGTCGAGGTCGAGGGATCGTTTGTCGAGCCCGAATTTGCGCCGGGCGAGCCGGAAGCGGGTCGCCAAAAGATCGGCATAGGCACCGGTGCCGGTCCGGCGAAGGCCCCACCGGGAATCGTAATCGGCGCCGCCGCGTGTGTCGCGGACCAGCGACATCACATGGCTGGCGCGGTCGCGATAATTGGCATTCAGCCATTCGACGAACAGATCGCGGATTTCCAGCGGCAGCCGCAGCAAGGTGTAACCGGCGCTGCACGCACCGGCCTTGGCGGCGGCAGCCAGGATCGCTTCCAGCTCGGCGTCGTTCAGGGCCGGGATCATCGGCGCGGCCAGAACCGAAACCGGGATGCCGGCCGCCGACAGCGCGCGAATGGCGTCCAGCCGCCGGCCCGGCGTGGCTGCGCGCGGTTCCATGCATCGGGCCAGCCGCCGGTCCAGCGTCGTGACCGACAATGTCACCATCGCCAAATTCTGCGCCGCCATCGGCGCCAGGATATCGATATCGCGCGTCACCAGCGGCGATTTGGTGACGATGGCGACCGGGTGGCCGAAATCGGCCAGCACTTGCAGAATCCGGCGGGTCAGTTGCAAACCGCGTTCGATCGGCTGATAGGGGTCGGTATTGGCGCCCAGTGCGATCACCGCCGGGCGGTAACGCGGCTGCCGCAATTCGGTGGCCAGCAGTGCTGGCGCGTCCGGTTTCTGGAACAGTTTGGTTTCGAAATCGAGCCCCGGCGACAAGCCGTAATAGGCGTGCGTCGGGCGCGCAAAGCAGTAGATGCAGCCATGTTCGCAGCCCTGATAGGGGTTGATCGACCGGTCGAACGGCACGTCGGGCGATTGATTGGTGGCGATGATGCGGCGCGCCCGGTCGATGCCGACGGTCGTGCGCAAGGGCGGGTGCGCGCCGCCATCCTCTTCATCCTCCCAGCCATCGTCCCAGCCATCGTCAATAGCGGCGCGCTGCAAGGATTCAAAACGCCCGGTCCGGCTGCTGACGGCGGCGCGGCCGTGGCGCGGAAAGTCGGGCGGTATCCAGTTCATGGCCGGAGTGTATAAGAACATACCACGAACATGCAATCGGAATCTTTTTGGTGTAAACCGGTGTTATGGCGGCGCTGAGCATCATCGTTCCAACCCTGAACGCAGCCGGTCATTTGCGCGGCAGCCTGCCGCCGCTGGCCGCGTTCAATGCGGTCGATCTGATCCATGAAGTGATCCTGGCCGATGGCGGATCGAGGGACGATACCGCCGCCATCGCCGAGGCGGCCGGCGCGTCGCTGGTCACGGCGGCGGCCGGACGCGGTAGTCAGCTGGCGGCCGGAGCCCGGGCCGCGGCCGGCGATTGGCTGTTGTTTTTGCATGCCGATACCAGGCTTGAAGCCGATTGGCATGTGGCCGTCCGGCGTTTCATCGACGATCCAGCGAACCGCCGCCGGGCCGGCTATTTCCGCTTCCAGCTTGACGACAACCGATGGCAAGCGCGGCTGATGGCCCGGATCGTGGCCTGGCGCGCGCGCCTG
>Ga0066376_10002550_pt1 | contig 16909 bp, 14 predicted proteins | sample Knorr_S15_td_Bot_FD_77009 | JGI IMG/M metagenome (GOLD analysis project Ga0066376, IMG submission 77009) | Marine microbial communities from Southern Atlantic Ocean transect - Knorr_S15_td_Bottom_ad_5009_LV_A | ecosystem: Environmental > Aquatic > Marine > Oceanic | place: Southern Atlantic... | reverse complement strand
AGCTTGTGCTCTGGCGCTTTCGGCGCCTCCACGCCCAGACGCTCGTAGACCGCCGGGTTGGGGTCGTAGGCCTCGGCCACCACGTCACCCGAGGGGGCCGACTTGGCGTCCTTCGAAAGTTTGGAGGTGCCGAATACCAGGGGCCCGAAGACGACGCCATCGACACCGCCTTCCGCCCAGGCGTCGAGGATGCGCTCGTGATCGTCCATCACACTCTCCAGGTCGCGCATTACGTCCATCCATAGTTTCATTGCCGATGCTCCCTCTCAGGTGTTAGTTTGATCCCACGCCTCCAACCGCCGTACATTCCTACCCGCCTACCAAGGAGACCGAAGTGACCGCAGCCCTACGACCGAACATCCTCTTTATTCACACCGACCAGCAGCGCCCTGATTGGCTGCAGATGAACCCGGAGATCCCGGTGCGCACCCCTCACCTGTGCGAGCTGGAGGCCCGCGGACGCTGGCTCACCAACGCTGTGTGCCCGTCGCCTGTCTGTGCTCCCTCCCGCGCCTGTCTGGTGGCTGGACAGGAGTACGACCACACCCAAGTCTGGGGCAACGACACCTACGCCCCACAGGACCTGATCAAGTACCACCTGCGGCTGCGCGACGAGGCCGGCTATCACGTCATGGCTGCCGGCAAGCATCACGTGGGCAATAACCAGTCAGGCGACCCGCCGAAACTGCACCGCGGCATCGACGGCCTCCAGGGCATCGAAAGCTGGGGCTTCAGCGACGCTATCTTCAATGCGGGCCTGAACCAGGCGACGATCCTGATGCGCCGCAACGACATGGTGCCCCAGGACTCGTACATGGCTTTCCTGCACGAACGCGGTCTGGCCCAGGAGCACATCGCCGACTACACCCGCCGAAACCAGGAGGGCGTGTGGACCGCCACCTTCCCCACGACACTGCCCGACGATGCCTACTTCGACAGCTGGATCACCCAGAACGCACTGAAGGTACTCGGACGCGCACCCTCCGACAGGCCCTGGTATCTGGAGATAAACCTGCAGAACCCCCATCATCCATGGGACATCACCGAGTCGATGCATCAACTGTACCGTCATCCAACCATCGACTTCCCCCAACCGGTTTACAACACCGAGGACATCACTGCCGAGGTGCACCAGGAGGTCCGCCGCAACTGGGCCGCCACCGTCGAGCACCTCGACGGCTGTCTGGGCCTGCTCGTCGAGCGCCTGCGCCAGCGCGGCGAACTGGACAGAACCGTCATCGTCTTCGCCAGCGACCACGGCGAGATGCTCGGCGACTACAACCAGTGGCAGAAGCTGTCCCCCCTGCAGGCCTCGGTGGGTGTGCCGCTGGTCATCGCCGGTCCCGGCATCACCCATCGAGAGGCCGATGACGCGCCCATGACGACCCTCGACTTGACCGCGAGCTTCCTCGACTGGGCCGGATTGACCCCGGGCCCCGAACTCGACAGTCGTTCGCTGACGGGATATCTCGCTGGTACCACCGATTCCCACCGCGATTTCGTGTTCTGTGGACTCAGCGCCTGGCGGATGATCTTCGACGGCCGCTTCAAGCTGGTGCGCGGCTACGACCCGGCCAAGCGTATCGGCGGCGACACCTTCGAACCCATGCACATTCCAGCCGACGCCACGGCGCGCCTCCAGCGGGAGCGCCCTCAGTTGCTCTTCGACCTGCAGCGCAACGAGAAGGACGATGTCTCCGCTGAGCATCCCGTCGTCTTTGAGCAGCTCAGCGCCGCCCTCGACGAGCACCTGGCTTCGTGAGCTCTGACATCGGTGTGCTGGCGCGCGACGCTGTCCTGGCCTCATTCGCGCAGAACCGTGCTCACATCGATGTCGAACTCCTGCCCGAACTGCCGCCATACATCAGGTGAGACTGCCGTCCTCGCCGCCTCGTAAGTACCTTCGACCTCATCGAGATTCGCCTGCCCGGGCAAAACGATGCTCTCCACGGGCGCCGCCAGGCAGTACTGAATCGCCAGGTGGCGGATATCGAGATGGCGCTGGCCGCACCACGACAGCATCCTCGCCGCCTTGGGTTCCATCGTGTCGCGGATCTTGCGCCGCTCATCGGCCTCGTCGACTACGCGCCCGGTCAGCAGTCCCATGCCCAGCGGGCTGGCGAGGATGACGCCTATGCCGTTCTCCCGACAGATCGGGAACAGCTCCGCCTCCGCCGCCTGGGTCAGCAGGTTGTACTCCAGGTAGGTGAGGATCAATTCGATCTCCCCCGTCGCGATCGCCCGCCGGTGCACCGCCGCCGACCGCGCCCCGATGCCGATGTGCCGGATCACCCCCTCGTCGCGCATCTTGACGAGCTCCTCCAGCGCGTTTCCCGGCGCCAGCGGATCGACGTGCTGGCGCGCCTGATCGCCGATATCGTCCGGCTGGTCATGCCCGTGGATGAGCACCGAATCCAGATAATCAGTCCGAAATGACCTCAGACTGTTCTCCACGCTACGCCGCGTCGCCGCCGCCCTGTGGTCCGACGTCATCTCATTCCGGACGTGACTGCTCACCTTCGCCTGCAGGTAGACTTGCTGGCGCCGGCCACCCGAAAGCGCCTTGCCCCAGCGTTCCTCCATCTGCCCAGGATAGGTGTCGAGAAAGTTCATCCCCAGAGCCAGCGCCCGCTCTATTGCGGCTACGGTCTCATCCTCTGTCTGTGAGTGCAACCACGCGCCGCCGAGCCCGACCGCTCCCGGGGTCATCCCCGTTCGCCCCAGACGGCGGGTCCCAGGTCCCCGCATCGAAAACTCCCAGCAAAAGCCGGCTTGCAGCGCCGGCGGATTGGTCTCTCGCGGCGTCTCTATCTCTAGACGATATCCTCGAACGGGTGCATCGGACGGCGTCGGTGCTCGTGTTCGAAGGTGCGCATATCGGCCGCTGTAGCGCCGCCCGTGTTGACGCGTATCAGAGCGGTGCAAACCGGCTCGAAGGCCGCGACCGGGGCGTGCACTCCCTTGGCGACCAGGATCTGAAAATCCGCCGGCTCGATGTCGACACTCGTCACTATGCCCAGACTGACCGGTACTGCCCGGAGGCTCGTAAGGCTGATCGTCAGGCCCGTATCGGTCGTCACCACCGCCGTCGGGCCCATGTCGAAGTGGGTATACCCGCCGTGACGCACTTCCGACTCCTCGTACTTGCCATCGTGAAGACTCATCACGGTCACGGCAGCCTCGAGGGGTTCGCCGTGGCGGTCGTCTGTCTTCCCACCCATCGAGAGCTCGAGCTTCGCCCCGACGCCCGCCCGGCGCGCCCGCTCCTGCGACTCCCGGTCGTAGAGACAGACAAAACAGGTCGTGTCGCCCCGTCGATGGATCTCGTGCGCAATCAGAGTGCTGTCAGCGGAGGATCCCCCACCGACATTGTCCCCCATGTCCAGCAGACAGATCGGGCCCTGCTGGCCTACCGCCTTTTCGACCGCTTCCTCAACGGTAATGTATTCTCCGACGAAGTCGTCGCGATGCTCAACCATGTAGGCGGCCATCTCGTCGGCCAGCTGCTGGGCGAGGTCGGAATCGCCGTCGGTGACCGCGATCGCCGATGACCCCATCTCCTCGACATCGGCGTAGGGAAACCCGAGGACAACGCTGTTGGACAGGACCCCCGGTCGCTCCAGCTGGCGGTTGGCCAGCTCATAAAGCGGAAGACACGGCCACAGGGTCGTACCCTGGCGCTCGATGTTGATGCCGAAGGGGGGAAAGGCGGCGCGCTGAACCGGCCTGATCTCGCCGTTGAGGGTGCGGGCGATCAGACCGACAGCTTCCAGCCCGCGCTGCTTCTGGTCGAGGTGCGGGTTGGATCTGTAGGCGATGGTGGCATCGCAGCTGTCGACCATGCGAGCGGAGAGATTGGCGTGGGGATCGATGACACAGATAATGGGGCAGTCCGGACCCACGCGTTGGCGCAGCTTGGCGAGCCAGAAACCGTCCAGGTCCCGGTAGTCGTCGCCTTCCCCGGCATTCGCCCCGTGCGGGCAGACCAGGAATCCGTCGAGCTCGCCGGCCTCGTCGAGAGCCTCGAACATCAGCCGCACAAGCTCGTCGCACGTCGCTTTTGTGATCGTCCCGGACGGCGGTGTCGAGGCGTGAAAGATCGGCACCGCTTCGATGCCGGATGCTGCCAGGCCCTCGAGAAACCCGCTGATCTGATGATGGCCACCCTCGTAACCCCGACGCACCTCGTCGCCGACCATCAGCTCGTCTCGTCGGAACAGGTCGATCGTCGTGGGAGTGACCGCAAATGTGTTCGACTCGTGGATCAGGGATAGAATACCGACCCGCATAGCTCACCTCGAGAGAGTGTGTGTTTAGGTTGAGATGCCCGAAGGCCATTGGTGCGCCGGTTCATAAACGCCTAATAGGTGGGTATCGTCAACTCCGGGTGCGGGACTCGTTGGGCCGAATGGTACACCGAGGGTTGCCGCTTTATTCACCGAGCTGCCAATGGCATGCGATCGCTCTCCCCGCCGCCGCGCTAGACCGCCTCTGCATCCAGCTGCCGCACCGCCGACACCGCATCGCCAATCCACTTGAACTGCCGCCTCGGCGTCATGCTGTACACATAGTACGAGAACCTCCGCGCCCCGCCCTCGTAAGCCGCCATCAGGATCGCCTTCATGAGCTCGGCGCTGGCCATGTTGGAGGCTGACAATCCCGCTATCAGCATATCCGGATCCGCCATAGTACTTATTCTGGCCTCTACAGCTTCCCTGACCTTGCGCGGGTCGTCGCCGTAGAACAGGGCATTGGATCTGTCGGTGATCGCCTCGAGGGCCGCCTGATCCATGCCGCTTCCGCCCATGTAGATGTAGGAAACGGGGGTCCTTACCGCTTCCTTCAGCTCTCTCACGAGAGAGCTCACGGTCTCCACTCGCATGCTCTCGAAGCCCTGCACGAGCGGGTCATCCTTGAACTCATCCAGATCTCCACCCATGGAACCGTTCTCGAAGCACTCGAGGAGCAGTTTTTCGGCCCGCGCCCTGAGGGCCTCGAGATCGACGCCCGCATCTTGCGCGCGCTTGCTGCATCCCTCGCAGAAGCACAGCGACATCAGATACGACCCAACCGGCCCCAGCTCGACGCCTATCTTTGGATTGTTGCGAAGCCTGTAACCCCCGTAATTCAGTGACTCGTATTCGATCCTCGCCAGATTGTAATTCGCGTCGAGGTCGGTGCTCAACGCCCTCATGAATTCTCTGACGTGCGGATTCGCCGGACACAGCGACCCCGGGTAGCGGTCGCCGAAGACGCCGAGAAGGGCGCATTCCGGATATTGGCGCGCCAGGTAGTGATTGTGCATAGCGAGGGTCCACGAAATCAGATCGATGCCGTGCGCGTCGCATGCTTCGGAGATCACTTTGAGGGTGTTTCTCTCCTTGCATGGGATGCACGTTCGGCTTCATCACCGTATCCTGATACCGCTCGATCTGGGGCTGGAAGTAGATGCAGTCATCGTAGGAAGAGTAGATCTTCTTCCCCGGCATATGAATTCTCAGGCAGTCGCAGTTGTGGTACGCGGTTGAGATGCTCATGCCATCGAGCCCCATTTCGTCTTTGAAAATGCCGAAAACTCGCTCGATACCCTCGTCTATCACATCCCAGGGATAGGTCCACATGGTCACGTGAATCACGGCGTACCTTCCTTTCTCTCAAATCCCGTTAGTTGCAGAGCGTGAGGAATGAAACCACAGATTCTTGTGGGCGCAATCACCTCTTGTGATCGCAATCGTACGCCCATATCTTCCTGCCGCGTTTTGGAGGCTGAGTCCGTTGACTAAAGAACACCTCTACGGCCGGGTAGTCGGTCGGCACCACCTTGGGCGTGAATAACCCTTCTCTTCTCTGCTACTATGCACAAGCCAAGCGCTGTAGGCATCCTCGCAAACCCGGCTGCCGGCCGCGACATCCGACGACTCGTGGCCCAGGCCTCCGTCTTCCCATTGGCGGAGAAGTGCAACATGATATCCCGGCTCCTGGCGGCTTTGGCGGCGGGCGGCGTCGAGCGGGTCTACATGATGCCGGACGCCGGGGGCATCTCCCGTCGCCTTCGCAGGATGCTGAAAACGCCGTCGCCACAGCCCAGCCCGCCGGTCACCTTCTTCGACATGCCGGTGGAGGACAGCGCCGCCGACACCCTGTTGGCGGTTGAGAGGATGGTCGCCGTCGGCGTTGACGCGATCGTCGTTCTCGGCGGCGATGGCACCCATCGTCTGGTGGCGCGGGTGTGCGGGGACACGCCACTCACAGCGCTCTCGACCGGCACCAACAACGTCTTTCCGGCCCTTCGCGAGGCCACCATCGCCGGCCTGGCCACCGCCCTCGTGGCCACGGGGCAGGTCGACGCTGACGAGGCCACCTGCGCCAACAAGGCTTTGCGCGTGTCGGTAAACGGCACTCGGGACCTGGCGCTGGTGGATATCTGTGTCAGCACCGACCTCTGGACCGGATCCAAGGCCCTGTGGGGGGCCGACGGTCTGAGCCAGCTCTTTGTCGCCTTCGCCGAAGCCGACGCCGTCGGGCTGTCCAGCGTAGCCGGGTTGATGCGGCCCGTGTCGCGTCGAGACCGCGCCGGGGTCAGGCTCGAACTCGCTCCCCCCGATGAAGCAGCGGTGACCGTGACCGCGCCGATCGCGCCGGGGTTGATAGTTCCCGTCGGCGTCGCCGCCGTTTACGACATGCTCCCCGGTGAGCGGCAGACGGTCGGTTTGCCGAGGGGTGTCATCGCCCTCGACGGCGAGCGCGAAATCGAATTCACCGACGGCGATCGCGTCGCCGTCTGGATCGATGCCGACGGTCCGCGCACGATCGACATCGACCGCGTCATGGCCTGCGCCGCTCAGCGTGGGCTGCTGACAGTCACCCACAACCCAGACTCTTCGACCGGCACCTTCGACCTGGGCCTTCGACCTGGCGAAAGGAGACTCGACCCATGCAGTTGAGCAAGGATGACGCTCTGCGCGCCTATCGGACCATGAAGACGATCCGTGTCTTCGAAGATCGTGTTCACATTGAATTCGAAACCGGCGATGTGCCCGGGTTCGTCCATCTGTACGCCGGGGAGGAAGCCATCGCCACCGGTGTGTGTTTGCATCTCGATGACGGCGACAGGATCGCCAGTACGCATCGCGGCCACGGACACTGCATCGCCAAGGGCTGCGACGTGCGCGGCATGATGGCGGAGATCTACGGGCGAAAATCCGGTCTCTGCGGCGGCAAGGGGGGATCGATGCACATTGCCGATCTGTCAAAGGGGATGATGGGCGCCAATGGCATCGTCGGCGGCGCGCCACCGCTGGTATGCGGGGCGGGATTGGCCGCCAAGACGCTGGGCAATGGCCGCGTTGCCGTGGGCTTTGTCGGGGACGGCGGTTCAAACCAGGGTACCACTTTTGAGAGCCTCAACCTCGCCTCGGTATGGCAGTTGCCCTGTATTTTTGTCGTTGAGAACAATGGCTACGCCGAAGCTACCTCGGTAAAATATTCTACCGCCTGCGACGACGTAGCCGACCGCGCCAGTGGCTTCAACATGCCTGGAGTGGTCGTCGACGGCCACGACTTCTTCGAGGTCTACGAGGTCGCGGGGGAGGCGATCGAACGCGCCCGGGCGGGGGGTGGACCGACTCTGATAGAGTGCAAGGTCAACCGCTATTACGGGCACTTCGAAGGCGACGCCCAGACCTACCGCGCCCCTGACGAAGTAGAGAACGTGCGCCGGAAGCGCGATTGCATTGAGAATTTCACCGCCCGGGCGGTGTCGGTCGGTCTCGTGCGGGAAGAAGACCTCGCGGCGGCCGACCAGGAAATCTCGGACCTCATCGAGGACGCCGTAAACCGCGCCAAGGCGGCACCGGAGCCCGACGCCGCCGACCTGCTGACCGACGTCTACGTGTCGTACTAGGAGGATGAAACAGAGGAGGAAAAGAGATGAGCACAAAGACCTTCCAGCAGGCGATCAGCGAAGCCCTGAGTCAGGAAATGGAGCGGGACCAGCGCGTCATCCTTATGGGCGAAGACATCGTCGGCGGCTCTGGCGGCGAGGGAGAGATGGATGCCTGGGGCGGTGTTCTCGGAGTCACCAAGGGCTTGTGGGGGAAATTCGGCGACCGCGTCCTCGACACCCCCATAACCGAGTCCGCCTTCATAGGGGCGGCTGTCGGGGCGGCCACCTCCGGCCTGCGCCCCGTAGTCGAGCTCATGTTCATCGATTTTATGGGCGTGTGCTTCGATCAAATTTTCAATCAGGCGGCCAAATTTCGCTACATGTTCGGCGGCAAAGCCGAGACCCCCGTCGTCATCCGCACTATGTTTGGCGCCGGTCTTCGCGCCGCGGCGCAACACTCGCAGTGTCTCTATCCGCTCTTCACTCACATACCCGGCCTCAAGGTGGTGATCCCGTCTACTCCTTATGATGCCAAGGGGCTGCTAATCGAGGCCATCCGCGACGACGACCCGGTGATCTTCTGCGAGCACAAGCTGTTGTATTCGGAGGAAGGGGAGGTGCCCGACGAAGCCTACACTATTCCCTTCGGCGAAGCCGCCGTCGTGCGCGAGGGAGAGGACCTGACCATCGTCTCCCTGGGTCGCATGGTCCACAGGGCCGTTGAGGCGGCCCAGGCTCTGGCGGGAAGCGGCATCGACTGCGAGATCATCGACCTCCGCACCACCTCGCCCATGGACGAAGATGCCATCCTCGAAAGTGTTGAGAACACCGGTCGCCTCGTCGTCGTCGACGAAGCCCATCCTCGCTGCAACATCGCCACCGACATATCCGCACTCGTGGCGCAAAACGCTTTCGGCGCCCTGAAGGCACCGATCCGCATGGTTACAGCACCCCACTCGCCTGTGCCTTTCGGCAATGCTCTCGAGGACCTCTATATCCCCAGCGCCGCCAGCATCGAGGCGGCGGCGAGGGAGCTCGTGGAGTATCGCTCGTGAGTGGCGGCATCCAGGCCCTTACCATGCCCAAGTGGGGCCTCTCCATGCAGGAGGCGAAGATCGTCGGGTGGCGGGTGGAGGTGGGGGGCGAGGTCCTCTCCGGCGACGAGGTCGTCGACATCGAGACCGAAAAGATCGCCGCCGGAGTAGAGGCGCGCGATTCCGGCGTGCTCCGTCGCCACGTCGCCGGTGAAGATGACGTCCTACCCGTGGGGGCCTTGCTCGCCGTGATCGCCGACGCGAATATCCCCGAGTCCGAAATCGACGCCTTCGTGACAGATTTCCAAGCCAGCTTCGTGCCACCCGACCCAGCCGCGTCAGAAGTCGGGGAGGCCACTGACACGGTCGACTTGAGTGGCCGCGTCATTCGCTATCTTAAAAGGGGCGACAGCGGCGACGCCGTTATCCTCCTGCATGGATTTGGCGGAGATCTCAACAACTGGCTCTTCAACCAGGAAGCCCTGGCCGCCAAGCACGTGGTCTACGCCCTCGACCTACCCGGTCACGGCGGGTCCACCAAAGAAGTGGGAGACGGTTCGCTGAGAGAATTCGCGGCTACGGTGGCCGCCTTCATGGCAGCTCTCGAAATCGGCAACGCCCACCTAGTCGGACACTCCATGGGAGGCGCGATTGCCCTCACCTTCGCCCTCGCCCATCCCGAGCTCACCTCGTCGCTGACGCTGATCGGCAGCTCCGGCCTGGGAGCGGAGATCGACGGCACGTACATAGACGGATTCGTACAGGCCCGGAGACGCAGAGATGTAAAACCGCACCTCGAGAAGCTGTTCAGCGACCCGTCCCTGATCACTCGTCAGCTGGTCGAAGACGTGCTCCGCTACAAGCGCCTCGACGGGGTGCAGGACGCCCTGGCGACGATTGCCAAACAGCTCTTTCCAGAAGGGCGCCAGGTTGCGGTATTACGCCCTCAGCTCGAGCGGCTGCAGTTGCCGACACAGCTGATCTGGGGAGAGGAGGACCGTATTATCCCGGCGTCCCACGCTCTCGGCGGGCCGGCCGCCGTCGCCACCCACACCATCCCCGGTGCCGGACACATGGTGCAGATGGAGGCAGCCGCCGAGGTCAACCGCCTCATCCAGAGCCTGGTCGTGTGAGAGTGCCCGACCGAGGAAATAGACTATGCTCGACACTGAACTGATAGCGCCCGCTGATCCGGCGAGAGCCGCCGCCGTCTTCCACCGCGATGGATTCGTCGCTATCAAGGACGCCCTCACCCCCGCGCAGCTCGACTTCGCCCGGGCAGGGGCCAGACGGGTCGTAGACGAACAGATGGCGGCCACCCCGCTGGAGGATGCTAATAGAGGTCACGCCCGCTACTCCTTCGGCTCACAGATCCACCACTCCGAGTGGACCCAGCTGATCGAGCTGCCGACCGTGCTGCCGGTGCTGGACGCAATCTGGGGCAGCGAGCACTACATTTGCTCGGGCGGCGGCGGCGACTACTCCAGCCCGGGGGCCCGGATTCAGCACCTGCACTCAGATATGGCGGACATGCTGGCCGACCCCCTCGGCCAGGTGAGCATCTACGACATGCCCGTCCCCTTTATCGTCGTCAACTTCCTCATGGTGGACTTTGCAGAGATCAACGGAGCCATCCGCTTCGTGCCCGGCACCCAGCGCACGCGATTGAGACCGCCAAAGCTAGACCACGAACCCGAGCACTGGCGGCGATCCATCGTCTGCGCGCCGGCCGGCACCGCCCTGGTCCGAGATGTGCGTTGCTGGCACGGCGGTACCGCCAACGACTCCGACGAGCTGCGGATCATGACCAGCATCGGTTACTACGCGCCCTGGTTCCGGCGACCCGGAATGGGCGCCCCACTGCCGATGGCGAGATTCGAAGAGCTGTCGACGAGGGGGAAGGAGATGTGCCGCAACATCGCTGACTGGGAGGGAGAGGAGACATCCTCTCCTCGAACCTGAGCCCCTGCATAATAGCGTCCTGATCGACCATCGTTCGCAAGGAGACGACCCGTGAAAACCTATCTCGAAGCCTGCGGCGTACCCACCACCCGCATCGGTGATACAGAAGTCCCGCGTCTCATCATGGGCATCCACCCATACGACGGCTGCTCCTACCAGGATCAGCAACGGGACGCAGACAACTATCGGTCCTTCGGCCGCGTCGAGAACGTGGCCGAAGTGCTGCGTTACGCCATCGCCGAAGCCGGTCTGACCGCGGTTCAAGTGGACCACATGCTCCCGGTCCTCAATCGACTCCATCTGCAGGCGGTCTGGGAGGCAGAACAGCAGACGCAGACCCGGATGGGGATGGTCGCCTACATCCTCGTACCCGTCGTGCTGGACGGCGAGATCATCTCTTCATCCGACCGCGCCTATGCCACCTTCTACGCCCACAACGACAAGCTGGGCGGTGAGGCTTTTCGCGAGCACATACAGCGGGACGAGATCGTGCGCTACAACATGGGAAACTCCGGTAAGCTGGTCACGCCCGCCACGACACCCCCCTTCACCGCGGCAGATGCCGCGCGCTTCGAAATCGACTACGGTGTCCTCGAACGCTACCTCGGTTTCTTTGAAGGCTGCGAAATCCTCATCGCCGATCCCGGCGCCGAGATCGACATTCTGGCTATGACCGGACGCTTCGATCTCATCCGCGAGTACCTCGGATTCCTGCGGGAGCGCTTCAGCACCATCATCACCAGCGTACACCACGCCGGCGTCGTCCTCCCCTTGCTGGAGGCGGAGAACATCCCGGTCGATGGATATCTGACGACCGTCAACCGCCCGGGAACTTTCATGTTCCCAACTCGCGACCTCGCCCTGGACGCCATCCGCCAGGCCACCAGACCCGTCATCGCCATCAAGCCCATGGCGGGGGGACGCTACCTCGGCCACAAGGCCTTCGACTTCGTCTTTGAGGAGGTCGGTGTCGCCGCCTCCATGTTCGGCATGGGGACCCTCGCTCAAGTCAGGGAGACGGCAACAGCGGCGAAGGAGGTGCTCGGCGTTGCGGCGTAACGGGCCAATCGCTCAGAAGCCGATAGCGGCGCCGCCGTCCACTGGAAGACAGGTGCCGGTGATGAACTTGGCCGCCGGAGATGCCAGAAAAACCGCCGCCCAGCCGATGTCATCGGGTTTTCCCAGGGTGTTCATCGGCGTGCGCCCCATGACCTTGACCAGACGGTCGGGCACTTCCTCGAAGGCCCCGCGACTCATCTCGGTCTCGATCCAACCTGGGGCGATGGCGTTGACTCGAACGCCGCGGCCCGACCATTCGGCCGCCAGCGTGCGCACCAGGCCGAGATGGGCGGTCTTGGCGGTGGCGTAGGGCACCACGTAGGGGATGCCGAAGAGCGAAGTCATCGAGGCCATGAAGATGATGCTGCCCCCTTCCTCCCGCGCCATCATGCGCCGGGCCGCTTCCTGACTGAGCGCGAAAGCGCCGCGGACGTGTACATCCCACACCGAGGTAAATTCCTCGTCGGTGACCTCTTCCGCCGCCTTCCTCACCTGGTTTCCGGCGTTGTTGACCAGACAGGTGACGGGTCCGTGGCGCTGTTCGGCAAGGTCGAACAGGGACGCGGCGTTGTCGATCTCGGTGACATCGTGGACCTCATAACTGGCGCGCTCACCGAGATCCGCGGCGGCGCTCCTCAGGACTTCCTCTCGCCGGCCAGTGATGACTACCTGTGCGCCCTGGCTGACAAAGCACTGGGCCACGCCCAGGCCAATGCCGGTACCACCGCCGGTGATGAGGGCGACCTGGCCGGTGAGGTTGAAGGGATCGGGGGCATCACTCATTTGAGTTACATTCCGGTTTGGGGGATGTGGTCAGGACTATTTTTTTGGGGATGTGGTCAGGAGTAATCGATGAGGACTTTGATGCTGCTGGAGTCGGAGGCCGTCTTGACGCCGTCAACCAACTGGTCAAAGCTGTAGCGGTGGCTGATCAGCGGCTGCAGATCCAGCTTTCGATTGGCGACCAGATCCAGGGCGGCGGCAAAGACATGGGCGAATCGAAAGGAGCCGCGCACGGTGATCTCCTTCTGCATGATCGCATTGACGGACAGCGTCGCGGGTCCGGGCTGCACACCGAGTTGGACGATGGTGCCCCCGGGTTTGCAGTGCTGGTAGGCGACGGCCAGCGCGGCCGGTGACCCCGACGCCTCGATGACGACATCGAAGCCGCCCATGGCAGCGTCGGCTGCGGTCATCTGCGCCGCGTCGTCGGCCCGGATGGGGATGTCGGCCCACAGCCGGGTGGCCAGCTGGAGGGCATCGTCGCGCACGTCGGACACCGCCAGACGCGCAGCACCATACTCTTTCGCCACCATGCCGATGAGCTGGCCGATGGGTCCGGCGCCGGTAACCAGGACCTGACGTCCAGCCACAGCGCCCGCCCGCCCGACTCCGTGCAGGGCGATGGCGAGGGGTTCGAGCAGAGCCGCCGCCTCGAACGACAGCGTGTCGGGGATAATGTAACAGCCGCTGGCTGGCACCGGGACATACTCCCGGAAAGAGCCGTCCATCGGCGGCGAGCAGGCCGCCGAGCCGAAGTAGCGCATATTGGGACATAGATTGGAGCGGCCCTGGCGACACTGAGAGCACTGGTGACACGGGTGCGAGGGATCGATGGCCACCCTCGAGCCCACCGGCAGCAGCGCGCCGAAAGCACCGGCATCGACCACTTCTCCGGCTGACTCGTGGCCGAGAACGAAGGGTCGCTCAGGAATGAAATCGCCGTTGCGGCCATGGACGTAGTAGTGCTGATCGGATCCACAGATGCCCGTAGCCAGGACCCGCACCAGCACCTGGTCGGCTTCGATGGTGGGGATGTCGACTTCGGACAGGCGCAGATCTCGGGCGCCGTGCAGATAGAAAGCTCGCATGGGGAGAGAAGATAGACCGATGGGAAACCACATACCAGATGCAAGCCGCCGGCCCGCCGCCCAAGGAGTGGCGGCGGCTGTTTGCCCCACGCCCAGAGGTCGACCTTGGTGAGCCTGCTGTCCTACCGGGACTCGGTGTATCGCACGGCAAAAACGACAGTACCGCTGGCTGCCAGACTCTTCCCGAGCCTGACTGTATACAGTCGTTTCATGGTCATCGTGTACCGGGCGAGCGCGCTGGCCAGACGGGGCCAGTATACCAGTGAGGAATGGTGCCAGAGCTGCCTGAAGACCGCCCGGGCGCTCGAGCACGTCGGGGTGTCCATCGAGATCACCGGCATCGAGCATGTCGAACGGCTGGAGGCGCCTTGCGTCTTCATCGCCAATCACATGAGCGTGCTGGAGACCGCCGTGCTGCCTGCCATCATCCAGCCGTTGCGCAATGTCACCTACGTCATCAAACAGAGCCTGCTCGAATACCCTGTGTTTAAACACATCATGCGCGCGCGCGATCCCATCGCCGTTACCCGAACGGACCCGCGCGGCGACCTGAAGGCGGTGTTGGAAGGTGGGACCGAGCGACTGGCAAAAGGAATCTCGATTATCGTCTTTCCGCAGACTACCAGGACGCACTCGTTCGATCCGGCTCAATTCACCAGCATCGGCCTCAAGCTCGCCAGAAAAGCCGGCGTGCCCGTAGTGCCCCTGGCCTTGCTGACCGACGCCTGGGGGAACGGTACCCTGCTCAAGGACTTCGGCCGAATCGACATCTCGAAACCGGTGCGTTTCGCTTTCGGCGAGCCCATCCACATCGAGGGACGCGGCAGGGATGAACACCAAGCGGTCATCGAGTTTGTCAGCAGCAGACTGGCGGCATGGCGCGCCGCCGACGCGCACTGACAGGTTACCGCATAGCCCGGGAAGATTGAACCCTGCAATCGATCGCGATCGGAGGCTACCATGCATGAAAACGCCGTTCACGAGTATTATCTGGAGAAGCTGCGCCAGATGCGCGCCGACCGCCACGAGCGTCTCGGGGCCATTCGCTCGCGCGCTGCCGCTCTCGCCTACCAGCGTCGAGTCCGCCGAGCCATCCGCCGTGCCATCGGTCCCCTCCCCCCTCGCACGCCGCTGAATGCGAGGACTACCGGCACCGAGCGGCGCGCCGCGTTCACCCTCGAGAAGGTCCTCTTCGAGAGCCGCCCGGGTTGTCTGGTGACCGCCCACCTATACATCCCCACCGGACTGCAGCGGCCGGCGCCCGCAGTTCTCGGGTCCTGCGGGCACTCTCCCGACGGCAAGGCCGAGCCGCTCTACCAGGAGTTCTGCCAGCGCCTGGCGCGGGCCGGCTTTGTCGTCCTCATCTACGACCCCTTCAACCAGGGGGAGCGAGATCAGTACCACAGGCTGAAAGACCGCAGTGCCGTCGCCAGCTGCACCCACGCCCACAATATGATGGGCAAGCAGTTGGAGCTGGTTGGTGAGTGGTTCGGCGCCTGGCGCGCCTGGGACGGAATTCGCGCCCTCGACTACCTCCTGACTCGCCCCGAGGTCGACCCCAGCCACATCGGTCTCACCGGCAATTCCGGCGGTGGCACCATGACGACCTGGATGTGGGCCCTCGAACCGCGCTTCACCATGGCGGCTCCGAGCTGCTTCGTCACCACCTTCGCCGCCAATTTCGAGAATGAGCTGCCCGCTGACTGCGAGCAGTATCCCCCCGGCGTCGTCGGCGCCGGTCTGGAGATGGCCGACTTCATCATCGCCCGTGCTCCCGATCCCGTGCTGTTGCTGGGGCAGCAGTACTGCTTCTTCGACCGCCGCGGTCTGGAGGAGGCCTACGGGGAGGTCCGTTCTTTCTACGACGTACTCCGAGCGCCGCCTGAAAACGCCGGTCTCTTTATCGGGCCCCGCGGACACGGCTTTTTTCGCGAGAACCAGGAGGCGATGGTCGAGTTTTTCTGTCGGCAGGCGGGGCTGAAACGGCCGCGGCGGGTGGGGAAAATCGTCGGCTTCGATACCGCCTCGGTCAACGTAACCCCGAAGGGCAATACGGTCGCTGCCGGGGCCGTTCCCATCTACACGCAGACGGCGGGGCGCGCCCGCGAACTGCGGGAGAGCCGGCCCGCGCTCACAGCCAGCAAACTCAAGACTCTGGTGGCCGATTGTCTGCACCTGCCAGAGCGTCAAGAACTGTCCCCACCCCATTTTCGGGTTCTGCGTCCGGCGCGGCTGGAGGGCCGCGCCGTCGCCCGTTACCTGGTCGAGACCGAGCTACCCGCTCGGGCCCTCCTCCACAAGCGTATGGAAGACGGGAGTCGGACCTACTCCCTCGACGTTGAGAAGACCGTGCACCTCTACCTCCCCCATGTGTCGAGCGCGGCGGATCTCGTCTCCGACCCCCTTGCCCTTGCCGCCCAGAGCAAGCATCCCCTCTACGCCCTCGACGCCCGGGGGTTGGGGGAGTTCATGCCTGAGGAAGAGAGGCGCAATTACACCTACCCGTACGGGATGGACTATATGTACCACGGTTACGGCCTGCTCTTCGGGGAGAGCTATCTGGGAAGAAGGGTTCACGACGTACTGTCCACGGTGGATCTTCTGGTGAGTGAGGGCGCTCGCGACATCCATCTGTACGGTCGTGGACAAGGCGCATTGCTCGCCCTCTTCGCCGCGCTCTTGCACCGCAGGATCCGCCAGGTGGTATTGAAGAATTTGCCCCTCTCCTACGACGACTGGACCCGGGTGCCGCTCGTCGCCTGGCCAGCGGCCAATTTCCCCCGGGGCGTCCTCCACCATTTCGACCTCCCCGACTGCATCCGCGCTCTGGGGAAGAGGGTGACTTTGCAGCAGCCATGGGGGCCCGACATGAAGCCGCTGAGAGCCGATCAGGCGCGGCGGCGACTGAAGCAGGTGGGGCTGCCGTTGCGAGTCCTTTCAGGAAGATGAGCTGAACCGTGCCCTCTCGCTTCGAGTGGGCCGAGCTCGACCGTGATTTTCTCCGGACGACCCCGTTGCCTGGCGTCGATCCAGATCAAGAGGATTGGTGGGACCAGTGGCACCGCCACCTCGCCACGCGCACATCCCCAGAGTGGTTT
>Ga0066376_10002548_pt1 | contig 16913 bp, 17 predicted proteins | sample Knorr_S15_td_Bot_FD_77009 | JGI IMG/M metagenome (GOLD analysis project Ga0066376, IMG submission 77009) | Marine microbial communities from Southern Atlantic Ocean transect - Knorr_S15_td_Bottom_ad_5009_LV_A | ecosystem: Environmental > Aquatic > Marine > Oceanic | place: Southern Atlantic... | reverse complement strand
CAAAGAACTCTTGAAACAGATACATTCAGCGCAACAAGAGATCTTATTGGTTACGCCTTATTTTCTGCCGCCGAAGCGTCTGAAATGGGCTTTGCTAAAGGCGAAAAAACGTGGTGTCGAGGTTAAAATTACAATCACGGGTGAAAGTGATGTCCCTCTTGTCCAGAATGTATCCCTGTCCTACCTGCCCCGCCTGATGAAGAAAGGGATACGCTTTTTTGCCTACAATGCAGGAGTTTGTCATGCCAAATATGCAATTGTTGATGGAAGATGGGCGATGCTTGGCAGTGCCAATCTGGATTATTTAAGTCTTTTGCACAATAAAGAGGGCAACCTTTTGATTAAAAATCGGCAGATCATCAAGAAACTGGAAAACATATTTAAAGACAACCTGAAAAACTCAACAAAGTTTGAACCGGAATTTTGGGAAACGCTTCCTTTAAGAACTAAATTGTCCGGGTATCTGGGTCGGCTTTTCAAAAAAATGATGTGAGGCAGTAAATGAGCTATAGAATTTTGTTCAGTAATATTGGCTATGCGCGTGGAATCGATGGATCTTTGAAGCAACATATTACTCGCGCTACACGACATCTCTATTGCTCCCTACCAACGCAAGAGCTGGTCATTGGACAATTAAAGGAGATCATTAAAACGAATACTCCAGATATTTGCTGTTTTGTAGAAATTGATAAAGGGTCTTTATTATCCGGCAATTATAACCAGATAGAAGCCCTTATTGACCATGAATACGCCTTTCATGCCGTGTCTGGTAAATACGGTCAGGGAAGCCTGAGGCAACATATTCCTTTTTATAAAGGCAAAAGTAACGGCTTTATCACCAAAGAGAAACTGCCTTTTAAACAGATCAATTTCAAATATGGGGCAAAAAAATTGCTTTACGCAGTATCACTGCCTGATGATATTACACTTTTATTTGCACATTTCTCACTGCGCTACTCCACACGCCAGAAGCAGTTTGAGGAAATAAAGAGAATACGTCACCAGTTTGGAGAAAAGGTGATTTTACTGGCCGATTTTAATATATTGAAGGGCATAAGCGAATTAGACAGCTTTTCGGAAAAAGACAGTTTCCGCCTTCTCAATGACCCAGACCAACCCACATTTATATTTCATAGACGCCGACTATTACTGGATTTATGTCTCTATACACCAGCGCTGGAAGGAAAGCTGGAACTGGATATCATTCCCCAACCTTTCTCTGATCATGCGGCCCTTCTGGTTGAGGTTAAGAGCTAGTTTTTTTCTCTTCCGGAATAAGCGACAAGGCAAATTCTCGCAGGCGCCAGTCCATATCGCAAATCTCGGCAATTGCGTTTCTGAATTTGTCAGGGTCAATCGCTTTCTGGTCTTTCACCCTTATAAATCCTTCACCATTTATAAGATGCCCGCTTTCATAAAGGCGCACCTGTGCCTCCTCAACCCAGTCATACGCTATCAGCTTTAATTGAATTTTATCGGGCAGGTCAATATAGCCTCCACCAACTGATTTGGGCGCACGGTTTATCAGACCTGTGACCGCCTCTGCTGTCTGGCTCCAGCCATCTTTTAAAATATCCAGGGAAATAATCATGGCGGCCAGCGCATCAGCCCACCACCATCCCATACCTATACCCAAAACACCGCCTATGGCCGCAACGGCTGTCATCCAGTCGGCCTTGTTCATTTTACCATCAGTAAAAAGGATTTTGTCATTCAGCACTTTTGAATATTTCAGCTTGAAGCCCCCTAAAATGACAGGTGGAAAAGTCCCCCATAAGAGGACAAGTATCATCCACCACCCCAGCCAGATATCCTGACCGAAAAAGGATTTGAGGCCAATTGTCGGATGTTCCCGGTACAAAAGTTTCAAAGCGGATTCTATAAAGAGGAAACCACCCATTATGAATAAAGCAAGTGCCGCACATAAAAACAGAATTGACGTGACCCGGTGAAATCCAAAAGGATAATGTTTTGTTGGCTTGCGCCAGCACACATAACTGCTGAACAGAAAACAAATGGGTGGTATCAGGCTCAGGCAATCTTCAATCCAGGCCGTTTTCATGGCCTGTGAAGACCCCATAACAATGTACATCAAGTAAATAACACTGACGAGATAGGCCAGAGAGATATACTCAGACAGCCTTGCCTTTTTTAAAGCCTTGTCCTGCTCTTCAGAAAATTCATATTGCGGTGCGAGCCTCATAAACCGTGATTCTCAACCCCATCGTAGTAAGATGCCAAGAAGCTTTCCAGCTCTATAAGAAAAGCATTTTCCCCCCTTTGCAAAGCCAAAACATGATGGTCAATCTTATCTTCCCCTGTCTTGAGATAAGGCCGCGTAAGCCCGACTTGTTTATGGCGCGGACTGTCTGCCGTCAACCAACCTGCTACTAGATCAAGCTCATTATTTTTTAATTTCTTTATGGCAACCGCCTCCGGGTAAATATGCCATTCGGGGGCACCTCCAAGTGTTTTTGAAAATGCCTCTACAAGTTTGACCTCGCTCCCACGCATTTTGCCATCCTCCTCATATATCCAAGGGTTGTGCTCTATGACACCCACCTTCAATATTCCGGATTTCCTGATTTTTTGAAGGCTGTTTTCAACATCTTTGGGATAGTTATCGCAGCCCATAACCAGCGCGCATAAAACCATACCAAAAATAAAGCGCTTCATTTGTTACCCTTCCATAAAATCACTGACCGGGCTTAGCGTTTTCAGATCTTTCTTATCATTTGTATAAGGAATAACACTCAAGCGCCCATCTGTTTCCAATATAACGGCCTTTACCTGTGCCGGATCAGACATACCGTTATTGCGCATGGAGGCAAGAACTTCAACCTCTGTAATGCGTTCCTGACATAAATTGTCTTTCTGATAGCTGCCCTCATAAAACAAAACAGTGGGTTTAGACTTTATGATCTCCTGAAATACATCAGAACGCACCTCCAGCCAGGCAATAATATACTGAACAAGGATAATAATCCCCAATGCCGCCATGCCTTCGACAATTGTGACATCCTTACTGATTATGGTGGTGGCAAGGGTTGATCCCATCGTTACAGTCATCACAAAATCAAAGGCATTCATCTTTGACAGTGTTCTTTTACCCGACAGCCGCAGGAAAAAGACGAGTCCGATGAAACAGATCGTCCCCTTCGTTAAAACCACGACAACGCTGTTAAAATCCTCAAACCACATAAGCCACCTGTTTTACTACCCCCCTATGATTGTGCCTCCGTTGGGATGTATCACCTGTCCAGTGATATAGCTTGCATCATCACAGGCCAGAAAGATAAAGGCCGGTGCAACCTCATCAGGTTGGCCGGGACGCCCCATCGGGGAACCCTGCCCAAACTCCTTAACCTGTTCGGCCTCAAAAGACGCCGGTATGAGAGGAGTCCAGATCGGCCCGGGGGCGACTGCGTTAACACGTATGCCTTTATCAATCAGATTGCCTGATAAAGACCGTGTTAGGCCGACTATGGCCCCTTTGGTTGCCGCATAATCCATTAAAACCTCTTTACCGCGATAAGCAACAATGGAGGCTGTGTTCACAATAGAGTCACCTTTTTTCAGATGCTTAAGAGCCGCCTGAGTTAAAAAGAAAAGCCCAAAAATATTGGTGTCAAAAGTGCGGCGCAGCTGGTCTTCGCTGATGTCTTCAAGGCTTTCCTGAATATGCTGTTCGGCGGCATTATTTATCAATATATTCAACCCGCCAAATTCCTTAACGGTTTTTTCAACCGCCTCAGCACAAAATGCCTTGCTGGCAATATCGCCTTTAATGGGAAGAGCCTTACGCCCCTCTTTTTCTATATATTCGGCGGTTATGGCCGCATCCTCATCTTCGTCCAGATAAATAAAAGCAACATCCGCACCTTCCTTAGCACATCCTATGCTTACAGCACGACCTATTCCGCTGTCCCCACCGCTGACAAGGACTTTTTTGCCCTTCAGTTTTCCAGCGGCCTTATATTCTTTCATGAAAGAGTCCGGCTTCGGCGTCATTTCTGTTTCGTCACCTGGCTGGTGGTTTTGATGTTGTGCAGGTTGGCTGTTCATATCTACTCCTTTTTGTCTTCTGATTTTGTCTTTTTTTCTTGGTGGTAAACTTCGCTTTCATGAAATAAGGGCCCTCTTAAGCGGCCAAACAGGATTAAGGTAACCGCTAGAACGAGAAAGCCGAGTATGGCTAGCCCATACAGACCAAACCCCAACATCAAGCCCATCGCTCCAGCACTCCAGATACTGGCCCCAGTGGCCGAGCCTAAAATATTTTGTCCTTCTCCTTTGATAATTGCCCCGGCACCTAGAAAACCGATACCAACCAAAACACCTTCGACAAGCCTTAAAATATCCATTTCCAATAAATTAGATGACCCCTGATAAATAAAATAAAGTTCATTGCCCATTATCGCGAGTAGGCAGGTTGTGGTGGCCACAATCATATAGACACGAAAATCAATAGGTTTATTTTTAATACTGCGGTCATAGCCAAGACAAAAACCAAACAGCATGGCCAACACCACCCTGAACAGAGCGTCCAACCAACCCAGACTTTGTAAATCCAGTGTAAAGTCCATGTCTTTCCCCCTAAAAAAACTGTGCCGGTGTATTGCTACACCGGCATTCAGTTTGTTGAGTACTGTTACGCTGCCTGTTCCATGGCACTATCTTCAATGCCATCACACACGCTTGTCAGTTTCTCATCTGTTGCTTTTTCCTGCTCCAGAATTTCATGGAGTAGGTCTGCGGCCTCAGTAAATCCGAGCTTCTTGGCCATATTGCACAATGCACCATAAGAGGCGATTTCATAGTGCTCAACCTTTTGCGCAGCTGCGATCAGAGCAGAATCAAGAACAGCACCTTTTTCGGCCTCTTCCATCAATTCTTCACCCTCTTCAAGAAGGCCTTCAATAGCTTCACATTCTTCTCTGGCTTGCTCGAGACCTGTTAGTTCAAAAACTTTTTCAAGCTTTTTAATCTGGTCTTTTGTTTCTTCCAGATGTTGTTCAAAGCCGGCTCTTAAATCTTCATTTGTGGCCTTTCCAACCATTTTTGGCAGGGCTTTTGTGATTTTATTTTCTGCAAAATACATATCCTGCAAAAGATGTTCAAATAGATTTTCCAAACTGGATAACGTCATTTCTATCTCCTTTTTTATGAGTTTCAAACACAGATCAAACAAAACAGGAATGAATACGTTCCAGAAATTCTTTGTTTATAATTTCTTTAAAAGCCCCCATTCTTAAAAAAGGAACTTATTATAAAAAAAATGGTTTGAGGCTTCTAAGCAATTCTAAAATCTGTATAATTTTTAAATGACATCCTTACCCTCTTCATCTGATAATGACCTGCCTGATACTTTTTACAAAGAAGGGCGAAATTGCTGGCAAAAAGGCCGTGCCGATAAGGCCGCCATATTAATTGATTGCGCGGCTTATTATCGTGCCCTTTATCACGCCTTAAGCAATGCAGAGCATTCTGTATTCATTCTTGGGTGGGATATTGACGGGCGCATAGAATTGTTGCGCGGCAAAGAGGCAGAGGGTCTTGAAGTTCCACCACGCCTGTTTGACCTTATCCGTTGGAAAGCAGAAGAAAACCCTGATCTAAAAATTTATCTCAATCGGTGGAATTACTCGATTTTCTACATGAAAGAACGTGACCCGTTTTCCGGATTGAAATGGGATTGGCAGTTTCCGGACAATGTTTATTTCTGTTCGGATTACAAAGTCCCCTTCTTAGGATGCCATCATCAAAAAATAATAACCGTTGATGACAAAATTGCTTTCTGCGGCGGTATGGATATCGCACTTGGTCGCTGGGACAAACGCCAGCATCATGTTCATATGCCTGAGCGAACAGATCCACCCGGCGCGTTCCAGCCATCTGGTCAGCACGATTATAATCCTTACCATGATATACAAATGGTGCTGGCTGGCAAAGATATGCGCATTTTCTCAGAACTGGTCAGACAACGCTGGAAAAGAGGGTCAGGCTACGATGCCATACCTATCCGTGAAAAAGGTGAACATGAAAGCGCCAGTCTTCCTAAAGCGGTGAAGAAAGATTTTTCCGATATTGAATTTGCCGTTTCCCGGACGATGCCAAAGACACATAAAACAGAGCGCGTTCAGGAAATCCTGCAGGGCTATATAGACGAAATCAGCCGGGCAGAAAAATTTATCTATATCGAAAACCAGTACGCGACGTGTGAAGATATTGCCCGCGCCCTGAATAAAAGGCTAAAGGAAAAACCCGATTTACATGTTTTGGTTGTTAGCTGCCATAAACCCCGCGGTATCATTGAGCGTAAGGCCATGTGGACAGGACGGGTTAAATTTACAGATATTGCCGGAAAAGACGTTCCTGCCTCACGATTTGCAATTACCTATCCCATATGTGGCGAAAACGGAGATACAACTACAATTCATATTCATTCGAAAATCATGATTGTGGATGACAAAATCCTTCGCGTTGGATCGACCAACCTGAACAGACGCTCAATGGGATTTGATACCGAATGTGATGTCAGTTTGAAAGCCAATAACAAAGCTACTCGTTCTCGTATCGCGGATATCAGATCCGACCTGATACGGGAGCATACGGGACGTGAGATCGAGGATATTGAAAAGATCATAAACGGTGGAGAATCTCTGGATATCTTGCTGGAACATCAGGAGCACAGTCGCCAGCATCTGAACCGCGCAAATGATGAAGAGTTCCGCCATGAAAAATTTGCACATTTTGCACAGAAAATCGGAGACACGGCTACTCCCCCTATAATTTCCAACTTTCCGGCAAAACAGGTAATTTTTACAGCAGTAATATTGGGTCTTTTGGTATTTGCGCTGTGGTCCTTATTTGGTCCGACAATAGCCGAGCTGTTTAATAAAGACAAATTAACCGCTCTCGTTGAAAGTGCAAAAGGTTCGGTATGGGGGCCTTTCATGATCATAGGCATATATGTTTTAAGTGGCATTGTGTTTTTCCCCATTATGGCACTCAATCTTATTACAGCTATTGTTTTTGGACCTTTATGGGGTTTGATTTACGGACTGCTGGGATCATTAGCGAGCGCGGCATTCAGCTACGGCATCGGTCGCGTGATTGGACAAAAGACAGTCAATTTTTTCCACTCGGCAACAGAGAAAGTGCGGCAATATGCAGATAGAGGCGGCATTCTTGGCATGACACTTATACGTATGGTTCCCATTGCGCCTTATACACTGGTAAATTTGGCTTTTGGAATTACAGGAGTCAGCTTTCTAAGCTATATGATCTCAACTGGCTTTGGTCTTCTGCCCGGCATATTTGCAAAAGCCATGTTGGGTGGAGCAATTGGGGAGTTATTTGAAAACCCAGAGCCCAAAGTGATTTTTTATACCGTCGCCAGCATTCTACTTTGGATTGGTATCATCTGGGCCACACATCGTTTTTACAACCACTATAAGCATAAAATTAAGTCATGAATGTATTACGCATACTCTGCTTTAACATTCATGGTGGTTTTGACATGAAAGGCCATCGCGACCTTGCCCGCGTAAATGACCTCATGGACAGTCTGGATATCGATATCGGTGTCTTCCAGGAAATGGAAACACGCCCGTTCAGAGGTGGCACGGCAAATGATATTGATATATTGGCGGGAAAGGACCGCTCTTATCACTTACCCGGCCCGACCCTGAAGGAGGGCAAAGGCTGGTACGGAAACCTTCTGGTCAGTAGATATCCTATCACGCGCGCGATTGTCCACGATCTGGAAACAAAGCCCTCACTGGAACCGCGTAATGCTGTGGACGCTTTAATAGAAACACCTCACGGCAATTTCCGCATTATCGGCACGCATCTGTCACTTTCCCCTTTTGAGAGATGGTCGGAAGTTCGAAATCTGATCGCATTAATGGAAGATGTGGAGAGCGAAGCCGAGCACCCGGTGCTTTTGATGGGGGACATGAATGAATGGCGGTGGCGAGCCAAATTACTGCGGCATCTAAACGAATTGATGCACCCTGCACCTTGCGGCAAAACCTTTCCCTCGAATTACCCGCTTCTGAGGCTTGATCGCGTCTGGTATGACGATGCATCCCTTGATATAAGCGCTCGCGTAATAAGAGATAAAGCCCCTTTGTCCGACCACCTGCCGATTTTAGTCGAAATTCGGCTTTAGGCTTTTGTAAAAACCCTATTTTCATACAAAAAGTTAAATTATAACTTGTGCTTAAGGCAAAATTTTATACACTTAGTCTATGGAAATCGACCTCAATCAGCAGAGCAAGAAAGAACAAAGCGGCACAGCCTATAATCTCGGGGACTTCAAAATTCTTGTGGTTGAGGATTCCCCCTTTATTGCCAATCTTTTAGGCTCATGTTTAATGGAAATGGGTGTGGGCAGCGTTATAAAGGCTGGAAATGTCCGGGACGCAAAAGACAAGATTTTGTCCAATAATGCAATGACATCCGGACAGAATATCGACATGATCATTCTGGACTGGCTTATGCCTGACGGTACAGGCGGAGATGTCCTTAAATGGATCAGAGGCCATAAAAATGCCAGCATCAAATTCGTGCCTGTTGTCATTTGCAGTGCTTATACAAGTACCGAGCTTGTTTATGAAAGCCGTGACCTTGGCGCGAATGAGGTTATGGTCAAACCTGTCTCGGCTGAAAAAATTACACAGCGCATGTTGCATATTATTGATCATCCGCGCCCCTATGTTCAGGCTCCGGATTTCGTGGGACCAGACAGGCGACGAAGAACTCTGCCTTTTGACGGGGAAGACAGAAGAAAAAATAAACCGGAGGTAATTTCAGAATCATGAGCAAATCAGACGTTAAAATCATTCACCGCAAAAACAAGCTTAAAGCCAAGGCAGGGGGCGAAGGCGGCAAAGGCGGATATATTGATCCCAGAGCAGTTGCGCGCGGTCAAGCCTCAATCGAGCAACAGGAAGAAAATTACGCCGATGAAGTGCAGATTATCCTGACAAAAATTGACAGTGCATGGGATGATTTAAAAAATGAGCAAGGTGATCCGAAGAAGGAAAAGCAGAATTTAAGCACGCTTCACAATTACGCAAATAACATCAAGGACATTGCCAAAACCTTTGATTATGAGCTCATGAGCTATTTCGGGGAATCCCTAAGGGATTTCTGCGAAAAGCTGAATGTTGCCAACCCCGTTCATCAGGTTATCGTAAAGGCACATATTGATGTGATGTGGGCCGCTTTTAAAACGAACATCAAGGGTGAAGGCAGCAGGGAAGCCGAAGAGCTGAAAATTATCCTTAATAAGGCCATTGAGAAGCACAGCAAGGCGTAATTTCAACGCTTTGCTATATAGCGTGAGTTTTCCTTCGGGACTTCACCAACATAATCATCTTTCATAAAGGCCTCCTGCTCCCGCGGATTATCAGGATGAAGCCTGATAGCAATTTCTATTTTTGCAAGCGCGGCTGATAATGTCATATATAAAGGTACAACACCCTGTTCAATCATATTATGAACCGACTCATATGTTGCATTCAGCTCGGCATTAACAGGGCTTACAACAAAGACCGGGATTTTTTTCTTTCTCGCAGCCGGCATGATGGCATCTACAATCGGGTTATAGACGGTATTTCCTCCGTATGAATATAATATAACCGCACGTATATCACCATCTTCTACCTGACGCTTTACGATATCCGGTGATAATCCGAGATGTGACCTGACCAACAATGTATGCGCATATTCCCCGCTCCAGATTCTTGGCTCGAAAGGAAGACCTCTTTTAGTTTTCAGCCACGGCGCAAGCCGCACAGGGTAATCAAGCCGGTTATAACGAGCCACATATTTATGCAGAGGCGCATCAAATGCATTGGCCTGCGAGTCATCGACCTTCTCAGAGGACGTTCCCAAAACCGCCATATCTCCCATAACAACGATAACCTCTGCCATATCATTGTCATGAAGCGCTTCCAAGGTATAAAGTGCATTCTTTAGATTAGTTGCCGCATCGTTCAGTGGCTCCTGGATAGGCTTTTGTGCGCCTGTAAACACAACAGAAAATGGCAGGCCCTGCCCCATCATAATTGAAATAGCCGATGCTGAATATGTCATAGTATCCGTGCCATGCAGTACAAGGAAACCGGCAAAATCACATTTCAGATTTTTATATACCCAAGACATGATGATCGCCATGTCCCTAATATGCGTGTAATTCATCTGCGAGCTGTCTATGTGGAACGCATCAAAACCTTTGACAAGAAAATCCCCTGAAAGCCCTTCCCCACCAAAGCGAAGAATTTCTTCAAAGTTGAGATCGGGCACCCATTTTCCATCTCCCGTGATTTTCATAGATATTGTACCGCCTGTACCAATAGCTATTACCAGCTTGCGTGTTCCCAATTCCTGGGCGGTCACGGCTCTGATTTCCTTTAAAAATGACCGCACACTCTCAGCAGATACATGCTCAAGGTGCTCGAGATTATCAGCAGGATAAAGGTTCATCTTATTAATGACCACAAAACTTAATCATTATATCGGGGAGTGCGCACAGCATTTCTTGTATACTGCACGCTTTCAGTATTTTCGCTTACGCCTGCGGCAGGAGCAATATCTGTAACGTCTTCGGATTGTTCTTTGGGTGTTGCATGGACAACCTGAACATCATTAACGCGATATGTCGTTTGCAGGTTTCTTTCTTGTAAATAGGCAAGGAGACGGTCAAAAATCTGCGGACTGATATTATCAATTCTTTGTCCGATGACATTGGCCATTTCGCTTACACTTGCTGCATTTCCGGTTGGCGGCAAAGGATCCATCCCAATAGAGTTTAGAAGACGCCCATAGGCATTCTGATATTCCGCGTAGGCCATATGAAGCTGCGCGCGGTTAAGTGCCGCCTGCATGTCCATTTCCAGCGTTTGTGAGGGTGAAGGTTTGCTGTTATCGGAAACCACATTTCTCATCTTGCGTGAGACTGATGCCAACTGGCGGACAATGTCAAAACGCTCTTGCGCCAGATCCATGCGCAACCGTGCCATATTGACCTGACTCATAATGGCAACAACCAGCGCACGGCGTCTCATCTGAGTCAGCTTTTCTTTGTTTTTGGCCTGCTCTATTCTGACGGGCAGGGTAAATAAATTTATAAGATTACCGGTAATGGACATCGAAAACTCTGTCCAGTCATTGTTACGCAAGTAATCATTGCTATCATTGTTATAACCGAAGAAAGCGTTCAATCCGGGAAGTGCGCTTAATGTTGTTCTGCGAATATCGCGTGCGGCGACGCGCTGCATCAAAATATCTTCACGAATTTCAGGGCGTATCATAAGGGCGACCAACTCAAGCGATTCAGGATCAAGCGCCAGCTCGGGAATAGTATTAGGGTTAAATATAGTCTCTTCATCAACGGCCAGAACATAATCTGCGCGCGGAGGCAAATTGATAAGAGAAGCCAATTCGATTTTGGCTGTAGAAAGCTGTGCCTTCAGGGATGTCAGGGAATGCATTGTTTCAAGTAAACGCATTTGTTGTTGCGATGAAACGAGCGAGGAATAATTGCTTTTATGCTCTTTATCCAGCTCGGAAACCATTGTTTTACCTTCAGCTATCAACTCCTCTATGTGGTCATTCAAAATCTGTGCACTCGCGGCGCGCCAATAGGCAGAACGCACATCCTGAATAATATTATGAACGACTTTCCTGCGGCGCTCCTCTGCTATTCTTACTTTATCAGAGGCCGTATTTGAGTCGATAATGGCAAGACCTGCATCAAGCACATCGTAACCTAGTGTCAGGGAAGCTGTAGTGCGCTCATCCTCCTGAAAAATGGATGGCGGAACAGTTTGAACGCCACTATCTGCGGAGCGTGCCGATATGACGTTATCTTCATCGCGTTTAATGTATTTGCCTTGCGCATCCAAGGAGGGCAAAACTTCAAGCAAGGCTATATCCACCTCACCTTTTGCAATCATGGCATCCATGACAGAAACGCGGTGGTCAAGGTTATAAAGAATACCCCTCGCCATAGCCTCGGAGAGGGTTAAAGGCTTGTCCAGTGCTTCCTGATCCGCAAAAACTGATTTTAAGTCTTCATCAAGAACATCAACCTGTTCATCCACGCTCAACGGCTCACTTTGTTGTGAGCAGGCACCCAGAATCAAGGATGACCCCAAAAGCAATGTAAGCAGTAGCTGACGCATCAGGTTATTTAATTTCATTTGTTTGTTGGCGCATAATTCGGACGAATCATGACAAGACTTGTGGATAATTCTGACATGACTTTTAGATTCTGTAAAGCTTTGCCTTCTGGTCAAAGCCACCGTTTCGTACTATTATGATTAAATACAATACCCTAAGGAGGTAATATTATGAAATTCAGAATCGCTCTTCTCACTGTTTTTTTTACACTAACAACTGGTTTAAACGCTTCTTTTGCCCAAGAAAATCTTGTTGAAGGTTTTTGGCTGACGCAAAATGAACGATCTGTTGTAGAAACCTTTAAATGTAACGAAGGCTTATGCGGGAAGATTCACTGGATCATAGAAGGCGGAATGACAAGTGACTCAGAAAACCCGGACGTAAGTTTGAGAAACCGCCCCCTCTGCAATCTCGGCATCCTCTGGGGTTTTTCGCAAAACCCGAATAATCCTAATGTATGGGAAGGCGGCAAAATATACAAAGCTGATGATGGTGACACATACAGCGCCACGCTTTCTGTAAAAGATGCTAACACATTATTCGTACGCGGATATGTAGGTTTGCCCATATTTGGTAAAAGCCAGACATGGACGCGCGTAAACCCTGCAAACTACCCTGCTTGCGGAGTATAAGACTTAAACCCCTTCAAAAACATGCGAGGCAGTTTTGGATTCACCAGCCCAGATACTGCTTTGCATATTTTTTTCCTCGCCAAATGTTACCCATGTTCCATTAACATCAGAAATTATAAAATAAGGCCGTCCAGTTTTGGCGGTCGTAATTTCTTTTATAATCTGAACGCCTTCCATATAAAGACGCTCATAAGCGTAATTTATATCGGGCACAGAAATCTTAATAACCATACCTTTAAAGACTTCTACCTGCGGCAAGGCTACGGATATTTCAGAATTTAGCCTAGACACGCCCAGCTGGGCGCAGTCATCGCCCTTATTTTTTAGATAGGCGAAATCATCCGTTTCCATTTCAACGTGGAAACCAAGAAAGTCTTCATAAAAATTTATTGTTTCTTCAAATTTACTTGTAACGATAATCGGGTAGAAACTGCCCATAATACACTCCTCTAAAAATATCACTTGGATATAAATCCTTATGCTATATACTGACAATGTGTCAGTAGTTAAATATTACAACACTTACTGACACTCTGTCAATAAAAACACACACCTTAAAATTGCATATCTGGTATGAGTAAAAATACAGGGCCAAATAAGAAAAACCTTGAACAGACGAGAAAGCTATTCCTGAAAATAGCTAAAAAAGAATTTATTACATACGGGTATGCTGATTCATCTACAAACCGGATAGTTGAAGCTAGCGGCATGGCGCGCGGGTCACTTTACTATCACTTTAAGGACAAAAGGCATTTATTTTTTGCTGTCTACACCCAGATGTTGGCAGATATGGATAAAAGGATTCGCAAAAAAATGGAGGACGTAGAAGACCCATGGCAGGCCATAAAACTCGGTTGTAAACTCTTCCTGAAAGAGTGTAAAAATCAAAATACACGCAAACTACTGATTGAGGGCCTTACGGCCATACCATATAATGAAAGACTGGCAATCCACTCCAAGACCCTCCTGAAAACATTTGAGGAATATCTGGGTCCATCCATGAAAAATGGTCAGTTCAAAGGCCAGGATCCTCTTATCGTCACTATTATGATATATGGCATGATGTCGGAACTTGGCCGCAGCTTCGAATTGGTTGAGAAACCCGAGCAATACTTAAAACAGATAACGGACAGCCTTAACCGCACTCTTGATAAGATAGCTGCCTAAAACACCCCCTTGTGATTTTTGCACAAGATGAGTATTTTAGCAGACGATATGACCGGAATTTACACCCCATCACATGATTTCCCCGAAGAATTAAAAGGCAGCGTCATTGCAATAGGCAATTTTGATGGCGTTCACAAAGGCCACTGCGCCCTCTTAAAAAAAGCCAGGGAAATTGCGGACAAACAGAATTGCGCCGCTGGAGTTCTTACATTTGAACCCCACCCCCGTTCAGTTTTTCAGGCTCCATCAGAGCCATTCAGAATTACACCTTTAAATGTAAAGCGTGACAGAATAAAACACGAAACCATAGACTTCTTGTATGAGCTTGACTTCACCCGCAAAACCGCACAGTCATCAGCACAGGATTTTATTTCCAATGTTTTGATAGATACACTTGGCACATTCCATGTCGTTATTGGATATGATTTTCATTTCGGAAAAGGCCGTGAAGGAAATGCGGAAACTTTGAAACAAGCAGGTTTGGAAGTTAGCACAATTTCACCTGTTCAAAATGAAAACGGCCAAAACTATTCTGCCAGCACCATCCGCTCTTACCTGAGGCGCGGTATGATTGATGAGGCCAATGATATGTTGGGGTGGAAGTGGCATATTGAAGGTGAAGTTATTCACGGCGACAAGCGAGGGCGCGAGCTTGGTTACCCAACCGCCAACATCCTTCTTGCGGACACGTTGCACCCTTCTTTCGGAATATACGCCACCCTCGTTCAGATTGAGGGCGATGACAAATGGCTTCCTGCTGCTACAAATATCGGCATACGTCCCATGTTTGAAACTCCGAAAGCTCTTGTAGAGGCACATCTTTTGGATTTTGAAGGTGATTTATACGGGAAGACACTCAAAGTGAAACCTGTCCAGAAAATCAGGGACGAAGCAAGGTTTGACAGCCTTGATGACCTCGTTCGCCAAATGGATATGGATTGCCGTAAAGCACGAGAGCTTTTGGCTTGATTTTTAAAGGATAAAGCCCCTATAACTTTATTTATGAAATATCATGGTCACATTATCCGAATTATGGTCCCGTCTCTTCTTTAAGAGCCGGGTTATCTATCTTGTATCGCTAAAAATTCAATCAGACTGAATAAACATTACCAAAGAGATTAAAACGTGACTGAACAACAAACAAAAAACGCCGACTTTTACAAAGAAACCGTATTTCTTCCAAAAACAGATTTCCCTATGCGCGGGGGCTTGCCGCAAAAAGAGCCGGAAATCATGAAAGAATGGCAGGAGATGGAGCTCTATAAAAAGCTACGTGAAACTTCTGCAAACCGCGAAAAGTTTATTTTGCACGATGGCCCGCCTTACGCAAACGGCCACATCCATATGGGGCATGCCTTAAATAAAATTCTGAAAGATGTTGTTATTAAAACCATGCAAATGCGTGGCTTTGATGCACCTTATGTTCCAGGTTGGGACTGTCACGGATTGCCGATCGAATGGAAGATCGAGGAAAAATACCGTGAAGCAGGACAGGATAAGGACGAAGTTGATCCGCTCAAATTCCGTGAAGAGTGTCGCCAGTTCGCCAAGAAATGGGTGGATATCCAGTCAGAGGAATTCCAACGCCTTGGCGTATCGGGTGACTGGGACAATCCATATTTAACAATGACCAATCGTGCAGAGAGCCTGATCACTGGTGAAATTCATAAATTTCTTATGAATGGTGGTCTCTATAAAGGTGTTAAGCCCGTTATGTGGTCGGTTGTCGAGCAAACGGCTTTGGCCGAGGCCGAGGTCGAATATAAAGAGCATAAATCTGTTACAATCTGGATTAAGTTCCCTGTCATCAACACGAATAATCAATCCATCAAAGATGCTTCCGTTGTCATTTGGACAACAACACCTTGGACTATGCCATCCAACCGCGCCATTGCCTTTGGCGAAGATATCGAATACGCGGTCTACACAGTCAATGAAGTGAAAGAAGGCAGCAAAGCCAAGATCGGCGACAAAATTGTACTCGCTACAACTTTGGCAGAAGATGTTAAAGACAAAGCCAAGATCGGTGATTGGACAGCGTCTGATACTTTTGACGGCAAGTCTTTAGAAGGCACAGTTTGCGCGCACCCGTTCCGTGGACAGGGATATGATTTTGATGTTCCTGTTCTGCCCGGAGAGTTTGTTACAGATGATGCGGGTACTGGTTTTGTCCATATCGCACCTGGACATGGTGCAGATGATTACGCGCTTGGTAAGAAATATGGCGTTGAAGTCACAGACAATGTTACAGATGACGGGAAATACCGTGAACACGTACCCCTGTTTGCCGGATTGGAAGTTTACACCCAAAAAGGCGAACTTGGCGGTGGTAATTTTGCTGTTTTAAAAGCAATGGATGAGACTGGCGCGCTGTTAGCCAAAGGCTCTCTTCGACATGAATACCCCCATTCATGGCGCTCCAAGGCTCCTTTGATTTTCCGTACAACCCCACAATGGTTTATTGCCATGGAAAACGAGTTGGAATTACGTAAGAAAGCCTTAAAAGCCATTGAAGAAACAAAATGGGTTCCCGCCAAAGGCGAAGCACGCATTACCTCAATGGTTTCTGGGCGGCCTGACTGGTGCATTTCACGCCAGCGCGCCTGGGGCGTGCCTATTGCTCTATTTGTGAACAAGAAAACAGGCGAGCCTTTAAAAGACGAGACTGTTTTGAAGCGTATCACTGACATTTTTGAAGAAGAAGGCTCCGATGCCTGGTTTTCAAGGCCTCCGCAAGACTTCCTTGGAGAAGATTACAGCGCGGATGAATACGAGCAAGTCTTCGATATAGCAGATGTTTGGTTTGAGTCCGGCTCAACACATCGTTTTGTAGTTGATGACCGCGAAGAACTTAACCAAAAATCCGACCTTTATCTGGAAGGGTCAGACCAACATCGCGGCTGGTTCCAGTCTTCCCTT
>Ga0066376_10002546_pt1 | contig 16922 bp, 14 predicted proteins | sample Knorr_S15_td_Bot_FD_77009 | JGI IMG/M metagenome (GOLD analysis project Ga0066376, IMG submission 77009) | Marine microbial communities from Southern Atlantic Ocean transect - Knorr_S15_td_Bottom_ad_5009_LV_A | ecosystem: Environmental > Aquatic > Marine > Oceanic | place: Southern Atlantic... | reverse complement strand
TCTGCACGATCGGACCGACATCCCGGTCCTGGATCAGGGGCGCGTGGCGGAGGGGATTGAGGTCGACGACAACGTGTGGCTCGGGGCGCACGTCGTGGTATCGGACGGGGCCCGCGTGGGGCGCGACGCCATCATCGGGGCCGGTGCGGTCGTCCGCGGTGAGATTCCACCGTTTCAGATCGCGGCCGGCGTCCCGGCCAAGGTGATCCGTGACCGCCGCGATCGCGCGGTCGAGGCGTCGTCGTAGGAGCAGGTCATCCGTCGATCCAATGTGGTCGTGCTTCTTGTTGGCCGTGGCCGCTCCATGCCGCCCGCAGCGTGTGGGCGCCCCAGGTGAGCGCGCCGACCGGCACGGGGCACAGGCCACTCTTACTCGACACACCCCACGACCGTCTCGGGACCATGGGCAATGGTGGCGTGTATCTTCCAGCCGTCGTCGGTCTGGCCATAGATGTACGTCTGGCCGAGTTCCGCCAGGACGCTGCCGTCCCGTCGGTATCGACGGAACATGCCGCTGACGATGGTCGTGCCAGGGTTCGGCGTGCAGATGGTCGGATTCGGGAGCTCCGAGTGATCGTAGCCCTGGGCCGCGAGGGTCTCGGTGGCGCGCCGGAACCCGGCTTCGACATCGTCCCGGCCCGCCGAGATCGTGACGCCGTCGGCGCCGAACGACATCCGGTTCGGGTGGTAGATCCGGTCCGCAATCAGATCCGCTTGGCCGTCGGCGAAATACTGATAGTAGACCTCGTGTATCTTGCGCACGTCAGACTCGGTGCTCGACTGTCCAAGTCCGACGCCGGCGGCAAGACCGACAAACAGTCCGATGGTCGCGACGACCGCGGATTTTCGCATGGTGACGGCTCCTCTCGTGGCCCGGCAGTGCTCCCTCGATGTCCAGGCTAATCTACACCGGGTGGGATAGAATAGCGGCCACCTGCCTCCGTCGACACGGATATTCCCCTGATGCATGTCTGACGTGACGGTCGCCGAGTTCTCGGGATGGGGCCGACACCCGGTTGTCACCGGGCGCCAGCGGTGCGCCGAAAACCTGGCCCGAATCACCAACGGCGCCGTGCTGTCCCGCGGACTGGGCCGATCCTACGGCGATGCCTCGCTGCCGCCCCCGGGCGACCATGTCGTGGCGGTGACCACGCGGGCCGATCGCTTGCTGGCCTTTGATAGCGACGCGGGGGTTGTCCGGGCCGAAGCTGGTCTCTCGCTGGCCGATCTCAACCGGTTGTTCTGGCCCCGTGGATGGTGTCCCCCGTCGTCGCCGGGGACGCAGTCGGTCACGCTGGGCGGTATGGTCGCGGCCGATGTGCACGGCAAGAGTCATCACAGTGAAGGCTGTTTCGGCGAGCACGTCCGCTCGCTGCGTATACGCGTGGCCGACGGACGCATCCTTGATGTGTCCGACGACGTGGAACCGGAGCTTTTTCGAGCGACGCTGGGGGGGCTGGGGCTGACCGGCCACGTGCTGGAGGTTGAGCTGCGCCTGAGACCGGCGGCGTCACCCTGGATCCAGGCGGAGTCGGAGCGCTTCGGTGATTTTGACTCACTCATCGATGCACTCCAGGACGCCAGTGCACACTGGCCGTACACGGTGGCGTGGGCCGACCTGTCCAGTCGGGGGAAGAGCCGCGGCCGGGGCATCCTGGAGCGAGGGCGGGCCGCCGATCCGAGCACGGCGCCGGCGTCGCCTCCCGTGCCGAAGCGGACGTTTTCGGTGCCGCTGGTGTGTCCGCTCCTCTCGGAGGCGACCGTCAGGGCGCTCAATATGGCGCGGTACTGGGGACGGTCGAAACTCAATCGCGGTATCGTGCATCCGGAATCGTTCTTCTATCCACTGGATGTCGTCGGGCGATTCAATCGGCTCTACGGCCGCCGGGGGTTCACGCAATACCAGGCGGTGCTGCCACCCCGATCTGGACGAGCCGGGTGCGTCAAGGTGTTCGATATTCTCGAGCGGATGAGGGCCACGCCGCTGCTTTGCGTGCTGAAGGACTTTCGTGCCGCAGGCAAGGGCATGATCTCGTTCCCCATGCATGGACTGTCCATGGCCATCGACCTGCCGATCCGGGACCATACCCAGGCCGTGATTGATGCGCTGAACGACTTCGTCGCCGGTGAAGGTGGGCGCGTCTATCTCGCCAAGGATGCGCTGACGCGCGCAGAGCACTTTCGCGCCATGGAACCGCGACTCGATGACTGGCTTCAGGTGCGGCGGACCTGGGACCCGGACCTGGCGCTCAAGAGTGCGCTGTCGGTCCGCTTGTTTGGAGACCCCGCATGAAGGTGGTGTTTCTGGGCGCGACACGGGGGATGGGCCGCGCCCTCGCGCGGCTCATGGCGGAGCGCGGTGACGAACTCTTCTTGCTGGGGCGACGTCTGGACACGCTGGAAGGGCAGGCCGCTGACCTGCGCATTCGCGGCGCATCCACAGAGGTCGGCGTGGCGGTCTGTGACCTCGAACGGCCGGAGGGCTTCGGGGCCGCGCTCGACGCGGCGACCGCCACTCTCGACCGGTTCGATGCGGTGGTCGTTACGGCCGGCCTGTTCGGCACCCAGGAGGCGCTCGAGCAGGACGCGGCCCTCCGGCGCCGGGTGCTGACGGTCGACTTTACGAACACGATCGAATTCTGCGAGCAGGCGCGCGTGAGGCTGCTGGCGATGGGCGGCGGGGTGTTGTGCGTGTTCAGCTCGGTGGCCGGCGACCGCGCACGCAAACCGGTCATCCTCTACGGCGCCGCGAAGGCCGGTCTGTCGTATTACCTGGACGGGCTGGATGTCACATACCGGTCTCGAGGACTCCGTACGGTCGCGGTGAAGCCGGGGTTCGTGCGGACCGCGATGACCGAGGGCTTGAAAGAACCGCCATTCACGGCCGACCCACCCGCGGCCGCGGCGGCCGCGCTCAGGGCGATCGACGCTGGGCGCCCGGTGGCCTACGTCCCGTCCATCTGGCGTGTGGTCATGCTGGCCGTGAAGTGTCTGCCCAGATGGGTACGACGCCGCGTCGATTTCTAGGTTTCCGAGCGAGGCGTCCGTCTGGCGGTGTTGCTGCGTCGGTCACAGCCCGCCTGGCTGCTCCCTCCTTGCGCCTTGCCAGACGAACGCCTCGCTCGGAAACCACCCGTCAGCGTTTTTCAGCACCCTGCTAGACTAGGTTTCCTGCCGAGGTGCCCGTCCGGACGGCGTTGCTTCGTCGGTCGCCCGGCGGGGCGCCCGCCTGGCTGCTCGGGGCTCTGTGCGAAGACAGTCAGTTGAGACGGCGGAAGATGAACCGGCCGAACGGCGCCACGGTGCCGTTGACCGCGACCGGTGGACCGAGCAGCGGAGAGACAGGTGTCGCCGGCGCGGCATCGGCATCGATCGCGTCGTAGCTCGCGCCAACGTCGGTACCCGCGTCACAGGGGAAGAGCGGCACCGCCACTTCGTCTCGCCACTGGCCTTTGGCGATCAGCGGCAAGCCATCGACCCCCACGAACCAGTCGGGGCTCGGTGCGATCATGCTCACCAGGCTGCCTTCTTCTGCCATCCGTTCGATTCCGCTGGAGGCGAGCATGCCGGCCTGCCAGAACGTCGTCGTGGCCAGGTGCGTCGCCCCGATCATCGGCGAGTAGTGGGCGTTGTAGGGATAGTCCTGCGTATGCGTCGCCGCGCTCCAGTCCGATTCGAAGACCGCCCGGTATCGGGCCTGAGGGTCCGATGGCATCGGGGGCCCGGGTGGCGGCGGCGGTGGGGGCGGCGCCGGGGTGCTGAACGTGGCGACGTTGGACCAGGGGCCGAACGCTCCGTCGAGCACGGCCCGGGCGCGCCACCGGTATCCGGCGTCGTGGCCCAGGGCCGAGCCGACCGCGTAGGTGGTGGTGCCGTCGGTCTGTGGGACCGTGTCAGCCTCGACGAGCGTCAGTCGGCCGTCGTCTTCCATCCGCCACACCGCGAAACCGAGTTGCAGGCCTGGGGCCTGCACATACTCGCCCGCCGACATCGCGACGCTCAGGGTGGGGTTCAATCCAGAGATCGTGGTGCCGTTGCCTGGCGATTGCGGCGTAGGACTGGTCACCTTCAGCGTCGCGCTGTCAGGGGCCGTCGCGAAGGCGCCGCCCGTGGCCGATACGCCGAGGCCGCGGACGTCCGATGTCGGTACGCGATCGCCGCTGACGGCCGACGGCGCGGTGGGCGTCGCACTCCCGCAGGCGCCCATCACCCAGCCCCAGCCACACCGGGACCAGCCTCGCGCCAGGGTCGTGGGCGAGTCGGCGAAGGCCGGAGCGAATCGCGAGAGCGGTGGACGTCATGATGTGGCGCCGACGGTTACGGCGTGATCGGTACATTTCGCCACCCATCGCTTTCAGTCAATTCGCGGGCCGCGAAGCACCAGATGACCAGGCGCTTGCCGCCCAAATAGTCAGGGTCGGCCTGGGCGCGGCGTAGCAGATTCACGCGCGCCGACGTTGCGCCAGACCCACGGACCGCGACGACGTCGAGCGCCAGGCCGAGCTCGAATGCCAACTGGTCGGGGAGACCGGCGCCCGTCGCGTGCATGTCGTCGCCCACATGAAACACCAGGTTGTGGCTGTCGCCAAGCAGCACGACTGGGCTGTTGGCGTCAGGTGGCACCGGGCCGGGGCGCGGCCCCCCAACGACGATCCCGCGGAGTCGCAGCTCCTCGCGGCTCTCCGGCACTCTGTCGGCCCGCGTCAGATCGCCGGTGATGGAGGTGGTGTACCAGGCGGCGCCGAACCGCTCGGTTGTCAGCTCGTCGTACCAGGGCCGCGATTTGACCCTGTCGGCGATTGCGGTCGCCGCCACGGTACATCCGGTCCCGGACCAATGGGTGTCGGTCCGGCAGTAGAGCGCGCCTTCCGGGTGAAACCGCTCTCTGATGAACAGGTCGGTCAGGTCAAGCACCTCGATGCCGTCCGCGCGCAGGCGGTCGTAGAACGCCTGGTGCGCCGGATCGAGCCGTGGCACCGGAATCGGAATGGTCAGCGCCTCGGAGACCTTGTCGGGGTAGATTGTCGCTTTGGGTGGCACCGGGACGAGCAGCAGTTCGATGCCCAGGCGGTCGAGCTGTTGCTTGAAGTCTTGGATCGCTGGCAGCGGGTCGGCGTCTACCGGGCGCCGCGCCCGCGAGACGGCCGAGGCGTCCGCGCCCCAGAACTGTCCGGCGCCGAGGTGATGCAGCTCTGGGCCGAAGAACACCCATCCGTCCAGCCCGGTGACGGCGATGCGGTCGGCACCCGCCGCCTCCGCGGCCAGACGCTGGAGCTCCGCTCTGAATGGAGGGAGCAACTCGTCGATCGCGGGCCCACCGCAGGCTGCCGGCAGGGCGGCCAGGGCCACCAGCACGGTCCGCAGACGACTCATGGTGTGACCAGTTCTCCCCACCAGGGTCGGGCGAAGATGACGTCGCCCTCGACCAACTCGCCACGCGTAATGCCTTCCCGCTCCGGTGCGACCTCGTCCCACGGTCGCAGGAAGAGAGTGACGACCGCGCCCGTGGCGAGCGTGGCCGCCGGTGTCCAGACATTGTCTTCCATGCTCGAGAGATACACGAGGGCCATGCTCTCGTCGAGGGTCGGGTCGTCTCCAGTGATGTCCACCAGCTCGACCGCGATGATGTGGTCTCGATAGGGCACCGTGCCTGGGCGTGGCGCGGGCGCGCGTTGCCGGATACGCCCGCGCACCGTCAACGCGCGGCCCGGTGTCGGACTCAGGACCGTCGCGGCCAGCCCCTGATCGGGCGATACCGCGCCCGACGCTGAGCGCGACGCAGTCTCTAGATCGACGAGACGCCAGTCGCCCTGACTCAGCTCCCGAGCCGCGAACTGATAGACCACGACCCGAGTGGCGGCGAGTCGATCCGGGTTCCGTGTCAGGTCTCTGGCCAACGCGGCCCGAGTCGCGAAGGCGCCGTTGTCGTTTTGCGCCACGCGGTCGATCGGCCGGGCCAGCGCCAGGCTCAGGTGTTCGGCGAGACCGGCGCCGCGGCCCCATCCCATACTCTCCACCGAGTAGATGTTGCTGAAACTGTCCCCGAGCAGGAGGACCTCGGCGCGACGCGACGGCTGCCAGACTTCACCATCGGGCGTGGTGACTTGGCGAGTTGTGACCGTATCCGTCGCTGACGGCGACCACCCCGCTGGCAGACCCAGTAGGTCCAGGGTATCCCCTTGGTCGGAGACCGTGATCGCGCGGGTGGCCAGCGCGGTCGGGTCGCGCGGAAGGAGCGTGGTTTCCTGTTCCAGGAAGTCGGCGAGTGCCGTCGTGACCGCCTGCATGGCGTGTGGCCGCCAGTGGGTGTCGCCGCTCAGATACGCTGGTGACCCGACCGCGCGGGTGGCGGCCAGCACCGGGGCCGGATCGAACAGCAGTACACCGGCGGCCTGCATCTCGTCGCGGAACTGGTCAAACGACAGATTTCGGAGCGGTGCGCCCGCGGCCCGGGACGTGAGCTGTTCGGGGTGGATCGCTGGTTTGACCGGCGTGGGCATCAACACGAGGGTGATGCCTCGCTCGGCGAGCGCGTCGTTGAACGCGAGCAGCGCCGGTCTGGGGTCCGGTTGCGGCGCCGCCGTCAGGGTGTTCCCCGAGGCGGCGCGTCGCGCGAGCTGGGCCTCGTCCAGGAAGCCCGGGCCGACCACATGCTGGATGTCGTTGGCGAAGAAGAGCCACCCGTTTCGGCCGACGTAGACCCGTTCGTTGCCGGCGCCAGCCAGACGCGTGATGAGCAGCTGCACGACCGGACGCAGGTGTCGGGCCAGCAACGACTCGTTGTCCAACTGGTCGGTGACGGTGGCGATGATCTCGAGGAGGCGCCGGTTGCGCGTCACCACCTGGGCCACGAGCGTGTCGGCCGGCGGCGCGTGGCCGACGACGCCCGTTTCCCCCGACCCGACATGCCACACCTGTGGCTCGAGCCAGAGTTGTGTCAGCGAGACGGAGGCGGTCGCTACGACGAACATACCGGTGAGAACCAAGGCGACCGAACGGCTGACCGCGGTCCGACCGACTTCGGCATGAGCCTGCGCGACGCGGCGGTCGTTGGGTGTGTGGGCTGGTGGCGTCGACATCAGAAAATGAAGTAGATGAACGGGTTGTAGGCCTGCGTCGACAGCAGCGCCAGTGCCAGCAGCAGACCAGCCGCGGTGAGCCCGGCTCGCGGGGGAGTCAGGCGACGCGTCCAGTCCCACGTCTGGGGACAACTCCAGGTGACGACGGCCGCGGCCAGCACGGCGCCGAGGAAATAGGGCTGGTAGAGCACGCCTCCCAGCAGGGTGCCAGCCGGCGGAACCGCGACCAGGCCGAACATCGCTCCCAGATACCGGATCGCGTCCCCGAGATCCGCGGCCCGGAAGAAGACCCAGCCGATCGACACCATCGCGAACGTGGCACCCACCCGGAACGGTCTGGGAAGCCGGTGATACAGCGCGGTCTTGCCCCGCGCCCGCTCGAGCGCGAGCAGACTGCCATGCAGTCCGCCCCAGATGACGAAGGTCCAGGCCGCCCCGTGCCAGAGCCCGCCCAGCAGCATCACCAGGAACAGATTCAGATACGTCCGGCGCGAGCCCAGACGGCTTCCGCCCAGCGGCACATACAGGTAGTCGCGAAGCCACGATGAGAGCGAGATATGCCATCGACGCCAGAACTCGGTGATCGACGTCGCCCGATAGGGCGAATCGAAGTTCTTGGGGAACACGAAGCCAAGCATCAGACCCAGCCCGATGGCCATGTCCGAATAGGCGCTGAAGTCGAAGTAGATCTGAAACGCGTAGGCGACAGCGCCAAACCAGGCGTCGAGCGCGGGCAAGGATCCGGCGTCGAAGGCGAGGTCGGCGACCTGTCCGCACGGGTTGGCCAGCAGCACCTTCTTGGCCAGTCCGACGCTGAGAAACGCCACCCCGCGAGCGAACTTCGCCAGCGTGCAGGTGCGATGTCGCAGCTGGTCGGCGACCTCCGAGAAGCGGATGATCGGTCCGGCCACGAGCTGCGGAAACATCGACACATAACAGGCGAAGTCGACAAACCGTCGCACCGGCGCGGCGTGGCCCCGGTAGACGTCGATCGTGTAGCTCATCGACTGGAACGTGTAGAAACTGATGCCCAGGGGGAGCGTGATCCGGAACGCGACATCGAGACGGAGGTATTCGAGGCCGATCGAGGTCAGCAGCGCGTCGTAGCTCGACACTCCGAAATTGAAATACTTGAAGAAGGCCAGCAACCCAAGATTCGTGCAGATGGAGACGATGAGCGCGATCCGCTGCCGCCGGCTGCGCGGCGCGTCCAGCGGTGGGGGCTCCAGGGGGCGGCTCCAGCGGTCGACGGTCGCCGGTGCCCGGGCCAGTCGCGCCAGCCAGATCGGTCCGCTACCCACCAGGGCCAGACCGCACACATAGTCAACGACGGTCGAGAACAGCAGCAGGGGGACGAACAGTGGATTCGCCCAACCATAGAACAGGTAGCTCAGCAGGGTCAGGACGGCATGTCGGCCCCGCCACGGTATGGCGTAGTAGAGCAGGAGCGTGAGCGGCAGGAAGTAGAAGACGAAGAGCTGCGAGCTGAAGACCATCTACGAGCCCGGGTCGAGATCGTAGAAGAGCGGGAGGTCGAAGCGGTCGCTGTCCATCACGAGGCGCTCGCCTTCGAGCTCCGAATGCGTTGCGTAGGGCTCGAGCGTCATTCGGTGGACCGTATCGGCCGGCCGCCCCGCCGTGTCGAGCGTTGCCGCGTCTCGGATGACCCAGTGGGCGGCGAGCAGTGTTGACTCGTCGTACTGTCCTTCGATCACCTCGAGCACCTCGTACTCGAGGACCAGCAGCCCGTTCCGATACGGGGCGATGTCGCGCGGTGTCGGCAGGGGGACCTCGAGAGTGACCCGAGCCTCCACCACGATGCGGGAGGCCACGGCCGGCGACGCCGAGGCGGACGCGGCGGGCCGCGCGTCCGGGGCCGGAACCTCGACGCCCGGATCGATCCAGACATCCGGGTAGAAGTCGGCGGCGCTGTTGTGTGTCACCTGTATCCACCCGTCGATGCTGCGATGGTCGGGGGCGAATCGTCCGATATGGATCTCCACCCCCTCACCACCACCACGGATCTTGTTGCCGCCGCCGCCAACCGTATAGGGACCGGTCATGGTCAGAAACCGCGCGTGGTTGCTCCAGCGTGGGTGATACACCTCGAATCCGTCGATGCCGGGAGCGCTGTTGATGTTCACGGTCCAGCGCGGTTCGTCGCCAGGGTCGGCCCCGGTGTCCGTGTCGACGATGGTCAGGTTGCGGTGCTGGCCGTCGAAGTACCAGAACAGGCCGCTGTCGTCACCGGCGAGCGACGTCCAGCAGCCGTCACCGAGCGGGCGCCACTCGCCGTTCGGGAGTTCGAGCACCCCGGCGTCCGGCCAGCGCGCGAGTGCTCCGGCGAGGCGTCCGTCACGCGAGAGCTGGAAGCTGTCCCCGCTGACGGCTCGTTTATCCCAGACCAGCTCGCGTTCGTTCGGGCGGTCAATCTGATGGCGATGAACGGCGCCGTACGACTCTGGATCGGTCCCACGCGCGTCGGTGCCCACGTAGACCCACTCGATGTCGGTGATGGGGTCGACCCAGGTCGCCAGGGGAAATCCGTCTGTGAGTCGCTCAGGCGGTCCACCGTCCCAGGCGACGAGTTGTACGCTGTCGTCGCGCCGGTCGCCGTAGATCACCCGATCGCCGCGCGGGGTGAACAGCGGTTTCGCGTAGGTGCCGGGTCGTTCGACGATCGGTCGCTCGCCCAGGCCGTCGTCGGAGTCGAGTCCCATCACCACGACCGCATCACCAAACCCGAGAATGTCGGTGCCGTCACCCAGGTCGCGAATCCAGACCGCCCGGGTCCGGCCACCGGTGAACGCTTCGAGCGCGGCCGCGCGGGTCGGCGCGGGCCGTGTGTTCGACACCGGGACCGGAGCGGCCGATTGGGGACGGGCCGGCGCCGCCGGCGCCGTTCCGCCGCAGGCCGACAGCGCGGCCCAGGCAGCCACGGCCACGCAGCGGGAAATTGGCTGGTCGCCAATGTGATGTAGCGCTGTGGTCATGATGCGGCTCACCCCGGCGACGCCACGCGTGGGAGGGCGGCGGCCGTGCACGGACGTGAGGCTGGCGCTGGTACGCTCCGCATTGTACCATCGTGCGAACTTTCCCTCGGTTCGCCACCACCCCGCAGGTTCTCTCTGACAGACGTATGTGTGGAATCGCCGGTATCGTCGAACGTGACCCCGCTCGGCCCGTGAGCCCGGCCGAGCTCGCCCGGATGGTCGATACGCTCCGGCACCGGGGTCCCGATGACGAAGGCGCGCGGGTGGGGTCCGGTGTCGGCCTGGGGATGCGACGGCTGTCGATCATCGATGTCGAGGGTGGCCGCCAGCCGTTCTCGAGCGAAGACGACCGGATCCAGCTCGTCGCGAATGGCGAGATTTACAATCACGCGCCATTGCGGGCGGAACTGATCGCCAAGGGCCACCGGTTCCGCAGCCGGTCCGACATCGAGGTGATCCTGCACGGATACGAGGAGTTCGGGATCGAGGTCCTCGGTCGCCTCCGGGGGATGTTTGCGTTCGCCCTGTGGGACGGCCCGAAGCGGCGGTTCTTCGCGGCGCGGGACCGGGCGGGGGAGAAACCGCTCTACTACGCGCAGACCCCGACCCGTTTGCTCTTTGGTTCGGAGATCAAGGCGCTTCTGGTGCAGGCAGAGGTGTCCCGTGAGGTGGACCTCGAGGCGCTCGACCAGTTTCTGACCTACGAGTACGTGCTGACCCCCCGCACGATGTTCAGCGACGTGCGCACCGTGCCGCCCGCGCACTATCTGATTTACGAGCGCGGGGCGGTCAAGGTGGAGCGCTATTGGGACGTCGCCTCGGTGACGGCGCGCGATTGGACCGAGGATGACGCGGCGGCCGCCCTCCGCGAGACACTCGCCCGGGCGGTGTCTGGACAGATGATGTCTGACGTGCCGTTGGGCGCGTTCCTCTCCGGCGGGATTGATTCGAGTGCCATCGTGGGCCTGATGTCGGAGGCCGCCGGTGGGACCGGGCCGGTCAACACGTTCAGCATGGGGTTCGAGGCCGCCAGCTACAACGAGCTGCCGTATGCGAAGGAGGTCGCCACCCGATTCGGTACAAACCACCGTGAGGGGATGGTCAATCCCGACCTGTCGGATCTGTTCGAACGTCTTGTCACCCACTTCGACCAGCCGTTCGCCGACGTGTCGTTGTTTCCGATCTATCTGGTGTCGCAAAGCGCGCGTGAGCATGTCACCGTCGCGCTGTCGGGGGACGGTGGCGATGAGCTGTTCGGCGGGTACGACACCTACCAGGCCGAGGCCCTGGCGCGTCGAATCGGGACGGTGGTGCCGGACGTGGCGCTGCCGTGGTTGGCGGCGGCGATGGCCGTCTTGCCGCCGAGCGACAAGAAAAAGGGACTCATCAACACGGTGCGGCGGTTCACGCAGGGGCTCGCGAGCGCGCCCAGCGAGATTGCCCAGTACCGGTGGATGACCTTCTGTGATGCCGGGGCCAAGCGGCGCTTGTACGCACCCGCGCTGCAGAGCGCGCTGGTTAACAGCGACGTCTACGCGCCGATCCGTCGGCACCTGCGTGGGGCGCATACTGACGACCGGCTGAACCGACAGCTCTACGCCGATTTGCAGGTGTATCTGAACGATGACATCCTGGTGAAGGTTGACCGGATGAGTATGGCCACCTCGCTCGAGACCCGCGCGCCGTTTCTGGACATGGACGTGATGGAACTGGCCTTCTCGATGCCGGGTCACTTGAAGATTCGTAACGGGGAGCGGAAGCACGTGCGGAAGCGGGTGATGGGTGATCTGCTGCCCGAGTCTGTGCTGACCCGGCCCAAGGAGGGGTTTTCGATTCCCATGAAGACCTGGCTGCGGGGCGAGTGGGCGCCGATGATGCAGGACCTACTCGGCCCCGAGCCGGTTGGTCGCCGCGGCTGGTTCGAGCCGACCGAGGTGACACGGCGGGTCGGTGAGCACCTCGCCGGCACCCACAATCACGCCCACCAGCTCTTCAGCCTGATGGTCCTGGAACGCTGGGCCCAGTCGTTTCTGGATTGACCGCGGCGCGGGAGGCACCGCCGCGACGGTGGCTGTCTTTCCGTCCCTATGGCACCGAGCGCGCACACATGCCCGAGACCGCCTCCGCTCACGAAGACCATACGCCCTATTCGGCGGGCATCGTGTCTGTCCTGCCGTTCCTGTACATCGCGTGGGCCGACGGCCTGTTGACGCCCACGCAGATCGAGGAGATCAACACCCGCGTCGCGGCCCAGTCCTGGCTGAGCCCGGACGAGCGTGAGCGGTTGCGTGGCTGGCTCGACCCTGAGCATCCGCCAGATGCGACCACCTACTATCGGTGGGTTCGACAGATCAAAGCGTCCGCGCACGACATGCCGTCTGCGGCGCAGAAATCGCTGGCCGAGCTGGGCGTGGACATGGCCCGTCTGGCCGGGGTCGATGGCCCGACCGACGAAGCGCAGCGTGCGCTGGCCGAGATCGAGGAGGCGTTAGGCGTCGTCGGGCGAGAGGCGGTGCGCGAACTGGTGGGCGAGCGCCCACCGGCTGCCGACGCCGCTGGAGAGGTGTTGCCGGTCGAGGTCGCTGGTCTTCGGGCGGCCCTCGACGGACGCCTCGCGCCCCTGCGTGACCGCATCCGTACGCTGCTCTGCGATCCCGCCTTCCGGTATCCGGGGACTGAGACTCCGACGGAGGAGATGCGCGAGATCGTGCTCGGGTGGACCCGGCGGCTCGCCGACCACGGGGTCGGCGCGGTGGCGTTTCCCGAGTATGCGGGCGGTCACGACGACCTGGAGGGGTTTATCGCTTCGTTTGAAACGATCGCCTATCACGACCTCAGTCTGACCATCAAGTTTGGCGTGCAGTTCGGACTGTTCGGGGGGGCCATCCGTGCGCTCGGGTCGGACGCGCAGAAGCGCACGTATCTCCCGGACGCGGCGTCGCTGGCGCTGCCCGGGTGTTTCGCGATGACCGAGCGGGGGCATGGGTCCAACGTGCGCGATCTTCAAACCACGGCGACCTATGACGCCGCGGCGCAGGAGTTCGTCGTGAGGACCCCAACCGAGCCCGACCACAAGGAGTGGATCGGGAATGCGGCCGCGCACGCCCGGATGGCCACGGTGTTCGCCCAACTCGTCATCGGGGGCCAGGGCTACGGGGTGCACGCGTTTCTCGTCCCCATTCGGAACCGCGCGGGCGAGACGATACCGGGAGTGCGGATCGGGGACAGTGGGCACAAGCTGGGTCTCAACGGCGTCGACAACGGGCGCATCTGGTTCGACGACCTCCGGATTCCGCGGGAGAACCTGCTGACTCGCTTTGCCCATGTGTCGGCCGACGGGACATACACCAGCCCGATCCCGTCGTCTTCGAAGCGGTTCTTCACGATGCTGGGCACGCTCGTCGGTGGGCGGATCGGGGTGGCGTCAGGTGGACTCAGCGCGGCCAAGAGCGCCCTCACCATCGCCGTGCGTTACGGCGCGACGCGACGCCAGTTTGGCCCGAAGGACCGGGCCGAGGTGCCGGTACTCGACTACCTGTCTCATCAGCGACGCCTGCTGCCACGGGTGGCCATCTGCTACGGGCTCAATTTCGCGCTCCATGACCTGGCGCAGCGATATGGGGAACGACCGGAGGGCGCCGACGCGCAGGACATCGAGACGGAGGCAGCGGCGCTGAAAGCGATGAGCACCGCCCACGCCACCCGGTCGATCCAGGAGTCCCGCGAGGCGTGCGGCGGCGAAGGCTACCGGGCGGAGAATCGGTTGGCGCTCCTCAAGGCCGACTCCGACATCTTCACGACCTTCGAGGGCGACAACACCGTGCTCCGGCTGCAGGCGGCCAAAAGCCTGCTGTCCGGCTACCGGCAAGAGTTCTCCCACCTCGATTTCTTTGGTCTCCTCGGCAAATTGGCCGAACGGGTGGAGGTCCGGTTCGGTGAAGTGAACCCGATCACTCGGCATCAGAACGACACACGCCATTTGCTCGACCCGAACGTGCACGCCGAATTGTTCCGTGACCGCGAGCGCAGTCTCCTGATTTCTGCCGCACGCCGCCTCAAAGGCCGTGTCGACGGCGGGATGGATTCGTTTGCGGCGTTCATCGAGGTTCAGGATCACCTGCTCACGCTCGCCGACGCCTACGCACAGCGTCTCGTGCTGGAATCGTTCCAGGCGGCCATCGAGGCGGAACAGGGTGGCGGCCAGCAGGCACTGTTGGGTCAGGTCTGCGCGCTGTATGCCCTGTGGCAGATCGAACAGGACCGCGGCTGGTTCCTCGAACAACGCTACATCGATGCGACCAAGGCCAAGGCGATCCGTACCGCGGTCAACGGGCTGCTGGGTCAGCTCCGGCCACATGCCGTGTCGTTGGTGGACGGCTTTGGGATTCCGGACCAGCTGCTGGCGGCGCCGATCGCGGTCGCTGTGGAATAATCTGGCGTTCAAATCGGACTGGCCCGTTGACGTATGACACCCTCGTCGACATCGATCAATTCTTCGCGAACCGCCCTCGCCGACTGAACCATGGGCCGGGAGGGGAAGCGAGACTGGTTGGCGAGACGGGTCGCCGACGGCTGCCTCTGGCTCTCCAGACGCTCGGTCCGTTTCCAATTGCTGTTCGAAGACATCGGGAGCCGGTTGTTCCTGAGCGCTCGGATGGGGCTCGACCAGGTTCCACTCCACGCCGTCGATCCCCACTATGACCCGGCCGAGCTGAATCGCCGGACCGACGACCTCAACGTCGCGGCCGAGGACTACTTTGTCCGCAGCGACCGCGACTATCTGCTCGGCAAGCCGTTCACCGATCGGATGTTCTTTGCCCGGCGTCTCTTCGACCTGGGTGTCCTGTTCCATTGGCTGAGGATCGCCCCTGGTGAGACCGTGCTCGAGATGGGCGCCGGGGTCGTGTTGGCTGTCCCATCTGCTCAATCGGTACCACTGCAAGACCATCTGCGTGGACGTGTCGGAAACCGCTCTGGGCATCGGGCGTGAGCTGTTCGAGTCGGACCAGCATACGAACTGGGACGTGGAGCCCGAGTTCGTGCTCTACGACGGACACCGGCTGCCGCTCAAGGACGGATCGGTTGACAAGATCATCGTGTACGACGCGTTTCACCACATTCCGAACTACGAGGCGGTGCTGCGTGAGATGGCCAGAGTGCTGCGCGACGGCGGCATCATCGGTATGCGAGAGCCGGGTCGTCATCACGCCGGGGCAGAGAAGAGCCTGGCCGAAGTGCGCGAGTTCGGGGTGCTCGAGAACAACATCGTGGTGGAGGACATCGAGCAGATGGGGAGGTAGTGCGGGCTCGACCGCACGACGATCGTGCCGCTGACCATCGATGAGTCGATCGAGGTGCCGGCCTCGGAGCTGGGCCATTTCATGCAGGGGAAGAACCTGCGTCATTTCTGGGAGCCGCTCTGCGCCGCACTGGTCTACACCAGCTTCATCCTCATGTACAAGGGGGAGTCGGTGCCAGATACCCGTCGTCCACGGCAGCTCACGGCCCGCATCGACCCGCGGGCGGCGACCGACCCGTTGGCCGTGCGCGCCGGCGTCGCGGCGCGAGTGACGGTCGAGATCGAGAACACCGGTGACACACTGTGGCTGGCTGATATTCCACGCCAACCGGGCTGGACCCGGCTCGGTATCCGGCTGCATGCCGCCGATGATGCGGAAACATTGCTCGACGGCGACTGGCAGCGAGCCGAGCTGCCGAGTGACGTGAGGCCAGACGAGGTCGTCACGATTGAGGTCGAGCTTCCGGTCGTCGAGACGCCCGGCGAGTATCTGATGCGGTTCGACATGGTCGCGGAGGAGGTGGCCTGGTTCGCCGACGTCGATTCACCGACCGCGCCGCTGACCCTGCTCGTCACCTCCGGCTCTTGAACACGTGACCCTGTGTTGGGCCACGCGGCGCCGGTTGGTCATGCTAGGGTAGCGGCACTACCGGTTCAGCCCGGCGGCTGACGTTCGGAGACATGGCTATGGAAATCGTAAAAAGGACACTCATTGTCGTGCTGTGCCTGCTGCTGATCCCGGTGGCCGCGGTCTCCACGGCGGCGGTGAAACAACGGTTTGCCGATGGTCCCAACCGGGTCTTTTCCGGCGGCCCACTTGAGTCAGGCGACCTGCACAGCGGCCCGGAGCCAGACTGGCGTTTCGTCAGTGACATAGAAACCATCGAGATGCAGCTCCTGGATCCGCCGAGGTCGCGGCGCATCTGGACCGCGGAGTTCGATGGGAAAATCTATGTATGGTCCGGCTATATGAGAACGGCCGTCGGGCGTCTGTGGAAGCGATGGCCGGTGCAGGCCGAACGCGACGGCCGCGCCGTGATCCGTATCAACGGCACACGCTACGAGCGCCAACTGGTGCGTATCACGTCGGGCGAGGTCCTGGACGGGATCACCGCTGCCATCAGCAGCAAGTACCCCTCGCAAACCACTAGGGCGGCAGTGGAAGCAGGCGAAGCCTGGGTCTTCGAAGCCGCGCCCAGAAACTAGCCGCGACAGGAGCCGTGCGATGAAAATCTTTTACCAGTGTATCGCTGTCGCGGTGGTGGTCACGGTACTCGCGGTCGCGTTTGTGCCCAGTGCGAGCGATTGGGTCGAGCAGGTGTTTCAGCAATACGTAGGGCGAGCGGCGCGCTGACGCCTGGATTCCTGGCGAGGCGCCCGCCTGGACTGCGTTGCTGCGTCGGTCACAGCCTGCCTGGCTGCTCCCTCCTTGCGCCTTGCCAGACGAACGCCTCGCCAGGAATCCCCGATGGGCGTTGCTTGGTCGGTCACATGTCGCCAGCATGTGCTCCCTCGGGGCGCTTCAGATGGGGCTACGCCTCGAACCCCACG
>Ga0066376_10002545_pt1 | contig 16926 bp, 17 predicted proteins | sample Knorr_S15_td_Bot_FD_77009 | JGI IMG/M metagenome (GOLD analysis project Ga0066376, IMG submission 77009) | Marine microbial communities from Southern Atlantic Ocean transect - Knorr_S15_td_Bottom_ad_5009_LV_A | ecosystem: Environmental > Aquatic > Marine > Oceanic | place: Southern Atlantic... | reverse complement strand
CGCCAGATGGGGCAAGGAACAAAATGAACGAGCCAAAAAATAAGTTCCCAAGCTCAGGCCTACTGCTGGAACCAGAAAGAAGAGATGAATGACAGCTTCATTCCAACCAAATAAGCCAGTAATAAGTGCAATGTAATACGAAACAAGGGGAGGGTTTTTAGTGACAGAAAACATGTCCATTTCAAAACCATACCAATTCACTTTAAATCCATAAAAGTCTAGAGGATTTGACTGTATATTTCTGGCTGCCCACATAAAAAGTGGTTCATCCATGTTGAAGGCTTTTGTAATAAAAGGCAGGAGCGATACAATGGTTATTGTTACTACAATGAACACGGGTGATTTAATAAGACGATGATTTGTTGAAAATGCGTTTATATATCTAAAATGGGTGGCCTTCTCCCTATAATCTAATGATAGTTATCCTCGTTATAAATCCAACTTCCTTTTAAGCCCGCGTATTATTGGGAAAATTAGAAAGGCTAAAATGGCGATAGGAAACCTGTACTTGCTAAAAAACCCTTCCTCGACATACACACCAAATAACGAATGAATCACACCGGGCAAATCTTCCGCCGTTAAATGGATGATGGCGTATGCCAAAACCAACGATATAATTATGACAATATTTTGATTAATAAATTTCATTTTTATTTTGTGGGGTGCGTTTTCATAGGTTGATACTAGTCAGCCGATTCATTTTTGAGTTCAACCGCGACTGCGGCAGTGAACTCAACTTCGGCTTGATCTTTTAGTCCCAATTCCAAATAAACCTCACCGAGATGGTTGTGCGGTGCCGCCCAACGGGCATTGAAGCGGATCGCCAGCCGGTATGCCGCAACCGCCTCGTTCAGCCGCCCCATGGCACGATAAAGATTCCCCAGGTTGAAATGCAAGCCGAAATATTCAAAGTCCTTATGCAAACCCGACAGGTATTGGGCTTCTGCTTCTTGCATCCGTCCCTGGCGGTAATAAAGCAGGCCCAGGTTGTTGTGCACTTCGACACTATCCGGTTCCTGTGCCAGTGCTTGCAAATATTGAGTCTCTGCTTGAGACCACCGTCCGAGATCAAATAAAACCAAACCGAGATTAAGACGGGCTTCGACAAATTCGGAATTCAGCGCAAGGGCTTTTTTAAACTTTTTTTCGGCAGATTGCAATCGTCCGCGTTTGTATTCCACCAAACCCAGTCCGTTATAAGCTTCGGTATAAATGGAGTTCATCCTGAGGGTGGTTTGGAATTCTCTTTCGGCATCTGCCAATTTGTTGCGATTTAAATAGTCCGTTCCCAGAAAAAACCTTGCTCTCGGCAAACGCTCAGGAAAAACCTGCACCGTATGCCGCCAAAGAGTTTCGGTATTTTTCCAAACTTTGACCTGCTTTTGAGTCAGGCCCATCAACCCGACTACCAAGACCACACCACATGCCCCGATCAAAAACCGGGGAACGGCAGATTGCCCTAGAACCCGGCCTAACCGAAACAGACCCAGGCCAGCCAAAAGGAAAAAACTGATCGTCGGCAGATAGGTGTACCTATCGGCGGCAGCCTGTCCGCCCACCTGAACAATACCCAGCACCGGGACGAGAGAAATCAGATAATACAACCAGGCTATCAGCCAAAACCATTGTCTTTTTTTGGCCCGCCAGACACAAAATGCGCTGACTCCCATAATCAACGACAAAGATCCGGAAAACCACAGACTCGCCGGAGTGAGTTGACTCGGGAAAGGATACAGCGCGGTGAGGTTTACCGGCCACAGGACTTTCATCGGGTAAAAAACGATGCTCCTCACTGCATTCAGTCCCCGGTCGGCGAGGTCCAGTTGTTCCACGGAAACTATCGCTCCCGCCTGCCGCTGGGCCATCAGGGTCACCACCGCTAGCCCTAGACTGATCAGGAAAAACGGGATTTTTTCAAACACTGCCTTGAGGCCAAAACGGCGCAGGGGGTAGATGTCTAACAACAAAAGAATAAAGGGAACGGTTACGGCCATCGGCTTGGACGCTAGGGCACAAAAAAATAAAAACAACACCCCACCATACCGGTACTGGGAAGACCTGGAATCAGGCGCATTGGCATAAGACAGATAGGCCAGGTAACCGGCCAGAACGAAAAAGGCGCAAAGCAAATCTTTGCGCTGCGAGACCCATACCACCGACTCCACCCTGAGAGGGTGGAGACCGAATAGAAGCGCCGCCGCAATCCCTGCCCAAAAAAGATCAGCGGAATAAAAATCGACTTTAGCCAAAGATAACAGGCGCTGAAAAAGAACAAACACCAAAAAAATGTTTACACCATGCCACAAAATACTTGTCAGATGATGCCCTGCCGGATTGGAGCCGAACAACCTGTAATCTAAAGCGTGTGAAAACCAGGTGATCGGATACCAGTTGCCAGTGTGGAAGCTGGTTGCCATTTGAAACAGCCTCTCGCTGTCGAAGGACTGGATCATCCGGTTCGCGGAAACAAAGCTGTCGTCATCCCAACTCAAAAATTCGTTGTTTAACGCGCTACCAAAAGCGATAAACACAAACAAAAGCAAAAAGAAAAAAACTGTAAGGTAAGAAGGCGAAGATTGAAATAAGGAAACCCGTTTCATTTAAGGTAGGAATTTGTTGATACCATGACACTGAAAACAGGCCAATGGTTTTGCTCCCTTTGTGTAAAGTTTTTTACCTGCTGAAATAATCTCCGGCGTGACTTCAAGAGGATTGGTTTGCTTATAAATTTTGCTGGGAGCTTGAGGAGTCTCTCTTTTTTGCACACAGTCATCCGCCAAAACCAAGACAGGGTTACAGATAAGAATAAAAAAGAAATTATAGCAACTGCCGCTAAACAAATGCGTCTGATAAATAAATTCATAGGCCTGTCTCCCGAATAAATAATTCGATAGTTTTGGTTAGATATTTTACTACACCTAATATTGATAGGGTTTATGCTTTTTTTATTCACCTTATGTTAGGATTGACGCTCTTTAACAATGACCCATATCCTCAGAGCCTTCGTAAAACTGCGTAACGATCTAGATAAGATCGGAAAATAATCCAAAAAAAACCCGGTCCGCTCAAGCGAACCGGGTTTAAACTTCCGAATGTAGTAAGAAAATAACGGCTAATAAGAACCTTTAGTTTCTTCCACACCCATACCTTTTAAATCATCATTTGACCATCCTTTAGAACTTCCTGAATCACCGCCACCCGTTTGAACCCCAGCACAACCGGCAACCGCAAACATCAATATCAAAGCACAGAAAAACATTTTTACTTTCATTTTCTCCTCCAAGTCTCGAAGTCAACTGTTATTACTTCTTAATCAACACACTCTTATAAATAAAACCAGGTGCCGCACAATACCCTCTGCAAGTTTGCGGCCCCGATTGATCCCTCAGCTCTAACTATATATATTTCAGCAATTATGCTATTCTTATAGCATATTACTATAACAGAGCAACAGATAATTTCCAATTCGTCTTTATTGCTGCAATAAGTGGGCTCAAATTCATGAAAAACTGGTTCATGCTATCTCTAATAGGACTCGACCAACCCAGCATTGTAGCTCGCTTGAGTGCGGGACTTTGTAAAAATGGTTGCAACCTGGGCGACTCTTCCATGGTCCGGTTGGGGAAATATTTTACCATCATGTTGATGGTCGAACATGAAGGCGGCAAAGATTCATTGGAAACCATCATCGCTTCCATTTGTGAACCTCTTAAACTCAACGCCCATTTAGTGGGCCTGGATGATGGAACCCAGCACCATTGCGAGCCGGATGTAAGAATCAGCCTATTTGCTGAAGACCGCATGGGAATCGTGGAAGATGCCACCACCCCACTCGCTCAGGCCGGATTAAATATTCTGCATCTCGAATCCAATGTTGGGGAAGCTGGAGAGTCTGGGACCTATTATATCCATCTCGAAGGTACCGTTTCGAATGGATTGGACACTCTCTATGAAATTCTGGAAAAGCTGGAAAAAGAAAAAGGCATCAAATCCCACCTGATCCCCATCAACGCTCAGGTCACCTGATTTTCTAAACGGGGGAAAAGAGTTAAACCATTTCATCGGCACCGCCACCGATAACAATCTTTCCATCTTCTTCAAGTTTTTTACAAACCGCAATAACCTTCTGCTGGGCTTTTTGAACTTCACTGATTTTTTTCGGCCCAAGAGATTCAAGGTCTTCTTTCATCATCAATCCGGCGCGTTCCGACATATTGGAGAACAGTTTTTCTTTCAACTCATCGGTAGCGGTTTTCAAACCAATCACGAGATCTTCCTGGTTGATCTCTTTCATGATCTGTTGGATACCGGCGTCGTCAATTTTAAGAATATCTTCAAACGTAAAGCGGAGGTTACGAATTTCATTAGCCAGATCAAGGTCTACCTCGTCCATGGCTAATAAAATAGAAGTCTCTGTTTCCCGATCCAAGGAACCCATCACTTCCGCCGCGATTTCAACACCACCCAGTTTATTACCGGAAACCGCACCTGAAGTCCTGAACTCAGCCTGCAAGGCTTCATCAAGCTCGCGGATCACGCTGGGCGCAACCCGTTCCAGAGTTGCCAGGCGATGTATAACTTCCATCCGATTTTCTTCCGGCAATTCCCGAATTGTCGCACTGGCAACCGGTGGGTCCAGGTGAGCCAATATAATCGCCGCCGTTTGAGGATGTTCGCTGACGATAAACGAGGAAATAATTTTGGGATCCAGCAACCGGACGGTTTCCAGCCCACCTCCCATTTCCTCACCCGGCGTGGTGATATTGTTCAAAATTTCTGTTGCCTTGGCTGGGTCCAAAGCCTGCATAAGAGCGGATTTTAGAAAATCCATCCCGCCCTTACCCAAACCACCTATTCCCGATTCCACCATGTTATAGAAATCCTTATTGATAGAATCCATGGTTTCCAAGTCTACATCACCAAGGTCAGATATATAGTTACCAATATTCTGAATTTCCCGGTCATCCAGATTAAGCAGAACCTTGGCGGCAATTTCTTCACCCAAGTTCATCAACAACACTGCGGCTCTTTCTGGACCCGATAGCTTTCTTGACATAAGTTATTGATTTTTAAAGAGATTAAGTTAATATAACTCCCGTTAATATGACCCCGCCAGCTCAACTTGTCAACCCTAAATGCCAATAAAGTGACGGAATACCCAGTTGGCCCCTTACGGTGCAATTTGTGGACCATAACAATTATCCGTATAATCCACCGGCGTAACCACTAGGCACAGGTGGGTGGAAAAGGCATATAAAATGAACTTAAAAATTGCAGATTTTTTTATCGGCACATTTGCCGGGGGTTTGGTAGCTCTAGTTGTGTACCTGGTCCTATCCACCCAGCCCAACATGCTCATTGCCATGGTTCTGGGCGGATTGATCGGCATGGTGCTGGTTCTGCCACTTAAAATTCTCCTCATGCCTTTTGTCGGCGCGTTTGAGGTGATGATCCCCTTGGGAATCATAGGAATGGGGGTAGGAATGACAGCCGGAATGTTATCCGCGATTTCTGGCATCTCCGGCTATGTTGTGATTGCCTGGGGCAACCTCGCCGGGTGCATGGTTGCCACCATCATCTATTTTGCTAATAAGAGACTTGTAAACCAATGAAAACAAATAATAAATCTTATGACGGCGTTGCCAAGTTTTTTGACTTTTTTCGCGCCGGAGATATGCGCCGGTGGGGTCCCGATCAACGCGCCCTGTTCAAAAACCTGAAAGGCAGAGTGTTATATATAGGAATAGGAACCGGACAGGAAATTGTTAATTTCCCGCCAGGACTGGATATCACCGCAGTGGATATGAGCTATGCAATGCTCGAGCGTTCCCATGCCCGTGTGCAAAACTATCGTGGCAAAATCCATCGTTGCCAGATGGATGCCCAGGCCACCGCGTTTCAGGATAATACTTTCGATACCATATTAACCGTTTGCGTTCTGTGTAGCGTGAATCAACCGGCGATCTGCCTGAAAGAACTGAAACGGGTGCTGAAACCCGATGGCGAACTGGTCATGTTTGAACATGTGTTGAGCAAAAATCCGGTTTACGCCCTCATCCTGAAATTCATGTCACACGTTACCGAATACCTGGAAGGCACCTATCTGGACCGCGACACCGTTGGCAATGCCGAGAGGGCAGGATTCAAAATCCACTCACATAAAAATGTCTATCTCGACATAGTTAAAGCTTTGATAGCTAAATCAGCATGACAAATCAAATCCCCCTCATCCTATCCTTCTCCCCCAAGGGGAGAAGGAATTTTTTGCTTCCTCTCCCTTGAAAGGAGAGGATTGAGGTGAGGGTGACACAATAATATTTTTCACTCATACTTTGTAATACTATGATTCTTGGACTCGAAGACATACCTGGAGGCACTCCCCTCTTCTCATTCTTTGTCTGGCTGGCTTTATCCGGATTGTTTTATCTGGTTTGTTATGTAGCGGTGCTCAATGTTCTGGATGACATCACCCGCAACAGCCTGCTAAAAATTCCCGCAATGCTCGGGGCATCCATTCCTGCAGCAGGATTAATGACCGTGTTCCAATACAAACCATATGCCCTGGGATTACTGATACTGGTCGCCAATTTTTACCGTGTGCGGGACAAGATACAGAACACTCCGGAAAAATGGGAAGGACTCAAAATAAACCCACCCCTGTTTTATTTTTCCAGCTACGCTTATATTTTCCTGCTGATCGCATTAGCACTCTATTTCCCAACACTGGATTTCACCCACTAGCCGCCACTAGGCGACCCCATACGGGGCATGAAGGCAAATGAAGAGGCATCACGCGTGCCCCGGAGGGATTGAAGAAGTACACGAACCACAAAACCTCAAATCAATTTCTCCTGCAAATGACAAATAATCCTTAATGGAGATGACTAAAGCAAAATACCCACGCAACAATAAAGCGATTAATGCTCAAACCTTTTCAACCAGCCTTCAGCAACTTTCAGGGACTCTGGATAACTGGCTCAAGTGTCGAGAGGAAACGATACAAGCTCAAATTAGATTATTACAGAGTTGCAGAAACGATGAAGAAATCAATCGCTATAAAACCATGGGGCTCTTGAATTTCGCGGGCACTTCTCTTTTAGGCCGCGATTTAAGATAATAACAGTATTACACTTGTGTGCTCAAACTGCTTGATGGGCAATGCAGTGTCGGCCCTCCGCCTAGGGATTACCTTTTCATTGACTTCTGGGCGGACACATTAAGCCGAGATAAATTTGTACTAGCCAGAGCAAGCTATTGCACGTTGGCCCTCCGCCCAGGAGTTGGCAGTCGGGCCATCCCGACTCAATTCAAGCTTGCGCGGCAACGGGCAATATAGGTGAGATTGATTTCGGCGTAGGGTTGAATTTCGAGGGCTTTTTGAAAACACCGGATAGCCTCTTCGTGCCGTTGCAGATCAAACAGACATAACCCCATCCCATTCAAAGCACCAAAATGGTGCGGGATTCTTCGTAACACTTCCTCACATTCTTTGACGGACTCTTCGAATTGCCCCATTATGAAAAGAAGGGTCGCGAGTTTGTTATGCGCTTCAGAGAACTCGGGACATTTCTCGACCAGGACTTGGAACATTGCAAGAGCTTGCTCGTGTTGCTGACGATCCATCAACCGGGTTGCTTCATTCAGCTCCTGCTCCATCTCAGCTCCCGCTTGTGCGTGCCAGAGAATCCATAACCCGCGAGTAGCCTTCGCGCGAACGGCGGGGTCCTCACTCTTCAGGTCTTCTAAATATTGCCCGGTCTTGTCCATGTAGAAAATTATAGCGGATAACCTCCCCATTGCGCCAGTTACGCTTATATTTGTCTGCTGGTGGCCCCTGGCTGCGACGCCTCGCCGCCATAACTAACTGATTTTTAAATAGTTATTGACAATTTAATTTATCGGGATTATATTGATCCCCAGTTCAACTAGAATAACTATTTGATTTATTAAGGATTACCGATGATTCTCCATATATTTGAATGCTCCAAATGTCGTTCTCTACAGAAGCATGTTACCTCTACCCCCTCTCCGTTGGGCTTTCCTATATGTCCGATTGCATTCCTTGCAAAACCTCCAGACTTTCAGTTTTGTCCGTGAGGGAAATAGAAAAGAGGACTGGTATTCAAATATCCTGCTGCAAGTTAAGAGGAAAAGGGACAAAACCCCAGCCTATAAACCTAAAAGGAAGGATGATCAAATCGATGAAATTGCGATTTGACTACTAGGCGTAGGGCCACTACTGTCACCCTAAGGTTCTCGAAGGGTCATGCTGAGGCTTCCATGATATCCCCAACATTTATCTCATGCCCCGGATGGGGTATCACCCTGGCGGTACTTTTCATCACTTCCTGTCTCTGCTGTATTTTTTTTGGAACTGCTCGAGCTCTTCGTCCTTCGGGACGCGAATCCCCTCTATATTATTTTTTCCCCAGCGATTGATTTCCAGTAATACGGGTTCGAGGTCCTGACCAATTTGGGTAAGAGAATATTCGTAGCGTACCGGATTGTCCTGGTACGAGTGTTTCTCAATAATGCCGTGCTTCTCCAGCCGCTTCAGGCGCTCGGTCAGGATATTGGTTGAAATCCCTTCCGGAGAATCCAAAAAATCACGGAACTGTTTTCTGCCGAAAAATATCATGTCGCGGATCACGAGAAGCGTCCATTTATCGCCGATCAAATCCAGCGTGTTGGTCATCGGACATTTAGAACGCTCTCCGCAGTCTTTGATATTTATAGGTTTTTTCTTTTTCATAGGCCTTTTCATGGTCACAGTATAGCCCCAAAAAAAGTCACTTGCAAAATAAAAGTGATTAGGATACACTCCAGTAACTTTTAATATGCAAGTAACTATCAAACAGGAGAACTCCCATGTCTAGACCACGATATTCAACATTTACGCTGTTCGTTAAAAACATTGCCAAAGGACTCGGCACAATGAAACTTCTCGTCATTGCAATGATGATCACATCGTTCTTCGTTGCAACCGCCTCGGCTCAAAGTAGTTTGGCAAAACCCACTTTGTGGGGGATTTACGGCACGCACGACGTCCACGCCTACCCGATCAACAAATCTTGAGACGGCTAAAAGAGTGGTCGCGGTGGGTGCGAAGGACCTAAGACCGTTGATGGAGAAGTATGGCGTCACTTCTATTTTGGACCGCTATCATTCGGGTCTCGAACACACTTTCCTCTGGGTAGTCGAGACTAGAGAGCCCCATAAATTGGAAGAGTTTGCCATCGAACTTGGCATTGCCCGCTTCAACTTTCTGAAATTCGTTCCCCTGCGCACGTTTGAAGAGGGTGTTGTGCCCTACATTCGTGAGTTGCACGGGCTGTGAAAAAGAATTGAGAGATATAAAAGGTCTGGTGGTGGGCGCCCAGCTCAGAATGACTCAAGGTGACACCACCTCCCCCTTCAAAAATGCAGGAACGGCAACCACATTGGGGTTTGGGAACGGTACCTCTCATATTCCACGCCAAACTGTTCTTTCAAAGCCCGTTCTTCAAAATGGATTCTAAACTGAAAACCAAACCAAGCTGAAAGTGTGCCTAGCCCTCCCGCGAGCCAGGAATGGGTGGTTACCGCATAAGCAAGTATCACCAGCATCATCGCCGTGTAGCTGGGGTGACGCATGAGGCCGTGCAACTGATCGGTTTTCAGGGTCTGTTTTTCCCGAAAGGCGATGTTGAACTTAAAGCGCAACACCCCCAACTGAACTATAGCCCAGATACGAAATACCGAGCCGACGAAAAATAGTCCGGCAATCATCACCGCTTCCCCCCAGCCTACGGCAATACCGGTGGCACGGGCAACAAAAGACATCCCCACCAACGCCATGCAAATGGGTAGAACGTGCCCAAAGAGCTGTTGCAGATAAGATCTGTCAAATACAATGTCTTCGGGCCGCTCGGTCAGGACAAAAATGACCATCTCTATGATGCCGAAAATAAAATTGATGAAGGAAACGAGCAGGAATCGTTCGATATTGGCATCGGTCATGCCTAAGGGTACCAGCGGCGCCAAGTAGGTCAAGCCGACCAGAGCGATGTTGAAATTGCGATTTTTGATTAAACAGGTGGCAAAAACGATGCAATATATGGCAAAATTAATCTTTATCAGGAAAACAGCGTCCAACTCAACAACTCCTTCTATGAAATGGAAAAGATTCCAACCACATTGAATCCCCCTCATCCTACCCTTCTCCCTTGAAGGGAGAGGCAAGGCATAGCCGCAGTGAGGGTAGTTTAATAATGCCTAACTCTCACACGCAAATACCTGGACCAAAAGCAATTTTTAGAGATGCCCCATACTGAATCTGCTATACTACTGTTTTTCAGGGTAGTTTTATTATAAGATAGTATAATATTCGGTTCGTATACCCAATTTGTGACCCTTTCTGATTTTTTCGGTCAATCCCACAAATTAGGAATTTAACGGCTTATTTTGGCAGGTTAATTAAGCTCATAACCGGCCTGTATTGATAGAAACTGAGGAAAGTAATGGATACAAAAACTCTAAATATTCCGGACGAGGTCAGGCAGGAAATTGACGCGTTCGCCGCAGAAGTAGAACGCCTGAACCGGGGTGAAGTTGGCGATGACGACTTCAAACGGTTTCGCCTGCAACAGGGCATTTATGGTCAACGTCAGGATGGGGAACAAATGGTGCGAACCAAACTCCCTGCCGGAAGGATGACCAGCGATCAATTGAGAGGCCTGGCCGATTTTGCCGAAAAATATTCCCACGGAATCCTTCACATCACCACACGTCAGGATATCCAACTGCATTATGTAAACATTCAAAATGTTTCCCAGGGTCTTGAGGACCTCGCGCAAGCGGGAGTCACCACCCGGGAAGCCTGTGGCAACACTGTGCGTAACGTAACTGCTTGCCACAAAGCAGGTACATGCGCTACAGAAGTATTTGATGTGGCCCCTTATGCCCTGGCGGTTTCCAAATATCTTTTGCGAAAAGATTTAACCCAGAACCTGCCGCGAAAGTTCAAGATCACCTTCGGCGGTTGTAGCGGATGCGGGCTGGCGCCCATCCACGATATTGGGTTGAAGGCGGTTATCCAGAAAGATGGAGACAAGGAAGTGCGTGGGTTCCGCGTTCTGATTGGCGGGGGGCTGGGTTCATTCCCTCATGCCGCAAAACATTTAGTGGATTTCATCCCCGCCGACAAAATGCTGAGGATGTGTGAAGCGATTGTCTCTGTCTTCGACAAATACGGCGACAAAAGAAACCGCAATAAAGCCAGGTTGAAGTTTGTTGTCGATAAACTTGGCATGGATAAAATCACAGAACTCTATGAAGAAGAGTATGCGGCGCTTGATACAAAGGCCTACCCATCAATTGAACTGCCGGAAGGGGGTAACCCGGACATTCCCGAGTATCAGCCTGATAATCAACATGAGTCCGACCCGGAGTTCATACTTTGGAAAAACCGAAACATCGAGCCACAAAAACAAGAAGGATTTTACAATCTTCAGGTCAAGTTGATCCTGGGTGATTTCACCGTTGTGCAGGCCAAAGCACTGGCAAGCATCGCTGAAAAATTTGCAGGGGAAACCATCATCTGTACTGTCAACCAGAACGTGATGATTCCCTGGGCAAAAGAAGATGCCTTTGGTGCGATCTTTGGCGAGCTCAAAAAAATAGGGCTGCATAAAGCCGGAACCGAAGAGATCCGCGATATTACCTGTTGCCCAGGTTCAGAAACCTGCAACCTCGGTATCACGGCTTCCCGCGGGTTGGTTCAGGAACTGAACACGGAGATGGAAAGTGGGTTTGAGGAATCCAAGGATTTCGACCATATTTCTATCAAGGCCAGCGGTTGCCCGAATTCTTGCGGACAGCATCATATTGCCTCCATCGGGTTTCATGGCGGAGCCAAAAAACTCAACGGAATTCTAACCCCGCATTATGAAGTTTTTCTCGGTGGCAGAGTTTCTGAAGACGAGGTAGTGTTTGGCACATCGGTCATTAAAATCCCAGCTAAAAACGCTCCGTCGGCCATGAAACTTTCTCTGGCAGACTATAAGGCCGGAAAAGAAAACAATGAAACGTTTGGCGAATATTTTGACCGCAAGGGTAAAATCCATTTCCGCGACTTGCTGAAGCCGCTAAAAGATCTACCGGACATTGAAAAGTCTCCACAGTCTTATATCGACTATGGCTCGACGGAAAAGTTCAGTCTCGAAGACCGTGGCCAGGGGGAGTGTGCCGGCGCCGTCACCGACATGATCACCGACCGTATCAGCGAAGCCGAGCGAGCCCTCTTCCAAGGCAAGCTCAGTCTGGAGAAAAACGCATACAAAGGAACCGGTGAACACGCCAAGCATTCGGTCATTGCTTCTGCCAGAGCCCTACTTGTTACAGAGGGCATGGACTTCAATGATGATTGGGAATGCCTGAAAAAATTCCAGTCGCTGGTTATCGACATGGAAATTGTATCGGCAAAGTTTGCCAAACTCATCGACAGTTTTGAATCAATCCCTGAAGCCACAGATGCTAAAACCGCTGAGTGGTGGCTGAGCGAAGCCGGACAACTGTTGGAGGAATGCAAAAACGTACAAAACAAAATGCAGGAGGACAAGTCTTTAAGAATGCGGGTCGGTGGGGAAGACCCAAAAGGTTCTAAAGCCGCAAACGGCAATAGTAAACAGAGCATTGACCTTCTTGGAGTCAAATGCCCGTTCAATTACGTTAAAACAAAAATCAAGCTGGAAACCATGGCCTCGGGAAGCATACTTGAAGTATTGCTGGATGAGGGCGAGCCCTCTGAGAATGTCCCTCGAAGTATTAAAAATGATGGGCACAAGGTTGTTTCCCTGACTGAAGAAAACGGCCATTACAAATTGATCGTGGAAAAGGCTTAGGAATTAATGCTAATCAGCATGACCGGGTTTGGCCGGGCAGAATGCCAGGATGGGGATTATTCCTACAAGGCGGAAATCCGTTCGGTCAACAACCGCTTTATAGAAATCACTACCCGCCTGCCTAAAGCCTACGTAGACCTGGAACGGCCCCTGAAAAAACTGACCAAGGCACATTGCGCAAGGGGCTCCATTAACATCACTATCACCTTAGCCAACACCAATGAGGGTTCAGGAGAATGGGAAGTCAAACCCAACCTTGCTCTTGCCTCTCAATATGTGGAAGCACTGAAAAAAATTCAGACTTCGTTGGGGCTTGATGGCAAACTGAATATCGATTCTGTGGTCGGCCTGCGGGATATCATAAAAATAGAGCCCGTAGCCATCGACCCGGCTAAAGAAGGCCTGCTCTTAAACATGGCTGAATCTGCCCTCATCTCCCTTAAGAAAATGCGGGAGGAAGAAGGAGAGCATTTACAAAAAGATCTTGCAGAACGCATTGACAGTATCGAGAAACACGCGGGGCAGATAGAAAAGCGCCAACCGGAAATCACTCAGGAATACAAGGCCCGTCTTAAGGAGAGAATCAAACTAATCAATGACGGCATTGAGGTTGACGAAAGTCGTCTGGCTCAGGAAACCGCTATCCTGGCTGACCGGTGCGACATTACCGAAGAAATCACGCGGTTGGGCAGTCATCTCAAACAATTCAGAAAATTGTTTGACTCGACAGAGCCTATAGGACGGAAACTGGAATTCATCACCCAGGAGATCAACCGAGAGGTCAACACGATGGGTTCAAAATCCAGCGATACCAAAGTAGCCAATCTGGTTATAGAGATAAAAAGCGCACTTGAAAAGATAAGGGAACAGTTGCAGAACATTGAGTGATTGATTTTTTGCTTTTTTCACTGCATTTTTTTATAAATTGTTGGAGCCCCCATCATGGCTAAAGGATTTGCCATAATACTTTCCGCCCCCTCCGGGACAGGAAAAACCACCACCTGCAAATTTTTGCGGGAAAGATTGCCTGATTTAAAAATATCAGTTTCTCACACCACACGAACAATCAGGAATGGAGAAACAGATGGTGTGGACTATATCTTTATATCCCAAAAAGAATTCGAAGATAAAATCAAGAACAATGATTTCCTCGAATGGGCTTGTGTTCATGACTTTCATTATGGCACTTCTCTCCAGTCTGTCGATACAATCTTAAAAAGCGGATGCGATACTCTTTTGGAACTGGATGTTCAAGGCGTTGAAGCTTTGCGAAAAATGCAGTACCAGGGAATTTATATTCTCATCCTGCCTCCCTCCATTAAAGAGATGGCGGCTCGGCTTAGAAAAAGAGGAACGGATTCAGAAGAACACATCCAACAGCGAATCGAAACTGGAAAAAAGGAAATCAAAAAATATAAAATGTACGATTACGTCATCACCAACCATGAGGTCGAACATACGGTGAATGCCATCCTTTCTATCCTGCAGGCAGAAAAGGTCAGAGTGTCCCATTACAGTCCATCCTCACCTGATATTAAAGAACTATTAAAAGATGGAGTTGATTGACCATGTCCCACATCGATCTCATGGAACTGGTACGGGACAAGATCAAAGGACTGAAAGCCTATCAAGTGGAAAACCAAGATGAGGGCACCAAATTACACGCCAACGAAAACCCTTACCCGCCCTCACCGGAACTGTTAAATAAAATATTCCAACAGCTGGATGAGTTGCAACTCAATCGTTACCCCGATCCTGATTGCAGAGAGCTGAAAAAAGCCATCGCCAACAGAACGGGTGCTTCCACTGAACAAATCATCATCGGAAACGGTTCGGACGAATTGATTCAATATCTGATGCAGGTTCTATGTAATGAAGGGGAAACCATTGCCTTCCCGGACCCTACATTTGCCATGTATGGCATCACGGCACAGTGCCTAGGGTTGAACCCCGTCAGTTTTCCCCTCAATGACAATTGGGATTTCGAGGCTTCATCCGCATTGAAAATAATCGCCGAACATAAGGCCCGAATTGTTTTCATTAGTTACCCCAACAATCCAACGGGCAATTGCTTTTCTGAGCAGGAAATTCAGCAAGTCATTGAGCAGTTCGAGGGCATCGTGGTTCTGGATGAAGCCTATCATGACTTCTCAGGAAAAACTTTTATCAAGCAAATGGAAAAACACAATAACCTGGTTATTCTCAGGAGCTTGTCAAAAATCGGTCTGGCGGGACTCCGGGTAGGTTATGGAATTTTCCCTGTCATGCTTGCAGAACAAGTTAACAAAGTCCGCCTGCCTTATAACTCGAATTCCATATCGCAATGGGTCGCTAACGAACTTCTCAATGATTTTACCCCGGTGCAAAATCAAATCCATTCCATTGTAGAAGAACGGGACCGCCTGATGGATGAGTTATCAAAATTGCCCGGCATAACTGCGTACCCCTCGAATTCTAATTTCATTCTGTTTCGAGCCTCTAAGGATGGAGAAAAAGTGTTTAACAAGCTGAAAGCAAACGGAACCTTATTGCGAAACCTGGGCTCTCACCCCAGATTAAAAAACTGCCTGCGCGTCACTATAGGAACAAAACAGGAAAATGACCAGTTTCTAAGCCAGTTACGAAAGGCCGCATCATAAACCGGAACTTGTAAACTTATGAAGCGCTGGATAAAAAGAATTTTTTTCACTGGCTTCTGGGGCTCTTTGGCACTGGCATGGATCGTGATAGGTTTGTTCTACTATCAGGCTTCCCGGCCTGTCAACGAAAACAACCAGACCATAATCTTTGAGATTCAACCGGGAATGACTCTGAAACAGGTGGCTCAGGAACTTTCTCGTCTAGGACTGATCCGCAGTCCCAGTGCTTTTCAGGCTATTGCTTATATTCAAGACAAACAGAAACAGGTCATGGTTGGGGAATTCAGCCTGTCACCCTCCATGCCTCCTTCCAAAATTCTTCTTCGGATCACATCCGGTAAAACCGTCCTCTACCCTGTCACCATCCCGGAGGGTTACCGAATAACAGAAATTGCCAGGCTTCTTCACTCAGAGGGTCTGGCGGATCAGGAAGTTTTTATCCGCCAAACTCAGGATGAAAATTTAATCCGGTCCCTGGGCATTTCCGCTGACAATCTGGAAGGTTATTTATTTCCAGAAACCTATCATTTCAGCAAATTCACTCCAGAAAAAAAAATTATCCAAAAAATGGTAGACACTTTCAGGGAACAAGTTTTAAAACCCCAGTTATTAATGAGTGCGAAAAAAAGTTCCCTTGCCTGGTATGAAATCATTACCCTGGCTTCCCTGATAGAAAAAGAAACCGGGTTGGACTCGGAACGAAAAATAATCTCATCCGTCTTTCATAATCGGTTAAGAAAAAACATGCGTCTGCAAACCGATCCAACCGTGATTTATGCTATGGGGAAGTTTGACGGCAATATCCGCAAACGCGATTTGAAAATCGACTCCCCTTACAACACCTACCGGCATAAAGGATTGCCCCCCGGCCCTATCGCGAATCCGGGACTCAAGTCCATTGTGGCGGCGATATCCCCTATTGAATCCGATCACCTGTATTTTGTTTCCCGGCAAGATGGTAGCCATCATTTTTCTTCCACCCTTATCGAACATAACCGGGCGGTACAAAAATACCAGTTGCGAAAAGCCCATTTCCGAAGGTGACCGATTAATTATTCTAGTTCAAATTGTTTTTGATCATTAACTTTGAGTCCTGTATTCTTTTGTGTTGCGCTTGGAGCCGGGCAAACTCCTTATCCTGTTCACGAATTTTTTCCGTCAGCATTTCATTAGCTCCATTTAACAAAAAAGGGACTTCCCTCAAATTCACTTCCTGATCATTCGGTTCCATAACTCACTCCTCCTGATGGGGGGCCGGCCATGTCAAAACCCCAAATTTATTGATTAAGGTTCATGACTAGTTAAGAGGCCGTTTTTTGATAATTTTCAATAGTAATTGATACATGTTTTCACCTCTATGATTGAACCTAAACTCACACTCTTTAAGATGCAAATAAAAAGTAGAT
>Ga0066376_10002544_pt1 | contig 16928 bp, 14 predicted proteins | sample Knorr_S15_td_Bot_FD_77009 | JGI IMG/M metagenome (GOLD analysis project Ga0066376, IMG submission 77009) | Marine microbial communities from Southern Atlantic Ocean transect - Knorr_S15_td_Bottom_ad_5009_LV_A | ecosystem: Environmental > Aquatic > Marine > Oceanic | place: Southern Atlantic... | reverse complement strand
ATTACGGCGAAGGAATTCGAGATTTCATCATGCCGGTCAAGACCTGGATCGAGCAGGGGATCCGGGTGACTTTTGAGGCTGCGGGAAGCGACTTCTGGACTCCCATCCACATTCTGGTGACCCGGGAGGTCCGGCAGACACGCGGAATCGCAACACCCGGCGGCAAGCCCTTACCCTTGGTGACACTCGTTCCCGAGGAAGCCATCGACAGGGTCACCGCCCTGAAGATGGCCACCACCTGGGCCTCCGAGTACATGATGGGCGAGGACACCATCGGAACCCTGGAACTGGGGAAATTCGCCGATTTCGCCATCCTGGACAGGGACTTCTTTACCATTCCGGTGGCCGAGATCCCGGAGATCGAAGTGGTCTTAACCGGCCTGGGAGGGCAGATCATCTACGACCAAATCAATTAAGTTGTGATTTTTGAGTTGAAGTTCCCCCGCTTTGGTGGACAGTTTCCAGTTTGGGATTTGGGATTTAGGATTTGAGGTTTCAGTCGGTCCGCCGACTGGTGTGCTTCCTGATGAAATCGGCGGTGATTCGGTGGATCTCTTCCTGGCTGGGGACGATAGGCCCTCCCAGTGGACGCCAACCATGTCCCGAGTTCTTGACCAGAACATAAGTGGTATCCAGGCCAAGAGTTTGAGCACGGTCATGCAGGGACTCGGACTGTTCGGGAAGGATGGTGGTATCTTTTTCCCCGGTCAAAAGGAGGATCGGAACAGCACCCTGGGCCAGGTGGGAAACAGGGCTCATATGCTGGTACAGATCCGGTTGCTCATCGTAGGTCCCGCCAAAACTCATTTTGAAGTCGGCCCTACCGTCAGGCCCTCTGGCCGAGGAAAGGGCAAAGTCGCCGGCGCCATACCAAGACACCACACAGCGCACCGTTGAGGAAAAAGCGGCCAGGGCCGAGTTGCCTGGAAATGTGTCACTGGGGGGAAGACCCACCATCAAAGCAAGGTGACCACCTGCTGAGCTACCCCAAACGGCCAATCGGTCCGAGTCGATCCCGTAATCGCCGCCTTCCTTGTGAAGAAAACGAATGGCATCATTCACGTCCTCCACAAGCTGGGGCATTTTGATCGAGTCACCGGCTAGCCTGTAGTCAATTGAGACACCGACGAAACCCTCCCGGGCCAGCAGTTCAAACACCGCCAGATAGTCAACGACGTAGCTCTCCGGCGTGTCGAGGACAATCTTCCTGCTGTTGGCTGTCCATCCCACCCCCATGGATAAAGATATGGGCAGGAGCCGGCTTCTGGATCTTCCCGGAAGGATAGTAAATATCCATCTCCAAGGGCAGAGTTCCTTCCGTCTTGAAAACCACCGTCTTCAGGGTACCCGACCAGGTTTTGGGCTTGGCCATTCCATGAACGGTGAAAGCAAAGGATAAGACCACAATCCAGATCAGCACATGGTCATTCATGGAAGAATCCCTCTCTATAAGCATCCAGCCCGGGCTAGGGAGATGAAGGTCCTCTCTCCCTGAAGGTCCAGAATCGCAACACCCTTGATGATCCTGGTGGAAATAGCCATCCTAGGAGACCTCAGTTCGACTCTTTTGCCTTGACCGTATCCTCCAGGAGTTTCCAGGGAAGAATGATGCCGTGTCCTGGGATAATCCGGCTGGGCCTCCAGCCCGCCTTGGTGACCACCTCGTATAAGGCTATTGCTTCATCCCCAAGACGAGGAGTGTCATCCAGGACCACCTGCCAGCGATCCCCCTGAACCTGAAACATGTCGCTCTCGAATAAGAGCCGCTCCTTGGGTAGATAGATGGCCAGGTATCCACTGGCATGAGGGTTGGGAACGTGCATGAGCTCGATGGTCATAGTCCCGTCGGTGATGGTGTGAGTGTCCCCCACCACTTCAATCTGTGGTTCCCGGCCCGACAGAGCCAAACTGTCCGGCTTCAGAGTGTGGGGCAGTGTGAGGATCTCCCGGATGACCTCCTCATTGTTGGCATGGGTCACAACGGTCGCCCCTTCGGCGACATAGCCGCGGATGCCCCCGGTGTGGTCCGCATGATGATGGGTGGTCAGCAAGTAGCGTATCGGCTTGTCACCCACCGTCTCTCGAATTTGGCGGATCACCTCCAAAGTTTGCATCTCGTTGCCGGGTCCCTCCACCACCACGATGAAGTCCTCAAACTCCACCCACATGTTGTTCATGTGCATACTCTCCCCGAAGTAGACCCCGTCTGCCAATTCCGACGGCAGCACCTCAATGGTGTCGGCGTGTGCGATTTCCTGGGATAGATCCTTGAGTCCCTCGGGAATTTGGAGCTTCTCTTCCGGCAACTCTCCGTTGATGCTGATCGAAGACCACTCCCGCACCTGGGTAATCTCGCCCATATCCTGGGTGGTCTCCTTGAAGGGCAATCTCACGCTCCCGACATCCCGGTAGTCTGAGAAGGACCGCTCTCTCTTCAGGTCTCCGAATGGGTTGCGGTCTTCCGTGAAGTCGAGCCTGGTGATCAGATGGGTCTCGCGGTCGACGTAAACCTGGTAAACAGTTCCCCCCGGGTACTCGACGCTCACCACGTCTTGAAGACGACCTTCCAGCTGGGCCTCACTGATTCCCTGCAGGGTGGCTTCTTCCCCCAGAGCGTGCACCAGGAACCTGGCGATATCCCGGTCCCACTCCGTTTTATATCCCTCCATCTGATGGGGCTCCAAGGGTCTCAAGGCCATGCCGAAGACATCCCGGTAACCTCCCTTTTCCCAGTCTGCCACTGTCGGGATTTCCCTCGAGCCGCTGAGGCCCAATTCGCGGGGGACGGTGAAATCAATCCACTGCTTGAAAGGACTGAGCCGTCCCACCAGCAGCCGCTCGGTGGTGACATGTCCCTGTCCCAGCGACGACCGCTTCGATTGTCCTTCACGGCTGATGTTTTGGATGGAAGCTAATGCCTCAAGCCCTCCCATGGCATCAGCTGCCTCGATCAGCACGTCCCGGGCCTGCTCTTGTGGGGTTTGAGACCCGCAGCCCAACTGAAACGCAAACAGGACAACGATAAGCCAAAACCCATTCTGGTATCTGAATTCCGAGTGTTTCATGATCATCCCTCCTAAGAATTGATCCCTATGATAGGCCCATGGCGCTCCCTTTTCCAGGAGAAAGATCAGAGAGCTGGGTTACCCCCGTCCGGCAAGCGTTTGCGTCGGTTCGAGAGATAGCATATTAACGTCAAGTTTATCAATGAACCATGATTGGCAAGGAAACCCGACAGACTATTGAATTGGCAGCTCCCATGATACTGGCCCAGCTGGCCCAGATGTCCATGTCGTTCGTGGACACCATCATGGTCGGTCGCCTCGGCCAGCAAGAGTTGGCAGGGGTGGCAGTGGGCGGGGCCGTCTTCTTCCCTTTGATTGTCATCACCCTGGGAATCTTGATGGGGGTCGGCCCCATGGTCTCACAGGCTTACGGGGCTGGTGATCACCTTTCCGCCGGCCGCGCCGTGCGTCAGGGTCTCTGGCTGGGAACTTTACTGACCATTCCCAGCTGTCTGGTGATGTGGAATGGGGCGACTCTGTTGAGTTGGACAGGGCAAGAGAAAGAAATCGTCCTTCTGGGGGAAGAATATCTCCATGCGATTCTATGGGGTGTCCTACCCCTTCTTTGGTTTGGGGTTTTGCGTCACTTTATTGAAGCTCTCTCGAGACCGCGTGTGGTCATGATCATCACCCTTGGTGCTGTAGTGCTCAATATCGGCGCCAATGACGTTCTCATGCATGGGAAGCTGGGATTTCCGGCCTTGGGACTGGCAGGCTGTGGTTGGGCCAGTACCCTCGTTTTCTGGACCATGTTCCTGGTCATGGCGGCCTTCATTCGGAGAGATCAAGGCCTGGGACTCTATGGAGTCTTCTCTCGCCTGAAAAAACCGGACTGGCACTACTTCTCCCAACTTTTTCGACTCGGATGGCCCATCGGGGTCACCCAGGGTCTTGAAGTGGGTCTCTTTTCCGCCACCGCCCTCTTGATGGGACTCTTCAGCACTGTGGCGCTGGCCGCCCATCAGATGACAATACAATGTGCGGCTTATGCCTTCATGGTTCCGCTCGGTCTTTCCCTTGCCGTGTCGGTACGCGTGGGCCAGGCCATTGGTCGGGAGGACTTGCAGGGAGCCCGTCGAGCCGGTTATGTGGGTATCGGCCTGGGTGCGTGTTTCATGATGATCACTGCCATATCCTTTTGGTCCTTCCCCAGGTTCTTCATCTCCCTCTTTCTGGATGTCGAAAGCCCGGTGAACAGGGAGGTTGTCCTCCAGGCCATCGCCCTCTTGAGTGTGGCTGCCGTATTTCAGGTCTTTGACGGCATCCAGGTGACCGCTGCAGGTGCCCTTCGCGGCCTGAAGGATACACGAGCACCCATGATTGTTGCCTTGATCTCTTACTGGGTGGTGGGCTTAAGCGGCGCTTATCTGTTCGGCTTTCAACTCGACATGGGAGGGGTCGGTCTGTGGTGGGGACTGGTTCTCGGACTTACAACGGCTGCCATTCTTCTGTGGTGGCGATTCTACCGAAAAATCAACAGCCTCATATTAACGGCCTCTATCTCTCTCCCATCGGAGTAATCCACCGGGACCAGGGGGAGAGGAGTCTGTGCATTGAGTGCACTGAGTGCATTGAGCGCACTCAGTGCATATAGAAGAAGCAAGCGAAGATGGGAGGTGTGGCAGTCACCTGGATCTCGCCTTCCGTGCCTGCTATGGGATCAACAGGTCTATTATCTGTGGTCAAGGCTCTGACCACATTTTTCAATTTGATGATCTGCTCAACAGCTGCATCCTCGGAAATGGTGAAGGCCAGATCTGCGATCACACCACTGGGAATGAACTGTCCCTCTGGGGTGGACACGGTCACCGTGACAACCGAGTCCTCCGGATTTTGCTCATCAACCTCGACAACGGCACGAACTTCAGCGCTGGCTGCCTGAGCAGACAACCCGCTGGCAACCTCATTGAATGAGAGGAGCTGATTGGGGAAGGTCACCTCGCTTATGGCCGTTTCCACTTCCACTCCATCGGGAACATCCAGGATCAGCGGAATAAAGACTTCATGGCCCGGCTGATGGACATCAAAGCCTAAGTTCAAAGTGGTGACTTTCCGGCCCTCTTCCTGGGCGAGAGCATGGATTGAAAAGATGGCTCCGGCCGAAATAAGGAGGGCGGCCAGGAGGATCCGCCGGGAACAAATGACGCGGTTCATCTTCTTACCGGCGCGCTACCAGTTCCTCATAGGTGGAGATGAGTGCGCCCTCGGGTCTCAAGCTATACTCCCTGGAAAAGTCGGGATGCAGGAAAACCGGCTTCCCGCCCAGCAGGGTCATTAAGGAGCGAGTTTCAGAAATTTCCTCCTCGGGAATGGTCATGTAGTCGCGATCGAGCACTACCAGATCGGCCAGCTTGCCCGGCTCGATGGAGCCGAGCCTTTCACCTTTCAGGACATAGTTAGCCCCGTTCTGGGTGGCGATTCTGAGAGCGGTTTCGCGGTCCACCCTCTGATCAGGTCCCCAGACCCTGCCCTGTGGGTCCTTGCGCGTGATCAGGTTTTCGACCCCCGCCCACTCCCCCTCCAGGGAAACGTTCATACCTGCATCCAGCATGTTCTTGATGGGGGCCACATAGGTGTGTGCCACCTTGTCGCCAAAGGCCGCAGCAATCATGGGGGCGCGGTCCCCTTCACCCAGCGGGCTGCAACTCCACATCAACCCCAGCTTGGCCGCCCGCAGGACGTCCTCGGGTTCGATCAGCGTACAATGATCCATGGCCCAGCCTCTGACTGATCCCGGATTGGCCTGGTCAATACGCTCCAACAGGGTAATCAGTCGAGCATGGGAATCATTCCCGGAGACGTGAACATTGGCTGAGCGCAAACCGTCCCGGGCAACCTGGTTGTACCACTCGTTGAAGTAGTTGGCCTTTACACTGGCCCCCCGGGTACCTCCACCGTACTCAATGTCCATCAGGCATTGGCCGCGCGGCCACCATCCGGAGACCGCAGAAAGGCCCATCATCCGAGAGTTCTCTCCTTCAGCATCGGCCACCGACTCCGAGTCTCTCTCGATGCTGATGCACATCCTGGAGCCCGCTCCATCAACCGCCCGGGAACTCATCGAAGTGATCCAGATCATGTCGGTGCCGGAGCCCATCTCGAAGTTCCGGTCGGCACCCGGAAGCCCGAAGGTCGACATGACTCCGTAGCCGTACCTGACGGGCATCTCGCCACGCTCTTCAAGCCACTGATAGGCTCGTACACTGGAGGTGTGCAAACCGCCTGAAATCGTCGTGTTCCCCACGGCTATTCGTTCTTCCAAATTCTTCCTGTAAAGGGGAGCAACGTATTGGGGTTCGGGAGGAGGAATAAACTCTTCATCCTCCAGCAGGATTCGGACGGCCGGAGCCTCCAGATGTCCATCGGGTTTGCCCGACTCGTCAATCCAGTACCGCCCGTAGGTTTCAATGAAGTCTCCGTACTTGTTCCACAGCTTTTCAATAGCCTTGCTGTTGATCAGCAGCATGTTCACGACCGGTATTCCTCCCGACAGAGCGATCGGATTATCGGGAGCGGCCTTGTCCAGCTCCCACCGGTCCAGATCGTCAAAGATCAGGCCGGCCTGATCTCCCCTGGGCTGCGCGGAAAAGTAGACCCACTCCCCCGGCTCAATCTTGAAGGCCGCAATGATGTCTTTGATCTGCTTCAGGACGTCGTCCTTGGTTCTTACCGTTCTGAAGTTCAAAGGAAATTGCCTGCGCTGCTGGGGAGGCAAATCTCTGCCATAGTCTCTGGGTGATTCCAGATGCACGTGGGTATTGATCAGCCCCGGCGTCACCGTCCTCCCCTTCAAGTCCATCTTGAGGGTGTCGGGCCCGGCCAGCTTCAGAACATCATCGTTGGTTCCCACCGCCAAAACCTCGTCGTCCAGAATCGCCACCGCCTCGACTATGCTGAACTGGGCATCAACGGTCAGAATCTTGCCGTTGTGTAGAATCGTGTCCGCCGTCTGCTGGGCGTAGCCCGCGCTGATGCTGGCATAGATAAATATAGTGGCGATCCAAACCTGTTTTCCCATGGTGATTCCTCCCTGGATTGACCCTTAAATTACAAGAAGACAGCGGTGCGGTCAAGAAATGAGTATGGGTAAATTGGTGATTCATAAAGAAGACGGTTTTTAAAAAAGACTGTCCCTTAAAGACCTTCTAAAGGGGAAATCGCTACTATTCCCTCGATTGTTACCATAATACAGGGAAGTTGAGCCTACACTGTGTAATTATTGGATTGTTATAGTTTTCATAGACCTATTTAGGGTAGTTATCGACACTGCCAGGCCAGGGACGCTCAGGCCGCTCTGAGAGAGGCTGCTACACAGGCAAAAACAGACCTGAGAGCCTCGATAATTCCCTGAGTTGAGACATTTTGATCCTAATAGATCGTACCTATGAGTAATAAATAGGTTGTTTAGTCCTATCCGCGCCATTTCTCCAAGCTCTCAGGCCCAGGATCTCCAGGCCGCTCAGAGAGAGGCCGCTACAACGAGGGAAAACGGTCGATAGTTGGTCGATGTTCACCACAAACAGCGTTGTTTAGTCCTATAGTGGCGTTTTAAATGGCTTATACAAGGTGTTCTGGTCCTAATCATAGAAACACAAACGTCACAACTGCACGAAAGCACGACTCTAACGGTTCGCGGTCACCTGCACTTCCCCATTGTGATCCACTCCTGAAGCATTTAGAATGATGGTGCAGAACATTTTGAATCGAATGAGGAGGTACATATGACCAACCGACTAGTGAGCAGTCTTGTGGCAACCGTCATCATGCTGACCCTGGCAACAGGTGCGACCTGGGCTCTTCAAACGGAAACGGATCGCATCGCTATTTCCGAGCTGAAGCAGAAGCTGGACAGTGGCGAGAAACTCCTCCTGATCGATGTCCGAGAGGACTGGGAACTGGAAGAGAACGGTGCCATTCCCGGTGCCATCCACATCCCGATGGCGGAGCTGGACATGCGGATGAAGGACATTCCCAAGGATATCCAGCTCGTCTTCTACTGACAGGCTGGAGGGCGCGCGTCGCGTGCTGCTGATCAATTTACTCAGGCAGGCTACCAAGCAGGTCAATTTTGCGGTATCAAAGATTGGAAGAGCGAAGGTCACGCAGTTGTTAAGAAGGTGGATCGTCCGGCGGAAGGGCCAATTCAGCCGTAGTCCTAACGATCCCAGAGGAGACGAGGTATGAGAAAACTGTTGATCGTAGGAGGATCCATCTTGGTCGTTTGCCTGGTGTTGGGACTCCTCACACTGCGCTTCATCGGTTACGAACCTCGGGATGGCAGCACCGGGTTTTGGTTGACTGGAGCAGTTGTCACCACACCGGTCACCGATTGGTCTTTTACCGAAGCTGTCGAGGAGATCTTCGTGGAGACTCGAACCTGGTACTACATCCCCCACTCAGTCAACACTTATTGCACCATCTACAACGACAAGCTCTACCTCTTCTCCGCGTATTACCAGGGCGGGGAGTTTCCAGACAATCGATACTGGAATCGAAACGTGCTGCGTGATCCCCGCGTCCGTCTAAAGATCGGAAATCAATTATTCGAACGAACCGTATCCCACGTTACAGATGAGGCCGAAAGGGAAGCTGTGCACCAGACCTTTGTCGAGAAGTATACGGAATGGCACACCCCCGGTTTGGAGAATGTGCATATGTTCCGGGTGCTACCCTGATGTGCGCGCTTCGCGCGCGTTCCAGGTTCCAAGTTTCAGGTTCCAGGTTTTGAGTTTGGAATTTGGAATTTCAGCCGGTCCGCCGGCTGTGGTCTTAGAACCCCGTCAGATCCCGATGGGTGCGAATATACGGAGTGGCTCCCAAACTGAGGAGCTGATCCGCCGTCTTCTGGTCCTTTTTCCCCCGGCGGCGGAAAGTACTATCCTGGCCCTTGTTCGGGAGGTGCCGATAGATCAAGCCGTCAGGGTCAGCAAGGGCAATGCTCATGGCCGTCTGTCCCCACATATCCTGAGCATCCAGATCGGCACCCTTTTCCGCAAGGAACTCAATGACTTCCGTCAATCCGTACAATGCCGCACCATGCAGAGCTGTCCTGCCGTCCGGCCCGATGGCATTGACGTCATTTCCCAACTCCCAAGCCAGTTGGACAGATTCCAGGGCGTTCCTGCGGATCAAATCGCCAACCCCATCGGAACCTCTCATTCCCAGGTTCACGCCCAGCCCGGCTGCCACCATCAAGGGCGTCGTTCCATCAAAGGTCGCAATCTTGGGATCGCTTCCCCCTTCCAGAAGAATGCGCATGGCGGGAACATCGCCCGATGCCGCCGCGAACAAGAACGGGGTGGTGCCTGCTTGACTTACCTGAGGGGGTTCCTGCTGGGCGCCGCGGCCCCAGCGATGGATGTGATAGGGCATGAAATCGTGTTGGATTCGAGCATTGGGATCAGCCCCTTTCTCCAAAAGTGCCTTCACCAATTCCGGCATGTTGGGATGAACCCAGTAAGGGTCGGTTTGGGTGTGCCCTCCCGACATGCCGATCACTCCTTCCTCCAGGGACCAGTGAAGGGCGGTCATGCCATAGCCGTCGATCGCCCTGGGGTCGGCTCCCTTTCCCAATAGCAAGAGAGCCACTTCCTGGTGACCATAAGAGGCAGCCAGGAGCAAGGCTGGGCCCGTTTCCTCCGTCCCTTCATTCACGTCAGCTCCTGCCGCCAGTAGGATCCGGGCCGACTCAACATCCCCCGTCTGGGCGGCAAACATCAAGGGACTAAAGCCACCCTTGAGCTTGGGGTGATAGATCGTCTCTCTGAAGCCCTGATGCACAGGAGTCCCGGTGATGGGATGGGAACTCGCGGCATCGGGAATTCTGGGGGTATAAAGACCCAGTCGCTTCGAGCGGGCATGCACGTCGGCTCCGTGCTCAACCATCATCCTGACGATGCTGGGCTGACCTGCCGCCGCCCACATCACGGCCGTTTGTCCCCTCTCGACTGTTTTCACATTGACGTCTGCTCCGTGGAGCAGCAGCGATCTGGCCCCTTCTTCAGTGCCGGTGCGTGTGCAAGTCATGAGCGGAGTTTCTCCGCTGTCCTGAGCAAGGTTGGGATTGGCTCCAGCCTTCAAAAGCTTATCGACGATGAGGGCGTTGCGGTTGGTGCAAGCCAGGGAGAGAGGCGTAACCCCGTAGACGTTGGCCGCATTGGTGTCGGCGCCGGCATCGATGAGGAGTTCCACCGTCCGGGCATCGTCCCGGTGGACGGCCCAGGCCAGTGCCGTAGCACCATCGGCCTGCGCGGCATTCACGTCGGCCGACTTGCTGAGCAGGGAACGCACGGTCTCCCGGTCACCCTCCCGGACGGCCTCGACCAAATCCACAGCATTGCTGGCAGCAAGAGGAGCCACCAACATCAACAAGAGCGTCGACCCGACCAGCAACCCTTTAAGAATCATGCCCATAGACCTTCTCTCTTTCTTTCTAGAGGGACAGGATATCCAGCTTTCCGGTGGCATCGCTGTAGCGGTTGTCCAGAAAGTCCTCAACGGGCAGCCCCACCATGTCCAGTATACTCAGGTGCAGATTGGACAAGGGCAGATCAGGATAGCTGATATGGTTCCCTCCCTTGAGTTTGCCGGCTCCTCCACCCACCAAAAGTGTGGGAACGTCGTGATGGACATGGCCCATGCCATCACTCAGGCCGCTGCCGTAGACGATGATGGAGTTGTCCAACAGTGTGCCCTCTCCGTCGGGTATGGAGCGCAGGTTATGCAGCAGATGAGCGAACAATCGGGAGTGAAAGAGGTCAACCTTGATACAGTTTTCGATCATGTAGGCCTGGCCTGCGTGGTGAGAGGAGGCGTGGTGCCCATCGGCAACACCGATCTCTCGATAGTCTCCCTCGTGCTGCTCACTTCCCCACATAAAAGTGATGACCCGGGTCAGGTCGGCCTGGAAGGCGAGAGCTATCAGATCGAACATCAACTTGGCATGCTCCTCAACCGTCGACGGCTTGCCAGCCGGTCTTTCCATCTCCGGCATCTCCCGGGATGCTTGCTCCTCGGACAACTGGATGCGCCGTTCAATATCGCGAACAGCATCCAAATACTCATTGAGCTTGTTGCGGTCGCCCGGGCCGATCGTAGCCGACAGTCGAGCCACCTCTTGGGTGACAAAATCTAGAATACTGCTATTCCTGCGGGCCAGGCGACGTCGAACCGCTGGGTCCGTACTCTGGTTCTCACCCAGCAACCGCTCGAATACCTTGCGTGGGTTATGCTCCATGGGCAGCGGCGTCTCCGGTCCGCGCCAGGAGATGGTCTTGCTGTAAGCATCACTATAGGCTCCGTCGGCGGCGCCCACTCGCTCGGTGTCTTCCATAGAGATCTCAAGCGATCCCAGTTGAGTGTGTTTGCCGAATTCCCGGGCAATGTACTGATCGACTGAAACCCCCATTGCCTGGTCGGGCTTGGGATGGATCCCCGTCAGGTAAGCTGCGCAGGGTCGAGCATGCACGCCTCCGCCCTCTCCCTCCCAGGGATCAGCGGCCTTGACGTCGAGTCCGCTTAACACCGTGATTTGATCCCGAAAAGGAGCCAACGGTTCCAGCGTCGGAGTTATCGCCCAACCTTTTCCCTCGGTAGTGGGAGTCCAGTTTTTCATGATTCTGCCATTAGGGCCGTACATGAAAAGGGTACGTACCACCTTGGCCGGGTCGCTGCCCAGAGCAAACGCCGGAATCATCCCATCCAGCAGTGGCAGCGCCAGGGTTGTACCGACGCCACGCAAAAATGTACGTCTGGCAATTGCTTTTTTAAAAATCATCGTCATTGTTGCAATCTCCTCATTTGGAATGGCACACTTTCGATCACACCCGAAATCAGCGACGACCAGCGATAGTCGCCAGGTGCAGCCTCTCGTAAAATTTTGCGAACGGCCGGCATGTCATAGGCTCCGACTTCCCTACCCAGGGCATAAGTCATCAGTTTCTCGGTGACGGTTTGGGCGAGTTGGTCCTGGCGGCCGATCAACACCTTTCGAAGCTCAACGGGCCCGTCGAATCGGGTGCCGTCCTGAAATTCACCCGACACATCAATAGCGACTCCGCCCTCGCTTGTTCGCCACCTTCCCACCCCGTCGAAATTTTCAAGGGCAAAACCTATGGGATCCATCTGCACGTGGCAGACAGCACAAGCGGGATTGACACGATGGGCTTCCGTCCGCTGGCGCATCGTCATCTTCTGGACCTCTTCCCTGTTCTCGTTGAGAGCCGGAACGTCCGGAGGGGGCGGAGGTGGTGGTGTCCCCAGCAGGTTTTCCAGCACCCATTTACCCCGCAAGACGGGCGCCGTTCTATTGTTACGCGAGGTGACTAACAGGAAGCTTCCTTGGCCCAGCAATCCGCGACGGTTTTCATCGGCCAGCGTGACCCGCCGAAAATGACTCCCAAAAATATCGGGGATCCCGTAGTGCTCGGCCAGTCGCTGATTGACAAAGGTATAGTCTGCATCCAGCAGATCGGTTAGGCGACGGTCCTCGCGGACCATGCTGTCGAAAAACAGCTCCGTCTCCCGCTCAAAGGCCAGGCGCAGTTCTTCGTCAAAGTCGGGATAGATTCTGTTGTTGGGAAAGCGCTGTGAGACATTTCGCAAGTACAACCACTGCCCGGCGAAGTTCGTCACCAGTGCGTCGGAGCGCTTATCCGCCAACATCCGTTGAGCCTGCTCTTTGAGGATTTCAGGATCCCTCAGCTTACCAGCCTCGGCTAGCTCCAAAAGCACTTCGTCTGGGATGCTGCTCCACAGAAAAAACGACAATCGAGAGGCCAGCTCCAGGTCGCTTACCGGATACGCGGTATGGGCTGCCAGGCCAGGAGGATCCTGCTCGATCCGAAACAGAAAACCAGGACTGACCAGCAGTCCCTGAAGCGCCATCCGGATGCCTTCTTCAAATCCCTCCTCGCTGCGACCCGTCCGGTAAAGGCCCAGCAGGGCCTCCACCTCGTCATCGGTAACCGGTCGTCGGTAGGCCTGACGGGCCAGTCTGGAGAGAATCTCCCTGGCACAGGACTCTTCTTCATTGACCGCCGGGTTGCAGGTAAAAATCTTGCTGCGGCTCGGGGTATCCCCCAATCCGGTTGGCTTGTAGGGCCCGGTGATGGTCACGGTGCCGATGCCGGGATCGCCCCCTTTAAAATTACCGATGTCACGGCCCATCTGACGGGGAAACACCTCCAGGATGCCTTCCGGTTCATAGACCTTCTTCCGGAAGACCACTCCTACCAATCGCTGCCCAGCCTTGGCCTGAAAACTCCCTTCCAGATCTCCACCGGCCATATACTCATATTCCTGCTGGGCGGGCTCCCCGATATAGATATTGCCGTCGCGCGTGTGCAAGGCTCCGGAAGCACCGCGACGCTCGCCCCCAACGCTAAACGACTGAACCTTCTCACCATCCAGGAACACATCCAACTGATGGGGCTCACCCAGCAGACCGCGTAAGTAATAATTCCCGTCCATTTGCAGCTGGACCTTGACGCGGTACTCCCCATCAGCCAGGAAGTGATGGCGAATGGAGATTCCGCCGCGGGAGCCAAAAGGCACATCTTCGCTGACACGCTCATCCTGAACCGTGATCACCGTTCCCCGGCCACGGATGTTTAGCGCAGCCTGGTAGGTTTCACCGGCTGGACGGGCTGCGGGATCTCCCACGGCCAGCCGACTGATCTTGGCCGCAGCAGACATGTATCTTTCCATCAGCAGCGGCGAGACCGTCAGCAGGGCTGCAAGATTGTCAAAGCCTTTACCCGAATCCTCGGCCGGAAAAAGCGATTTTCCCTCGACGGACACATCCAGCAGATCGCGTACCGCGTTGGCGTATTCAACGCGGTTGAGACGATGCACCACCGGCCGGCCCGGATTAGGTGCCACTTCTGCGGCCCGATCAAGAGTTGTCTCCAGATAGTTTACCAAGGCATCATAGGTGGCCTCATCAGGCCGCGGCATGCCCAGAGGCGGCATGGCACGGGTACGTAGTTTCTTCACTACTTTTTCCCACACCTCGGGCACTTCGCTGGCTCTCTCGACATCCACCTGGTCAAGCAGAAACCCTGCGGCACGCACGCTCTCGTTGTGGCATCCCACACAGTAATTATTGACTACGGTACGGTATTCGGCGACCGGCGAGGCAGCCGAGCTGGAGGGCTGTAGCCGGGTTGCTTCGGGCAAAGCGACACGGCTGGACAACTGAGGTTTGACGGTTTGGTGATAGCCCACCCCCATGAAGGCGGCGAGAATGCAGCCAAAGATCCATCTTCTAAGAGTAGTCCGACGCCTCAAAGGCCCCTCCTCTCTGGATTATGCTAGGGCGAATTGACTCCGCGTGAATGACCGAAGCCCATAACTATAGGATATCATACACCACTCCGCCTACATAGATAAGGGTAAGTAACGGTCAATAAGATCAAACCAGATAAATTTCATCAGGATTCAATCAGCGCGAGTCGATCCGAAAAAACCACATTCGAGCCAACTCTTCGGGTGGTCTCGTGGGCGCGCCGGGCCGCCGGGACCTGACCTCATAAATTTCATCCAACAGTGTCTGGTCTTCCACTTTTGTAGCACGTACCTTGTAGATCTTATCCCCCGACCTAATCCTCAGGTCAGGATCCTCAAGCAGGAGCTGGGCCCAACGACTGTCGCCTCCGATTATGGAGGAGACATAGAGGTTTCCCTGGTAAACAGTACGAGAGGTGTGGACGGAATAGGGATCGGAGGGTCGTACCTCCAGGATCAGTGGGTAACTGTCCATTGCAAAGCTCCAGTCCGACACAGGACCCGTTGCTTCATCCCCGCTGAGGCGCCCGCCAGGAAGGCGACCATAGGGTTCAGCCAGGGTAAGGACAAACCAGAGGGCGATGATCTCCGAGACTACCAAAACAACCGCTACCCCCTTGAGCACGTTTTTGATCATGGCTTCCTCTCCTGAGCAGGACCTACCGCAACAGCAGCCACAGCCAGGATGCACTGGTGACCAACAACCCTAAATAGATCGAAAACCAGACAAAATCGGGGTTAAAGCGCCACTTTTGCTCCTCGTTTCGAGACAAAGGCCAAGCGATGAAATAAATAGCCCCTCCCAAACAGAACACCAGAAGGCCCACCGCAGCCAGATCATTGAACAGGCTCATGCCATCCCGAAAGATACCGATGACGATGATTAGAACTCCAACCAACAGGAGGACAATTTTCATGGCCCGTTAATCCTAGGGACTCCCGGTCCGTTGTGCAAGTGAAGATTAGGGATAGGGAAAATAGAACCTAGGGTACCAGGTTCATCCGCAGCAGCAGATCCTGGAAGCGAGGGTCGTCGCGTAGGGGATCGTATTCAACATCTGACCAGCTTAACCGAAGATCATCAAGTTCGTCAGGTTCAACGGCCCGGTCGAGCCACTCAAACGCCTGGTCAATCTCTCCCAATCCGGTATAAACAACGGCGATTTCACTTGGCCGGGCATTGGATTTTTCGAGTTCCTCCAACAACTTGAGGGCTTCCTCTTTTTTGCCTGTCACTGCAAAAAGATAGGCGAGCCAAGCCCCTCCGATAGCGAAATCGAGATCCGCAGCCCTCTGAAGGCTGGTCAACGCTTCCTCGTGCAGTCCCTGATCTAGATAAGCTCTTCCCAACAGTACATGTAGACTTGCGAAATTCGGCTGCACCTCCAGCGCTGTCTCTAACTGTTCTATGGCAGAGTCGTACTGGCCACGTCTTTTCAACTCCCATGCCAGGTCGAAGGTGATTCGAGGTGATACTGGGTCAAGTGCCTGAGCTTGCCTGTATTCGGCCAGGGCCTCATCGAATTGCCCCCTCGCCTTACAGGTAGAGACCATACCAGTGGTGGGCTGTTGGATATTTAGGGTTCAGTGCAAGACCCTGTAATAATTCTTTCTCTGCAGCGGCCCATTCGTACCTGAAAGTTGCGAGAAGACCCATTGACACATGAGCTTCAGCCAGACTCTCGTCCAAATTCCTGGCGCTTGTGGCAGCCTTCTCCGCCGCCTGCAAGGCCTCGCTGCCAGACACATGGCGGTAGACACCCTGGAGAACAAAGGCATCGGCCAGTCCTGCATAGGCCAGGGCATAACCTGGATCGATGTCAATGGCTTGATTGTAGTGACCGATGGCTTGCTCAAAACCTTCTTTCGATCTCTGGTTCCAGTGATAGCGTCCTCTTAAATAGAGTTGGTAAGCCTCTACATTTTCCGTGTAGCGCTTAGTGAGTTCTTCTTTCTGCTCTCCCGTAAGCTGCAGCCCCAGAATGTCCGCAAGCTCCGTCGCGAACTGCTCTTCGATTTCCAGAAGATTAGAACGGGTGCGAATAAACCGCCCTCCCCAGAGACTGCGATTGTTCCGGGCATCCACCAGCTCCACATAAAGAGCGATCTCTTCCCCGGTTTGGCGCAGATAACCGGTGACGATCCCTTGAACGCCCAACTCTTCTCCTACCATGCCCATCTCAACACCCTGTTGGGTGTAGCGCTCCATGGCGATTCCTGGAACCACCCGTTCCAACTGCTCCACTTGAGACAAGCGATGGATGGCACCCTGGGTAATGCCCTCGGCAAGAAAATTCAATTCCGGATCGTTGGTTCGGTTCTCGATGGGGAGTACCGCGATGGAATCGATGGTTTCCAATGGTGGAGCAGAAGAGAATGTCCAAAACCAGGCCACAGCCACGATAACGATCACCAGTACTGCTCCAGCCAGCGCTGACCACAGGTGGCTGCGTCGTTTTTGTGTACTTTCGTCCGCAGCCTGGGCCGTGACGGCTGATTCTCCTGCCCTGTCTCTCTGGAGTCTCCGCAGATCCACCAGCAGCTCGATCGCCGTCTGGTAGCGAATGTCTTTCTTTT
>Ga0066376_10002543_pt1 | contig 16929 bp, 13 predicted proteins | sample Knorr_S15_td_Bot_FD_77009 | JGI IMG/M metagenome (GOLD analysis project Ga0066376, IMG submission 77009) | Marine microbial communities from Southern Atlantic Ocean transect - Knorr_S15_td_Bottom_ad_5009_LV_A | ecosystem: Environmental > Aquatic > Marine > Oceanic | place: Southern Atlantic... | reverse complement strand
GGCCCCGGCTGCGACGCCTGACGCGGTTACAGCGGCTCCTGTTGAGGCCCCGGAGGAGAGTTTTGCCGCCCTTCTGGATAGCGAGGGCAAGGTGGCGGATCACAATCAGAACGCGACCTCGGGGGACCGCATCAGCGGCGTCCTGGTGAAGGTGACGGCGGAGAACAGCTTCGTCGATTTCGGTGGCCGCAGCGAAGGGGTGATCAAGACCAGCGAGCTCCAGGATGCAGACGGGAAGATGGTTTTCGATGTCGGCGACCCTCTCGAGGCCTTCGTGGTTTCGGACGAGGACGAGATCGTGCTTTCCAGGGTTCTCCAGCGCGGGGACCGACAGGCTGACCTCATCTACCAGGCTTTCAAGTCAGGTATGCCGGTGGAGGGTCGGGTGACGGCGGTTAACAAGTGGGGTCTGGGGGTGGATGTGCAGGGAGTGAGAGCCTTCTGCCCGGTCTCTCAAATCTCCACCGAGTTCATCAAGAGCACGGAGGAGTACCGCGACAAATCCATGCAGTTCAAGATCATTCGGTTCCGCGATCAGGGCCGCACCGTGGTGCTGTCGCGACGGGCCCTGCTGGAGGTTGCTCAGGAAAAGGAGAGCGATAGCGTGCGCGCCCTGCTCAAGAAGGGCGCCAAGCTCAAGGGGAAGGTGACCCGTCTGGAGGCCTTTGGCGCCTTCGTCAACCTGGGAGCCGGGGTGGAGGGATTGGTGCATGTCTCCGAGTTGCGCCACGAACGGGTCGAGCATCCCAAGCAGGTGTTGAAGTCGGGAGAAGAGATCACGGTCGAGGTGCTGGGCGTGAAGAATTCCGGTCACCGGAAGAACGAGCGCATCTCCCTTTCACTGAAGTCTCTGGAGAAGGACCCGTGGGAGGAGGTTACGCGCCAGTTCAAGCCAGGCTCCGTGACCGCGGGGAAGGTGGATACCCTGACCGATTACGGCGCTTTCGTGGAGCTGGCCCCAAACGTGCGTGGCATGGTTCACGTGTCGGAGATGGCCAACAAGCGCATCGCCCATCCCCGGGACGCCGTTTCGGTCGGTGACGAAGTGCGAGTGGCAGTACTGGAAGTGGACTCAAAACGCCGCCGACTACGGCTCTCCATGAAACAGGCAGAGCGAGTTGAGGATGCGACTAACATGAAGGAATTCCAGCAGCGCCAGCTCAAGGAAAAACAGGACAGCCCGATGGCGGGGGTCATGGCGGATGCCCTCAAGCGCGCCCGCCTGATCGACTGAGGCCCAATCAGTGAGCGGGAGAAGCCGTGTGGCTGAAGGCGTTCCCAGCGCGACTGCCATCCCCGATAAAGGTCTGGCCCGAGGTCTGACCGAAGCCCTGCTGGCCCCCGGCCACAAGGGGTATTACGGCGCCTACGGCGGTGCCTTTGTTCCCGAGATCCTGCGCTCGACCCTGGACGAACTCATCGAGGTGTTTGAGGATGCCCGGAGGGATCCAGCCTTCTGGGAGGAGTTCGTACGGGTCATGGGTTCGTACTCCTGCCGCCCCACCCCCATTACTTTTCTGCAGAACCTGACCGCCTCTCTGGGAGGAGCTCGCGTCTTCCTGAAGCGGGAGGACCTGAACCACACCGGTGCGCACAAAATCAACAACGTTATGGGCCAGGGGCTACTGGTCCGGCGCATGGGTAAGGGCAGGGTGATCGCCGAGACCGGTGCCGGGCAGCACGGCGTCGCCACCGCTACCATGGCGGCCCGGCTCGGGCTGCAGTGTCGCATCTACATGGGGGCGGTGGACGTTGAACGCCAGCGCCCCAATGTGTTCTGGATGGAGCAGTTGGGCGCCGAAGTGGTGTCGGTGGAGGACGGTTCGGCTACCCTGAAAGACGCCATCAACGAGTGCCTCCGGGACTGGGCGTTCTCCATGGACGACACGCACTACGTCATGGGTACGGTTTGCGGTCCCCATCCATTTCCACAGATTGTAGCATATTTTCAACAGCTCATCGGCCGGGAGAGCCGCCGGCAGATGATGGAGGAGACGGAAGGGCTGCCGGATCGGGTGTACGCCTGCGTGGGTGGCGGATCGAACGCCACGGGGATGTTCCTGGGCTTCCTGGACGACGAGGAGGTGGAGCTGGTGGGAGTGGAAGCAGGGGGACTGGGGCTGGAGTCCGGTAAGCACGCCGCCCGCCTGGCCGGTGGCGACGGGTCGCCCGGCGTGGCCCAAGGGTATAAGACCTACTTTCTACAGGATGACGAGGGGCAGATGCGCCACACCCACTCGGTGTCGGCCGGCCTCGACTACATCGGCGTCAGTCCCATTCTCGCCTATCTGTACGACTGCGGGAGGGTGCGATTCGAGGCCGCCACCGACGATGAAGTCATCGCCGCGCTCAAGCAGCTCATGCGGCAGGAGGGTATCGTGGGAGCCCTGGAAAGCACCCACGCCATCGCCGGGGCCATGCGCGAAGTGCCCTCCATGCGGTCCGATCAGACCGTGCTGATCAACCTATCGGGGCGCGGGGACAAGGACATTTTCACCATTGGCGACGCCTTGGCGGATGAAAACTGGAAGCGCTTCCTCAAGGAGAAGGCATCGAAGCTGTAAACCTGGAAGGCTACATCCGCGCCCAGCTCGAGTCGAAGCAGGTGTTGCTCATGACCCACCTGATCGTCGGCTACCCGTCGGTAGAGGTGAACCGGCAGATGCTGGAGATCATGGGTGAGGTGGGCATCGATCTGGTCGAGCTGCAGATGCCATTCAGCGAGCCGGTGGCGGACGGCCCGACTTTCGTGCGTGCCAATCAGGAAGCGCTGTCGGCGGGGCTGCGCCTCGACGATTATTTCGGGTTACTGGCGCGTTCGGCAGGCGCCCACCCCTTCCCCCACCTGATGATGGGCTACTACAACACCGCTTTCCGACTGGGGCACAGCGACTTCTGTCGCCGCTTGCGGGAGGCTGGCGCCGCCGGGTTCATCCTTCCGGATCTGCCGATCGAGGAGTATGACGACCTCTTCGAGCTGAGTGCCGACAGCGACCTCTGTCCGATCCAGCTCATGACGCCCACGAACAGTCGGGAGCGACTGACGGCGATAGGTCAGCGGGTCTCCGGCTTCGCTTACGCGGTCGCCCGGAGAGGCGTGACGGGAGGGCGCACGGACTTCGAAGGCGGCACCTTTGACTTTGTCGCCCGCTGTCGTTCGGCCACCGACCTGCCCCTCGCTCTGGGCTTTGGTCTGCGCAGCGGCGACGATCTGCGCCAGCTCCACGGCCGGGTGGAAGTGGGGATCGTGGGTTCGGCTCTGCTGGAGGCGTGGGAGAGCGGCGGGGAGACAGCATACCGCCTCCTCCTGCGGGATCTGGCGGACGCCCGATACTGACAGCACCTCCTGCGAGATCTTTGATCTGGCGCCGTGGCCCCCTGCGGTCTCACGGCGAACTGGCGCGATTTCTCGTTTTCACCTGCCCCGTCTTGCCGCCGCCGGTTTCCCCCACTTATCCGCACCCGCTTATCCGCACCCGCTTATCCGCACCCGCTTATTTGGCCGCAGAAAAAAGGGATCAGACTTCCCATGGGGCCGCACGGTGCCGCCACCGCATCCCTGGCAGCCGGGTGGTCAGTCCATGAACAGACCGCCGTTCACGTCGATGATCTCCCCGGTGATGTGCCGGGCCTCTTCCGAAGCCAGGAACACAGCGCAATGGGCGACGTCCTCGGGTGTGCCTTTCTCGCCGAGGGGTATCGTCTTGGCGAGGTCGGCGTGGTCAGGAGACAGACCGCGGGTCATCTGGGTGTCGATGATGCCCGGAGCAATGCCGTTGACGCGAACGCCGTGCGGAGCCAGGGCCCGCGCCAGGTGGATGGTGAGGGTGAGGACGCCAGCCTTGGCCGCCGCGTAGGGCGGGCCCGCGGCCAGCCCGCCGTTTTTCGCCGCCAGAGAGCTCATATTGATGATGACGCCGCTGCCGCGCGTTTTCATATGGCCGGCGGCGGCCTGGGCGCAGAAGAACGTTCCCTTGAGGTTGACCGCGAGGATGCGGTCCCATACTTCCTCGCTGCAGTCATCTACGGTGGTGTAGGTTACGAAGCCGGCATTGTTGACTAGGATATCGAGGTGCCCGAAGCCGTTGATGGCGCGCTCCACCCCTTTCCTCACCGATGCGGTAGAAGCCACATCCATCTCCAACGCCAATCCTTCCGCCGGGGCATCTCCGGGCAGTTCGCACAGAGTGGAGTCAGCTGCTTCCCGGTCGATGTCGGCCACGGCGACTCGTGCGCCCTGGGCGGCGAAAGAGCGGCAGATGGCCTCGCCGATGCCCCGGCCACCGCCGGTGACGAGGGCGGTTTTCCCTTTCAGTCTTTCCGTCATGAGTCAGATCCTTTCGTCGTGCCAGCAGGTCAACCGACTTGCAGCACCAACAACATGGAGGAGGCGCCGAGGAGGGCGCCCAGCGCAGCCAGGGGGCTCAGCTTCTCCTTCCAGTAGAAGTGGGCGAACAGGCTGTCGAGGATGACGACAGCGCATCCGTGGATGGGAAAGAAAGTCGTGCCCGGGATCGCACTCAAGGCCGTGAGCATAACGCCGAGGGCGAGGAGGTTGTAGACGCCGATTCCCCCGCCCATGTGGAGGTCGGCCCTGACCAATTGCCTTCGTCTGATAAGCACAACCAGCGCTCCCAGCAGTCCTGCTGTCGCCGCGGTGACGAAGAGGACGTGGAGGCGTTGAGCATCCAGACCGGCATAGTGGACCCACCGCAGACAGGTCTGACTGATCCCCTGCAGGGCAAAGACCATGAAAGCCAGGCCGAGATTGCGCCATCCTCCCCTCCCGGTGTGGCTGCTGGGGCGGGTCATCAGGACCAGGGCCGCAGCAGCCATGGCCATGCCCGTCACCTGGATAGCGGACACCTCCTCTTCCCACAGGAGTACCGAGGCGCCGATTGGAACCAAGATGGCGAGGCGAAAAGCGGTGAGGACCGCGGCCACATCCGCTACTTCCAGGGCCCAGGTCATCAGCGACATCGAAATAATGAAGCTGCAACCCATGACGCCGCCCAGGAGGAGCACCGGGGCGGAGAAATTCAGGCCCTCGCCCAGCAGATGATAGAGCAGCAGCAGGCCGGCCACGACCAGATAGTTGGTCGCCAGCACCGCAGGCGCATAACAGCCGCGGCGCTGAGACCACTTGAAAAGCTGCCCAAAGCCGAAGGAAAAGCAGAATGTTATGGGAATCCAGATGTATGTAGGGTTCATGCAATCACATCAGTTTAGGCGGGATCGGCGGCGGCGGCAAGTGACGGGAGGCCTGGGGGCGGTCCTTGCGCTCACGTGGCCGGGCTATAGCTTTAGAGCCGGCTGACAAGCTCATTCACTGCGATGAGCCATGGTCGGGCAAAGAGGGGGTGAAGAGGAAAATGAGAGACGTCATTGGCGTGATTCTCGGTGGCGGACAGGGGGCAAGGCTTTTCCCTCTGACCCAGTACCGTTCCAAGCCGGCGGTGCCCATCGGAGGGAAGTACCGGCTCATAGACATTCCGATCAGCAACTGCATTCACTCCGACGTCAACAAGATATCCGTGCTCACGCAGTTCAATTCCGCCTCGCTGCACAGTCACATCACCCGCACCTATCGCTTCGACAGTTTTTCCGACGGGTACGTGGAAATCCTCGCCGCCGAACAGACCATGGAGGACGCGAACTGGTACCAGGGCACGGCCGACGCCGTCAGGCGGCAACTTCACCGGCTGTTGTCCAGACAGGCCAAGCAAGTCCTCATTCTGTCCGGTGATCACCTCTACCGGATGGATTACCACGCCTTCGTGGAGGAGCACAGGGAGCGGGAAGCAGACGTCTCGATAGCCGTCAAGCCCGTCACCAGGCAGCAGGCGCCCGAGTTCGGGATCCTGAAGGTGGACAAGAGCGGCCGCATCGTCGCGTTCAGCGAAAAGCCCAAGACCGATGCTGAGCTGGACGACCTCAAGCTCGAGGCAACGGCAATCGGTGGATTCGGATCCTCCGCCAACGGCTTTAGCCCCGGGGAGGAGTTCTACCTGGCCTCCATGGGGATATACGTCTTCGAGCCCCCGGTCCTGACGAGTTTGCTCATGGCGAGTTCGCGGGAGGACTTTGGCAAGCACATCATCCCCGACGCCATTGAGAAGATCGGTGTATACGCCCACACCTTTGCGGGCTACTGGGAGGATATAGGCACCATCAGGTCCTTTTACGAGGCCAACCTCGCCCTCACTGACCCCGATCCGGACTTCGCCTTCTACGAGGCTTCGGCGCCGGTTTACACCCACCAGCGGCATCTGGCCGGTTCTCTCATCGAAAAGTGCCACCTCGACCGAGCGATCATCACTGAGGGCTGTCGCATTCAACAGGCTGATATTCAGCGCTCGGTAGTCGGCCACCGCACGGTCATCGGATCCGGGGTGAAAATCGTCGACACCGTCCTGATGGGGGCTGATTTTTACGAGACCGTCGCGGACCGGGAGCGCAACACCACCACCGCTACCCCTGACCTGGGCATCGGTAATGGCACCGTCATCAGTCGGGCCATCATCGACAAGAATGCCCGTATCGGAGAGCGGGTCCTCATCAGCAACGAAGAGGGCGTGGCAGAGGCCGAGGGAGAGGGTTACTACATCCGAGACAGGATCGTGGTGATTCCCAAGAACGCGGTCATCGCCAACGATACCCGCATCTGAGTGTCCAGCTAGGATGATGTATGTATCGTAAACGACGGGTGCACAAGAGCTTGTCGGCGGCGGTGTTTGCGCCCGCCACCTGGCTGGTGATGGTGCTGGTCTCGTGGGGGGGGCCAGACCCCTCGGCGGCGCACAAGATGGACACCAGCTATTCATCCGTTCTGGTGCGCGGAGATACGCTGCGGCTGGTGGTCGCTCTGGACGAGGCCGATCTCAGTGTTTTCGGGATCGATCAGAACGGCGACGGCATCCTGTGGCGCGATGAAATCCTCGCCGGCAGCCCGATTGTGTTCGACTATCTGCAGGACCGCGTCGGCGTGGCAGTCGACGGGAAGGCGGTGGATCTGGCCAGGGGGAAGGCCAGCCTGAATGTAGACGGCCAGGGCAATCTCTTTCTCGAGCTCGAGTTCGTCGCCCAGCTATCCCAGTCGCCGGCCACGCTCGATCTGGAGATCGGCTTTCTGGATCGATTCAATCCCACGCACCGGAATATCAGCAAAGTGCGGGTATTCGGATCGCCGCCTCAGCCAGCGGTTTTTTCCAGGGAACAGACGCACCGCCGTTTCGTCCTCGTGGAGCCGAGTCTCCTAGATCGAGTATTCGAGTTCACCGAGCTGGGGGTCGAGCACATTTTTCTGGGCTACGACCACATCATGTTCCTGCTGGCCCTCATTGTCATCGGGGGCCGAATGAGGTCGCTGGTCAAGATCGTCACCGCCTTCACCATCGCTCATAGTATCACGCTGATCCTGGCGGCCCAGGAGATCCTCGTTCTTCCAGACCGCCTGATCGAGGCCGGCATCGCCCTGAGCATCGCCTATGTGGCAGCGGAGAATTTCTGGCTCAAGACGGCCGGACACCGCTGGATGCTGACGTTCGTTTTTGGACTCGTGCACGGATTTGGCTTTGCCAACGTGCTGCGTCAGCTGGGCCTGCCCGATCAGGGGCTGATTGCGTCCCTACTGGCCTTCAACGTGGGCGTGGAGATCGGTCAGATCGTCATCGTCGCTCTGCTGTTCCCCCCGATCGCGTGGGCGGCTCGATCCCGCTACCACCGGCGTGTGGTCCTGGTGGTCTCGGCGGTCATTTTCCTGTTCGGTGTCGGCTGGTTGGTGGAGCGGATCTTCGGTTTGTCCTACATGCCCATCTAGCGTGCTACTGTTCCGTGGGGCCAGTCGGGCGGATGCCGCCGCTCTGCAACAGCTGGTACTGAAAGACCTGCCGTACGATCTCGCTCTCGACAGAGGTGGGTAGCTCTTCGACCTTCAGCTTCAGCACGGTGAGATCATCCTGTCGACGGTCGCCGATAACGCGACAGATCACGCCCGCCAAAGGGAATGGACCGTCGAAGGCCGGGTCTACCAGCCACCTGTCGGCGGCGGGAAGCGCACCTGTCACAGTCATGCCCAGGCCACCGGCACTGATATTTGAGACCCGACCGTCTACTCGAGGTGCGTTGTCGGGTATGTCCACCGAGTGCTCCTTGCGGTCTTGAACTCCCGCGGTCTGATCGGACGGTGGGGGAGGATCGCCCCGTAGCGGAGATGAGTCCCGCTCCTGGTCGGGGGAGGACGCTACCTCTCCTTCGGGTGTGTCGAGGAGGACGATGGCAGCGCTATCCCGCTCTGCCCCAGAGCCTTCGATAGCTCCTTCGCCGCCGCTGTCGGCGTCGTTCATGCCGAAGAGAGCGATATCGAAACTGGCCTCTACACGGAAGAAATCGCGTTGCTGAACGCGCTCGACTTTGGCGGAGTGTCTGAGCAGGAAAGTGCCGGTCCCGCGGTCCCGGGCCACGAGCTGAGTGTCGAAGCAGTACTCCGTATCAGCCTCCCGCCACAGGCGAACCGAAAGCCGGTCACCTGGAGCGAGATCGTCAAAGTAATCAGCGTCCTCTCTCAGCCGGGGAACGACCGGAATAACGCCTTCGTCCCGATCGACCAGCAACCAGGGGGAGAATTGTCCATGCCCTTCTTCTCCTCCTGCCGATATCATCAGCATCTGGCCTTTCTCCAACTGCCTGGAGGACGTCAGGGCCCGGTCCGCGGCGGTGATGTCGAAGCCGAGGGCGGTGCGCAGCTGGCGAATCCGTTTTAGTACGGGATGGTGAAGGTCGCTGCTGGCGAGATGGGAGGCGTAGGCCCCCACGTGGCGCTCAAAGACGGAGACCGAGGTCAACAGCAGGTGCGGCCTCTTCATGTGATCCCTGTGCGCCACTGACATGGCAAGCCGAAGCTCGCCGTCGTTCAGCCCGAGGTCCAGCCCAAGGTCCCGGAACTCCCGGCGGCGTCGGCGCCGCTGCTGGAGTCTGCCGCGGATGTAGAGTGCCACCAGAACAGCGAGGCCGATCCACAGCAGGGCCCAGGCCGTCTGCGAGAACAGCGTCGGTTCGCCGTGGCGAAGCCGCAGGTATGGCAGGATGTCGCGCAGGCGGTCATTGCTCGTAACTGTGAGGATAGCCGCTATCACAATGAAGTCGCAATTCGTTGGGGTCGTGTGTATTATACAAATAACTTCGGTCGAAAAGTCAAGCCTGCCGGCCTGTTTCTCACGCAAGCCCGCTCCCCCACGCCCGTGTCAGAAGTCGGCGAAAGATCCGTCTTCGGGAAGTCGGCGCATGGTGCGCTGACGCCAGGGACCGCTGTGCCGATGGGCCGCCAAGCCTTCGGCATCGATTTCCACGCCCAAACCCGGTCCCTGCGGTAGTTCCAAAAAACCGTCTTTGAAGGTCAGGGGTTCCTTAAAGAGCCCTTCTCCGCCACCGCCGCCGAATTCCATAATGAGGAAATTCGGCGTACCTGCCATGGCGTGGACGGCGGCGACGATGCCCAGCGGATCAGCAGCGCTGTGGGGGGCGACGGCGATCTCGTAAATCTCGGCGAGGGCGGCAATTTTTTTCATTTCGAGGATGCCGCCACAGTGGCGGATATCGGGTTGGATGACGGCAGCGGCATGCTGTTCGCAGATCTGACGGAAACCCCAGCGGGTGGTGCTCCGCTCCCCGGTGGCGATGGGGATAGAAGTAGAGTTCTTCACTTCGATCAGCGGGGTTATGTTGTCGGGATTGGTACGCGTGGGCTCCTCCACGAACATCGGCTTGAAGGGCTCGAGCTCGGCCAGCAGGATGCGAGCCAGGGCGGGGCTGGTGGCGCGGTGGAAGTCGATGGCGACATCTATATGAGGTCCGACGGCTTCCCGGACGGCCGCTACGCGCGACACGATGAGGTCGATTCCCGCCGGCGTTTCGATGAACCGCACCGGCTCGGGGAAGGGAGTTGTCTTGACCGCGGTGAAACCCGCCTCCACGGACTTTCGCGCGCTGGCGGCGTATTCTTCCGGAGATCTGCCGCCCGCCGAGCCGTAGACGCGAAACCGGTCTCGGCACGAGCCGCCCAGCAATCTCCAGATGGGCGCATCGAGAGATTTGCCCAGAATGTCGAGGCATGCCATGTCGATACCGCTCAGGGCGGACAACAGGATCGGCATCTGGCGGCTGTAGCTGGAGCGGAAGATGGCTTGCCAGTGGTCCTCGATCTGGCGGGGATCGCGGCCTACCAGGTATTCGCTCATATCGAGAATGGCACGTTCTACCGTGCGGCCGTGCTCGTAGTTCATCGGCGAACCGTAGCCGGTGAGGCCCTCGTCGGTGTGGATCTGGAGCAGCAGGCCGCGGCTTTTGAGCGGGGTTACGTCCAGGCTGGTGATTTTCATGTGACTGACTCCTGGTAATGCTCGTGTCTGATGACCTCATCTAACAGAGGGATCGAGTCCATCGCGCCAGCTCGGCTGACGGCTAGCGCAGCCGCTGCGGCAGCTCGTCGCAAGGCCTTGGCCGCCGGCAGGCCCTGGGCCACGCAGGCGATGAAGTAGCCGACAAAGGTGTCGCCGGCCCCGGTGGTGTCCACTACCGTCGCGGGTGCCGCTTCGACGGTGTGCTCAGCGCCATCGCCGCGATAGATGGCGCCTCTTTCGCCTAGGGTCATCAAAAGGCCGGTGGTCGGCCGGCGCTTATCGGTGGAGCTCTCCTGACGGTGGCTCATGCGCCGGAGGGGAGAGGGACTTCGTCCTTCTCCCCCGGTGGGTCGGAGTTCCGCCCTTCTCTCCCGGGGAGCCTCCACCGAGGCACCGAGTGCCGCGGCCTCGGTCTGGTTGACGATGAGGAGATCGATCTGATCCAGCGGATAGTCGAGCACCGCGGGTGTCATGGGGGCGGGGTTGAAGCAGACCGACATGCCCCGGGCGCTGCCCTGTTCGATCAAGTACGGTATCTCGCTTATTTCATTCTGCAACAATAAGATGTCTCCTTCGCCGAACTCTTCGAGCACATCCCTGATACGCGCTTGCGAGATAGCGTGATTACAGCCCGGATAGAGTACGATCGAGTTCTGTCCGCCGTTCTCCTCCACCTGGATAACGGCGTGGCCGGTAACCCCCTCCTCCGCCTCCTCCGTGAAGCGCATGTCGACGCCGGAGGAGGTCAGTTTATCGATCAGCCATGCGCCATCAGATCCGACCAGGCCGGCGTGATAGACGGGAGCGCCGGCCCGACCCAGAGCAGCCGATTGGTTGGCCCCCTTGCCGCCGGCGAAGACCTGGTAGGTGGAACTGGTGAGGGTTTCTCCGGGTCGGGCGATGTGCTCGACCGAGTACACATGGTCGATGTTGAGAGAGCCGAAGTTGAGGATTCTCACGCCGTTGAACAGCCCGGTCTCAAGTCTCGGGGGAGGTCTGAGATCAACCTGAGGGACAGCTCAACTAGCGTCTGCAATTGCCTGTCGGGCAGCGGATTCCAGGAGTCTAAAGTCGTTGGCCAGGTCGATGAACTGGAATCCCTCGGCGACCCGTCGCTTGGCCGTCTCCGCATCACCGGCGGGGATGCCGCTGGGCGTGCCGGCGCGCTTGCAGCCCTCCCGGAAGCGCTGCAGGGCGGCCTCGTGATCGGGATGGCCCGTTTCCACGCCCATGGAGAGGGCGAGGTCATTGGGGCCGAGGAAGCCGATGTCCACTCCGGGCACGCTGGCGATGGCCTCGGCCTTGTCGATGCCCTCCATGTCCTCGATCTGGGGGATGCAGAGGACCTCGGTGTTGATGTCCCGGCGGTAATCGGGGGAGATGGTCGTGCAGCGGCCCGTGCCCATGGAGCGGGTGCCCTCAGGCGGGTAGCGCATGGCCCGAGCCAGGGATTCGGCCTGCTCCACATTGCTGACGTGAGGGAAGACGAGGCCCCAGGCACCGGCGTCCAGCAACCGGCCTATGGTGACCGGATCCTGGTCCCAGGACCGCGCCAGCGGGATGGCACCGCGCGCCTCGATGGCGCGGAAGGTGTGCGCTACCAGCTCCATGTCGAAGGGGGAGTGTTCGGTGTCCACCACGAGCCAGGGGAAGCCGGCGGCGGCCATGACTTCGGCTGACAGCGGCGAGGCCAGGTTCAACCAGGAGCCGATGGAAGGGTGGCCGGCGGCCAGGGCCTCGCGGATGGGGTTCTTCACGACGGTGCGCTCCCCATCATCGCGCGCATTTTGTCGGCCACCCACTCGACGGCGGTGTCGATCATGACGCGACCCTTGTGCGGCGTGGCGAAATCGCGGGCGGCGCGGTGGTAGACCGGGTCCTTCTCCCTGTAGCCTTCACTCTGGATATCAAAGCTCTCGCTGTCGTAGTCCACTCCTTCCCAGTGAACGTTCTCGGGAAAGGCGGCAAGAGCCATCGAGGTCTCGAATTCGGCCGCGTGGGCGGGGCAGTCCCCAGACTCCATCTGCTCCTGGACGTACTCCTTGGAATAGGCTTCCCAGTATGAGCAGAACTGTACATCGATGCCGAGCTTCTGGCGGAAATCCTCCATGTGCTTGCCCAGGGGACCGTTGCCGGCGTGTCCATTGACGATGAGGATATGCTCTACACCGTGGCGCTGCAGGCTTTCGCAGGTGTCAAAGGCCACTGCGGTGAAGGTCTCCGGTCTGAGCGACAGGGTGCCGGGCCACTCCATCCAGTGCTCGGAGATGCCGACGGGCATGGGAGTCGCCACCAGCACCGATGGATACAGCGCCAGCGCTACCTGATGCGAAACGTGCAGGGCGCTGGCGGTGTCGTGCTCCATGGCGAGGTGTTCATTGTGTTGCTCGGTGCTGCCGGTGGGCAGAATGGCGCCTTTGAATTGCCCATCCCTTATGCCTTCTCTGACCTGTTTGCGCGTCAGCTTCCACAGCCGTGCTTCACCCGTTATCAAGGTGGGACTCCTTTCAAATTTTTGAATTGACAGTGAACGGTCTGGGGCAGTATAATGCGGTGAAACTGGCGCTCGGGCAACATGAGACGCTCGAGGAGATCGCCCGCCGCCGCGGCTTGGCGCTAAGTCGAACAGGTGGTGGTCGTGTTGCATGCAACAAAGGCAACATGATGCCATTCCAGGGATCATCGGAGGAGGATTGAGAAATGACTCGTAGCAACCTGAGGAGGCGCCTCAAGGCGGTCCACGCCTACGCCACGACGCCCTTCAGCAAGGCAGATCTGTACAAGCTCGACCTGGAGGGTCTGGCAGGGAACCTCGGGTTTCTGATCGAGGCAGGAGTGGAGGTCATCAATGTCGGGGGCGGTACCGGGGAGATCGAGGCCCTGACCCCGAGTGAGTTGGAGGCGATCTGCCGCACGGCGCTGGATGTGGCCCAGGGCGGCAAGACCTTGATCACCCCGACCCTGCCCGGTAACGCCGCCGTCGCGCTGGAACTGGCCCCCAGGTACGAGCAGATGGGGGCTCGGGTCGCCCTGGCCATGCCCCCCTTTGTGCGCAACTCCGTGCCGGAGCACCTGGATGGTGTCCTCGACCACTATCGGCACGTGGCGGCTGCCTCCGGCCTTCTACTGTTGCCGTACAACACCCAGCGCTGGCCGGCCGAGTTCGTGCAGCGCTTGGCCGAGATCGACGCTATCGTCGGCGTGAAGGACCCCTGCCACGAGCCGCATCAGCTCTTCCGGGCGATCCGCCTGGTGGGCGACCGTCTGGTGTGGATAGGCAACAAGCGCCACGACCCCGGAGTGCTGCATTTCCGCTACCAGGCCGGGATCGAAGGTTTCACCGCCGGATTCGTCAACTTCGCGCCGCGTTTCGAACTCGAGCTCCACCAAGCGGCCTTGAAGCAGGAGTGGCCTGTGATGGTGGAGCTACAAGCCCAGCTGGCTCCCCTGGAGCGGCTGCGCAACCGCTACGGCGACGGCGTGCTAAAAGCGGGCCTGGATCTGGTGGGATTGTGCGGGGGGCGGGTGCGTCCACCACGGGTGGACACGGACGAGGAGGGCAGGTCGGAGCTGGCGGCGGAACTGGAGAGGTTGAACTGCCCGCAGCTGTAGACCCGGTTGCCGGCTGGTCGAAAGGCGCACTCAGCGAGACGCGATGATGCCGTCCACCTCCTCCTTCAGGCGGACGAGGACCTCGTCGTACGAAAACTGGCCGATCTGTTCGGGGCCGCGCTTCAAGTTGACGAAGGTAGGGGCGCACCAGAGACCCAGATCGGCGTCGTCGGTCTCGCCCGGGCCGTTGACGCGGCAGCCCATGACGGCGATGGTGATGGCGTGGTCGCTGGCGTACCGGGTGACATCTCGCACTCGGTGAGCGAGGTCGATGAAGGCCTCGTTCTCCACCCGCGAGCACGAGGGGCAGGAGATGATGTTCAGCCCCTTCGACTCGAACCGGGGAACGGATCTGAATCGGCCGGCGGCGATATCCTCGAGGATGCCTCGACCGACGCGGATCTCCTCCCCCTTGTCCTCAAACGGCAGGGTGAGGGAGACGCGGATGGTGTCGCCCACTCCCTGACTGATGAGCTGCTCGAAGGCGACTCGGGTCTTGATGACCCCATCGGGCGGCATGCCGGCCTCGGTGACGCCGAGGTGCAGGGGGACATCCGGTCGCTCCTTGGCGAAGCGTCTGTTGGCGTCGATGACCTTGTTCGGATCGGAGTCCTTGAGGGATACGCAGTAGCGCGTGAACCCCATGGAGTCGAGCAGCTCGCAGTGCTGGAGGGCTGAGGCCACCATCGGCGAGATCGAATCTGTCGGGTCGAAGCGGTCGAGTTTATCCGGGTCCACCGAGCCGCAGTTGACCCCCACCCGAATGGCGCAGTCAGCTGCCCCGGCGACCTCGGCTATAAAGGTGACCTTGTCGCGCACGCTGCGGTTTTTCTCGTGGTGGTGCAGGTGGCCGGGGTTGTAGCGGATCTTCTGCACGTGTGGCGCCACCAGTTCGGCGAGTCGGTAATTCTCCTGGAGATCGACCGAAAGCGGGACGCTGGTCTGCTCGCTTATCACGGCCAGTGCCTCGACGTCCTTGCGGCTGTCGACGGCGATGCGGACGATATCGGCGCCCGCGGCCTCTAGGAGCTCGACCTGGCGCAACGTGGCCGGCACGTCCTGAGTGCGAGTGGCGGCCATGCTTTGAACCGCGATGGGGTGGCCGGCGCCGATGACGCAGTCGCCAACGGCGACCGCGCGCGTGGGGTTTCGGGGTGGTATCATACAGTCGAAGATACGGTCAAACTCAAGCGCCGCAACGGGACTCGAGGCAACCCGGGAGGGGGAGCGGCATGGGTCGGGATGCGAAACAGCAGTCAGCGAGAAACGCCACAAGACCCGTTCGGCGTCATGCAGAGCCTGTGTGGTAGTCATGAAGAGCCTGTGTGGTAGACAGTGGAGCTTGACTTGCGAATCGCTCGGGAATATTGTCAATCTGATGCGAAAACAGGTTCCGGCAGCGGCGGATGGCGATACCGCCGGCACGCTTTCCCCGAAGTTCTCCCTCTGGCAGTGCTGGGCCCTGGTACTGGCCTGCGCGGCGGCTGGTCGAGTCCATGCCCAGGCCGGGACGTGGGGGGCGGTGACGAGCATGCGTCCTGTCAGCGCTCTTGTCGTCGGGAGTGACGGGGTTCTCTTCGGCGCCACCCCGGGCGGCGTGCTGAGCTACGACCCCGGCAGCCGCACCTACGCGCGCTTCACTCGCGTCGACGGACTGGCGGGCAATCGAGTACTATCCGTGAGCCTGGATTCCAGCGGCGATCTGTGGTTCGGCACCGACGGGACGGGACTGAGTCGGTTGCGGACGTCCGCGTCTCGTTTCGACCCCCCGGTAAGAGCTTTCGACGGGCTCAGGATCAATGCCTTGATCCCCGTGAGAGACCGCCTCTTCATCGGCACCGACGTCGGCATCAGCGTTTTTCTGCCCGCCAGCGGACGCGTCAAGGAGACCTATAGACAGTTGGGCGGTTTTCCTCGGGATACCGAGGTGCGCGCCCTGGCGCTCCACGATGGCAGGCTGTGGGCGGCCACGACCGAGGGGGTCGCCCGAGCGGAGCTCGACGCAACCAATCTCCAGGATCCCGACAGTTGGGTGTCCACCGGCATGACCGGCGATACCTCCAGTCTACTGGTGCGCGGCGACACCCTGTACTGTGGCGGCGCTCGGGCCGTATGGCGTCACGACGACACGCGGGGACGATGGCTGGCGGACGGGCGCATCGGGAGGGTGGACGGGTTGGGCACTTTCGGCCGCGGGCCCTCTCTGGTCGCAGCCGTTGAAGGCGGTCTGCTGGTGCGCCAGGAGGGGGGCAGCTGGGGACCGCGGGTGGTCAGGGGCGAGGTGCGCTCGGTTTCGCGGGGGGCGGAGGAGCTGTGGCTCGGCACTGACACCGGACTGGCCGTGGTGGGCGGACCGGCGCCGCCGCCTATCCGGGACACACCGGCTAACCACTTTTTCGACATAGAGCTGGGGAGCTCCGGAGAGCTGTGGGTGGCCAGCATGCCCAGCGACAAGGAGGGCACGCCGGTGGGGGTGTACCGCTTCGACGGTGAGGGGTGGGAGGTAAACGGTCGCTCCCAGGGGCTGCCGTCCAACTTCGCGGTGGCCGTGGCGCGCGACCAGGAGGACCAGATCTGGGTCGGCACCTGGGAGAAGGGGATCGCCGTGCTCGGGGAGGACGGTGTATGGCGTACCCTCAACCAGCTCAACTCCCCACTGCGGGGAATCACCCAGCCCAGCAACCCCGGCTTTGTGGTGATTAGCGACATCCAGCGGGATGCCGCCGGGCTGATGTGGATCGCCAACGTGCAGGCAGGGCTGGTGGTGATGGACAGATATCCCCCTCGTCGCAGCCACCTGTACGGGCTCCACGAGCTGGGGCTGCCACCGAGTACGGTTCTGAGCAAGCTCGCCATTGGCCCGGGCGGGCTGAAGTGGGTGGCCACGCCCAAAGAGGGTTTCGTTCTTTTCGACGACGGC
>Ga0066376_10002542_pt1 | contig 16941 bp, 11 predicted proteins | sample Knorr_S15_td_Bot_FD_77009 | JGI IMG/M metagenome (GOLD analysis project Ga0066376, IMG submission 77009) | Marine microbial communities from Southern Atlantic Ocean transect - Knorr_S15_td_Bottom_ad_5009_LV_A | ecosystem: Environmental > Aquatic > Marine > Oceanic | place: Southern Atlantic... | reverse complement strand
TGCGGAACTCCGGACTGTTGGTCAAATTATCGATCACGTCAGGTCGATCTTACCGGTTTCAGTTGGAGCAGCCGTAACTCCGGGACTAAATCTAAGCGGCGAATCCGCGTCTTTTGCAGGCGGCGGTGATTCTTCCGGAAACGGAAACGGCAGTGCGGCGGGTGCACTGGAATCAGTTTCGGGTGAAATAGCTCCGGCCCTGCTGAGTATCATCGGCGAAAAAACCGGCTACCCTGTAGAAATGCTCGAACTTAACATGGACATGGAAGCAGATCTTGGCATTGACTCAATCAAGCGTGTTGAAATCATGTGGTCACTGCAGGAACAGCTTCCACATTTGCCCCAGGTCAGCGGCAGTGAAATTGGTGAATTGCGAACCCTGAAGGAAATTGTCGATCATTTGGGTTCCCTTGCTCCTTCAAATACCGGCGGAGCTGCGATAATTCCTCCGCCGATTTCAACAGTTTCCGATACTGTAAAAAAAAACTCCTGAACTCAAAGTCTGAGTTTACGGTTCCGGAACATCGTGTCACACTTGGTTTGGCTCAGGCCGTTCCACTTGCTTCTCCGGGATTTCTACATACAGAACTGCCGGAAAATCCCCTCTGTCTGATCACAGACGATGGTACAGCTCTCGTACCGGTTTTGGCCGAAGCTTTAAGGGGAAACGGTTGGACTCCCGCAATTTTAAGTTTTTCCGGAATTTCTGCTTTTGTGAACAAAAAACGGAAACCGTTTGCCAAAGGAACCGCATTTATCGAGTTGACTTCTTCTACCGAAACTGAGTTACAATCCTCACTCAAATCTTTCTCTGAAAAACATGGAAACATCGGCGGTTTTATTCACCTCCATCCTGTTTCCAAAACCTCCTCAGAATCAAATTTGGAAGACGGCACAAATGTTTTTCTCAAACAGGCATTTCTCTCAGCAAAAAATATTTGTTCATCTTTGCAGGAAGCCGCTGAGTCCGGAAAAAGACGCAGTCATTTTCTGGCAGTAACGCGCCTGGACGGTGAACTTGGAATGGGAACAGGAGGATTCAATGCACTCAGCAGCGGACTTTCCGGACTGACAAAAACGGCTGGAGTGGAGTGGCCGGATGTTTTTTGCCGCTTTGTTGATTTGCAGCCGGAATTAAAAGATGAAACCGCAGCAAACTGTATTTTACAGGAACTCCATGATCCGGATTTACGGATCAAGGAAGTGGGTTACGTCGGCGCCGGAAAGTCCGGAACCAGGCGGATGACGGTTCAGCCGGGAATTATTCGTAATCTGACAACTGCAAAAGCCGGTAAATCCTTAACTAAGAAATCGGTATTTTTAGTAAGTGGCGGCGCAAGGGGTGTGACGGCAGAATGTGTTGTCAAACTTGCTGAAACAAAACCCTGCAATTTTATTTTGTTGGGTCGCTCTCCGTTGGAGGATGAACCCGAATGGGCAAAGTCCGTTGGTGAAGATAAGGTCAAACTCAAACAGGCGGCAATGCATGTTCTGGTTGAAAAAGGTGAAAAACCGACTCCACAGAAAGTAAATCAAATTGTTGGAAAAGTTGAAGCCGGACGCGCCATCCGTAAAAATTTGGAACGTATCCAAAACGCCGGAGGACAAGCTGAGTACGTCAGCGCGGATGTAACCGACGCAAAAAATATGAAAGCCGCAATTGCTCCCGCAGTTAAAAAATTCGGCGCTGTGACCGCAGTGATTCATGGGGCCGGGGTTTTGGCGGACAAGCTGATTGAGAAAAAAACTGCTGAAGATTTTGATGCAGTCTGCTCCACCAAAATAAATGGAATTGACGCCCTCTTGAAAAGCGTTGATCCGGAAAAATTAACTCATTTGCTGCTGTTTTCTTCTGCCGCAGGTTTTTACGGAAATGCCGGACAATCCGATTATGCAATGGGAAATGAAACCCTGAATGGGGTTGCTCTTTTGTTCAAGCAAAACCATCCTGAATGTCACGTTACTTCATTCAATTGGGGGCCGTGGGAAGGCGGAATGGTTACTCCGGAATTGAAACGTCTGTTTGAGGAGCGCAACGTTGAAGTGATTTCAGTCGAAGACGGAACCCGTGTGTTTGTGGAAGAGGTGACATCTGGGGGACAGTTGAATCCGATTGTGCTGATTGGCAATTCAATGGTGGTTCCAAATGAGCCGGAAAAAGGATTTCGCAAATGGAAAATTTCACGGAAAATTAATTTGGAATCGAATCCTGTTTTTCATGATCATGCAATCGGCGAAAATCCGGTTTTGCCGTCAGCGCACGCCATGTCCTGGATGGTAGATGCATGCGAACAGGGGCTTCCAGGATTTAAACTTTCCAGCTGCAGTAATTTCAAGGTGCTGAACGGAGTTAAATTTGATGAAACGCTGGCGGATCAATACACTTTGGCGCTCCAGGAAATTAAGCGCGAAAACGGAAATTATGCCGACATTGAGGTTAAGGTTTCCAGTCAGTCCGAATCCGGAAATGACGGAATTAAACGCCCCCGTTTTCATTACAGCACACAAGTTCGTTTGGCGCGGCAGGTTCCGATGACTCCGCTGCATGATCGCATCGATTTGAGCAACACACACAATTTGCCGGGTTCGTCTTTTTATCAGGACGGCACCTTGTTTCACGGTCCGAAATTTCAGGGTATTCAACAGGTGCTGAATATCGGTGAACAGGGATTGACTTTGGAATGCAGTTTGCCGGCAATTTCTTCCGCGGAAGTAGGGCAGTTTGCCTCACAGCATTTAAATCCTTTTGCTGCAGACCTTGCATTTCAGGCAATGCTGATTTGGGCCTGGCGTTTTCATCAATCCGGAAGCCTCCCCCTGAAAACGGACACGCTGGAACATTTCCGGAAAGTTCCGTTTGAAACACAGTTTTATCTGAGCATGTCCGTCAATAAGAATTCCGCGACCGCTCTCAGCGCAAACCTGTTTTTGCACGATGAGCAGGGGTTGATGTACACACGGATTTTAGGCGCGGAAGTGACTCTGAGCAAGTCCTTAAATGCGTTGTTTGGGAAAAAGAGCAGCAAACCCGGCAAATCCAGGATCAGAAATTAAATGCAACCTATTGCCGTAATCGGCCTTTCCTGTCTCTTTCCTGAGGCAAATACTCCTGCACAATATTGGGAAAATTTACTGCAGGAAAAAGACTCCTGCACCTCTGCGACCAAATCAAACCTCGATGCGGAACCGTCCCGGTTTTACGCCGAAAAAAAAGGAATTCCGGACAAATTTTACTGCGCGCGTGGTGGTTACATCCGGGATTTCAGCCTGGACCCGGAAGGGTTTTTACTGCCTCCGGAAAGCATCGAAAAACTGGGTGAAACATTTCAATGGCCGCTGCACGTCGCTCGTGAAGCGTTGCGCGACAGCGGTTATTTTGAGAATTCCGAAATCCTGAAACAATGCGGTGTGGTGCTGGGAAATCTTTCATTTCCAACAAAAGCATCCAATCATTTACTCCTGCCCTTATACCGGAAAGCACTTGAACCACTTTTAAACAAGGCACTGAATCGTCCGGATTTTAAACTGAATTCATTTGCGCAGGATAAAAAATATGCGCAGGAAAATTCACATATTTCCGGACTTCCCGCTTCCATTGTCGCTCAGGCATTAGGTTTGTCCGCCCACAGTTTGGCGCTGGATGCAGCTTGTGCGTCATCGTTGTATGCGGTTGCCCTGGCTTGTCATTATCTGCAGACCAAAAAAACGGATTTAATGCTGGCTGGAGCGGTGAGCGCAGCCGATCCGTTTTTTGTTAACATGGGATTTTCGATTTTTCATGCATATCCGGAACATCCGGAAACATCCAATCCGCTTGATAACAATTCCGGCGGATTATTTGCGAGTCAGGGTGCGGGAATGTTTGTGCTTAAACGACTTGGGGATGCGGAACGTGACGGTGACAGGATTCATGCCGTTATTTCTGGCATCGGTTTGTCGAATGACGGGAGAGGACAATTTGTGCTCAGCCCAAACTCCAAAGGTCAGATTCTGGCCTACGAACGTGCTTATGCCTCGTCGCAAATTTCTTCCACGGATATTGACTATATCGAATGCCATGCCACCGGAACACCGCTGGGAGACAAGGTAGAACTGGATTCGATGGAACTTTTTTTTGCGGCAGCGGACTCTCCGGAAGAAAAGAAAACAAAACCGTTAATCGGTTCCGTAAAATCAAATTTGGGTCACATGCTGACTGCCGCCGGAATGGGCGGAATGACAAAAGTCATCCTTGCGCTGCAAAATGGAATTATCCCGGCAACCATTGGTGTTGAAAATGTTATGACCTCCAAAAATGACGGTGTGTCGGCAAATCAAATAGTACGTCAGGCTACAGACTGGCCGCACAAAAATCCGAAACGCAGCGCTGCAGTGAGCGCGTTTGGTTTTGGAGGAACCAATGCCCACCTGATTTTTGAAGCTGCGAATGGTAAACCAAAGCGCAGGAAAGCAAAACAAATGCAGCAATTGGTAATTGCCATTGTCGGCATGGAGGCAATTTTTGGCGGCTGTAACGGACTGCATGAATTTTATCAAACAATTTATGACAGTAAACAGCATTTTCGCACACTTCCTCCTGAACGCTGGAAAGGTTTCGAACTGCACCCTGAATTAAGTGAAGTCACGCAGGGAGCGTGGCTGGAATCGTTTGAAATGGATTTTCTGCGTTTTAAGCTGCAGCCAAATCCAAAGGAACGTTTGATTCCCCAGCAGTTGTTGACTCTTGAAGTCACAGACCGTGCGCTTAAAAAAACGAATCTGCGCGAAGGTCAAAATGTCGCGGTGCTGGTGGCCATGGAAACTGAACTTGAAATTCACCGTTTCCGGGGAAGAGTCAATCTTGCTTCACAAATCGAAGACAGTTTGAAAGAAACGGGAATTATTCTAAGTGATGAGGAACGGACTAATTTAATTTCCGCAGCCAGAAACAGCCTGCTTGAGGAAGTTCCAATCAACCGCTTTACAAGTTTTATCGGCAACATCATGGCAGCCAGGATTTCATCACTCTGGGATTTTTCGGGTCCGGCAATGACCATTTCTTCCGAAGAAAATTCGGTTTTCAGAGCACTTGAAATCGCGCAAATGCTGTTGGCTGAAAACACTGTTGAGGCGGTTGTAATCACTGCGGTAGATCTTGCCGGAAGTCCGGAACAGGTTTTACTGCGAAACAGAAATTTTCCTCTCAATTCCGGAAAATCAACTCTCAGTTTTGACCGCGATGTCAACGGCTGGATGATCGGCGAAGGCGCGGGGACATTGGTTCTCAAGAGTTTGGAAAATGCAAAAACGGATCGGGAACAGATTTACGCTACTCTTGATTCGGTAGCATTTTCAAATGGAATTTCCGCGAAATCAGTTGAAGACGCAGCCAGACAGGCTTTGAAAAAAGCAAAGCTTAAAACGCAGGAAATTGGAATTTTGGAGGTTTTCGGCAGCGGAAACGAAATCGAGGACAAAGCCGAAATGTCCGGATTAAGCAAGCTGTATTCCGGACAAAACTCAACTTGCGCAATTGGCGGAATCAAAGCTAATTTGGGACATACATTTGCGGCCTCCGGAATGGCAAGTTTGATAAAAGCAGCGCTCTGTCTGCATCATCGTTTTATTCCTGGTGTTCCGGAATGGATGTCCCCAAAAACCGAATTGCTTTCCGGAAATGAATTTTATGTTCCGGTGGAGTCGCGACCGTGGTTGATCCAACCGGATATTCCAAAAAGGCATGCCGCCATCAGCGGTTTAGGTCAGGACAACGTTTGCTCGCATGTAATTCTGTCGGAAGCACAGGCTGAATTACGTCCAAAGCTGGAAATTGCCGAATCCGGAGATTTGTCTTTGTTTCCGGTGATGGGACAGGATTTTAGCAATGTCCGGAAAACATTACTGGAACTGGAAAATGAATTGCGGTCGGGCAAAGAACCGTCCGCATTGGCTCGCAAATACTATGAAAGTTCAAAAAATGATGACACGGAATTCGCGGCAGTCCTGATCGGCGGGACACGTGATGAACTGCAAAAGGAAATTGATGCGGCAAAATCCGGTATTGAAAATTCCTTTTCCGGAAACGGCAACTGGATTTCACCGCGAGGCAGCTTTTTTACTGCTTCGCCACTTTCACGTGAAGGCAAGGTAGCATTCACCTATCCGGGAGGATTCAGTGCGTATGTGGATTGCGGACGTTCCTTATTTCAGATGTTTCCTGGACTGCATGATCTGGATGAAAAGTTCCGCAAGGAAACCGGCCCCGCTGACAAACGACGTGGAAGCAATTATTTGGGTGAGCTTTTGCAGGACCGGCGGCTTTATCCGCGTACGCTGGAACGGTTGAGTGATGAAGAAATTGAAACACTGCAGGAAGATTTTATCCACAGCCCAATTGCCATGTTTGAAAGCGGAGTCAGCTCCGCGGTGTTGAATACACACGTGATGCGTTATGGTTTTGGACTCGAACCGCAGATTGCTTTTGGCTACAGCATGGGTGAAATTTCAATGCTGTATGGACTTGGTGTGTGGGAAAGTATGTCCAATATGAGCGACATCCTGAATACCTCGAATCTTTTTTCGGAACGCCTGGCCGGGCCGATGAATGCTGTACGGGAGGCGTGGGAATTGGGGCCGGATGAATTTAGAAATGAAACACTTTGGGGATGTTATACCATACGTGTTTCTCCCGTGGAAGTTCAGAAAATGGTGGACACAGAACCGCATGTTTATTTAATTTTGATCAACACGCCGGAAGAAGTCGTAATTGCCGGCGAGCCGTCTGCTTGTGAAAGAGTGATCAAAAAACTGAAGCGTCCAATTCATCCGATTCCGGTTACCGATGTGGTGCATTGTGAACCTGTTAAAACAGAATATGAAGAAATAAGACGTATCCACACTGACCGTGTCGTTAAGTGTCCGGAAATTGATTTCTACTCCGCAATTGATTACGGCGTGACAAAACTCGACAGCAAATCGCTGAGCCACAATATTGCCACCATTTATGGAAAAAAAGTTGATTACAGTCGTCTGGTAGAAACTGTTTATGCGGAAGGCGCCCGCATTTTTGTTGATTTAGGACCCCGTGCAACATGCTCAAAATGGATCAGCAAAACCCTGGATAAACGCGCTCATCTTTCAATCAGCGTAAACCGGAAGGGAACCGACAACCGTGCCATGATTCTGCGGGCTTTATCCAGCCTGATCAGTCACCGTGTTCCGGTTAAGCTGGAAGCACTTTTCCCGAAACTTCCGGAGAGTCTGTCAAAACAACTTCCGCAAATCATCAAACTGGGTGGAACACCAATTCAGCAGGTTTTTCAAAAAGGGGTAGAAGAACTATTTAAACATTCTGAGCTACTTTCAGAAGAAACTAAGACACTAAGGCAGCAAGGCACTAAGGCACTTTCAGGAGGCACTAAGGCACTAAGGCAGCAATGCACTGAGTATCAAAGTTTAAACGTTGCTTCTTTTTCACCATTTCCGGGAGAATACGGTTCCCGGAGAAATGCTGCGCATGCTGCATTTCTAAAAATAAGGCAACAGGGGTTGCATCAATTTTCCGGATTGATCGGCACATTGCTCAACAAAGAATTACCACTGAATCTTGGGCAAACAGCCTTAAGCGGCTTCGAGACCAAAACGGTTTCCCGTGTTCCGCAAGAGGAAAAAACCACGACTCCGGCAATTTTTGATTATCAGGATTTACTTGAACTGGCGGGAGGAAATATTTCAAATGTTTTTGGTCCGGAGTACGTAGAAATTGATTCCTATCGACGTTATGTACGTTTACCGATGGAGCCTTATTTGCTGGTAAGCCGTGTGACAAAAATTGACGGCAGACTGGGTGAATTTAAACCGTCAACAATCACCACGGAATACGACATTCCAAAAAATGCATGGTACACAACAGATGGTCAAATTCCCTGGGCAGTGGCAGTGGAGTCGGGTCAATGTGATTTGATGCTGATCAGCTATCTGGGAATTGATTTTGACTGCAAAGGTGAACAAGTCTATCGTCTGTTGGACTGTACACTGACATACCTTGAAGACATGCCCCTTGAAGGTCAAACATTACGTTATGAAATATCCATCAATTCCTTTGCAAAACACGATCAGAATTTGCTGTTCTTTTTTAATTATGAGTGTTTTGTCGGAGATAAAATGGTACTCAGGATGGACAACGGCTGTGCCGGATTTTTCTCGGATGAGGATTTGGAACAGGGTCGTGGAGTTATTCATACCGCACAAGAACTGGAAATAAAACAGAGTGCGGAAAAAATATTTTTTCCGCCTTTACTCCATTGTCCGAAAACTTCATTTACACGTCAGCAACTGCTCGAAATTTCAGCTGGAAATCCTGCCGGCTGTTTTGGTCCGGAATATAATCAGCACGGAAAAAATCCGTCTTTAAAAAATGCACCGGATCAGTTTTTGATGTCAGACCGAATTATTTCAGTAGAACCACACGGCGGTCCATATGGCCTGGGATTTATCGTTGCAGAAAAAGATTTGGCTCCGGACGATTGGTATTTTCCCTGTCATTTTAAAGATGATCCGGTGATGGCCGGATCCTTGATGGCGGAAGGTTGTGTACAACTTCTTCAGTTTTTCCTGCTCCATCTTGGTCTGCAAACCCTGGTGGAAGATGCTACATTTCAGCCGATTCACGGTTTACCGCAAATTGTTCGCTGCAGAGGTCAGGTCATTCCCGGAGATCCAAAAATGACATATCGCGTAGAAGTTAAAGAGATCGGTCTGGAACCATTTCCCTATGCAATTGCAGACATCGATATTCTGGTTGGCGATAGAATCGTTGTCGATTTCCGCGACCTGGGAGTTCAACTTGCTGAAAAATCCACAAGTAATGTTGACGGCACAACGCTCCGTGTTTCTAAAGAACGGCGCACAGCATATTCCGGTGGAGAAATAAAACGGCAAATTCCACAACAGCAGATTGTTGCCGCTACACGGCAACTAGTTGCAGATGAACAAATGATTTGGGAATTTGCCCTGGGAGATGTGACTAAATGCTTCGGTTCTGACTTCGCGGTATACAAAAACAGAACGATGCAACGCAACCCAAACGGGGATTTTCAATTGATTTCAAGAGTTTATGATTTGCAGGGAAAGCGGAGGGAGTTTGAAAAACCGATGTCGATTGTGAGTGAATACGATGTACCGGAAAACGCATGGTTTTTCCGTGAAAATTCTCACCCAACTCTCATACCCTATTCTGTCGTGATGGAAATTGCCCTGCAGCCCTGCGGATTTATTTCAACACAGTCCGGAGCGATTTTGACCTATCCGGAAATTGACCTGCATTACCGTAATCTTGACGGCAACGGAACTTTACTCGCTTGCCCGGACCTGCGTGGCAAAACTGTTGTGAATGAGGTGAAGTTGCTCAGTACAGTTGCGTCCGGAAATACTATCATTCAGAATCATCGTTTTTCTTTGAGTTGTGACGGTATTAAATTCTATGAGGGTGATACCGTTTTTGGTTATTTCACCCATGATGCCCTGGCAAATCAAGTTGGTTTGGAAGGCGGTAAAAAAGTTGTGCCTTGGATAAACGAAAATACTACTGAAAAATCGATTTTATTACAGCTGAATTCAACAGAATTACGTAAGATTTCAGGTGAGAAACCAGAACATCCGCATTTTCATCTGTGCAGTGGACAACTCAGTTTTTCCGATGAAATCAGACTTGTTCCGGAAGGTGGAAAATATGGAAAAGGCTATGCCTATGCCCGCAAAGAAGTGAATCCGCAGGATTGGTTTTTTCCCTGTCATTTTCATCAGGATCCGGTAATGCCGGGATCACTTGGACTTGAAGCGATTATTCAGGCACTGCAGGCTTTCGCTCTGCAAAAGGGGCTTTGGATTCATTTCGGAATCCGCGTTTTTCACAGGTTTTGAGTAAAGTTGTGTGGAAATACCGTGGACAAATTTTACCGGAAAATAAGTACATGCAACTGGATTTGCATGTGAAATATGTAGCAGAAAAAGATGGACAAGTGGTCTTGAGTGCCGATGCTAATTTGTGGCGTGAGGATTTAAGAATTTATGAAATAACTGATATTGTGGTGGGAATTTCAGAATCGTGACCATAAAACCTGAGAGACTGGAATATTAAATTAGCTGACGCACTTGTGGAATTGAAATCAATAATCGGCAGTGAAGTTCAACCAGGTACGGCGGAGACAGTAACCCGGACTTTTTCAGATAACAGAATTTACCGGTTTGGAAAACTATCTTGTATAATTCAGCGGAGTTATTTTAAAGCCCTGAGAGCGTTAGAGAAGTTTTTATCAGTGGATAGCAGATTCCTCCTTCCCAACAACCCTGGTAAGTGATATCCAGCATCCCATTTTTCAGGTTCTTTGTTTTTGGAGTTAGATGAAGGGTTGCTTCAACAACATCGTAGTAAACCTCACTTGTACCAAAATAAGGATCATCCTTGATTTCTGCAGGCGGAAACTGGACATTTTCGATGATAAAATCTTTGCTGTTGAAAACAAATTTATCTTTGTACATGTAATAATATTTGGGAATTTGCCAGCGTATAACTGCTTCGGAAGGTCCGCTAACGATGTAATCCATCTGAAACGCTTCTTCTGCAGCAAGGGGCTCCGCCGCATCGAAAGTGAATTTTTGGGCGCTTGCAGAAAATGCTGCCAGGCACAGAAAAAACAGTAATGGAAAAGTACCTGCTGAAAAGTTGCCGGCTCTTCTTTTTTGCATTGCCTGAATCACATTTTTTGCCGTTGATGCAGTGTGTGAGAACATAACTTCATGAAATTTTGACAGCAGATTGCCAATCCGGATTATTCGTTGTGCTCGGTCGTGCTGAAAGTGTACGTCGTGACAATGCCATTGTCATTAAACTGAATTACCAGATCCTTGGCTTTCCTCTCTCCAAAAAGAGAATAATCGTAGGTTCCATAAGTCCAGGCAAGTTCGCCATCCTGTCTGCCTGAAAGCCACGGTGAACCGAACAACTTGCGAATCTGATTTTTTGTTGTCTTACCAATCTTTATTATTGGAACATTTATACCAGGGAAATCTTTTCCCAATGTGATGCAACCGGACGCAAACAAGGTCAAACCCGTAAAAAGAATCAGGACTTTGGTATAGTTTCGAAAACACAGCCTGTTTGCACTAAATTCATGACGACAGAATATTCCCATATTGTCCCCTTTGTTGAAATGTGTTAATTTTAAGAATACTGTATTAGAGTTACGGATTTGTTTCTGTTGCCAAAAATTGATCCGCGGCAGTCAGATAAGCAGCATAAGCTTCAAGGAACTCCCAATCTTTACCGTCCCATAACCTGTCTTTCAGCAGTACTTCCAATCCGGAAAAATACCTGATCAGTGGTTTTACAGGATCGTTTTTTTGCCGGGTATATTTAATACCTTGCCCCATAAAACCCAAAGCAAATCCTCCATTCATTTCCATCAGGTACTCATAATCGTTGACGTCCAGTGCCGGATCAATAAAAATCTGCTTTTCCTCATCAAAATATTCCCTCATCGAAATCCGCAGAATTTTTGAAGCCGCCTGTCGGTAACGTTCACTTTGGTATTCTGCAGCGGCCCGCTGAAAAAGTTTTGCCAGGAAAGCATAATCCGGAAGAGTACTTTTTGCACGCCACTCTTGAGTTGGAATTGAGTAATAATGAGAAACCCCTTCGTTATTGAGAATCATTTCGGTCAGAAAATCAAGTGAACTTATCACTTTTTTTTTAAGAGACTTGTTTGTAGTGTAATTTAATGCCTCCAATAAATAGTTTAGTGTGACTGCTAAATTGTCAGTAAATATTTTCTTGATCACCAAAGGCGGACCAACATTTAAGCGCCTGTGTTTTTTCAAAAAATAGTAGGAAGTATCTGCTTGCTGAAAACTAAGAAATGAGCCAATTTCCGCGTTGTACAAAGTTTTGCTTAAATATTCAATGGTTTGATCGGCAGTTTTTTTTAATTCCGGATTAGACTTTTCCTGATTAACTTTGTACAAGAGCAAAGCCGTACCTGCATTTAAACCTGCCATTTTTTCATAATGAGGAACCTGCCAATCACTGGTTTCCGCAAAGCGGAAAAAACCGCCCTCAACCGGATCATAGATTTTTTTAATTGCTTTTAAAAGTGTCTCTGAAATCCAAAGTACCGCATCTTTTCTATCTTGAGCTTCTGCTGTTTTTAACAGGTAAAGGAAAGTTTCAGGAAGTATCGTTTTTTCTTTATTACCTACTCCATATTCTTCCGAATCAAAATTGTCGAGAACACCTCTAAGAAAAATTCTGCGAAACCCGGCTAAAGTATTTTTGTTTAACTGAACAGGCGGAGCGTATTCAAAGGGCTCTCTTTCTTCTCTATTTACAGTAAGTCCTTTTTTTACATTTTGAACAACATCCTGAATAATTTCCAGAAATGGTTCCGCATAGAGAGTTCCAGAGTATTGAAAATAGATGGAAGAGTCCTGTTTCAAAAAAACTGTATATGGAACTCCTTTTGCCTTATATTTCTGATAGGCCGTACTGTTTATATCCGCGTCAATGAAGATATTGACAAAATTTTCGTTAAGGTAAGTATAAACCCTTTCATTCTTAAGCGTTCTTTCATTGAAAACATGGCACCAGTGGCACCACTGTGCAGAAAAAAGTAAAAAAAACGGTTTTTGCCGATGAAGGTTTTTTTGAATGACTTTCGGTTCATATTCAAAAAAGTTAACTGTCGATCCGATGTGTTCAAAAGCAAAAGATGTCGCAGTCCATAAAAAAAATGCTGCAATGCAGAGAAACTGTTTGATAGGGAAATTCATTATGAATATCAGGAAAGCACAAACTTGTATTAACAAGACCTAGAGAGTCGTGACTCTCAAAAGTAATTTAAGCTCCTTAAGTAGGGGCGCAGTGTCAGTATCATGGGGGAAGGTCTTACGCACAATTCCGCCAGGGTCAACTATAATAATATCAGAAGAATGAGAAATAACGTAACCTAGAGTGGATTCAGGTTTAAGCGACCTTTCATATTTGATTCCATATCGGGCAGCCACCTTTTTCAGTACAGAAATTTCATCAGTAAGGCCTACAATGTTTGGATGAAAATAATTCGTGTATTTTTTAAGCAATTCAAGATTGTCCCGCTCAGGATCAAGGCTGATGAAAAGTGTCCGTGTTTTTTCCAACTCAGCAGGTGACATTTCTGCCAGCACGTTGCTGATAGTGGCTAAGGAAATTGGGCAAACGTTTGGGCAGGAAGTGTAGCCGAAAAACAAGAGAACAACTGAACCACGTAGATCCTGGAGTGATAAAGGTCCATCCGGAGAATTTAAAGTAAAATCACCACCGGTGATATCATTTGCAGTAGATTCAGAATTTTCGTGGGCAACGGAGGTAAAAACAAATTCAAATGAAAAAAATAAACTTACAAAGACTAAAAAAAACTTTGTACGCCTAAAAAACAATTTCTTCCAGTACTTCATGCAAGTCATTTTCCAGTTTTATGGCAACATCCGTCATGTCTTTGGATTTAAAAAGGCGGGCGAATGCGGTGGGTTTCAAAAAAGAGATATGAATCAGGTCTTCACCAACCAGCTGATAGACAACAAACTTCACCGGCATAAAAACTCCAACCAGTAAATTTGATGAAATCAATTGACCGCAACTTTCAAGGTTTCAAAATTCAACAATTTTGTAATAGCGGAACTTAACTTTCGTTCCAATACTTGGAGTGTGCCGATCAAGGTTGTTATCTATATTGCTGATGCGGGTAATAAGATAGTTTCGCATCTCAATTGCCTTAGTCAGATCATCCAGAATATCTTTGAAATTTAAACCCGAAAAGACTTTTTTGACAATATCCTAAGCAACTTCCATATTTAAATGTTGAGATCATACCCTGAAGTATTTTGTCAGCTAATGGTCTTTTCCACTAGTCTGTTTCCGGATTTTTTATTGTTTTAATATAATTTATCAGATCCCAGCGCTCATTTTCGGAAAGGATCAAACCCCACGGTGGCATATCCGAACGTCCATTGGTGATAAACCAAAAAAGATAACCGTCTGTTTCCGGTCCAGTGTTGTTCCAGGCCCACAGCTGCCTGGGCCAGGTGGTAAACCCGTGCGCGACTGTTCCATATCCATTTCCGGTGAAACCATGGCATTTAACACAGTTATTTACAAATAACTTTTCACCGCGACTTGCAGAAGCTGCTTTATCCGTAATTGGATTTTTCATGTTTGGAAATGCAACCGGAGTATCACCCAGGAGCGCGATAGCCTGCTGTTCTTCATCCAGCAAAGGGGCATTTGCCAGCAGCGGACCATGATGTACCTTGTACTTGTGTCCTGCAGGATCTTCAATCTCGCCAATGACTTTTTCAATTTTTTCTTTAGAAACGCTCCCTGAATCAAATTGGACTCTGAGAACCGGCCATCCGGTTTTTGTACTTTTTAGATTTAAATTAATTACTTTAACATCCAATTCTTTTTCCAGTGCGGATTTCAATGCCTTGGGACTTGCAGGCGAGATTAAACCTTCGATTTTGAATTCTTCTTCAACTGTTCCGGCAAAAACAGTGCTGGAAGCCGTGATTACAAAGAAGAAGGACAAAACAATAAAACTAATAATTTTTTTCATAAATGCCCTGGTTGTAATTTCAAAGAAACAGTTGGTTGCGCATTGCGGAACCAACCCATGCTTTATACAAAGTCTATTTGCGGTATTTTATTTTCTTGGACGCTTCCCACTTTTTTCCAAGATTGTCCACAAAAACCACCTTGACTGGCGCTTCCTGAACAGCTCTTAATTTAAAGGTGAAGAGTGGATCATCAGCAATCGCGGATGACATTCGAAAACGGCTGACCAGTTGGTCACCATAATAGACAAACATGTTTCTAATAAATGAAACAGGAATTGCCCTGCTGAATATCGGCTTTGTTTCAGCGTCAACTATTCCCAGGCCGGTAAAGGAGGGATGGTCGAATTTAACTTTGACCTTAAACACTTTATCTTTTTTGATACGCCTGGAAATTCTTATGCGTGGATCCCGGACTGTTTTTGCCATTGTTCTTCTCCATTAAAATTATTTAGATATCTTCATTAACTTATTGAAATCCCAAAATATTTATTCTATCATCCAGAGTTGAGGTAATAGGTGAATTCATGCGGATATACTTGATCAATTCTTCCACAAATACTTTTCCTGTATCTTTAACATAAGTCGCACCAAAAAGCGGGCTGTTCTGAAATCGGGTATGGGCGGAAGCAATGCTGTAAACAGCATCATTTGAGAATGCTTTTCCTCCAACAGTCATTTCGACAATTCTATTTCCGGAAGATTTTGTTAAATTAACAACAAGTTTCATACCTGAAAACCGAATCATATCACCACCGACCCTTGTGTAAGGATCTTCATTGACAACTGAACCCAATATATTTTCAAGAAGATTTTTCAGTTCTTTCCCTCTCATAGAATAGCTAAAAACATGTCCATCGGTTGGAATAAGATTATAAACATCCTCTGCAGTTATTTTTCCGGGCAGCAATGTCGCACCGTATCTCCAGGCTGGAAAAAAGGCAATGTCCGTTTTTTGAGTCGCCCTCATGGCATCAGTCAGCAGATTGCCCACACTGCTTTGCCAATAGTCACGTCGATGCAGCATGACTTTAGTCTGACCGATCACTTCGCTCAACTTTTTTTGAAAAGGCCGGTAAGCGTCTTCTATCAATTTAGAGATTTCCGGATCAGGAACAACCTGATTCTGCCTCACTTTTATCAGACGATAAGCATAATTTGTAATGGTTTTATCTTTGACATCAACGTCAAGGCTCACAACATATTTGCCATGTGCGCCACCCTGAAAGATGATGGTATTGTTCCAGACCACCGGATCAAGGACCTCTTCGTGCGTGTGTCCACTGAGGTAAACGTCAATTCCATTTACTCTCCTGGCGAATTTCTGATCCAGACCGTAACCGCCGTGTGAAACGAAAACCACCAGATCCGGATCTTCCTGCATACGGATCTCATTGATTAGTTCACGTGCTTCCTCTTCTTTGATTCCGAACTTATACCACTGCGCGGCTCCGGTAATTGCCGAAGTTAAAGCTGTCCATGGATAAGTAAAGCCTATTACCGCAATTTTGAGATTTCCAACTTTCCGGATAACATATTGATCCAGAACCGGTTCTTCCCATTCTCTATCAGTCAGGTTGTAGGCAATTACCGGAAAATCGGCTAAGTCAATCAAATCCAGAAAATGTTCTTTTGGATATAAAAACTCCCAATTTCCGGGAGTCATGACATCGTAACCAATGGCATTCATGATTTTCACCATCGAAACCCCTTTATCGAAAAGCGAAATTCCTGCACCATGCCAGGTATCACCGGCATCGAGAACCATATTTTTGCCCGGTTTCTCCGCCTTCAACTGCTTGATCATGGATGCCACATGGGCCATTCCGCCGATCTTGCCCTCTATTGACGCTTTATTTACATAATCACCATCTCTCGACTGTGGACCCCATGGTTTTATTTCGTCCAGATAGCGGTAATAAATCGGCTTCAAATAGGAATGCAGATCATTGGTGGTAATGAACCGAATCTGTTTTGTTTCTGCCGCAAAAACCAGGGCAAAATTTGTGAGTGCAGCGCAGCAAAAAAACAGCGCAAAAAAACAGACTTTTACTGCTAAAATTTTACTACAGATGAAAAGCACTTCAACACCCGCCTGCAGCTACAGTGACAGTTTTACTTGCAGCCCATTTCCCATGTTTATTACACTCTGCGACAACCCAGACGGTTCCTTCACCACCGGCAAGACGTATTTGAGTGCTGATAAACGCTTCTCCGTTTATCGGAGTCATGTAGAATTTTCCCTTGATAACCACAGGATCGGCAAAATTTAATATCTGAATGCTTTTGATATAATGATCTTCTTCCATGGGATGATCC
>Ga0066376_10002541_pt1 | contig 16944 bp, 18 predicted proteins | sample Knorr_S15_td_Bot_FD_77009 | JGI IMG/M metagenome (GOLD analysis project Ga0066376, IMG submission 77009) | Marine microbial communities from Southern Atlantic Ocean transect - Knorr_S15_td_Bottom_ad_5009_LV_A | ecosystem: Environmental > Aquatic > Marine > Oceanic | place: Southern Atlantic... | reverse complement strand
CCCGCCGGCGCGCAATGGGTGACCAGCCACCTGAGCCGGGCGCGCGAGACCGCCCGCGCCATCGCCGCGGCCGGGCTCGACATCGGCGCGCCGCTGGTCGAGCCGGCCTTCGGCGAGCAGAACTTCGGCGACTGGCAAGGCAACCGCTACGAAGATATTCCCGCCCTGGCGGCGCCCCATCTGCACCAGTTCTGGTTCACCACGGTCGACCACGCCCCGCCCGGCGGCGAAAGTTTCAACCAGGTGATGGCGCGGGTCAGCGGCGCCATCGAGCGGCTCAACCAGGCCCATTCGGGGCGCGACGTGGTGGTGGTTTCCCACGGCGGGCCGATCCGCGCGGCGCTGGCGCACGGGCTGGGCTTGGACGGCGACGGCGCGGTCGGCTTCGTCACCGACAATCTATCGGTGACGCGCCTCGATCACGTGGAGACGCCGGGCGCCGGGCGGTCGTGGCAAGCCCGCTTCGTCAATCGGGTGCCGCGCCGCTCGAACAGTCCAGCGCCCGCCGCGCCAGATGTCCTCGCCTGACGGGCCGCGCATCGTCTCGCTGATCCCGAGCGCCACCGAGATCGTGGCGGAACTGGGCCTGACCGACCGGCTGGTTGGCCGCTCGCACGAATGCGACCATCCGCCCGGTATCGAACGGCTGCCGGCATGCACGGCGCCCGCTTTTACCTCCGACGGCACCAGCGGCGACATCGACCGCCAGGTATCGGCGCGACTTGAGAACGCGCTCAGCATTTATGAGCTTCACCGCGACGTGCTGGCGTCTCTCGCGCCCAGCCATATCCTTACCCAGGACCGTTGCGACGTCTGCGCCGTCACTTTGGCCGAGGTCGAGGCGGCGGCGCGCGAATGGGTGGGCGGCGCCACGCAAATTGTCTCGCTGAAACCGAAGCGGCTGGCCGATGTGTGGGACGATATCCGCGTGGTGGGCCAGGCCTTGGGCGTGGACGGCGCGCCGGCCGCCGCGCGATGCGCCGAGAGGGTCGGCGCGATCGCGGAACGCGCGCCGCGCGGCGGCCGGCGCGTGGTGTGTTTGGAATGGGCCGATCCGTTGTTCTGTTCGGGCGGGTGGCTGCCCGACCTCGTCGCCATCGCCGGCGGCGCGGAAGCCATCGGCGTGGCCGGGGCGGAGGCGCGGCGGATTGGCTGGGACGTGTTGGCGGCGGCCGAGGCGGATGTGATCGTGCTGATGTTATGCGGCTTCGACCTATCGCGCGCGGCGGAAGACGCGACGTTGCTGGCGGCGCGTCCGGAATGGCGGGCGCTCGACGCCGTGGCCGCCGGCCAAGTCTACGTGACCGACGGCAGCCATTATTTCAGCCGGCCCGGCCCGCGATTAGTGGAATCGGCGGAAATCCTGGCCGAAATCCTCCATCCCGGCCGCTTCGATTTTGGTCACGAGGGACGTGGTTGGCGGCGACTCGTCGCCTGACACGGCAATTATGCCGTGGTTTACATACTATATCTTGCGTTTATAAAGTATTTTCTTTACGATGCTTGCTAAGTCACTGATATTTGGGAAGGTTGACCCATGAAACGTTTTTTTGCTTCTCTGATAGCCCTGCTGGCTGTCGCCTCGGTGGCGTCCGGCCCAGCGGTGGCGGCGGATCCACAGAAGCTTGTCGAGGATTCAGCGGCGCTCGCGAAATCGCTGCTTGCCGATCCGGAATGGGCCGATTACCAAGCGCTTTTCACCGCCGCCAAGGCGGTGATCCTGACCCCCGATTTCCTCAAGGTCGGCTTCGTGATCGGCGGCGCGGGCGGCCAATGCGTCATGATCGCGCGCAATCCCACCACCGGCGAATGGTCGTCGCCGTCGTTCTGCGTGATTGGCGAGGCCAGCATCGGCTTCCAGATCGGCGCCAGTACGGCCGAGGTCATGATGTTGGTGATGACCGATGGCGCGGTCGATAAACTGGTCAACGGCACCGCCAAGCTGGGCGGCGAGGCGGGAATCGCTTTTGGCGCCTTCGGCTCCGGCATCAAGGGCAACACGACATTCAATCTGGACCGCGACATTTACGCTTTTTCGCGCAACCGCGGCCTGTTCGGCGGTGTGGCCATCGAAGGCGGCTGGATCGGCCCGGACACCGAATACAACCACGCCTACTACGGTGAACCCGTGACCGCGCGAAACATTTTGATCGACGGAACCGCGCGCAACCAAGACGCGGAACTGTTGATACGCGCCGCCCTACAACAGATGAATTGAGGCGGCACTCAGGCGAACCAGCGCCACGCGGCCGCCGCGGCGATCGACGCCACGGCGGTCAGCGATACGCTGGTATACAGCGCCAACGCGCGGCGCATCTGGGCGGGGCCGGCGGGCTCGGCGCCGCCGCCGAGCCAGGCGCGCGCGACCATGCCCTGGCCATAACGCCGGGGCCCGGCCAAGGCCACATCCAGCGCGCCGGCCATGGCGGCGAGGGGCCAGCCCGAACCGGGTTCCGCGTGACGCCATGAGTCGCGCAGGGCGACGCGCAGGGCCGCGCCGGGTCTGGCGCCGCGCACCATTGCCGCGCCAAGGCAGATGCCAAGCGCGCCGAGCCATGCCGGCGCCCAGCCGATAAAGTGCGCCAAGGCCAACGCCGTCCCGCCAAACGCCGCGTGATCCGGACCGCGCCGGCCGAGCCGCGCCGCCAGCACCATGGCGGCCCGGTAGCCCAGCAGCCCCGCCAGGCCGAATATGCCGTAGGCCAGCAAGGGGCCGGCGACGGCGCGGGCGGTATCCGTGGCCAACGCCTCGATACCCAGACGGGCGATCTCGGGCGCGTCGGCCAACATCGGATCGCGGTCCGAGACGGCGGCCAGCGCCGCCCTCCCGCCGTCCAGGCCTTCGTTTTCCAACGCTTCCATCAGCTCGGTGACGCGATTATACGGTCCGCGCACGTCGATCAGGCTGGTCACCAGGGCCAATTCCACGAGCCATAGCAGCGCGCCGCCGCGCGCCACGATGTCGATGGCGACACCCACCGCGACGGAGACCGCCATCACCGCGGCGACCGTGACGGCGCCCCGGATCGCGCGGACGCGCGCGCCGCGGAGCGGCCGGTTCAGCTTGCGGTCCAACCCGTCGACCAGCCGCGCGAGCAGCGCCGCCGGGCGCCACGCCAGACGCCCGATCGCCGACTCGCCCAGATAGACGTCGAGCCCCATGGCGGCGAGCAGCAAGATCAAATGGTCGGGGGCGGCCATTCCAGACATCGTCGCGAGAGTCCTTAGTTCCAGCCGCATTGGCGCGGCGGCAGACTATAGCGGAACGGCCGTGCGCGCGCGCGCCGAGCGTTCTATATTGGCGCGATGGACATACCGAGAGACCACTTGTTTCCGGCGCGGCGCCGGTGACCATGCGATACGCGTGGCTGGCGATGGCGGTCGCCGCGGTGGCGCTGGCGTTTGCCGTCGCCCGGCTGGCGCCGTGGCGCGACTCGGACGTCGCGGCCACCAACGCGCCTGACATCGGCGGCGCTTTCGAGCTGGTCGACCATACCGGGCGCGCGGTGACGCAAGCCGATTTCGCCGGCGACTTCATGCTGGTCTATTTCGGTTTCACGTCGTGTCCCGATATCTGCCCCACCGCCATGCAGGCGGTGGCGCAAGCACTGGACGATCTGGGCGGCAAAGCGGCGCGCGTCCGCCCGGTCCTGATCACCGTGGACCCCGAGCGCGACACGCCCGCGGTGCTGGCCGATTACGTGGCCAATTTCCATCCCCGTCTGGTCGGGCTGACCGGAACGCCGGAACAGGTCGCGGCGGCGGCCCGGGCCTATAAGGTTTACTACGCCAAGGTGCCGTCGGAGGAGGGCGACTACGTCATGGACCACAGCGCGATCCTGTATCTCATGGGGCCGGACGGGCGCTACATCCGCCATTTCACCCACGGCGACGGCGCGGACGAAATCGCCGCGGCCTTGCGCGAAGCCTTGTAGGAGGGCCGAATGAAACCCGCCACGCTGGCCTTGGCGATCGGCCTGTTGACTTGGTGGATACCGGCCTTCGCCGGCGATATCGACATCCGCCAGCCGTGGGCGCGCGCCAGCGCGGGCGCCGGGAAGACCGCCGCCGCCTACGTCACCATCGCCAATGGCGGCGCGGCGGACGCGCTGATCGGCGCGGCGACCCCGGTCGCGGCGCGCGCCACTTTGCACGGCCACCGGATGGACGGCGACATGATGAGAATGCGCCCCATCGACCGGGTCGCGCTGGCGCCGGGCGCCACCGTGATCCTGGCGCCCGGCGGGATCCATATCATGATGTTCGGCCTGACCCGCCGCCTCGTCGAGGGTGAGACATTTCCGCTCACGCTCACCTTCGAGAATGCCGGAGCGCTACAAGTCACCGCCACCGTGGCGGGTGTCGGCGCCAAGGGACCGCCCCACGCCGGCCATTGACGGGCTTATTGCGTGGCGATGGTCAGGCAGCGGAAGCCGGCGATGTCTTTGGGCGAGAAAAAGATAAGCTGGTCGGACGAAGAATATTTGTTCTGCGTGATGGCGGCCCATTCACCGTCGTCGTATCGCGCTTCGCAAAGCAGCGATTCCCGAGTTTCGGTCACGAGAGTCACCTTGTACTGGAACTGGCAGTCGCAGGCGCAGATTTCCGTTTTCGAAAAATCGTCGTAGCGCGACAGGTCCGCCGCGCCGACCGGGACGGCGAGCAAAGAGAGCACCGACACGGTGGCCACGAGGCCGAGCGCGCGCGCGATGAATGGTTTCAAACCGGCCCCGTCCTTTCGCCGCGCCCCGCATGGCCCGGAATTCGCGTCAAGAAAAGGCCGGACCGCGTTTCCGTGCGCGTGGTCCGGCCCCCTGAAGTTTTCGTCTCGTTCTCCAACTTGCTCGGTGGAGATTTCCGGCCGGCACGGGCACCGCCCATGCCGGCCGGACGTTGTCGCTTACGCGTTAAGAATGTCCTCCGGCCGGATCGGCAGGTTACGCAGACGCTTGCCGGTGGCCTGGAAGATCGCGTTGGCCAGGGCCGGGGCGAACGGCGGAACCATCGGCTCGCCGACACCGCTCGGGATGGCGTCGCTCTCGATGCGATGGAGATGCACGTTGAGCGGCGAGTCGTTCATCCGCGAGACCGGGTAGTCGTGGAAGTTGCTCTGATCCACGGCGCCCTTGGTGAGGGTGATCTCACCCCACCGCGCGATCGTGTTGGCGTAGACTTGCGCGCCCTCGGCCTGAGCCCGGATGCGTTCCGGGTTCGCGCCGGTGCCGCAGTCGAGGCAAACGTCGACACGCGGTATGGTGTAGGTGCCATCGTCGGCAACCGCCACATGCACGGCCGTGGCGATGTAGCTCACGAACGCGCGATGCACGGCGATACCCAGGCCATGGCCCTTCGGCATTGCCTTGCCGTAGCCGGCCTTTTTCGCCACCGTCCTCAGCACATTGGCCAAGCGGCCGGTGTCTACCGGATACTTATCGAGGTCTTCGCCGTAGTTCCACGGGTCCACGACCCCTTCCGCCTCCATGTCGATATGGGTGGGCGGGCCGATCAGTTCCAACTGGAACTCGAGCGGATCACGACCCAGCTCGTGCGCCAGCTCATTGACGAAGCTGTTGATCGCGAACGCATGCTGGATGTTGTTCACCGCGCGGTACCAGCCGACACGGATGTGCAGGTCGGCGTCGCCGTTCTCGATCCGGATGTTCGGGATCGAGTCGTACGGGAAGTCGACCAGGCCGAGACCGTGCTCAATGTTGAAGCCGATCTTCTGTTCCGGCACCCACAACCCCAGGATCGACGGGAACGCCACGCCGTGGCGCCACGCGGCGACCTTGTTGTTGACGATCGCTGCCTTGATGTTCTGCGCCGCGGCCGCGTGGTAGTAGCCGTTCTGGATCTCGTCTTCACGGGTCCAGATGACACGCACCGGCGCGCCGATTTTTTGCGACAGGTAAGCCGCCTCGACCGCGAAGTCAGGCTTGGACTTGCGACCAAAGCCACCACCCAACAGGGTGATGTGAACCGTCACGTTTTCCTTGTCGATGCCAAGGAATTCCGCCACCGTGTCGCGGACCCAGTACGGATGCTGGGCCGAGGTCCAGATTTCACACTTGCCGTCCTTGAAATCGGCGACCGCCGCTGGCGGCTCCATCGGCGTGTGAATGTAATACGGAACGAAGTAGTCTCGTTCCACGGTCTGGCCGGCGTAGTTGAAGACGGCGTCGACATTGCCCTTGTCACGAAGCACCGTGCCCGCACCCTGCGACGACTTGACCAGCTTGGCGTTGTAGGAGCTAGAGTCGTGCACGGCATTGGCGCCGTCGTCCCACTCGATCTTGAGCGCCTTGCGGCCCTTAAGCGCCGCCCAGGTGTTGTCGGCGATCACCGCGATGCCGCCCAGGGGCTTGACCGCGATGGGAAGCTCGGGCTGCGGGATCTCGATGACGTCGCTGACGCCGGCAACCGCCTTCGCCCCGGAATCGTCGACCGACTTGAGAGTCGCCCGATAGACCGGCGCGCGTTGGATCACCGCCGTCTTCATGCCCGGAAGCAAGACGTCGGCCGCGTAACCGGCCTGACCGGTGGTCATGGCGACCAGATCGACATAACGGTCCGGCGTGAACGCGGATTCGTTGCCGATATACTTCCAGTCGGAACGGTCCTTGAGCCGGATGTCTTCCTTGGCCGGGGCCGAAAGCGACGCCGCCGCGTCGGCCAGTTCGCCGAAGCCAGCCGAACGCCCACTCGGCGCATGGCTGACGGCGTGGTTCTGCGCGGTCACTTCGCCGACCGGCACGCCCCACATGTCGGCGGCGGCCTGTTCGAGCATCATGCGCGCGCCGGCGCCGGCTTCGCGCAGGTGCTGGAAATCGCGGCGCACGGAACGCGAGCCGTCGGTGTCCAGTTCCTGGCCGAAGTCGCCCCATTTCTGGTCGGCGTCCGCCTGGACGACCGAGCAGCGGTCGATGTCGGCTTCAAGTTCGTCGGCGACGATCATGGGCAACGTCGTGCGTACGCCCTGGCCCATTTCGACGCGCGCGCACGTGATGGTGACGGACCCGTCGGACGCTATGGTCACGAACAGGTTCGCTTCGAGACCATGATGCGCCGCTTCCGCCGGCGATGTGAGAAATTGGCTCGCGCCCATCTGGACGCCGATGACCAGGCCGCCGGCGCCCGCCGTGCCTTTCAGGAAATCGCGTCTGCTGAGATTTAACAACATCGGTCAGACCTCCTTGGCGGCGGTTTTCACCGCGGCTAACATTTTTTGATAAGTGCCGCAGCGGCAAATGTTGCGGGACATCCCATCGATAATTTGCTGATCGGTGGGATCGGGGTTCTCGCTCAGCAACGACACGGCGGTCAGGATCATGCCCGACTGGCAGTAGCCGCATTGCGGAACGTTGTGCGCGCGCCAGGCGCGCTGAACCGGGTGATTACCGTTCGCGTCGAGGCCTTCGATGGTGGTAATGCTTTTACCAGCGGCCGCCGAGACCGGGGTCTGGCAACCGAACGCGACCTTGCCGTCGATCAACACGGAACACGATCCGCATTGCCCGGCGCCACATCCAAACTTCGATCCGGTCAGCCCGAGGATATCTCGGACGAACCACAGAACTGGCATTTCTGGATCGCCATCGAAGGCGCGATCCTCGCCATTTACTTTTAGATTGACCATACGCTCTCTCCCTCCAACCTAGTGAATCACCGCCCGGGGGACGGGTCTAAGGGGAACACTCTTGGCGTCCTGAAGCGTTTACACGCCCGACCCCAACCCCGTTCGGAACGATCGACCGAGGTCATGGCCAGTCAGGTGGGAGAGGTCAACCAAACCTGTTGACAGTTGGCGGCCCGAACTCCTCCCAATCAAGCGCCAAGCCATATGCTAGAACGATGCGCCGCGAATGGCAAGATAGTCGCGCCGAAGAATGTGCCTGTCGCGCGATTGTGAATTCCGTCCCGACGCGCCAACGCGCACCTTCTTTTTCAGGGGCGGATGACCGATAATGGCGGCGAGAGCTTGTCCAGGACCATCGCCGGCCTATCGATCCCACCACGCCGGCGCGCATAGAGAAGGCAATGAGCCCATGACCGCCACGCTTCCCGTGATCGCGTTTCTGCTCGCGCTGCTGGCGCCCGCCAGCGACGGCAATGCCGCCACCTGCACTTACCAGGAATGGGTTTGGGGCGACGGTCCCTATAAGCTTTGCTTTTACGATTGCGCCGGCAAGCGCGTGGCCAAGGCGGTCAACACCACCGAGGAATGCCCGGCCACCATCGAGAAACGCGACTAAGCATCGCCGGCGATCAACAGGGAGTCCATGCAATGTCCACCACGCTTTCCGCGATCGGGTTCCTGCTTTCGTTGCTCGATCCCATCGGCGCGGCGCACGCGGCGACCTGCACGCTAAAGAGCTGGTCCTATTCGAGCAGCTACATCATCTGCTTCTACGATTGCGCGGGCGAAATGAAGACCCACGTGATCAACTCGACCGAAACCTGTCCGGACACCATCGATAAAAAATAGCCGCTTCCCAGCCGCGCCTTGACGCTCAAGCGTTCTGGATGGCGCGGATGTGCATCGGCTCGACGCGGCCGCGCACGGTGACTTCGTGGCGCGCGCCGTCTCGCGGATCGATGCCGGCGCGCGTCAGCACATCCTCCGAGACGACCAACTGCACGCGGAAGTCCTTGGTCTTGCCTTCCAGCCGGCTGGCCGTGTTGACCACGTCGCCCACCGCCGTGATGCCCTTCAGCCCGCGATAGCCCATCTCGCCCACGATCACCGGGCCGACATGGATGCCCATGCCCATGCGCAGCGGCTCGTCGAGGTCGGTCGCCAGGGCCTGGTTGAGTTGGACGAGATTGCGCGCCATCAGATGGGCGGCGCGCACCGCCTGGCGGCAGCCTTCGTCGACGGAGCCGTCGAGACCGAACAGGGCCATGATGCCGTCGCCGACGAACTCGTTGACCACGCCGCCGGCTTCCTCGATGGCGCGCGCCATGTCGGCGCGGTAGCGGTTGAGCACGAACACCACGTCATAGGGCAGCCGCGATTCCGCCAGCCGCGTGAAACCGCGCAGGTCCGCGAACAACACCGTGATGGCGCGCTCGTCGCTGCGCATGTGCGACGCGCGCTGGAAGGATTCGTCGGCGCCCGCCGTGGCCGGCAACAGCGGCGTGACGCGAAGGTCGGCGGTGGGGCGGATCTGGCACGCCAGGCGCACCGAGCCGGGCGCCGAGATGCGGCGCAGCACCCGTTCCTCGACGCCACTCGCCGGAGACAGGGTCTCGCCACCGGCGTCGATATGGACCCGGCAGGTCGAGCAGCGCCCACGCCCGCCGCAAACGGAAGCATGGGGAATCCCGGCCGCGCGCAAGGCTTCCAGAACGGTCATGCCGGGGGCGATCCGGATGGCGTCGTGGTCGAGGTAACGCAGCCGCGGCCGGCTCGATCGCGCGCGCCACAACGCGCGCGCCACGCGCCCCAGGAAAAGCGCCGCGAACAGCGCGATAAAGCCGACCTGGCCCACGAACGTCCAGTCGAACACCCAGGGCACCATGTCGGGGCTGACCCGCGCCGTGGTGAACAGGGCCTCGAGCCACGCCTGGTCCGCCGCCAGCGCGCGGACCCGCATGCCGGCCGCCACGAATCCGGCCAGCGCCGCGGCCGGGATCAGAATCGCCAAGGCGAAGGCGAGCCGTTGCTCGGCCGCGTACCACGGCTTGAGCCGCAGCCACATATGGATGCCGACGCAGGCGTGCACCCAGACCACGAGCAAGGTGACCGTCTGCATGAATCCGAGAAACGGATAGGCGGCCCACAGGAAGAACAGTTCCAGGGCGTAGCCTTGATCGACGTCGAAGACCTCGACCAGCATGCGGGTGCCCAGCACGTGGCCGACCAGCAACAAGGGTATCAGCAGCCCAAGGCCGGTCTGCGCCAGTTGCCACGCGGGAAGCCGCAGGCTGCGGCGGGCGTAGAGCGACCACAGCCCCGTCGCCACGTAGACCAGGGCGGCGCCGCCGAGCAGAACCGTTCCCGGCGCGGTGCGCCACGGCTCGATGGTGATGGCCGTGGCGGCCTCCATCGCCTCCAGCGAGACCAGGCCCAGGGCATGGTTGAGCAGATGGCCGACCACGTATAGCAGCAGCACCAACCCGCTATATAAACGCAGCCGGTCGCCGATGCCGCGCTTGTCCATGGCCGCTTTATTCCGCCGCGCGGGTGAGCTCGAGGAACAGGTCTTCCAGGTCGGGTTCGGTGGTGGTCAAGTCGTGCACCGCGAGCCCGGCCTGGTCGACCGCGTCGAGAATGTCCGCGACGCGGGTTTCGCTGGGCCGGTAGCGCACCACCAGGCGGCGCGGCGACTGCAGCTCCACGTCGAACCGGGCCAGCGCCGGCGGCACCGCGTCCAGCGCCTCGCCCAGAATCAACGCCAGCTCCTTGCGGTTGAGCCGCTGGATCAGCGCCGCGGTGTGGTCGCAGGCGACCACCCGGCCGTGGTTGATGATGGCGATGCGATCGCACATCTCTTCCGCCTCCTCGAGGTAGTGGGTGGTCAGCAATACCGTGGTGCCGTTGGCGTTGAGCATCCGCACGTGATCCCACAACTGCGCGCGCAGCTCGACATCGACGCCCGCCGTGGGTTCGTCGAGGACCAGGACCGGCGGGCTGTGCACCAGCGCCTTGGCCACCATCAGGCGGCGGCGCATGCCGCCCGAAAGCCGCCGCGTATAGGCGTCCGCCTTGTCGGTCAGGCCGAGCACGTCGAGAATCTCCTCGGTGCGGCGCTCGCGCCGCGGCACGCCGTAAAACCCGGCCTGGATGTCCAGGGTCTGGCGCGGCGTGAAGAACGGGTCGATGGCGAGCTCCTGCGGCACGATGCCGATGGCGGCGCTGGCCGCGCGGCGCTCGCGGTCGATGTCGCGGCCCCAGATGCTGACCGTGCCGGCGGTCTTGTTGACCAGGCCGGCGAGGATGTTGATGAAGGTGGACTTGCCGGCGCCGTTCGGCCCCAGCAGCCCGAAGATCGAGCCGCGCGGGATGTCCAAATCGATGCTTTTGAGCGCCTCGACGGCATCGCCGCCGCCACGATAGATCTTGCGCAAGCCCCGCGCGCGGACCGCCGGTTCGGGTTCGGCGGAAGACGACGGCGTGACCTTGGCGGCGGCTTCTGGGAGTGACGACATGGGCGCTGAGGCTTTCGCGGGCGGCGTGGGGGGTCATCGGTTGCGCGCGCGGCGCGGACGGGTATCATCTGCGCGCCGGGCCGGTCAATGTCAATTGCGCCGGCGCGCAACCGATCCCGACGAAGAGACAACGCGGACGCCGCCACGCCAATGCCAGACAACCACAGCACTGAGGTCGAAACCGACGAAGTCGCCTGCGACGGCGGCGGCGGTCCGGCGGGCCATCCCAAGGCCTTCCTCAGCCTGGGCGCCGACGGCCGCATCGACTGCCCCTATTGCGGCCACCGCTTCACGCGCAAGGGCGCCGACTCAAAACCCTAACGCGGCATCAGGACCCAGTAGTCGAAATCCAGGACCACCGCGGCATGGTCTTCGCCGTCCTTGCCGGGGAAATCGGCGCAGGCGTGGTCCTTGGCGGCGACGGTGCGCAGGCGCAGCGCGCCGAGGTCGTCGCGGCCCGCCAACGCCGCCGCTTCCACAACTTCCGACCAGGCATAAATCGTGTCGCCGGCGAACACCGGCGCGGCATGGCGGCCGCCGTTGATGGCGGCGAGGCGGAATGCGTTGGCGAGGCCGTTGAACGACAGCGACCGCGCCAGGCTGATGACATGGCCGCCATAGACCAGGCGCCGGCCGAACCGGCCCTCGGCGGCGAGGCGCTGGTCGAAATGCACCCGCGCCGTGTTCTGGTAAAGCCGCGTCGCCATCATGTGCTCGGCTTCCTCGAAGGTGACGCCCGCGACATGGTCGATGCGCTCGCCCGGCCGGTAGTCGGCCCACAGATGGCGCGAGCCGGCGAGTTCGGAATCGTAGCCCGATAGGTCGAGCCCGTCGGGCACGGACAGGGCGGCCGGGTCCACCGCGTCGGGCAACTCCGGTACGTGCGGCTCGGGCGCCGGCGCGCCTTGGTCGCGCTTGCGCACCATCACCCAGCGCACGTAGTCGATCACCGTCTCGCCGCGCTGGTTGGAGCCCACGGAGCGCACATAGACGATGCCGGTCTTGCCGTTGGAATTCTGCTTGAGGCCGATCACGGTCGAGGCCGCGCGCAAGGTATCGCCAGGATAGACCGGCGCGCCGAAGCGGGCGTCGGCATAGCCCAGATTGGCGACGGCGTTGAGCGAAACGTCCGCCACCGTTTTGCCGAACACGATGTGGAACACCAACAAGTCGTCCAGCGGCGCGTCGGGCAGGCCCAGCGCGCGGGCGAATTCGGCCGAACTGTTGATGGCGAAGCGGCTGTTGGTCAGCGCGGTGTACAGCGCCGGCTCACCGGTCACCGTGCGCGGGGTCGCGTGGCGGAGTTCCTGGCCGAGGGTGAAATCCTCGAAGAAATTGCCGGCGTGGGTCTTGTCGGTCATGCGCCGGCGGCCAGGGTTTCGATCTGTTCGGCCAGCGCGACCAGGCGGCGCGCCTCTTCCACGTGCAGGTTCTCGATCAGCTTGCCGTCGACCAGCACCACGCCCTTGCCTTCCGTCTCCGCCGCGCCGTGCGCCTCGATGATGCGGCGCGACCATTCTATGTCGGCCGGTTGGGGCGCGAAGGCCCGGTTGGCCGCATCGATGGTCTTGGGATGGATCAAGGTCTTGCCGTCGAAGCCCAGTTCCGCGCCCTGGCGGCATACCTCCGCAAACCCGGCGTCGTCGGCGAGATCGAGATAAACGCCGTCGAGGACCGCTAGGCCATGGGCGCGCGCCGCCAGGATGCACAGCGACAGGGACGTGAGCAGCGGCAGGCGCGCCGGCGTGTGTGCTGCGTGCAGGTCCTTGGCCAGATCGGACGTGCCCATCACCAGGGCACCGAGGCGCGGGCTGGCGCCGGCGATGTCGCGCGCGTTGAGGATGCCCAGCGGCGTCTCCATCATGCACCACAGCGCGCACCGCTCCGGCGCGCCGTGCTGGTCCATTGCACTGAGCGCCTCGCGCGCCGCCGCGGCGCTTTCGACCTTGGGCAGCAGGATCGCGTCGGCGCCGCAACTGGCCACCGCCGCCATGTCGGCCGCGCCCCACGGCGTGGACAGGGCGTTGACGCGCACCACCAGTTCCCGCCCGCCATAGCCGCCCGCCGCGATGGCCGCGACGATCTGGGCGCGCGCGGTCTCCTTGGCGTCCGGCGTGACCGCGTCCTCCAGGTCCATGATGATGGTGTCGGCCGGCAGCGTCCGGCCCTTTTCCAGGGCGCGGGCGTTGACGCCGGGCATGTAAAGGACACTGCGGCGCGGTCTGGCGGTGGCGGCCATCGACGAATTCTCCCGGGGTTGGCGGCGGGGCGCTAAACTATCGCCGTTCCACGCCGGCAACAATATGACCCGCCATGAACGTGCTTTCGATCCAGTCTTCCGTCGCTTACGGCCATGTCGGCAACAGCGCCGCCACCTTTGCCTTGCAACGGCTCGGCGTCACCGCGTGGCCGGTGCACACGGTGCTGTTCTCCAACCACACGGGATACGCGGACTGGCGCGGGCGCGTGATTCCCGCCGACGAAGTCGCCGACGTGATCGCCGGCATCGAGGATCGCGGCGTCTTCCCAGAGTGCGACGCGGTGCTCAGCGGCTATGTCGGCGACGCGGCCCTGGCCGAGGTCATCGCGGACACGGTCCGGAGGATCAAGGCGGCCAATCCACGCGCGCTCTATTGCTGTGACCCGGTACTGGGCAACGCGGCGCGCGGCCTGTTCGCGGCGGAGCCGGTGGCGCGCGCCATGCGCGACCAACTGTTGCCTCTCGCCGACATCGCCACGCCCAACGCCTTCGAGCTGGCCTGGCTGACCGGGCGTCCCGTCACCGACGCCGCCACGGCGCGCGCCGCCGCCGACGCGCTCGGCCCGTCGCGCGTGGTCTGCACCTCATTGCCGATGGAATCCGGCCTCGGCGTCCTGGCGCGCGACGACCATGGCGCCTGGCTAGTCGAAACGCCGCGCCTCGACGTCGCGGCCAACGGCGCCGGCGACACCTTCGCCGCGATCCTTCTCGCCCGCCTGTTGCATGGCGACGCGCTCGAGACGGCCACCGAACACGCCACGTCAGCCGTGTTAGCCGTCCTGGAAGCCACCCGCGCCGCCGGCGCGCGCGAACTCCACCTCATCGAAGCCCAGTCCGAAATCGCCACCCCAACCCGCCGCTTCCGCGCCCGGAGGCTTACGCCGTGAACCCGAACTCCCTCAAACACGGCTTTTCTCTCGCGCTCGTTTGAAGGCGGCCTCGATCGCCTCTTCGCCGTCGATCAGTTCGCCGCGACGGGCTTGATCGAGACCCATCCGTATCCCGTCCCGGATGTCCGCCAGTTAGGCCTCTTGTGCCGCGGAAGGGCTCCTACTTCCCCGGCTTCTTGGAGCCCCGCCCGGATGGCCGAGAAGGCGCTGGCGGCGGTGATCCAGGAGGCCTACATCCAGGGCGTTTCGACCCGCTCGGTCGACGACCTAGTACAGGCCATGGGCATGAGTGGTATCTCCAAGAGCCAAGTGTCGCGGCTTTGTGGCGAGATCGACGGCAAGATCCACGACTTCCTCGACCGGCCCTTGGAGGGCGCGTGGCCCTCAATTATAGCGGGAATCGAACTCACCGAAATAGCGCTTAAGGTGCTGCTGGCTGCAATGCTGGTAGACACCGGCGATGCCGCGTTACAGGACCAAGAATTAGCCCTCGACGGCGTGGGTGTGCCAGAAGTGGCCGCGAACATATTCCTCGATTGAGTGGTTGACCGCGCCGTGGCCGGCGAACTCAAGCTCGTGCGTCAGGTCCTGTCCCGCCAAGCTTCTTGAAAGATTCGATTTCGTTAAAAAAATAAGCGCGTGATTCCAAGGAATTACGTGCTAGTTTGAAGATTCGAGTCGCATTTGCGGGGGCAAGTGACGGTATGGGCGAATCTGTGCCAGGGGACGACGGGGTTTACGATGACCGGCCTTTCGGGCGGTTTCTGATCGGCGATTGCGTCGAGCGGATGAACGCGCTGGCGGAAGGCTCGGTCGATCTGGTGTTCGCCGATCCGCCGTACAATCTGCAGCTTGGGGAAGGCCTGCGCCGGCCCAACCACACGCTGGTCGACGGGGTCGCCGACGACTGGGACAAGTTCGACGATTTCGCCGCCTATGACGCCTTCACCCGTGCCTGGCTCACCGCCGCGCGCCGCGTGCTCAAGGACGACGGCGCGTTGTGGGTGATCGGCAGTTACCACAACATCTTCCGCATCGGTACGGTGCTTCAGGATCTCGGCTTCTGGATGCTCAACGACGTGATCTGGCGCAAGACCAACCCGATGCCGAACTTCCGCGGCAAGCGTTTCACCAACGCGCACGAGACCCTGATCTGGTGCGCCAAATCGCGCGACCAGAAGCGCTACACCTTCAATTATGACGCCATGAAGGCGCTGAACGAAGACCTGCAGATGCGCTCGGACTGGCTGCTGCCGATTTGCAACGGGCCCGAGCGTTTGCAAAGGGACGGCAAGAAGGCGCACGCCACCCAGAAGCCCGAGGCGCTGCTGTACCGCGTGATTCTGTCCACCAGCCAGGTCGGCGACACGGTCTTGGACCCGTTCTTCGGCACCGGCACCACGGGCGCCGTAGCCAAGCGGCTGGGCCGTCATTATATCGGCATCGAGCGCGAGGCGGCATACGCGGACCTGGCGCGCGAGCGGCTGTCGCGGATCCGGCCGGGCCAGGACATCGCCCTGGCCACCACGCCGTCGAAGCGAAACCTGCCGCGCGTTCCGTTCGGCTCGCTCATCGAGCGCGGGCTGATCGAGCCCGGCATGGTGCTCTACGACCACAAGCGCCAGCATTCGGCGCGGGTGCGCGCCGACGGCTCGTTGGTGGCGGGCCAGGTCTCCGGATCGATTCACCGGGTCGGCGCCGAAGTGCAGGGCGCGCCGGCGTGCAACGGCTGGGCGTTCTGGTTCTTCGAGGCCGATGGCCGGCTGCTGCCCATCGACCTGTTGCGCCAGCAAGTGCGCGCGGAAATGGCGGCGGCGGCGCCCTTTAGACCGGATCACTCCTGATCCGGTCCAACTCTATAAAGAAGAGCAGAGTCACGCGGTTGATGGGATCGCCCGCGGCGACCCCCATCAGCCACGATCTGCTCTACCGATCCAGCGCCGTGAGGGCGTGGGCGGCGACTTTGCGCATCAGGGTGGGCAAGGCGTAGTCGCCGAACCGATCCGGCGGGCACCACACGCCGTCCGCGCCCCTGTCGCCGTTATCGACCCGGCCGGCCAGCACATCCAGTTCCAGGCGGAAATGGGTGAAGCCGTGCCGCACCGGGCCGGGCAGGGGGGTCCATTCGGCGTCGACCGGCGCCTGCTTGCGCGCCGCCGCGGTCGACCATTTGCGCGCGCGCCATTCGGTGGACGGGAATTCCATCATCGCGCCCAGCAAACCCCTGGCGGGGCGGCGGCGCAGCAGCACCGCGCCGTCGGCCCGCTCGATCCAGAACGCCACGCCGTGGCGGGTCGGCCGCTCAGGCTTGGGCGCGCGGCGCGGTAGGCTTTCGGCCACGCCGGCCCTCCGCGCGGCGCAGATTCCGGCCCAGGGACATTCCGGGCAGCGCGGCTTGCGCGGCGCGCACACCGTCGCGCCCAGGTCCATCACCGCCTGCGCGTAATCGCCGGGCCGGGCGGTGGGGGTCAGCGTGTCGGCGTGGGCGCGCAGGACCGATTTGGCGGCGGGCAGCGGCGTCTCGATACAACGGAGGCGCGACATCACCCTTTCGATGTTTCCGTCGACCGGCGTCGCCGGCCGGTCGAACGCGATCGACGCGATCGCGGCCGCGGTGTAGGGGCCGACACCGGGCAGATCCCT